>WNFU01001850.1_pt1 | contig 44044 bp, 32 predicted proteins | sample 5400121 | NCBI WGS metagenome assembly WNFU01 (sample SAMN13153360, study PRJNA577476) | soil metagenome | isolation source: 100 cm soil or saprolite under grassland replicate 1 | place: USA:California | collected 2016-06-15 | reverse complement strand
TGGCGATGGCGATCGACTATCGCACCTACGGCTACAGCGGCGGCGACGTCTCGCTGCTCGAACCGGACACGACCACCGACGAACGCGCGGTGTGGGAGAAAGAAGCGCGCATCCAGATCAAGCGGACGAACCTGAACAATTTCCGCGAGACCGAAGATTTTCGCGCGGCCATCTCTTACATTCAGACCGAGCCCGGCGTTGATCCTGAGCGGATCGGCGTATGGGGATCGTCGAACGGCGCGAGCGTGGTTCTGATGGTTGCGGCTCTGGACGCGAGAGCGAAGGCCGTCGTGGCCCAGGTGGGCGGCGCGGGCGGCATCAACCGCGAGTTTCGCCCTGGAGCCTTGCTGGACCGCATTCCCGAAACGACGAAGATTCTCTGGATTCCCGCGGAGAAGGACGAACTGATCCCGCCTCGCGGGGTAATTGCCGCGTCAAAGGCGTTCAAGGGAACGTCGCAGGTCGTTGAGGTTCCGTATCTGACACACTTTCAGATTTATTCTTTCGCCGGATTCGAGGTGAGTTCAAATCTGGCGGCTGATTGGTTCCTGAAGTATCTTGGAGCGCGCGCCACTGAGTAGTTTTCAGTTTCGAGCCTTCTACCTTTCAGGAGCTAAAATATGAGATCTCCAAAATCCAAGTCCAGGTTCACTCGCTTAGCAAAATGGACGTCGCGAGTGACAGGAAGACCAGCCACTTTTATGTTAGCGGTTGCGGTTATTCTGGTATGGGCGATCACAGGGCCTTTATTCGGATTCAGCGACACCTGGCAATTGGTGATAAACACAGGCGCCACGATTGTCACTTTCCTGATGGTCTTCCTTATTCAGAACACGCAGAACAGGGACTCTGAAGCAATACAGATCAAACTGGATGAATTGATCCGCGCGGCCAAAGGAGCCCAGAACACGCTGCTGGATTTAGAAGAGTTGGAAGATGAAGAACTCGACCGCATCCGTCATCAGTACGAACTGATGGCGGAACACGCGCGGGCGGCTTTGCGGAGGAAGCGTCGTGGCGCAGGCGCGCTGGCGGCGCCCGAAGTGGAATAAAAAGAAAGATCATGAACTTCATTGGGAAGAAGATCATCATTCGCTACGAATCCGGCCTTGAGGTCAAGGCGCATTACAAAAGCGCTACCGAACTCACGTGGGAGTCGCTGAGCGGCCCGTCCAAAGGGACGAGTGGCGATGAGACGATTTATTCATCGGAGGTTGCGCCAAACGTCTTCTTCATCAGTTGGCTGGAGAATGACGGGATCAGCGTGAGCAATGTTCTCGATCTGAACAACTACCGGATGACGGCGTTTTTGACGTTCGATATGGGTAAAGGTCGCCAATGTTTTTTCGACAAAGGCGTCGTTGAGGAGATCGTCGAGGCATGAGGCGCATTTTGATCGCACTTCTCACCGTGTTTGTTCTGACAGGCTTATTGCCTTCGCGCAGCGACTCGCAAACTCGCGGGATACGGCGCGGGGATACGGCGCTTCCGGACGGCGTCGCCGCGAAAGACGTCAGCTTCTACAGCGAAGGCATCGAGTGCCACGGAAAGATATTCACGCCGAAGGGATTCTCGGCTGAGGGCAGCGCGCCGGCGGTCGCGCTCGCGCCCGACCGGGGCGCGACGGCCGCGTCAATCGAGAGATACGCCGCGCATTTCGCCTCGCGCGGATTGGTGGCGATGGTCATCGATTATCGCGGCTGGGGGAAGAGCGGCGGGTTCCCGCAAACGGTGGACGAGGTCAAGACTGACGACCGGCTTCGCTTCTCGCAGATGACCGCGCGAGTGCGCATCCGGCGCAAGCGGCTCATCCCGCGGGAGCAGATTCTGGACATTCGCAACGCGCTCTATTACCTGCAGGGCGAGCCGGGCGTCGATCGCGCTCGCGTCGGCGTGTGGGGCGCAGGCATGGCCGGCGGGCATGTGATCGTCATCGCCGCGACCGACGCCCGCGTCAAAGCCGTGGTCGCCCAGACGCCGATCATCGAAGGCAGAGACACGCCGCGCAAGGCTTACGCGCCGACGGGCGATCTGTTGCTCGCCGAACAGAAGCGCGCTCGCGCAGGTTATCTGCCCGGCGCCCGCGCTTCAATTGACGTAGAGACCAGGCTCGCGCTGGCCGAATATCATCCGTTCTGGTATGTCGAACAGATTCCGCAGAAGACGGCGGCGCTCTTCGTCATCGCCGAGAAAGACGCCAGAGTGAACAACGAGATCAACGCGATGGCCGCGTCGAAGCTCCTCAAAGGGCCGACCGAGGTGACGCGCGTTCCCGGCGTGACTCACGCGCAGATTGATAGCGGCGTCGCATTTGAGACGGCGGCCAACGCGGCGGCCGAATGGTTTTTGAAGTATCTGTGACCGGACTGCATTACACACAGTATTAATAATCAGTACCGCGAGCGGTTGCGAGCGTGTCTCTATCAATAAACCGGCTTGAGACGCCTCGCTCGCTACCGCTCGCGGTACTGATCCGGATTTTTCACCATTTTCCATTTCCAGGAGGTTAGTTATGAAAGGCGCCTTCAGATTGATCCTGATCGCCGCCGCGCTAGCGCTGGCGTTCTTCTTGGCGTTGCGCTTCAGCCGCGGCGCCGAAAAGATGGCCGGAGTGACATTCGCTAAAGACGTCGCGCCGATCATTCAGAAAAACTGCGTGGTTTGTCATCGGCCCGGCGAGGTCGCGCCGATGTCATTTATGAACTACAAGGAGGTCCGGCCCTGGGCCAAGGCCATCCGCGAAAAAGTGGTGACGCGCGCGATGCCGCCCTGGTTCGCCGATCCTTCTCACGGCGAGTTCTCCAACGACCCGCGCCTATCGCAGAAAGATATCGACACCGTCGCCGCCTGGGTCGAAGGCGGCGCGAAGGAGGGCGACCCAAATGATTTGCCGCCGAGTCCGAAATACACCGAAGGCTGGCAGATCGGCAAACCTGACGTCGTGCTCTCGATGCCCGGCGAATACGGCGTGCCCGCCGAGGGCGTGATCCCGTACAAATTTTTCGCCGTCCCGACCAATTTCACCGAGGACAAGTACGTGCAGTTCGCCGAGATTCGACAGGGCAATCGCCGAATCGTGCATCACGTGATCATTGACGTGCGCTATCCCGGGCAGGGAAAGCTGCCCGAGCCAGGCGAGATCCCGCCGAACGAACTCTTCTCCGCGCGCGGAGGCGGCGGCGTCCGTGGCGAGCGCCCCGCCGATTCGGACGGCCGTCTGGTCGGATGGGCGCCCGGCGAAGCCCCGCTGGCGCTGCGCGCGGGTCAGGCGAAGTTGATCAAAAAAGGTTCGATGCTCATATTCCAGATTCACTACGTCACGACCGGCGAACCTGGAACCGATCGCACTAGCGTCGGCCTGATCTTCTCGAAAGACCCGGTCGAAAAGCGCGTTATCACGGCTGGCGCTTCGCAGGGCAATTTCGTGATCCCGCCCGGCGAACCCAATTACGAAGTAAAGTCCGAGTTCGCTTTCAAGGAAGACAGCCGCATCGACAGCCTGCATCCGCACATGCACGTGCGCGGCAAGGATTTCAAATACACGCTGGTCTATCCCGACGGGACGTCGAAGGTCTTGCTGTCAGTGCCGCGCTGGGATTTCGGCTGGCAAATGACCTACGTCTTCAAAGAAGAGGTCGCCGCGCCCAAAGGGAGCAAGCTGATGTGCGTCGCGCATTACGACAACTCGGTCAACAACAAGTTCAACCCCGACCCGACGAAAGAAGTTCGCTGGGGGGCGCAGACCTGGGAAGAGATGATGATCGGCTATCTCGATTACACGCTCGACAAACAAGATTTGAGAAAGGCGCAGCCGCAGGCCGCATCTTCCAGTTCGTCAAGATAGGCGCTTAAAACGGCGATGCCCTGAAAGAATGAAAATGCGCCCTGGGTACGCGTCGCTTCCAGCGCGCAGTTTCGGCGAAAGACGAATTTATAGGAACCAGACCTGGGTACGCATCCCCTCAGGTTTGGGGGCGACTGATTCCGATCAATAGGTCTCTGGCCGAGACTGCGCGCTGGAAGCGACGCGTACCCAGGGATTTTCCGAGGAGGAAGAGATGAAACGTTTACTAGCAGTTCTACCCGTAATGTTGATAGCGGCGGCGGCGTTGATCGTGAACAGAAACGAGGCCGCGGGCGTGACTTTCACCAAAGACGTCGCGCCGATCATCTTCAACAAGTGCGCCAACTGCCACCGTCAGGGCGAGGTCGCGCCGATGCCGCTCACCTCCTACGCCGAAGTCCGCCCGTGGAGCAAGGCCATCCGCGAGGCGGTCGTTGAGCGCGAGATGCCGCCCTGGTACGCCGACCCACACACTTCGACGCTCAAATTCAGCAACGACCGCAGGCTTTCGCAAAAAGAGATCGAGACCATCGTCTCCTGGGTCGAGGCCGGCGCGCCTAAAGGCGATGACAAAGACATGCCGCCGTTCCCGAAATACGCTCCAGGCTGGACCTTCGGCGAGCCTGATATGGTGATCGAGATGCCGGTCGACTTCGAAGTTCCTGCCGAAGGCGAACTGCCGATGCAGAACTTCTACGCGCCGGTTCCCTTCACCGAAGAGCGCTGGGTCGAAAAGGTCGAACTGCGTCCTGGCAATCCGGCGGTTGTCCATCATTCGATCGCCAACGTGGTCAGCCTTCCCGAAGGAACGAAGGTCGTGAACGGCAAGGCCGTCCGCGCCGACGGCGCGTCCGCCGGACGACTCAACAATCAGTCGGCTCGCGAAACCAGCGGCCTGAGCGAAGGCGCGTCACGCGAGGTCTTCCTGAGCCAGGATTCCTTCACGCGCGCAGGCGCGTTCAAGCTGGTCGGGCAGGCGCCGGGCAAAGGCTTCGAGCAGCATTTTCCTGGCACGGCCAAACGTATCCTGCCGGGGATGTACGTCCAGTTCAACATGCACTACCAGCCGAGCGGACGGCCCGAAAAAGACCGCTCGCGGCTCGGCCTCTGGTTCGCCAAACAACCCGTAACGCACGAAGTCCTCACGAAAGGCGTCAGCGATACGGTATCCGTCGGCGGCAAGGAGTTGAGCGAAACCCGCATGATCAACGGCAAGGAAGTCAAAGTGCGAGGCCGCATTCCCAACATCCCGCCGCGCGTCGACAACTGGGAGATCGCCGGCGAGATGACGGTCAAGGAGGCGATCACGCTATACGCCTTCGCCCCGCACATGCACCTGCGCGGCAAGGACATCAAATACACCCTCGTCTGGCCTGACGGCCGCCAACAAGTTTTGCTCGACGTGCCGAAGTTCGACTTCAACTGGCAACTCCATTACGAACTGGCCGAGCCGCTGAAGATTCCCGCGGGCAGCAAACTGGTCGCCCTCGCCCACTATGACAACTCGATCAAGAACCGCTATAACCCCGCTCCCGATAAAGAAGTCTTCTGGAGCGAGCAGAGCTGGGACGAGATGTTCATCCCATGGTTCGAGTACACGGTGGACAGCAAAGTTCTGACGAAACCCGCCGCCGCGCAAAGCGCGAGTAAACAGTGAGGGCGCGGTTCGGACGGTACGATGAAGAAACAAATGGCGACAAACTTTGGAGCGGCGGCGGATGATTTCGCGCGATTCCGCGCCGGGTTTCCCGATTCCATCTTTGACCGATTGGCCGCGCTCGGAATCGGCGCTTCTGGGGAAACTATCGTTGACGTTGGAACTGGCACGGGAACTCTCGCCCGCGGATTCGCTCTTCGGGGCGCCAAGGTCATCGGAATTGACCCCGACGGCCGGCTTCTCGATCAGGCCCGTAGACTCGACGTAGCCGCCTCAGCAACGGTTGAATACAAGATCGGGTTGGCGGAAGCCATTCCGCTGCCGGACGGCGTTGCAGACGTTGTTTCGGCGGGACAATGTTGGCATTGGTTCGATGGCAAGAAAGCCGCAGGGGAGTTTTCCCGCATCACCAAACCCCATGCCAGTGTCGTCGTCGCGTATTTTAGCTGGCTCTCATCGCCAGGAAACGTCGTTGAGGCGACGGAGCGACTGATCAAGAAGCACAACCGAAATTGGAAATTCGGAGGCGGGATTGGAGTTGACTTCAGAAGTTTGCCTCATTTACAGGCGGCGGGCTTCTCCAGGGTCGAGACCTTTTCGTACGACCTCGACGTTCCATATACACCTGAAGGTTGGCGAGGTCGTATCCGAGCCAGCGCCGGCGTGGCGGGGAGTCTCGCGCCAGCCGAGATCGAAGCATTTGACGCCGAACTTGCCCAGCTACTGGAAGGATCATTTCCAGGCGATTTGTTAAAGATACCGCATCGGGTATTTGCAATCGTTGCCACGCGCACACATCCAGGCTGAGAGCGCCTTTGCGGCGCTGGTCGACAACTTCGGAGGTATTTCTGATGAGAGTATGGCAAGCGCTTGCGCTCGCTTCCGCAATGCTTACGGGAGGCGCCGCCGTTGCGGCGCCCGCCAGATGCTCTATACCTGTCAGTGTGTCAGAAGAACTTGAAAGGTCTGACGCCGTCTTCGCCGGTAAAGTCATCGCCGAAGAATACCGCCCACTGAAAACATCTACAGCCCCAGGCGAAGTCTTAACCGTCAGGGTTGCCGTTGAGAAGTGGTGGAAAGGCGCCAAGAGCGGGGAAGTAATTCTGTACACCTCGGGGATCAGGCATACGGAGCGGCTTTTCTCTTTCGAGGAGGAAGACTTTCGATTCAGCGTGGGCGAGCGTTATCTGGTCTATGCGTACGGCGCGCCAGACAATTTAAGAACCGATGGTTGCAGGAGGACGAAGAAGTTGGATTCGGCGGACGAGGACTTGCAAAAGCTCGGCGAAGGCGGCGCGCCTCAGCAATCTGCGCAGCAGCCTTCACGGCCGACGGATCCTAGCGATCCGATGCCGCCGCCGAACATGGATTACTTCGTCGGCTCGTGGACGTTCGAATGGAACGTGCCCGAATCGCCGCTCGGCCCCGCCGGCAAGTTCAAAGGCAAAGAGACGTACAAGAAGACGTCCGACGGCGTTTACGAAAGCGAGATCGAAGGCGAAGGCCCACAGGGCGCTTTCAAAGGGCGCGCGACCACCAATTACAACGAGAAAGAGAAGTCAGTCACGCGTTCCGAGGCGGGGTTGTTTGGCGTCCCCCTCGTCAAGACCGGGCCGATCGGCGGCGACCTCGGCGGCTATTACACCATCTTCTGGGAGACACAGCCGGTCAAAAAAGACGGCAAGACGATAAAGTTGAAAGGCAAGACGTTGATGCTCTCGCCGGCCAATTACAGGTTGCAGGTTCAGATTTCAGTCGATGACGGGCCTTACACCAATTTCGGCAATCCGTGGTTCCGCAAGACCGAAGGCAAATAGTTCGAGTCAGTATCGCGGAGTCACACCAATAAAGACGTTTCCAATTTCTGATGTTTCCGATTCCCGTCCCGGAGGGACAGTGGATATTAGCCGGTGGAGGAACCACCGGTATCTGACGGCGTCAAATCATCGCGCCCCGGATGGGGCGCAGGACAAGACTTGGAGTATGCTATGCCATCAACACATCTCAGCCTGCATTATCATTTGATCTTCAGTACAAAAGACCGTGTGGCATTGATGCATAGAGATTGGCGTGAACGTTTGCACGCCTATACGGGCGGCATCGTCAATGATCCTGGAGGGGCGCCTGAAACAATCGGTGGAGTGGAAGATCACGTCCATCTGCTCGTCGGTCTGCGCGCCACGCATCGCCTCGCGGATGTGTTGAAAGAGATCAAGTCATCGTCATCAAAGTGGGTTCACGAAGAACTCAAAAAGCCTCTGTTTTCCTAGCAAGAGGGATACGGAGCTTTCACGGTCAGCGCCTCGCAAATTCCGATAGTGAAAAATTACATCGCCAATCAGGAAGAGCATCATTGCAAAAAGACATTCCAGGCTCGACTTTATCCATCTGGCCGAACGCTTGGAATCCCCCCAACGGCAGTTGGGGGATAACTGCCGTTGGGGGGATTGAAGAACGGTCCTCAAATATCTGAAGTTAGCTTGAAAAGCAGGCTTCACATATTTCCCAGGCGTTGAAAACAAAACTCATAGGCGATTATTTTTCAAACTCCAAAATGGACAAAGTCGAGCCAGGAAGAGTATCTGGAATTCTTGATCCAAAGCGGAGTGGAGTATGACGAAAAGTATCTCTGGTGAGCGCCGGTCCTGCGCCCCATCCGGGGCGCGATGATTTTACCGGCGTGTCACCGGTGGTTTCTCCACCGGCTAATATCCGCTGTCCCTCCGGGACAAAACGATCCGACTAATATCCGGCGTTTCTCCAGGACAAAACGATCCAACAATTTCTTGAACACGATAACAAAGACCGATTGATCGAGAGAGTAAATCAATGAAAGCGCCAAGTAAAATCCTCATCGTGAGTTTGTTCGCCGTAGTTCTATTTTCCGCGCTCATCTTCCCCGCCGTTTTTCTGCGCCCCAAGAACGGCGCCGCTTCCGCCAGCCAATTCATGCAGCAGCAGCAAGCCGCCGCCACGTCTCCCGAAGGCGCTGAGCTGTACAAACAAAGGTGCGCGGTTTGTCACGACAACCCACAAGATCGCATTCCGCCCCTGTTTCTCATCAGAAGACGCTCGGCCGAAGATGTGGTTATGACTTTGACCTCAGGCTCGATGAAGCAGCAGGCGGCAGGTTTGAGCCCCGAGCAGATTCGCGCCCTTGCAATTCACCTGACCGGGAAGCAACCGGGGCCTCCGATTGACCTGAATCTGGGCGCCAATCGATGCGCGGCGGCGCCGAAGCCGATTAGCCTGAAGGGCCCGCTGTGGAACGGCTGGGGCTTCGATCTCGATAATTCGCGCTTCCAGCCAAATCCGGGGATCAAGGCCGAGGACGTTCCGAAGTTGAAGGTCAAATGGGCGTGGGCGCATCCTGGACCGATGGCGACGGGACAGCCGACGATCATCGGCGACCGTCTCTACCTGACCATCGAAGCGGGTATGGTCGTCTGCTTGAACGCGCAAACGGGCTGTACCTATTGGGCGATGCAGCCGGGCGCGGCGGTGCGCGCCGCCGTCAGCGTCGGCCCGCTGCCCGCCGGGTCTAAGGCCAAATACGCCGTCTATTTCGGCGACGAGAAATCGAACATCCAGGCGCTGGACGCCGAGACAGGCAAGCTGCTTTGGAAGACGAAGGTCGAAGACCATTTCCTCTCCCGCATCACCGGCGCGCCAATCCTTTATCGCAACCGCCTCTACGTGCCGGTCTCTTCGTTCGAAGAGACCGCCGGACGCGACGCCAAATACGAATGCTGCACTTTCCGCGGCAGCCTCCTAGCGCTCGACGCTTACACCGGAAAAATACTCTGGAAGAGTTTCACGGTTCAGCAGGAGCCCAAGCCTTTCAAGAAGAATTCCGCCGGGACGCAGATGTACGGCCCCGCAGGCGGCGCGGTCTGGTCTGCGCCTACGCTCGATCTGAAGCGCAAGTTGATCTACGTCGGCACAGGCAATTCCTACACCGACATTGAATCACAACACACTGACGCGATCGTTGCGTTCGAGATGGAAACCGGAAAGATCAAATGGGTGAATCAGGCGACTCCCAAAGACAGCTTCCTGGTGGGTTGCGGTCGGGCGGGCAGCGCGGGTAACTGCCCGGAGAAGAACGGGCCGGATTACGACTTCGGCAGTTCTCCGGTCTTGCGCACACTCGCTAATGGCAAGCAAATACTGCTTGGCGGCCAGAAATCGGGCGTGATGTGGGCCTTCGATCCTGACGATAATGGCAAGGCCTTATGGCAGGTGAAGGTCGGAAACGGCGGCGCGCTCGGCGGCATCGAGTGGGGCTTCGCAGCCGATGCGGAGAACGTCTATATTCCAGTAGCCGACCCTGGCGGGGCGGAGCGCAAACCCGGCCTGACCGCATTGAAAATCGCCACGGGGGAGCAACTCTGGAGCGTCCCCGCGCCCAAAGCGCAATGCAGTTGGGGCGCGGCGCGATGCAGCAATTCCCAATCTGCCGCAGCGACTGTAATTCCGGGCGCAGTCTTTTCAGGCACGGCGGATGGACATCTGCGCGCCTATTCGACCAAAGACGGCGCGATCGTCTGGGAAGTCGATACCGCGCAACCGATCAACACAGTCAACGCCGGACAGGCGAAGGGCGGCACGCTCGACGGCGGCGGCCCGACCGTGGCCAACGGCGTCCTCTACACAAATTCCGGCTATGGCCGCCTCATCGGCTATCCGGGCAACCTGCTGCTGGCATTTACGGTGGATGGCAAATAGTGTTCATTCACCAGCGCACTCGGTTAAACTACGACCACCGAAACACGGCGTTTAGAGTACCGACTTCAGTCGGCAGCGGGTGATGCCCGATCGCTGCCGACTGAAGTCGGTACTCTAAACGCCGTCTACCAATTACTGCAGTTTCATTCAGTGCGCCTATATTGTATGTCTTGATTATGAAAACAATCCTGCTCTTATTCACGATCATCATCTGCTCATTTATTTCTCTGTCCTGCAACAGAGGCTCCACTGTTCTCACGCGTAGACCTGCCGTTACTGTCTATGTCACCAACGAAGCCTCCGGCGATCTGAGCGTAATCGACGCCGCAAACAATGAGGTGATCGCAACATTGCCGCTGGGCAAGCGTCCCAGAGGCATTCAAATCACGCCCGACCGCAAGAATATCTTCGTCGCGCTGAGCGGGTCCCCGATAGCCGGCCCGGGCGTTGACGAAGACTCGCTGCCGCCTCCGGACAAATCGGCTGACGGCGTCGGGATCGTGGACGTGGATCGAAATGCGTTTCTCAGACTGATGCCCGTCGGCTCAGACCCGGAACAAGTCGCGATCAGCCACGACGGCGCCAAGCTCTACGTCGCCAACGAAGACGCCGGAGTGGCCAGTGTAGTGGACGCCAGAAGCGGCCAGATCGTCAAAACATTGCAGGTGGGCAAGGAACCGGAAGGCGTGGGGATCAGCCCGGACGGCAAAGCGGTCTATGTGACTTCGGAAAACGACGGCTCGGTGTCGGTGATCGAAACCAACGACAACAACATCGTGGCCAGTCTCAAGGTCGGACGCCGCCCGCGCGCCGTCGTGTTTTTGCCTGACGGCTCTCGCGCTTATGTGACGCTTGAAAATGACGGCGCAGTGGCGGTGATTGATACGGCAAAGCATGAAGTGTTGCGGACGATCCGTTTTGAGGGCGAAGGCGTCAAACCGATGGGCGTCGCTGTGGCGCCTGACGGCAAGAAGATTTACGTAACGACGGGGCGCTTCGGCAAAGTCTTCGCCATCGACACCGCGACCGATCAGGTCGTCGGTTCGGTTGACGTGGGTACGCGGCCCTGGGGCATCGCCATCACACCTGACGGCAAGACGCTCTATACCGCCAACGGCCCTTCAAACGACGTTTCAGTCGTGGACGCAGCCACGCTCAAAGTGACGGCCAAGATCAAAGTCGGCGACCGCCCCTGGGGCGTAGCGATTCTGTCAAAGTAGCCGATATGAAAAACAGCCTGCTCCGATGCGCTCTTCTCGCCTTTTTGAAGAATGGCTAGGCGACCTAGGCTTTTTGCAGAAGCAATAGCGGTACAGTACGGGGAGCGTGAGCGACCCGGGGCTCGATCATGAAGCTTCATGATCGAGCCCCGGGTCGCTCACGCTCCCCGTACTGTACTGCTCGCTCAACCCTCAACGTATAAGAGGCTGCCCCGGCGCGTTATTGCCCGCCGCCCGCCGCTTCTATTTTGGCCGCGCCGTTGATGAAGTTCGCCATGTCTCGATGCAGCTTCTCGCGCGACTTCTTCTCGATGTACATCATGTGGCCGGCTTCGTAATAGGCGAAGCTGACGTTTTTGCGGATTGAAGGCTCCAGGCTCATGTGTGAGACGGTGTGTTCGATGCCGTTGAATGGCGTGGCCACGTCGTAATAGCCGCAGAGCACCAGCAGCTTCATATGGCCTTGCTGCGTCATCGCCGAACGCAGAGATTCGGCCGGTTGGCCCGGCTGCCCTTGATCCCACGGCTGCACGCGGGCGCTGAGCGTGTAATACATATCGGTGTTCCATTTCAGTTCGCGGCGCACGTAGTCCTGAAACATCGCGACGTAAGAGCCGTCGTACGACGCCAGGCTGGGGTCGTATTCGTAACGCTCGCCGGCCGCGTCCGCGTCCATGCCGGTAAAGCGGGCGTCTATGCGGCCCAGGGTCTGGCGCTTGTCGCGCAATAGTTCCTTGAACCATCGGAACGGGCTGATGCGGAGGTTGGATTGCTCGACGTACTTCGGCGAAAGCCCCGTCAAATGCGCCAGTTCCTTGACGATCTTCTGGTTTTCCGCCTGCGGCAACTCGTCGCCTTTCTCCAATGCGGCGGCGTACTCGCCGTGCGCGAATTGGCGCGCCTTTTGCGCCAGGTCTGCGACGCTCAGTTTTTGCAGGTCGGGGGCCAACTCTTTGTGATACCACGCCGAGACGACCAAAGTCGGCAGAAAGAAGATCGTCCGATCATCCGCGCCCCAATTGCCGAAGCCCACGGCGGAAAGCAGCGCGACGCCGTTCAAGTAGATTTGATGGCGGCGCTGCAAGGTGTACGAAAGCTGCGCCGAGCGCGTCGTGCCGTAGCTTTCGCCGATCAGGAATTTCGGCGAAGCCCAGCGCTCGTTGCGCGTCAGGTACTGATAAATGAAATCGGCGAAGTAGGTGGCGTCCTGCTCGACGCCGTAGAATTGCGTCGTATTTTCCCCCGGCGCGGGGCGGCTGTAGCCGGTCGATATCGCGTCCACGAAGATCATGTCGGTGGCGTCGAGGAAGGAATCGCCGTTCTCGACGATCGAGTACGGCGCGGGCATCCCGAACCCGTCATCGGTCAACACGATCCGCTTCGGCCCCAGGCCCATGTGCGTGTAGGAAGAAGCGGAACCCGGCCCGCCGTTGTAGATGAACGACAAGGGGCGTTTGGATTTATCCGGCGCGTCATCTTTGGTGTAGCCCACGAAAAAGAACGACGCCTTCGGCGTCCCGTCGTCCGCCTTGATGATGTAATTCGCGGCGGTCGCGGTGTAGTTGATCTGCTGGCCGCCGATGCGCACGCTGCTATGGGTGACCGAACTCTTCTCTTCTAGCGGCGGCGCGGGACGCTGTTGTCCGCCCTGTCCGGGCGCAGTGGGCTGTGTCGCTGGAGACTGTTGCTCAAACGCCCCCCGGCCACGATTGCCGCGTTGGGGCGGGTCTGTCTGCGCTTGCGCCAGGCACAGGGCGAACAGCATGGTTGTCGCTAAGGCAAATAATCGTCTCATTACAGTATCTCCTTATCGAGCGATGACAAGCTGGTAGACGGACAGAGAAACTAGAGCGAATCGTTCTCTGACCAGGTTGTTTTTCGAGTTATGGCGAGATGTGAGAAACTTCAACCGCAATCAGCTTCTCGGAGGCTGATGATACCACAGCCCGCGCGACTTGGAGAGCGGCTGGATGATCTCGGCATCAATTACTCAGGGCGTCGGGGACGCTGCCTCGCCGAAATGGATTTGATGATTATCTGGCCCCGGTTCGCGCTGTCCAATGGATTGGCGGAGCGTTCGAGCGCGCGGTTCATCAGCGCTTTGACCGCGGGCTTATCCAAATCCGCCGCGCTTTCGAGGATGATGTGGCGGACTTGCTTGCCGCTGCCTTTCAGCAGCTTCTGCGGATCGGGAAGGTCCGCGCCACGGAAGAAAAAAAGGCTGACCCATCGCGGATACAGCGTGATCGAAAAGATCACGTCCGATGTGCGCTCCGTCGGGCTGAATCCGATGGCGAGCGCGTTGTAATTGTCGTACACAAGTTGAATGGCCCCGGGCAGTCGCGCCCGCATGTTGGCAAGCGCTTTCTGAGCCAAGGCGCCGATTTCCGGCGTGTACTTGGCAATGAAGCCCGCGAGTTGTTCTTCCGGAGCCTTGTTCTTCATAGCGTGTGAAAGTGAGCGCGTTCGCGCTTACTCCTGCGGAAAATCCCTGGGTACGCATCGCTTCCGGCGTGCAGTCTCGGCTGGAGACCTATTGATCAGAATCAGTCGCCCCCAAACCTGAGGCGAAGCGTACCCAGGTCTGGTTCCTATAAATTCGTCTTTCGCCGAGACTGCACGCTGGAAGCGATGCGTACCCAGGGCGCGTTTTCATTGTTTCAGGACGTCGCAACGCGACATGAAGGTTCCTCAATTATAGTGATCTCGGCGGCGATCGCCTGGACAGGATAGCTCTCCATCACCACTCCCGTGAAGCGCGCCTCCACTCTCTGCCCCTCTGCCCCTCTGCCCCTCTTTCAACGCCGCGAACTCCGCCGGCTGGCGCTTTCCACCACGTTTGATGAACAGCCCGGATTCAGCCGTCACTGCGACATGGGCTTTGTCGACCTGTGTGTCCGGCTCTTTGACGCCTTCGATGCGGACGAGTCAGTACCGCGAGCGGTACTGACTCGGAGGTAGTCCGCGCAGGTCGATTTTTTTGATCGAGATGTAAATTTCCGCGAAATTTTGTCCCCCCGCTCCTCACTTATTACAAGACCTGATCGGATTTTTGGGGCGTTTTATTTGCTCCGCCGCTCCCGGGATCTTTTATGGAGGATCTTATGTACAGACGAATCGTGACACTGCTACTTGTCATTGTTTCTTTACTGCTCGCCTGGCAGCCGGTTTCTCAGGGAATAAAGCCGGGTCAATCACCCGGCTTTTGCGTTATGGCATTGGCCGTTGCAATCTCAAGATGATCTCTTCGGCGATCTCACAAGCCGAGCGGCCTTCAGTATCGACAGGCTCGCCAAAATGGGGATCGTTATGCGCTTCTACGCATTCTATAATTCGACGCGCGAGCCACTCCGTCCCCGGCCCTTCAACTTCAGTCCCGCGTTCCACAAGGCGCTTTTTTATGGTCGCCAGACTGGCTTTCAGACAAAACACCCGCAGCTCGGAGTCGAGAGGCTCGATTCCTGCAATGACTTCATCGAAATAGTCGCGGCGGCTGAAAGCCATCGGGACGACGACAGGCCCTGAAGCGCAAAGACGGAACAGCCTGACGCCCGCGACCGCCGACCTGCGCCACAGGACGATGTCCTGGTAATCGTCCGATCCCGACCCATTCAAATTGACCCACTTCGGCAAACGCTTCAAAACGAACCCGAGCCATTCAGGATCATAGATGGCGCTTCCTGGAAGAGAATGACGCAGCAGTTTTGCTATCGTGGTTTTCCCCACTCCGAACGAGCCGTTGATCATCACAATCATTATTCTTGTTCCAACTGCCTGGCTTTCCGCCTAATGATATCTAAAGCCTCCGCCACTTCGTCCAGGTGAGTACGATAGCTGAGGATCGCCGCCCGCAGAACAAGTTTGCCGTCTACGCGAGTAGAACTGATAAAGATGCGGCCATCTTTCTGAATAGCCTGCATCAAACGATGATTGAATTCATCAGCGTCATCCCGTTTGGCCCGTTTGGGAAGATAGCGATAGACGACAATTGATAGGTCAGGATATGGCCCCACCTCGAAGCCGGGCGTCGATTTGATTTGCTCATAGAAATAGCGCGCCAGCTTCATCCTTTCGGCTAACGCGGCCCGAAAGGGCGCAACTCCCAACAATTTCAACGGTAGCCATACGCGCAGTCCGCGAAAATGTTTGGTCAATTCCAGCGATAAATCGGCGGGAGAAAGCTCATCCACTTCATCCAGGATATTTTCCATGTAATCGGCTTCGGCGTTGAACGCGGAATATAACTTCTGTTGATCACGAACCAGGACCGTGCCGGTTCCATAGGGCAAGAACAAAGATTTGTGCGGATCTAAAACTACGGAGTCCGACTGGTGTATGCCCTGTAAAACGGCCTTGCCTTCCGGACATAAAACAAACAGCCCGCCATATGCGCCATCCACGTGGAACCACAATCCATGGGTTGAAGCGATATGACCAATACTTGACAGTGCGTCCACGGCGCCGGTGTTAGTCGCCCCGGCGGAAGCGACAGCCAGCCAGGGTTTCAGTCCGGCTTTCCGGTCGGCGACAATCGCTTGCTCCAGCGCCTCCGCATCCATCCTGTAGTTGGCGTCAATGCGCACGCGTCGCTTGAGACAGTGATCCAATCCGGCGACATGCAACGCTTTATCGACACAATGATGAGTCTGTTCAGTGACATAGACGACGGCCTTGCGAGCAGCTTCGCCATGAATTCCGAAAGCGTCGCGGGCGGCGACTATAGCCGTCAGGTTTGCGAGGCTCCCTCCCGAGGTCAGGTTTCCGGCTGAGGCGCTGGGATATCCGATTTCACTCGCCATCCAACGCAATACCATATTCTCAATTCGCACCGCGCCCGGGCTACAAAAAAAGAGACCCGCATACCGGTTCGTGATCGCGGCAAGATAGTCGCCCAGAGCGGCGTGGAACAACCCTCCGGCTGGGATATAACCGAGATAGCGCCCGGAAGTCAGATTGACGCCCAGCGCATCAACGTTCTCTTCAAGCAGGGCGAGAACTTTATCAATGGCGATTCCCTCTTCAGCGATGGGGGAATCGAGTAACGATCGTCCGTTGTCGGAACGGGTAACGTAGGCCGGCGAATGAGCTACTGTCTCCAAATATCTGCGCGCGTATTCTGTGACGTGATGTAGCAACTGTTGTCGCGAAACGGCGTCGGGTTCAAGTAGGCGCGCGATCTTTTCTAATTCGCGAATCTCGTTCATCAAAATATCGTATCCGCGAGTGGCTCAACGACACAATCTCTCCGACGCTGAAGCGAGCTTACCGCTGTCTGATCTCCATGTTCTTGATCAAACCGCCTTCTATCAGGTAGACGTGCTCGACCATGCCCTCCGAAATGACATTCCCTTCCAGGTCGCGGACCACCTGACGGACTTTAACGACCGTGCGCCCCATCTCATCGGTGTCGAAGCCGACAGGTTCGACGTGAGGATCAACCGCCGCCCATTGGCGCGCCCAGTAATCACGGACGCCCTGGCGGCCATATACACGTCCGCCGTCCCAACCATTCGGCCAATCGACATCCGCGCTCATGGCGGCCAAGACAGTGTCAACATCGCGGGCATTGAACGCGTTGTAGACTCTCGTGAGCAGATCGTGGTCTGTAGGCATAGTAACTCCACTCCTTCTCTATTCATTCCTGATGTTTGGTTTACTCCGCATCAATCATATCCACTGATTAAATGAAGCCTGTGCATAATTCGGCGGAGCCTTTGGAGTGCGGTAGCTCGGTACCGCTTTGGTAGTCTCTCCCGTTGTTGCGGCGCCGATCGGGAAATAGCCCAATTAGCTTATCGTTCCGGCATCTCGCGGGAATCGGGAATGACTACCAAAGCGGTACCGAGCTACCGCACTCCAAAGGCTCCGCCATCTCAATCGGCTGATTGCTTTCGACTATAACTTGCACAGGCCTCAGCTAAATTAGGTATGACAACACCATACAAGCGAATCAAACCTGCTATCAGCATGATAGCGCGTTACCAGAGATAACGCCCTGCCTCGATCATCGCGTCGGCGACGCTGCGCCGCGACTTGACGGTATCGATCGGGAATTGAGGCGCCAATCGTTCAAACGCCGCGTAGAGTCTTTCCGGCCTGGTCAAGGTCGCGGCCAGGTTGCGCGCGCTCAAGGCGGCGCGGTCGGCGGCGTCGCTGGCGTAGACTCGCGCCATGTCAATCGCGGCTTTGCACGCCTCTTCGCCTTTGTTGGCGATCATTTTCTCGACGCGCAGCAGCGCGCTTTCGACGGCGTAGGCTTCGATGACGATGTCGGCGGCCAGCGCGCCGGCTTCCTGCTCCTCGCTCAGCTTGCCGTCGTAATTATGTTGCGCCGCGGCCAGCGCCAATCGCGCCGTCTCCTTCACTCGCGCCAGAGCGCCCCGGACGTATTTCAGCCCCTCGACGCCCGTGTCGATCATCGTCCGATCGAGGATGTCGCTGACCGCCTCTTCGGCGTTCGGCAGGCTCTCTTTGGCCGAGCCCTTCAGCAATCGCGTGGGGATGATCATCCGGTTGATCTCGTTGGTGCCTTCGTATATCCGCGTGATGCGCGCGTCGCGGTAGGCGCGCTCCGCCGGGTAATCTTTCGAATAACCGTACCCGCCGTAGACCTGGACCGTCTCGTCGACGACATAACTTAAGGCCTCGCTCGTCCAGACTTTGATGATCGAGCATTCGACGGCGTATTGTTCGATGGCCTTCAGCGCCTGCATCGGGTCGCCGGCGTCGACGTTTTCGAGCGCCGCGTCGATCATCCCCAGCGTGCGCCAGACCATCGCGTCGCCTACGTAGCAGCGTATCGCCATCTCGGCCAGTTTGCGTTTGATCAGGCCGAAGCTGGAAATAGCGCGGCCGAATTGATGGCGCTCTTTTGAATAAGCTATGGCGTTGTTCAAACTGATTTTCGCCCCGCCGATGTTGCGGCTGCCCAATTTCAACCGGCCCAGATTCAGGATGTTGAACGCGACCACGTGGCCTCTGCCGACCTCGCCTAGAACGTTTTCGACGGGCACGCGGGCGTCTTCCAACATCACCGCCGTCGTCGAGCTTCCGTCGAGGCCGAGCTTCTTCTCTTCGTGGCCGGGCGTGACCCCTTCGCCGCGCTCGACGATGAAGGCCGTGAACTTCTCGCCGTCGACCTTGGCGAAGACGATGTAGACGTCGGCGAATCCGCCGTTGGTGATCCACATCTTCTGCCCACGCAGGAGGTAGTGTTTGCCGTCTTCGCTGAGCGTCGCTTTGGTTCTCGCGGCCAGCGCGTCGGAGCCTGAGCCCGGTTCGGTCAGACAGTACGCCGCGATCAATTCGCCCGTGGCCAGTTTGGGCAGGTACTTGGCGCGCTGCTCCGGCGTGCCGAAATAGACAATGGGCAGTGTGCCGATGGTCGTATGAGCGCCGAGGCTCGCGCCGAACGAAGGCATCAACGCGATCTGTTCGCCGACATAAGCCGAGCTGACCTTGTCCAGTCCGAGTCCTCCGTAAGCTTCTGGAATGTCAATCCGCAGCAGATCGAGTTCCCCGGCCTTGACGAGTAACTCGCGCGTCAGCGCCCAATCTTTCGAATAAATCTGTTCGGCGCGCGGAAGGATTTCCTTCATCATAAACTCTTCTGTGACGCGGGCGAACATCTGTTGCTCCTCGCTGATGTCTTCGCGCGTGAAGATTTCGTTCGCTTTGCGGTCTTCGAAGAGGAAGCTTCCGCCTTTGATGGGTTGAACGCTCATTGCAGTCTTGTCCTTTCGAGTAAGAGGGAGAACACGTAATAAACGGAACATACGGAAAGGTCAATGCCGAGCCGAACTTCCGTTATAGTACTGCGCGCGTAAGCAAGTGGTCGCGCACAGGATCAACCACTTGCTTACGCGCTATGAGTTCTACAGGCGCCTTTCTTTTAGCCCGAGGGGGGCCGACCGCTTGCGGTCGGCCCCCTCTACTGTCAGGACAACGAATTGCCTGGGGTCGCACAGACTACCCAAGGTTAGAACATGACCTGCAGGCCGAATTGGATCTGGCGCGGCGTACCTGCTGATACAAACGCCCCAGGGCGCCCACTGAGCTGGGTGAAGCTGGTGGGTTTGAAGCCATTCACCTTAAAGGGTCCCGTCAGGATGTTCATGGTGGCCCCGTTATCAAAGGTGATGACTGGACTGGTGTTGGGGAGGGCGTTGTTGAACCCCGTAGGATAGGGATTCTTACTAGTGAAATCGTCCCACACCTTGTTGAAGTTCGCCCGATTGAAAATATTCACCCCATCCGCGATCAGATTGACCTTCACTCCGCGATCCCTGATGACAAACATCGTTTTCTGGATCCTCAGGTCCATGCTGTAAAGATGATCCCCTCTGGAGGTGTTACGGCTGGCGGCAAACGGCGTCGCAAAGTTGCGGTCAGTGCTCGCCGCGCCATTGTTCAGATTCGGTAACCGGATCGAAAAGGGAATCCCGCTGCGCAGGGTGAGTATCGGGCCGAACGTCATGTCCGCAAAGACTCGGGACAGGAAGTTGTGCCCGGCGCCGGCTTTGAACGGGGTGTTGTAGACCCCGTTCATCGTGAACACATGCGGGAAGTCGAACACCGATACCGTGCGGTAGAGGTTCAGCCGGCTCGGCCTGAACCAGACCTGGCTGCTGCTGAAGTCAATGGCGTCGTCCAGGGTCTTGCTGAAGGTGTAGTTGGCGCCGAATTGCAGACCATTGCTGTAACGCTTGTTCAGTGAGACGGTCATCCCGTGATAGATCGACTTGCCGATCGACTTATACCCTACCTTCTGCAGGATCGTCGGATCTATCGCGGTGTATTGTGGGCCAGTGAAAGGATCCACAGCCCCTGTCTCCCTGTAGTTGATCTCAACCGGCATCTGGATATGGAGGCCGTGATACATGAGATAACCCAGCTCGAGCGACAGGTTGCTGAACAGTTCCCGCTGGATGCTCAAACTCGCCTGGATCGAGTAGGGGTTCTTGTAGTTCGGATCGACCTCAAAGACGACCCGGTTGGCGTTGCCCTTCCCGGTCCCTACGCCATTGGGGAAGGATGTGTTCCGGATGTTGTTGAGGAAAGCTTCAGAGACATGGCCGAATGGGAGCAAGCCGGCCGCCAGGCCCGCCTGGTAGATCGAGGCCGCCGGCGTCCCGGTGGGAAGGATCTGGTTGATGTATTTTCCACTGTCGTCCAGGATGGCCCCGTATGAGGGGATCAGCACGTCGATCGGCCCCTCAAATATCCCGCCGCCGCCGCGGATGACCGTCTTGCGGTTGTCCCATGGGGTCCAGGCAAACCCTAAGCGAGGGGAGAAATATGTCCGGTGTTTGAGTGGGGAAGGCTCAGCATCGGAATCCACGCGACCCCCAAAATCTAAAGTCAGTTTGGGAGAGACCTTCCAAGTGTCCTGAGCGAAGGCTCCGAAGTAGTGGGCCCAGCCCTGCCACTTGGGATTGTTGAATCCGCTATGGACGAAATTCGGCAGCCCAAAAACAAAGGCTTGAGCGCCGGTCAGGCTCGCCAGTGTCGGACCGTTGTCGGGGATGATTTGGATGCCCTGGGGGGTGCGCTGCGACCGGTTGAACGCCACCAACGCCGCTCGTTGGGCCACCGGCACAGCGGAGATGATCGGGTACGCGCCGCTCGCGAAGTTATACTGACCGGCGAAATACAGGTCGTCCTCCACATGGTAATCGACCGGACGATAGGACCCGCCGAACTTGAACGTGTGGCTGCCCTTAACCCAGGAGAGAGTATCTTCGAATTGGAAGCGCTTCTGATGCGCGAGGTATGGGATGGCCGCCGGATGACCGAAAGTGGAGTTGGGAACGAAACCGCCGATTGCGAAGCCATCAATCGAAATGGCTGAAGGCGTACTGTTAAGCACACTCGGATCCGCGATGGAGCCCTTGTCAGCATTCGGGATATTGTCCGCCCGATTGAATGGGACAACCTGGACCCGAAGCTGATTGACGACTGATGCGGAGGCGGCATGCGCCCAGTTCCCCAAAATGCTGTAATCCCTGGTTACAAGACTCGCGCCGGACGGGGTGGACTGCGCTCCGACCAGGGCGCGCGAGAGCGCGAAACGGAAATTCAGCGAGTCGCGGGTGGTCGGCTGGTAATCGACGCGGCTCAGCAACGTTTGAGTTCGGGTCAAACTATTAAAAGCACCGTTGTCAGCCGTGAGCAGCCTGCGGAGGTTCGGGTCGTTTTGTGGAACCAATGTCTGCCTTAACTGCGTCGCGATGGCGACCAGCGTCGCGTTTCCCGTATTGGCCAGTTGATTCACGTAGTCCGCTTGTGCGCTGTTGGCGTTGGTCCCCAACCCCGCCGGGCTGTTCAGGAAGAAGTTGAATCCTCCCGCGTCCAGCTTCTGATACTCATAGGACATGAAGTAGAAGAGTTTATCCTTCTTGATCGGCCCCCCAATGGTGCCGCCCGCGTAGAGGTTTTGGTGGAACGGTTCATCACCGACGCCGGGACTGATCTGGTTTAATTGGGTTTGGATCTGGTCAATGTAGTTAATCGCCTGAGTGGTGTTGTTTCGGAAGTAGCCGTAGGCGCTCCCATGATACTTGTTGCTGCCACTCTTGGTGACGATGTTGATGGCGCTCCCCACCGTGAATCCAAACTCCGCGGCGAAGCCGTTCCGGTTAACCTGGTACTCCTGGATGGAATCAACAGGGATGAACACCCGGTACTGCCCCGAACCGTATTCATTCTCGCCCCCGTCAATCGTGGAGAGGTTGTTACGCCCGTTGCTGCCCCCGATCGAATACCCGGTCGTGCCGAAGCCGGTGAACCCGGGCTGCTGAGTTCGAGTGGCCTCCGAGTTAGTGACGGCGGGCAGCGTGTAAACCGCCGCGGTCATGTTGCGGTTGATATTGGGCAGGCTCTCCACCTGACGCTGCTCAATGGTGTTGGACTGCTGTGTACGCTCAACCTCGATCAGCGGCGACGAGGCCGTTACGACCACTTCGGTTTTGACGCCCGCCACCTCCAGCTTGATTTCATAAGTAGCAGTCTGGCCGACGGTGAGCTGAACCTCTTTTATCAAGTACTGCGAGAAGCCTCTCGCTTCAACCGTAATTTGGTGATTGCCGGGTCGCACCAGGCGGACCTGAAACTCACCGTTAGAATCGGTAGTCGCAGTGCGGATCGCGCCTTGATCAAGGTCCTTGACGCTGACAACTGCGCCAACAACCGCCGCGCCCGTCGGGTCGGTCACCGTCCCCTTGACCGCGGCCGAAGAGACGTCGGCTTGCCCGAACGCTGAAATCGTTATCGTCAGAAAAACACTGAGTGTAAATAGAATACGAAGTAGATGGTGTTTCATATGTCATCCTCCTAAGCTGGCGGCTGTGATTGTTACAATACGGCGCGTGATAGTGGGACAGACTTTAGTCTGTCCGTCGCGTGAATTGTGGACAGACTAAAGTCTGTCCCACTATCGCGCGTGGTACTGTCATTGGCTTGTCGCCATCGCGCTCGCATCCCTTGATGAACAAGCCCCAGCGTGCGTGGCGATCTGTTTACGACCTGTCCCGGGCGACGCCGGAACGCTTTCTGATAAAGGAAGACGAATGAATTTCTGGGCCACTAAGGCTCGATGTCGGATAAAAACAACCTACCGGTCGGTAAGTCTACAACCGACCCCGGAACGTGTCAATAAAAAGACCTGTCAAAGACTGATGTGAGTATCTTTCAAAGGGAGTCGGGGAGGAAGTGATATTTTGCGCGAAGAATGGCGCAATTCTCGCAGGGCGGGCTTTGTGCTAAGCTGCGCGCCGTCCAATCAGTACCGCGGCCGTGGCTCCATCAGTAGGCTATGTCGGTATGCAAGCGCTTGTACGGGACCGCAAGCGGTACGGTACGGGGAGCGTCAGCGACCTGAGCATCGATCATGTGGTCTCTTGATTGATGCTCAGGTCGCTGACGCTCCCCGTACTGTACCGGAGATCGCGCCACTTTCCCGTACAAGCAATCGCAAACCGATCTAATGCAGGAAGCCGCGCTCGCTATCGCTCGCGGCACTGGTTCAACCCGAGGAGGCTTTGTCATGATCGTTCCGCTCAACGAATACGACTTCCTTAAGCGCGCTCTGGCCGTATACGGCGATTGCGAGGCGATAGTCTCCGGCGACCTGCGCCTGACTTACAACCAATTCGGCCTGCGGGTAAACCGATGGGCGAATCTGATGCGGAGCCTGGGCGTCGAAAAAGGCGACCGCGTCGCGATCATCATGCAAAACGACCATCGGATGATGGACGGATTTTTCGGCGCGCCTCTGATCGGGGCCGTTCAAATGCCGATCAACTTCCGTCTCATCGCCGGCGATTTCGAATACATCCTCAACCATGCCGAGGCGAAGATACTGATCGTCGAGGATTGGCTGGCGCCGGTGATTGAAGAAATCCGGCCACGGTTGAAGAGCGTCGAGCGGTTCATAGTGGCAATGAACGGGACAGACATACCGTCCGGCTGGCTGAGCTACGACGATTTGCTCGAAGGCGCGCCGGCGACGGCGCCCGAGCCTGCGGACGTCGACGAAAACGATGTCGCGTCGATCCTTTACACCTCCGGCACGACGGGCAAGCCGAAAGGCGTGATGTCCACTCACCGCAACATCTACGTCAACGCGATCAATTCGATCATCGAATTCGGCCTGACTCATAACGACGTCTACCTGCACACGCTGGCGCAGTTCCATTGCAACGGCTGGGGGCTGCCTTACGCGGTGACGGGCGTCGGCGCGAAACACGTCATCGTCAAGAAATACGAGCCCGCGAACTTCTTCGACCTGGTTGCGCGCGAGCGGATGTCGTTCGCCTGCATGCCGCCGACCATGATCAACATGGCTTTGAATCACAGCCTGAGCGAGGCGCAGCTCGCCGCGCTGCCGCGCGAGGGCGTGCGCGTGGCGACCGCGGGCTCGGCCCCGCCGCGCGCGTTGATCGAAGGAATGCAGGAGCGGCTGGGGTGGCGGGTGATTCAGGTTTACGGCCTGACCGAGACCTCGCCGTTCCTGACCGTCTCGAAAGTCAAACCGCACATGCGCGGCCTGCCGAAAGAGGAGCAATACAGGGTTCAAACGCGCACTGGATACTCGATGCTGGGCGTCGATCTGCGCGTCGTCGACGAGGACGGAAAAGACGTCGAAGCCGACGGCCAGAGCGTCGGGGAAATCATCGCGCGCAGCAACGTGGTGATGTCGGGTTACTGGCGCCAGCCCGAGGCCACCGACGCAGTGATCGTCGACGGGTGGTTCCACACGGGCGACATGGCGACGATTGACCGTGAGGGGATGGTCGAGATCGTCGACCGCCAGAAAGACCTGATCATCTCCGGCGGCGAGAACGTCTCTTCGATCGAGGTCGAAGGGATGTTGTACAAACACCCGGCGGTGCTCGAAGCCGCCTGCATCGCGGTCCCGCACGAACAATGGGGCGAAACCGTCGCCGCGGTGGTCGTGTTGAAACCTGAGACGACCGCGACCGAAAACGAGATCATCGAGTTCTGCCGCGCGAACATGGCGCACTTCAAATGCCCGAGAGTGGTGAGCTTCACTGACGCGCTGCCGCGCACGGCGACGGGCAAGATTCAGAAGAATTTGCTGCGCGAGAAGTATTGGCAGGGGCGTGGGAAGCGAGTAAATTGAGGCTGAACTGAATGTCATCGTTGGCCTGTCGGCTCAAATCATCGAAAGGCGTAGAATCCGCCTTTGCGTCTGGTCTGAAAAATCAACCGTGAAAAATTGGAGGAACGGCCATGGTCAATTCAAACAGGTTTCTGAAGCCTCTGCTTTTTTCGATGATATGGCTCTGCCCGATCTTTACCTTTGCTCAATCGGTAGATCGCGCGAGCCTTGAAAAAGAGATCAGCTCTCTGTACGAGGAGATCAGAGAGAAGGAGAAACAGTTTATCTCTGTTGATCCCGGCGACAAAATCGAATACGCCAAGTTTCTTAAACAATCGGACGCCGGAATATTTCGGTTGTTGCCGAGAGAGAAATACGATGGGAAATTGTCCATCAGGGGGGGCGGGGCGTACTACTCATTTACGAGATTGACCCACGATTACGGTTACGGCTCGGACATCGAACTGAGTCAAGGAAACTTCAGCGTCGGTTTTGCCGGTCTGGATTTCGGATTTCTCGTCATCCTCGATGATACCCCCCTTGATTCGGCCACTCTCGAACATCCCGGACTCAAGTTTCTGCTCTCTTTCGTTCCAGCCTCTGTCGAACCGGAGATTCGTGAGCAACAGCGTCGCAGCGGTTATGGCGTTCAAGCAGACGGTTTTACTTATAAGCGTTCCGCCGCGGCTTTGGTCAATACGACCTATGCCCTGCGTTCAATCGATTATTCAGGGGCTGACATCCTGATCGCTTTCCGTGTCGTGCGGCGCGACGCTGACGGAAGCATGATTCTGATCTGGAAGAAGTTGAAATCATTTCAATCTCCGCATTACGAGCGATAATAAGCTGGAATGAGCCATCTCATCTCCGTAAACAATCTCTATAAAAGCTACGGCGAGGCTGCCGCCCTACGCGGCATAAACTTCGACGTCGAAGTGTCCGAGTTGACAGCGATCATCGGCCCGTCGGGCTGCGGCAAATCGACCTTGCTGCGCTGCCTGAACGGGCTCGAGCTTTTCGACAGCGGGCGCGTGCGCATCGGCGAGATCACGCTGGATCTGGACAACGGCCTCTCGCATCGCGATTTCAACGCGCGGCTACGGCGTTTGCGCGAGGAGGTCGGGATGGTCTTTCAAAGCTTCAACCTCTTCCCTCACCTGACCGCGCTGGAGAACGCGATGCTCGCGCCGACGGTGGTCAAGAAGGTTGACCGCCGGAAGGCGGAATCCACTGCCCGCGAGTTGCTTGCGAAAGTGGGGCTGAGCGACCGGCTCGATTATTACCCGTCGCAGTTGTCCGGAGGCCAACAGCAGCGCGCGGCGATCGCGCGGGCGCTGGCGATGGAGCCGAAGGTGATGCTTTACGACGAGCCGACCTCTGCGCTCGATCCGAGCCTGGTCGGAGAGGTGTTGACCATCATGCGAAAACTCGACGACGAGGGAATGACTCAGGTCGTCGTGACTCACGAGATGATGTTCGCCCGCGAAGTGGCCGACAAAATCCTGATGCTCGCCGACGGCGAGTTGATCGAAAGTGGTTCGCCGGACGTGATCTTCAGCTCTCCGCGCGACGAGCGCACGCGAGCTTTCCTGCAAAGGTATCTGTGATGATCGGATTTTACGAGTTTGACGCCTCTGTTCTTCGTCGCGGAGCGACGGTCTGACCTTAGACCGGCGTTTTAACGCCAATGAGGTTAAGTTAGGCATCTGGCGCGATTAGTGGCGCGGACTTTAGTCCGCGCGCCAGCCATCAGCGCGGACTAAAGTCCGCGCCACTGATCGCTAACTTAACCTCATTGGCGTTTTAACGCCGGTTGACGGCGCGAATAATTGTCTAGTCGCGGAGCGACGGTTGAGATTGTTGTGAATTCGTCGCCGGATTCTTTTCCGCGCCTTCTTCAACCGTCGCTGCCGCGACTGGCGGATTTCTCTCACACGCGACAACCGGCGTTAAAACGCCGGCCTAGGATCAAACCGTCGCTCCGCGACGAAGAAACGCCTTCTTTGGTACGCAAAAGATATGGGTAATGACAAGGCTTTATTCCGCCGCCTGCTCCGCAGGCTGAAAACCAGATGTACAACGCGTGATTTGCTCCGCAAGCTGAAAACCGGATGTGCGGCGCAGGAAAAGATGCGGGTCATGGCGATCCTCACAGTCGGGCTGCTGCGGCATACTCTTCTGTTTTTTGCGCTGCTTTGTTTAGTCTTGCCCGCCAAAGCCCAGAGCGGCGGTCAACAACTCCGCTGGGGCGGAGACGCGGAAGGCGGGGCGCCTTACCTTTTGCCGAATCCCAAGAATCCGCGGGAGATCGTCGGCTTCGAGATCGACCTGATGGACGCGGTCGGCAAACAGCTCAACCGGAAATCGGTCTTCGTGCAGAACCAGTGGGACGGTTTGATCCCGGGGTTGCAGCGCGGCAATTACGACCTGGCGGTGAACGGAATCGAGATCACCGACGACCGCAAACAGCAGGTCAATTTCTCGATCCCCTATTACGCCTGCGGCGAACAGCTCAGCGTGCGCGTAGGCGAGAATTCGATCAACTCGTTGGCCGATCTGAAGGGCAAGGTCGTCGGAACGCTGAAAGCCTCGCTCGCGCAGCGCATCCTCGAACGCGAGGGCGGGATCGAGGTCAGGTCCTACGAGAATCAGAACAACGCTTACGACGACCTGGCGCTCGGACGCCTGCAGGCCGTGCTGATGGATTGGCCCATCGCCGTTTATTACAGCAAGCCGAATCCGAAACTGAAATTCGTAGGCGGGAGCATCGAACGGATGGAGTACGGCATCGCCGCGCGCAAGGAAGACACGGAACTGCTCAAACAAGTCAACGACGCCCTCCTTGCGTTGATCAAATCGGGCGAGTTGCGGCGGATTTACGAAAAGTGGGGCATCTGGAATGGCGAGACGGAACAACTCTTCGCCAGGATTTCTGCGGCGTCGCAACCAGGGCAAGTATATGAAGAATTCACTCAGAACATCACGAAGAAACTGACGTGGCGCGAGAGGTTGGGGCGTTACAAGAGTTATCTGCCGCCGCTGCTGCTCATCGGCGCGCCGATGACGTTGTTGATCTCGGTCTTGGGGATGGCCGTCGCGATCGTGATCGGTCTCGCGGTGGCGCTGATCTATCTTTACGCGCCGCGCCCCGCTTCCTGGCTGGCGCGAGGCTATGTCGAACTGTTTCGCGGCACGCCTCTGCTGATCCAGCTCTATTTGATCTTCTACGGATTGCCGAACATCGGCCTAAGACTCTCGCCTCTGGTCGCCGCCGTGGTCGGCCTGGGGCTGAATTACGCGGCCTACGAGGCCGAAAACTATCGCGCCGGCATCGAGGCGATTCCGCGCGGTCAGATGGAAGCAGCGTTGTCGTTGGGGATGACCCGCGCGCAATCGCTGCGCCACGTAATCGTGCCGCAGGCGATGCGGCTGGTGATCCCCCCGGTGACCAACGATTTCATCGCGCTGTTCAAAGATTCGTCCATCGTCTCGGTGATCACGATGGTCGAATTGACCAAGGTTTACGGCCAACTGGCTTCGACCTATTACGATTACATCGGCGCGGGCGTTCTGACGGCGGCGATCTACTTTTTGATGGGGCTGCCGTTCGTGAGATTGGCGCGATGGGTCGAGAAGCGGCTGGCGACCGACAGGCGCGTGGTCGTGACCGCGAAACGGCGCTGGTTCGGCGTCGGGGCGAAGCCGGCTGAAGGTTAACCCGCGCCATATCAGTACCGCGAGCGGTAGATACCGCTCGCGGTACTGAATCGGAGAACACAAATGAATCGTCGAGACGTTTTGAAATCAGGGCTGGCCGCCAGCGTCGCGGGCGCGACGAATGTTCCCATCGCGGGGGCCGAAAGCAATCACTTTTACGAGCTGCGGATTTACGAGTTACGCAACGACATCCAACCCGCCCGCATACAGGAGTTCTTCCAGAACCATTTTATGCCGATGTTGAAGCGGCAGGGCGTCGGGCCGGTCGGTTGCTTCAACGTGATTTCTGGCCTGCGCAGCCCGTCGCTCGTCGTCGTGATCGATTACAAATCGATGGCCGAGATGCAGTCGGCGCTGGAGGCTGCGCGAGGCGACAAAGAGTTCGAGAAAGGCTGGCAGGCGTTCGAGGCCGCGAACGAAATGCCCTACACGCGTTACGAATCGGCGCTGCTCAAAGCCTTCGATTCTCATCAGAAGATCGAAATTCCGCCGACCGACGAGAAGCGCCCGCCGCGCGTCTTCGAGCTTCGCACATATGAATCGCGCAGCGGCTTCAGCCTGCGCAACAAGCTTGAGATGTTCAACCAGGAGGAGATCAAGATCTTCCGCGACTGCGGGTTCGCGCCGGTCTTCTTCGGCGAGGCGATCGCGGGCGAGAGATTGCCGCATCTGACCTACCTGATCGGATTCGACAACATGGCCGCGCGCGAAAAGGCATGGGACACGTTCAGGGCGAATCCCGATTGGGCGCGCGTGAGAAACAAGCCTGGTTGGACCGATCCGGAAGCCGTGTCGAACATTCACGCGGCGTTCCTGCGCCCGACCGCTTATTCGCAGATCCGGTGACTTGCGGATCATCATCAGTACCGCGGGCGTTAGAGTGGGACAGACTTTAGTCTGTCCATTGCGTGGATTGTGACTGGACAGACTAATGGTCTTTGGAAAATAAATGCGACAACCGTCTTCGCTGTCGCGGAGCGACATTTGAGCCTAGCCCGGCTTTTCAAAGCCGGGTCGAGTCACGCATTTCCGACCTCAGTCGCGGAGCGACGGTTGAGACTGACCATCGGTCTCAACCGTCGCTCCGCGACTGAAAAGACTACGTAACCGTTCTCCCGGCTTTGAAAAGCCGGGCTAGGCTCAAATGCCGCTCCGCGGCAGGAGAATCTCGCCCCTTTGAATCCCTTCGAGCGCCGTGTGTGGGATTTCCGAATCCGTGGTTGCATTTATTATTCAAAGACCATAAGTCTGTCCCACTCAACCGCCCCCGGTACTGATTCAATGCGGCGAGAAATATGCAGTTCATCGAAAAGAATTCATTCAACGTGCGCTCCGCCGTCTACCATCTTAAAAAGGACGGCGCCGGTCTTGAATTTCTTCTTTTCCCAATGATTCACGTCGGCTCGAAGGAGTTCTATGACGATGTGAGTCGGAGGCTGGCCGCATGCGACTTGATTCTTATGGAAGGCGTCAATTCCAGGAAAGGCCACATCCTTACGCTCTCGTATCAAGTCGTGAAAAAGATTCGGCGCATGGATTTGGTTACGCAACGTGATGGAATGAAAATATCCGCCCTCCGCGACAAAATTATTAACTCGGATATGGAAGGGCACACCTTTGATGAGCGTTGGTCTGCGCTTCCGTTGGGATTGAGGGCGCAGTTGTTCCTACAACTCCCGTTCTGGGTGGTTTATCTATTCTTCTTCGGCACGAGAGCGGCGCTTGCCGAACATCTGGCTATTGAGGATTTGCCGTCCTCGGACGAAATTCTTTTTCGGGATGAGAGTTTCGAGAAGTTGGACACTCTGCTGTTGGATGAACGCGACCGGCGGTTGATTACACACCTGCAAAAGCTATACGACTCCCACCGGCAGGACAAAAAGATTGTCGGCGTAGTCTACGGAGCGAGGCACATGCGTAATATCATCCGTTTTTTGCTCGGCAGGTTGAATTACAGGGTGGCGAAGGCTGAATGGGTCACGGTCTTCGATCTGTGAATACGCGGCATCTGAACAAGTTTTTGCGCCAAAGTGAGTTAATGTGGCCTCTCACTCTACCACTGATCATCGTCCGTGCTATCCGCCATTCATATGTATGCCGGATGACTGGCGAAGCGCAATTGAATTGAATCCGCGATCTCTTCCGCTGTACGTTGACCATCAATTTCGATGTGGGGCAGCCCAAGCCGCGCAACCTCACCTCTAATATAATCTGCGAGCAGGCGATCACGCGAGAGAAAGTTTGCGCGGAAGCGCTCCGGATCACTCGACTCGATCCGCATGCCCGGTTTGTCCCTTCGTTCTTGCGACGCCCTGATGAAGGCATCCGTGGGTAATAACCAGATCGCCTGATGCAGGCTGGTGAGGACGGGCGTGACCAACTTTGGAAATAGGCGCGGCCCCTCTGCCAGTACAGGTGGACGGCGCGGCATAAGACGGAGGTCTTCGCAAATCATCGGGAAGCGCTCATCATTGGTGGCCAGGACCTGTTCGAACAATTGTTGGGGCGTAGGATGTACCCAGCTTTCATCCATTGATCGACCGAGGGCTTGATAGATATTGGGATGCAATTCCGGATCAGCCCTCGCAATCAGATGATTGTGTTCGTGCAGATCGCACGGATACCACTGCCAGCGACGCCGCTGGATCAAGAGTCTCGCAACAGTTGTCTTACCGGCGTCGGACGGGCCGCCAATCCAGAAGACGTGCGCGAGGGAGTGGCGGAGATCCGTTCTATCGGGTGTTTCGGTCATCATTCATCCGCTCTGCGATTTCGGTCTTTACCCTTCGGCGATCGTTTCGTCTTGCCTGGCGAGCGCCTACATAAGAAATATAATTACTCCGAACTTCTCGTAAATCATGGATGATGATACCCTGCCTTTTGCGATTTTGTGTATTTTTCTCGAGGGCGGCGGTTCGGTGTTTACAGTCGCGCGTTTCATAACATAAGATTCGTGCCGCCTCTCCCCCCCATCACAACCCGAATGATCAATGAGCCAGCGCAGAATGGCATCTTTAATGCAGTCAGACAGCGACACTCTTAAGGCGGAAAAGTCTGAAGCGAAAATTACGGCGCCCCACAATCGTTTACTGACATGGCCGTTGAGCGAACACTTGATCAAAGTCATCTCCGTAGGACTGGTAGTCTTCGACGGGGCGCTTGCGGTTTTGTTGTTCTTACTCGCCTACTGGCTGAGGAACCCTGAAGAGCCGATCTTCATCTTTTCCCGAATAGACCTCGGCGTCCTCTCGTTATCGCTGCCTTTCGCCTTCCACCCGAGCTTCGACCCGTACCTGAGCGTGCTCTATTTCACGCCGCTCATCCAGGTCGGCGCCTTCGGGTATCGCGGCCTGTACCGGGTTCGCGGCGAATTCTCGTTTAGCGACGATTTCATCAACATCTTCAAGGCGATTTCGATCGGGGCGCTGCTGGTGACGGTGATCGCGTTCTTCTACCGCGGCGGGTTCGCCTACTCGGCGTTCTCTTATTCGCGTCTGGTCTTCATTCTCTATTACCTGCTGGGTTTGGTCGTCTTCACCGCTCAGCGCGCGGCCCTTCGCAGCCTGCAGACGTTTTACCGTCGCCGCCATCTCAACGTCATCCCTATACTGATAGTCGGGTCGAACGGCGTGGCTGAGATGTGTATCCGCGAGATCGCGGACGACCCGAAGCTGGGCCGGTCGGTCGTCGGGTTCGTGACGGCTGACGGCGAACCGCCGAAGAGCGAGGCGTTGAAGTCCCGGCCGACGCTGGGCCGCTACGACGAGATGCACCGCTTCATCCGCCAGTGGGGCGTCCGCGAGGTCTTGATCGCCGACCCGGAAATCAGCCCGCAACTGCTCTTCGACACGATGGTCAAATGCGGGCGAGGCTCGCGCGTCACGTTTCGAGTCGTGCCCAATCTGCTGAATTGCATCCCGCGCAAAACCAACGTCGAACAACTGGGCGCAGTCCCCATGGTGCGCCTTTTCGAGGAGCCGCTTTCCGCCTCGGCGCGGCTCTTCAAACGCAGCGTCGACCTGATAGTCAGCGCGCTTATCCTGCTCTTCACCGCGCCGCTGTGGCTGCTCATCGCGATCGCCATCAAGCTGGAATCGCGAGGCCCGGCGCTCTACCGGCAGGAGCGCGTCGGGATGGACGGCCACATCTTCCAGATCTACAAGTTCCGCTCGATGCGCGACGACGTCAAAATAGACGACGCGCACCGCGATTACATGGCGAGGGTGATCAAAAGCAAGGGAGACACGAACCTCGGCGCCCGGAAAGACCCGAGTTACAAATTCGTCAACAGCGACAGGCTCACGCGCGTGGGCGCGCTCTTGCGCCGCCTGAGCCTTGACGAGTTGCCCCAGGTCTTCAACGTCTTCAAAGGCGAGATGTCGCTGGTCGGCCCGCGCCCGCCCATTCCGTACGAGGTCGAATGCTATGAGACCTGGCACCGCAAACGGCTTGACGTAAAACCGGGCTTGACCGGCTTGTCGCAGGTCAGCGGGCGCTACCGCTTGTCGTTCCAGCAGATGGTCCAACTCGATATTTACTACGTCGAAAACTGGTCGCCGTGGCTCGACCTGAAGATTATTCTTAAAACCATCCCGGCGCTCTTTATGAAAGAGTGGGAGTAATGGTATTACTTTCCCAGGTTTGGCCCCCGAAGCGGCTCATTTTCGCTGATCAAAATAATCGAGTTGCCTTACCGACCGGTTGGTATATAATGCCCCGCGTCATTAAACAATAAAGTTGTTCGCAGACTCCTGATAACAACCCATCTTAGCTGGCTTTGCTGTTCACATCGGAATCATGTGCGTAAGCGACCGGCAATTTCCTTACCCCGAAGCTTGCAGCTCGCTCATTTCTAAAATTGACAATTCAGTTCATCAAATCAACGAGGCGCTGACCGGCGCCGGAGCCTCCGGTCCGTCCTGCGCCGCCAGCAAAGGAGATACCCTTATGAGATACAGAATCGGCTTGACCGTTGTTATCGCGCTCGCGTCTATTGCGATGATGATCGCAGGTAGCGGCGCCGCTTTCGCACAAGCCTCCAGTTCCACCGCGGAGCTACGCGGCCAGGTTGCCGACGCCAACGGGGCCGCGATACCGAACGCGAAGCTTACGCTGACCGACCTCGTCAAAGGCTCGTCGCGCGTCGCCGCCAGCGACAGCGAAGGCAATTATGCTTTTCTCGGCTTGCTGCCCAGCTCTTACGACCTGAAGGTCGAGGCGCAAGGCTTCGGGGCGACCACGACCAGGCTCGAATTGACGGTCGGGAAGCACGCCAATATCCCCATCAAGCTCACCGCGGGCAAGATCGAGATTCAGGTCGATGTGGTAGGGGGCGGAGAAGTGGTTGAAACCAGCAGGACGGAACAGGCTTCGACTGTAGACTCGAAACAGATCACAAGCCTGCCGATCAACCGCCGCAGCTTTCTGGATTACGCGCTGCTCACGCCCGGCGTGACCAGCTCCGAGAACATCACCGACGCGACGGATTACCGCGTCGCGCAGACGCCGCAATCCGGACTCTCGTTCGGCGGCAACAACGGGCGCGGCAACCAGGTCTCGGTAGACGGCGCCGAAACCATCGGCGCTTCGGGCGCCGTTCAGGCGATGGTCTCTCAGGAGGCCGTCCAGGAGTTCCAGGTCGTCCGCAACAGCTTCAGCGCCGAATTCGGCGGAGCTTCGGGCGGCGTGGTCAACATCATCTCGAAATCCGGCGGCAACAGTTTTCACGGCGGCGCGTTCGGGCTGTTCCGTCACGAGAAGTTCGACGCGCGCAACGCCTTCGATTTCAACCCGAAGGGGAAATCGCCCTTCAACCGCCAGCAATACGGCGGCTCCATCGGCGGCCCTCTCGCGCGGGACAATACTTTCTTCTTCGCCTCCATCGAGCGGTACAGTCAGGAGAAGTCGTCTTTCATCAACCTGCTGACCGACCCCACGCTCTTTCAGTTGACGAACGCTTCGAAAAACGCGACAGTCAGGAATCAGGCGGCGGTCTTCGATTTCATCGCCGCGAGCGGCGCCTCCGACGCCCAGAAGCAAGGAGCTGCGCTATTACGCAGCCAGTTGACGGCGACCAACTTTTCGCGAACCGTCCAGCTCTTCACTAACGCGACCGGGCAATTCCCATTCAATGAAGGACAGACGCAATTCTCGTCGCGGCTCGATCACAACTTCAGCGACCGTTCGAGCGGCTATCTCCGCTTCAACGTCACGGATGGCGTCTTCGAGAATCAAGCCGCCGGCTCGCTGCTCGCCGTCTCGCGCGGCCGCAAATTCGACGGTTTCAGCGGCGCCGTTTTAGCTTCACATAACTACCAGTTCAATCCCACGACCTTCAACGAACTGAAGCTGCAGGTCAGCTACACGCGATCGGCCTTTTTGCCGAATGACGCGATCGGACCAGAATTGAACATCGAAGGCTTCGGCTCCTTTGGACGGCAGATATTCCTGCCGTCGCGCAACATCGAGCGCCATTTCGACATTTACGACAACGTAACGAAGATCTTTGGCGATCACTCGTTCAAGTTCGGCGGCTCGACGTTCATCCACCGGCTGACCTCGGACAACGAGACCTTTTTCGGCGGGCGCTTCAATTTCGGCCAGGCGCTTCCTTTCTCGCTATTGCTGACAGGAGCTGGTGGACCAACGGCGCAAGCAGGGGCGTTCTCAACCAACCAGGCTTTGTTGGCCACGCCGAACGCTCCCGGCAAGACTCCGACGTGCCCATCTGGTGATTGCGCCGGCGGTCCAACGGCGGTCATCGATCCGGTTACTGGACGGACTATCTTTCCGAACAATGTGTCCGATGTTTTAGACACCACGCTAATGACGGCCTTGCAATCGTTCAACCTCAACCTGCCGATCGTCTACCAGGAAGGCTTTGGTAATACATCGCTCAATCAGCCGTTCAATCGCTTCGCGCTCTACGCGCAGGACACTTGGAAAGCGCGGCAAAACCTGACCCTGAACTACGGTCTTCGCTATGGGATTCACGACGAGGCGCTGGCCATTCCGACTTATTACAAGGATTTTCAGCCGCGCGCCGGTTTCTCGTGGGACCCGTGGGGGAACGGCAAGACGGTCATTCGCGGCGGCGCGGGCATCTACGTCGGTTTTCTCAACGCCGCGATCTCGAATGTCACGACGCAACTGGCCGGCACGACCGATCCGCGAACGATTTACATTGTGCTGGCGACGGCGACATCGAACTCGCTGGGATTGCCGAGGTCGTTTGATGTCTACCAGAGATTGCTGTCACAGGGCGTAATCGGCGTACGCCCAATCACGCTGGCCGATGTGGCGCCGCTCAATATCAAAGCCGCGCCGGGCGTGCCGCTTGAAGTGCGGTTCCGGCTGGGGCCGAATTACCGCAACCCGACGACCTATCAATCGAGTTTGGGCGTTCAGCGCGATCTTGGCGGAGGCGTTTCGCTCGAACTGGGCTATCAATTCACGCGCGGGCTGCATCTTTCGCGCAACCGCGACATAAACCAGGCCAAGCTCACCGGGCCGGTCAGTCTGCTCAACCCGCTCGGCGGCCCGACCTACGTCCGGTTCCCCACGCCTGCGCAGGCGCAAGCCGGTCTGACTACCGATTTCAGCAATCCGCTCAGATTCCAGGACAACGTATACGAGAACACGGCCAGCTCGTTCTATCACAGCTTCACCGCGCAGGCGCAGCGGCGTTTCTCGCGCAGCTTCAGCCTCAACGCGCATTACACGCTGGCCAAATCGATTGACGAGGTGGTCGATTTCAACAGCGACTGGTCGGCGCAGAATCCGCGCAACCTGCGGCTGGATCGTTCGCTCTCCTCCTTCGATCAGCGGCACCGCCTCGTGTTGAGCGGCGTCTTCCAAAGCACGGCTCAGAACCTGGCGCTGAAGAATTGGGCGCTCTCGCCGATCTTCGTCGCGCAGAGCGGGCGTCCGTTCAACCTGCTGCTCGGCTTCGACGCCAACGCCGACGGGCGTTCGCAGAGCGACCGCCCCGGGCAGGCCGGGCGTTACACCGGCAAGGGCGAGCCGTACTATAGCTTCGACCTGCGCCTCGCGCGGCGTTTGTTCGCCAATGACAGGCGCTTCCTCGAACTCACCGTCGAGGGGTTCAATCTCTTCAACAGGACCAATTTCCTGGGCGTCAACAACGTGCTCGGCGCGGCTTGTACGACTTCGGACGGCGCGAGCTTTGTTCCTTGCACTACGCCAGGCGCCTCGATGCTGACAAACTATAACCTGAGCGGTCGTCGCGGACTTCGCCCGACCGATCCGCTCGGCTTCACATCGGCGTTCGATCCGCGCCAGTTGCAGTTCGGCGCGCGATTCAGTTTCTGATTGTTCCGGATTGATGCTAAATGATAAGGGGAAGCCGCGGCTTCCCCTTATCATTTTTAAGCAGGTTACTCGGCAAATACGCCCCACTTCGTGGGCTCTGATCGCTTTGCTGCCGCTCTCCTGGGGCTTACGCCCCAGGCTTTATGCTGCCGCCTGCTCCGCAGGCTCAAAGCAAAGGTTTTAAAACACAAAATATCAAACAACTTAGTTTACAGAGTATTAAAGACTATGACCGCTCAACTTCCTCTGGCATTCCTGCTCGCTCTCTCAGGCATACTTCCCCAGTCTGGGAGGCCCAATTTTTCAGGCCGCTGGCAATTTGACGAGGCTCAGTCTACATGCGAACAAGCGACCAAAGTCATTAAGGATCTGCCGGCAAAGTTACAGGCAAAAATCCCTGGTTTCGACGTTCCGCGATTGGCGGAGCCTCCTCGCTTTTTCATCACCCCTCCCATTGTCGTTACCAAACACATTGGAGCCAGCCTAACTATCTCGGCTCCGCCTTGGTTCAAGTCTTGGCTCGGTGAAAACAGCGTTCTGTTAGTGGACGATAAAGAAAGAATCAAAAGTTACGGAGGGGAATCAACATCAAGCTGGAGCGTCCGCTGGGATGGAAATCGCATTGTCAGAGAATGGAAGGAAAAAAATGCGAGCGTCCACGATTCATGCGAAGGGCGACAGGTCTTCGCCATTTCCGATGACGGCAAAACGCTGACCTATGACAGCCACACCAAGTGCTTCTTTCGCGCCACTGTAGATGGCCGAACTTACGAAGCGGAAGACTCTCAGGACATACACACCGCGCTGGTGAAAAAATGGCGCTGACTTTGTCCTTTTTGTGGGACCGGCGCTCGCGCCGGCCCCACAAAAAGGACAAAGTCGAGCTAAGGATGTACAGCGGACTGTCCAGTCTGCTGAAGTCTTCGCAAAATGCCGATTGAGAGAGACTTCAGCAGACTGGACAGTCCGCTGTACATCGCCGCGGCTTCACTCAGCAGGCGCCAAACCAAATTCGCGGAAAGCCGCTTCCGGAGTCGATGAATATCGGTTGAATTCGTTATCGCCACTTCTTAACCGTGGATTTGGGTTTACTGTTTGTCCTTCGGCAGTCCGAGCCTTTCGTACTATCCCCGCGCTCTTTATTAGAGGGCGCCTGATGGCATTTGCCTTTCTCGCCCGCGATTACTATTATCTCTCGCGTCAATCAAGGTTTCCCGCGTCATGGATAAATTCATAGATAAATAAAGAGGTTCGGAATCTTTCAATACGAACCCTTCTTTGCTGGCTTTGCTGCTTAAAGTGGTACCGCTCGCTTACGCGCGCGGGCGCTTTCGAAATAAGTCGCTCCCTTACAATTGCCCCTCCACGCCACCCATAGGACCGAGCCGCTTGTTGCCGAGGCGAATCCATAATTTCTCTGCCTGACAATTAATTTCATCGATACACGCGTTGCGGACCAGACCCGTCGACCGAAGGGCTAGTCTTGCGCCGCCAGCAAAGGACATATTCTTTTTATGAAATACAGGATAAGTATGAGACACAGGATAAGTATGACAATCGTGATCGCCCTCGCGTCTCTTGCGATGATGATCGCGGGCGCCACGGCCGCTTTCGCTCAAGCCTCCAGTTCCACGGCGGAGTTGCGCGGCCAGGTGACCGACGCCAACGGGGCCGCGATACCGAACGCGAAGCTTACGCTGACCGACGTCGTTAAAGGCGCGTCGCGCGCGGCTACCAGCGATGGCGAAGGCAATTACGTCTTCCTCGGCTTGCTGCCCGGCTCTTACGACCTGAAGGTCGAGGCGCAGGGGTTTGCGGCGAGCGCGACCAGGCTAGAGTTGACTGTAGGCCAGCAGGCCAACATCCCAATCAAGCTCGGGGCGGGCAAGGTCGAGATTCGGGTGTATGTGGAGGCCGGGGCTGAAGTGGTCGAGACGGCGCGCACCGAGCAGGCTTCGACCGTGGACACGAAACAGATCACAAACCTGCCGATCAATCGCCGTAACTTTCTGGATTACGCGCTGCTGACGCCGGGGGTGGCGGATGCCGACAACATCGCCGATTCGTCCGACTTTCGCGTCGCGCAGACGCCGCAGTCGGGACTGTCCTTCGGCGGCAACAACGGGCGCGGCAACATGGTGCAGATAGACGGGGCCGAGACATTAAACGGGTCGGGCGGCGTGCTGGCGACCCTCAGCCAGGAAGCGGTGCAGGAATTCCAGGTGTTGCGCAACAGTTACAGCGCGGAGCTGGGCGGGGCTTCGGGCGGCGTGGTCAACATCGTCTCGAAGTCGGGCCGCAACAACCTTATCGGCAGCGCGTTCGGCCTCTTCCGCGACAAGGCCTTCGACGCGCGCAACGCTTTCGATTTCAACCCCAACGGGCAATCGCCATTCAACCGGCAGCAGTACGGCGGTTCGTTCGGCGGCCCGCTCCGGCAGGACAAGACGTTTTTCTTCACCGCCGTCGAACGCCTGAGCCAAACGCGCACCGCTTTCATCAACCTGCTCAGCGATCCGAGCATTTTCCAGCCGACGGCGTCGCAGAACGCGCTGATCAACTACCTGAGCGGCGTCCAGCCGTTCGCCCAGCTTGCGGCTGGGTTGCGAGGCGCGCTGACGACGGCGGCGGCGGCGTATCCGCGCACGATCCAGCTCTTCAACAACGCCAGCGGGCAGTTCCCGTTTGACGAGTCGCAGACGCAGTTTTCCGCTCGGCTCGACCACACTTTCAGCGAACGGAGCAGCGGCTACCTGCGTTTCAATACGTCCGACAGCGATTTTGAAAACCAGGCGGCGGGAGCGCTGACGGCCGTCTCGCGCAGCCGCGAAGTCACGATGTTCAACGGCGGCGTCGTGGCCTCGCACAACTATCAGGTCGGCTCGTCCGCATTCAATGAATTGAAGCTGCAATACAGCTACTCGCGGGGCGGGTTCTTCCCGAACGACCCCTTCGGGCCTGAGATCAACATCCAAGGCTTCGGCAACTTCGGGCGCGACACCTTCCTGCCTTCAAAGGTGATCGAGCGCCATTACGACGTCTACGACAACTTCTCGAAGATCTTCGGCAATCACACGCTCAAGTTCGGCGGCTCGATATTCTTCAACCGCCTGGCCTCGACGAGCGAGACCTACTTGGGCGGGCGCTTCAACTTCGGCGCGGCCATTCCGCTCGGCAACATCATTGCGCTCAACCCCGCTCTGGGGCCGACGGTGTTGAATCAGTTGACGCAGTTTCTGACGGTCAATCAGCCGAGTCTGCTGCCGGCGCTGGCGGCGCCGATCAACTCGCTGCAGTCTTTTAATTTGAACCTGCCGATCGTCTATCAGCAGGGCTTCGGCGACGCCGCCGCCAACTCGTGGACGAACCGCTACGGCCTCTACGTCCAGGACGCCTGGAAGCTGCGGCCGAACTTCACGCTCAACTACGGCCTGCGCTACTCGATTCACGACGAACCGTTCTTCGTCCCGACTTACAAGAGGGACTTCCAACCTCGCGCCGGCTTCTCGTGGGACCCCTGGGGCGACGGCAAGACGGTGATCCGCGGCGGCGCCGGCATCTTCACCGGCTTCCTCAACAACGCGGTGGCCAACGTGACGAGCGAACTGAGCGGGACGGGCAACCCGGGCAACATCAACATCGCGCTGGCGACGGCGGACTCAAACATGTTGGGGCTGGGGCTGCCCACGTCGTTCGCGGTCTACCAGACGCTGTTGATGCGTGGCGTGATCGGCCAGCGCGCAATCACGCTGGCGGACGTGGCGCCGCTCAACTTCAACCCGCGGCCGGGCGCGCCGAACGAAGTGCGTTTTCGCCTGGGGCCTGATTACCGCAACCCGACGACCTACCAGGCCAGCTTCGGCGTCCAGCGCGACCTGGGCGCGGGCATATCGATGGATTTGAGCTACCTCTTCACACGCGGCCTTCACATCGCGCGCAATCACGACATCAACCAGTTCCGGCAAACAGGGATCGGCGCCAACGCGGCCGCCGGCGTCCCATGTTTCGTCCGTTTCCCGGGCCCGCCCTCACCAACCAACAACTGTCCCGGCGCGGCGAGCGACTTCCTCGCGCCAACCCGGTTCCAGGACAACGTCTACGATACGACGGCCAATTCGTTCTACCACGGTTTCACCGCGCAGGCGCAGAAGCGGTTCGCCCGCAACTTCAGCCTCAACGCGCACTACACGTTCTCGAAGTCGATTGACGAAGTGACGGATTACAACAGCGACTTCTCGGCCCAGAATCCGCTCAACCTGCGGCTGGACCGCTCGCTCTCGGCCTTCGACCAGCGTCACCGCTTCGTGGCCAGCGGCGTCATCCAAAGCCCGTTTGAAAACCTGATTGCGCGAGACTGGCTGCTGTCGCCGATCGTCGTGGCGCAGAGCGGACGGCCGTTCAACCTGCTGCTCGGCTACGACGCCAACAACGACGGCAACCCGCAGAGCGACCGTCCGGGACAGGCCGGGCGAAACACCGGGCGTGGCGAAGCCTTCTACAGCTTCGACATGCGCCTGGCCCGCCGTTTCTTCGTCAAGGAGAGCCGTTTTGTGGAGTTCACGGTCGAAGGCTTCAATCTCTTCAACCGGACCAACTTCCAGGGCATCAATAACATCATCGGCGGGGCTTGCGTGGCCAACGGGCTGCCGGCGCCCTGCACGACGGGCGCGACGCCGCTGGCCAACTTCGACCTGCGCGGCAGGGCCGACCAGAAGCCGACCTCTCCGCTCGGTTTCACATCGGCGTACGACCCGCGCCAGTTGCAGTTCGGCGTGCGCCTCAATTTCTGATTGTTCTGGATTGATGCGAAATGATGAGGGGAAGCTGCGGCTTCCCCTCATTTTTATCTTGGATTGACCGATTTATCCTTCGGCAAGCCGAGCCTTTCGTAGAGCTTCGTGCGCGCGGCCTTGTCCTTCTCAATCACCTGCTTTGCGTATCTCGCCACCTCTTCGGCGCGGGCGCGTGGCACTACGATCACGCCGTCGCCGTCGGCCACAATCACGTCACCAGGTTTAACCAACGCGCCGCCGCAGACAACGGGGCGGTTGACCGATTCGATCTCGTTGCGACCTGGCCGTATGCCGCGCCCCACCTGGCGGAAGTAGAGCGGGATTTTCTGGGCGATGATCTCGTCGGTGTCGCGCGCGGAGTTGCTGGTTACCAGGCCGACCATCCCGCGCTCCTTCCAAGTCAAGATGTTGTTCGAGCCGATGGAGCCGACATCCTGGTCGCCCGCCTCCTCGATGACCAGCGCCGAGCCTTCGCGCAGCAGCGCGACGAACGGCTCGCTGGAAATCCGCGAGTACCACTGCCCCTCCCACTTGTCGAAATCTTCCGGCGCCATTTTGCCCGCGGGCGGGAGCTGAGTCGGCACGTAGCGTGCGGTGACGGCGATGCCGACGAAGCGGTGCGAGAAGTTCGTCGTGTCTTTCCAGAGAGGCCGGATGTCAGGACTCATCAGCCCGGTCGAGCTCAACCCCGCCTTGTCCATCCCGTCCGAAACGTCGGCGACGCGCAGGCCGTCGAAGAGCGCCAGTATCTTCTTGTCGTCTTCGAGCGAATAGACATCGGCGCCGATGAAGCCCTTGCCGCCGCGCAGTTCGGCGGCCTGGTCGGCGGATTTTGCTGGCGGCGTCTGGCCCAGAATGCCGTTTGAAACGAACAGGCAGGTGAGGGCAATGCCGGTTAGTAGTGGAGTTCGAGTCAATTTCATATAAGCGCTCCTTTTTGTTCAGTAAAGCTGTTTTCGCTCTGTTGAAGTGGCGTATGGATAAGCGCCACAATCCTAGTACTACAACGAGAAATGTACCGTAGGTTGTCCAACCTGCGGAGCCTCCGGTCTTCCGAACATTGAGAGAAACCAGAAGCATTTACTAAAGGCGCTTGTTTTCCCCGAAATTGGGGAAACTAAGGGCTCCGCAGGTTGGACAACCTACGGTACATTTCTCGTTGTAGTACTAAGCCCGACGCCCGAAGCGTTCAAGAGAAACCTCTGCGGTAGATCAAGGGCGCGCCATTTCGACCTCTTGGCAAGCGCCGGCTTCTGGCTTAGAGTGCGCGACATGCCCGTGAAGTCCAGAATCTACATCGGAGCGGGGTTCGTCTGCGTGGCCCTGGGCGTGATCGGCATTCCGACGCCGCTCCTGCCTACGACGCCGTTTCTGCTGCTGGCCGCGTACTTTTTCGCGCGCGGCAGCGAGCGTTGGCATCGCTGGCTGATGACCCATCCGACCTTGAGCCCTTACATCCTCGCTTTCCGTGAGAAGCGCGGGTTGACGCGGGCGCAGAAATGGCGCGTGGCCGGATTGGTGACGTTGACACTGATCATTACCGGCGTGTTCGCGCCCCTCTACGGCAAGGCGCTGGCCGCGTTCATCTGGGTGACGAGTTTGCTATTCCTTTACTTCACGCCGACGGCCGAGTCGAATTGAAGACTGCGCGAAAGTCATTTATCTGAAGACTGTGCAAATTAAAGTCGAATGCGATCAACTATTTGAATCCTGCGCATGAATCGGGAGACGCCTGGGTACGCATCGCTTCCAGCGTGCAGTCTCGGGGAGGCCGCCCATTGATTCTCGATTGCGCCTCCTGCCGAGACTGCACGCTGGAAGCGATGCGTACCCAGGTTTTCGCCAATCAATGTATTGATTGCACAGTGGTTTTATTTGCACACGCTTCATTTATCTACGACTTCCATGGAAACCACATCCAGCCATGCCTTTCCATCTCCCGTCAGAAAAAGCCCGTAAGAGATCGAGTCGGCGTCCTGAGGCACGTCCGCGACTCTAACCTATGCTCTGCAGAGCATAGACCCGACTATGTGAAGTTAGGGGCTATGTGAAGTAAAGTCGGCGAACGGGCTCGTGGTCTTATTCTTATCATTATTTACTGTGCATAGTCAGAGCGTGGCCAGAAAGGCCAAC
>WNFU01000788.1_pt1 | contig 44135 bp, 41 predicted proteins | sample 5400121 | NCBI WGS metagenome assembly WNFU01 (sample SAMN13153360, study PRJNA577476) | soil metagenome | isolation source: 100 cm soil or saprolite under grassland replicate 1 | place: USA:California | collected 2016-06-15 | reverse complement strand
TTGACAGTTGGACAAAGACGTCACGGCGGCCACAGCGGAGGGGAAACGCCCGGCCACATTCCGAACCCGGAAGCTAAGCCCTCCAGCGCCGATGGTACTGCACCCGCGAGAGTGTGGGAGAGTAGGACGCCGCCGGACAAAACCTCAGTCGAGGGCCGTCCCGAACCGGGACGGCCCTCGACTTTTGCTTGTATGAACGTAGGGAATGATGGACCTGTGAACACTCCCGGGCCGAACGAGGGCCGACGAGACCGCGACCGCGACAACGGGCGCGCGGGCGAGCGCCGCGGCGGCCCCGGGGGGCACGGCGACCGCACCCCGCGTAGGGAGCCGCCCCGCGGCGGCGACCGGCGCCCGTACCGCCCGGGCGGCGGTGACGGCCGGGGATTCCGTGACGACACCCGGGGCGGCTACCGGCGCGACGACCGATCAGGTGGGTCCGACCGGGGGCGCGGCGCCGACCGCGGTGACGCGCCGCGGGGCCGCTACGGCGCGGGCCGGCGGGACGAGCCCCGACAGGACGACCCGCGCCGCGGCGACCGGCCGCGCCGGTTCGAGCAGGGCGACCGGCCGCGCCGGTTCGAGCAGGGCGACCGGCCGCGCCGGTTCGAGCAGGGCGACCGGCCGCGCCGCTTCGAGCAGGGCGACCGGCCGCGCCGCTTCGAGCAGGGCGACCGGCCGCGCCGCTTCGAGCAGGGCGACCGGCCCCGCCGGTTCGAGCAGGGCGACCGGCCCCGCCGGTTCGAGCAGGGCGATCGGCCACGCCGGCTCGATGATCAGGACCGGCCGCGCCGCTTCGAGCAGGGCGACCGGCCGCGCCGCTTCGAGCAGGGCGACCGGCCGCGCCGCTTCGAGCAGGGCGACCGGCCGCGCCGGTCCGACGACCGACCCCGGCGGATCGATGACACCGACCGGCCGCGGCGCTTCGGGCAGGATGACCGGCCGCGCCGGTTCGGCGACCAGGACAAGCCCCGGCGTTCCGAGCAGGGCGACCGGTCGGTCCCGGGGGAGCGCCCGCGCCGGTTCGAGCAGGGCGACCGGCCGAGGCGGTTCGAACCCGGTGATCGGCCGCGCCGCTTCGAGGAGCGGTCCGTGCCCGGCGGCGACCGGACCGGGCGCTCCGAGCGCCCGCGCGGGCCGCAACACGAGGACCGGCCCGGGCGACCGGGCGGCGACCGGCCGTGGCGGGACCGGGGGGACGACGCCCGGCCGGGTGCCCGGCGCTCGCCGGGCTACCGCCCCGGCGACCGCCCCGGCGACCGCCCCGACGGAGACCGGCCGTGGCGCGAACGGGAGGCGCAGCGGGAGGTCCGCGACACCGGCCCCGAGGTGCCCGAGGACATCAAGGCCGAGGAGCTCGACGGCGAGGTCCGGGCGGAGCTGCGGTCGCTGGCCCGGCCGACGGCCGAGCGGGTGGCGCGGCATCTGGTCGCCGCGGGGCGGGTGGTCGACGAAGACCCCGCGCTGGCCCTGGCCCACGCGACCGCCGCGCGGCGGTTGGCCCCGCGGGTCGCGGCGGTACGGGAGGCCGCCGGGATCGCGGCGTACCAGGCCGGGGACTGGCCGGCGGCCATCGCCGAGCTGCGGGCGTACCACCGGATGACCGGGCGGCAGACATACCTGGCGGCGCTGGCCGACTGTGAGCGGGCGCTCGGGCGCCCTGCCAAGGCGATCGACATCTTCCGCTCGGCGGACCGGGCCCAGCTCGACCCGGCCGAGACGATCGAGCTGCTGGTCGTCGCCGCGGGCGCACGGCGCGACCTGGGCCAGGAGGAGGCCGCGGTGGCCATGCTCCAGGTCCGTGAGCTCGGGCAGGACGCGCCCTGGTCGGCCCGGCTGCGGTACGCGTACGCCGACGCGCTGCTGGGCATCGGCCGCGCTGAAGAGGCCCGGGAGTGGTTCGCGCGCGCGGTCGAGGCGGACGACGAAGGTACGACCGACGCGGCGGAGCGGCTGCTCGAACTCGACGGGGTCCAGCTCGACGACGACGAGGACCAAGGCGACGAGGACCAAGGCGGCGAGGACCAAGGCGGCGAGGACCAAGGCGGCGAGGACCAAGGCGGCGAGGACGAGGGCGTCGAGGAACCCGAGTGAACACGGCGACGGCGCTGGCCGACGGGTACGACCTGGTCATCCTCGACCTCGACGGAGTGGTGTACCTCGGCACCGAGCCGGTACCGGGTGCCGTCGACGCCGTCAACCGGCTGCGCGAACGGGGTACCGCACTGGTGTTCGCGACCAACAACGCGGCGCGCCGGCCGGACGAGGTCGCCACGGCGCTGGGCGGCCTCGGCATCCCGGCCGGCCCGGACGAGGTACTCACCTCGCCGCAGGCGGCCGCCGCGCTGCTCGCGGACCGGTTGGCACCGGGCAGCGCGGTCCTGGTGGTCGGGACCGACGCGCTGTCAACCGAGGTGGCCGGGGTCGGGCTGACGCCGGTGTCGCGCGCGGGCGAACGGCCGGCGGCGGTGGTGCAGGGGTACGGGCCCCGGGTCGGCTGGCCTGAGCTGGCCGAGGCCTGCGTCGCCATCCGGAGCGGTGCGCTCTGGGTCGCGACGAACCGGGACCGTACCCTTCCGTCGCCGCGCGGGCCGCTGCCCGGCAACGGGGCGCTGATCGCAGTGTTGACCACCGCGCTGGGCCGGGAACCCGACGAGGTGGTCGGCAAGCCGGCGCCGACGCTGTTCCGGCGGGCCGCGCAGCGCGCCGGGGCGAGCCGGCCGCTGGTCGTGGGGGACCGGCTGGACACCGACATCGAGGGTGCGGTGCGCGCGGGGATGGACAGCCTGCTCGTCCTCACCGGTGTCACGACGCCCGCCGAGCTGTTCGCGGCGCCGCCGGACCGGCGGCCCACGCACGTCGCACCGGACCTGACCGCACTGTTCACTGTGGACAGTGGCCCGGACGGCTGGCGGGTACGGCACCGGGGGACGGTGCTGGAGCTGGCTGGTACCGGTACGCCTGCGGGGGCTTTGACGGCCCTGTGCGCCGCCGCCTGGGCGGGTGGCGCGCCCACCGCGGTGGTCCCCGGCTCTGATCGGGCGGCGGCGGTCCTAGAGCAGCTTGCGTAGCTTGAGCAGGTCGAACGGGTTGGCGTGGATGGCGATCCGGCCGGAGCTCCATGCCTTGGTGAGGTGCAGGTCGCCCTTGACGAGCGCGAGCAGGTCGTCGCTGTTGGCGGTGAGCCGGATCTTCGCCTTCGGGTCGTCGCCCTCGCCGATGTCGACCAGCCGGCCGCCGGTGATCCGGCCGTGGAAGGACACGCCGAGGTCGGCAACCGTGCACGCGAGCGGGCGGTCGAGGTCGACCGGTTTGTTGCCCTCCGCCACGTGCGCGTCCAACTTCGCCGCGAGCGCGTCCAGCGCCGCGCGGCACTCCTCGACCGTCGCCATCGCCTCTCCAGTCCGATCAGGTGCCCGCGTCGGGACGGTACCGCACCTGCGCTTGTCGCGCGCCTTGTAGCGTGGTCACCTAGGTCCGGGTCCCCGGACCCCCGATACGGCAACGAGGTGCGAAGCATATGGTGCGGCGGGAGGAGATCCGCGCGATGCAGGACGCGTGGCGGGCATACCTGGACCTGGCGCTCGGGCTGACCGAGACGTCGCGCAAGAAGGCGACGAAGGTCGCCAAGAAGCTGGTCGGCCGGGGTGGCGCGACCGCTGAGCAGCTGCAGTCGGTGGCCGAGGACCTGGTCAGCACCAGCCTGGCCAACCGCGAGGCGCTGACCCGGCTGGTCCGCTACGAGCTGGAGCGGGCGCTGGGCCGGGTCGGGCTGGCCACGGCGGAAGAAGTGAACGCGTTGACCGCCCGGGTGCGGGAGCTGGAGGAGCAGCTGGCGGAGGCCCGGGAAGGCGCCGCGCCCGCGCCCGCACCGGTGCGGAAGGTGGTCAAGAAGGCGGCCACGCCCGTCGTGCCGGCCGACTCGACGCCGGTCGTCCCGGCCCCGGTCACCCCGGCGCCGCCGGAGGTCCTGGCCACACCCGAGATCGGCGGTGAGGCCGTGGCCAGCGCTCCGGCGGTCAAGAAGGTCGCCGCCAAGAAGGTCGCCGCGAAGGCGGCCGCCACCGCGGTTCCGGCGAAGAAGGCCGTGGCGAAGAAGGCCGTGGCCAAGAAGACGGTGGCCAAGAGGACGGTCGCGAAGAAGGCGCAGGGGTGACGGCTCCGCTGGACGCGACCGGCGAGCCGGCGGCAGCCGACCCGGCGACCGAGGCCGCGCCCGACGGGGCGCCGGCGGCCGGCGCTGCCTCCGACGGGGTCCCGGCGGCCGGCGCTGCGCCCCACGGGGTCCCGGCGGCCGGCGCTGCGCCCGCCGGAGCGCCGGCGACCGGGCAGCCCGCGGTCGACGCCGCCCTCGCGGCGTTGGACGACGCGGCCGACCTGCCGCCGGCCGAGCACGTGGCGGCATACGAGGACGCGCACCGGGCGCTGTCCCAGACCCTCTCGACTATCGACCAGGGCTGATGGTTCGGCGTACCCGGCTGGACGCCGAGCTGGTCCGGCGCGGTCTGGCCCGGTCCCGGGAGGACGCGGTCGCGCTGATCGAGGCGGGTCTGGTCGAGGTACGGGGTACGGCCGCGCGCAAGCCGGCGGCGATGGTCGATCCGGCCGATCCGGTGCGGGTACGCGACGACGGTGCCGAGCGGTACGCCTCGCGGGGCGGGTACAAGCTGGCCGGCGCGCTGGCCGAGTTCGGGCCGGCCGGGTTGGTGGTCGCCGGGCGGCGGTGCCTGGACGCGGGCGCGTCCACCGGCGGGTTCACCGACGTCCTGCTGCGCGCCGGGGCGGCCGAGGTGGTCGCGGTGGACGTGGGGTACGGGCAGTTGGCGTGGGAGTTGCGTACCGACCCGCGGGTGCGGGTACACGACCGGACGAACGTACGCACGCTGACGCCGGAGGCGATCGGTGGGCCGGCCGACCTGACCGTGGCCGACCTGTCGTTCATCTCGTTGCGCCTGGTGCTGCCCGCGCTCGCCGAGTGCACCGCGCCGGAGGGTGACCTGGTACCGATGGTCAAGCCGCAGTTCGAGGTGGGCCGGGAGCGGGTCGGCCCGGGCGGGGTGGTCCGCGACCCGGTGCTGCGCGCGCAGGCGGTGGCGTCGGTCGCGGCGGCCGCCGAGGCGCTGGGGTTCGGCGTGGCCGGGCTGGTCCGCAGCCCGCTGTCCGGACCGGCCGGCAATGTGGAGTTCTTCCTGTGGCTGCGCCGGGGAGCGGCCGTGGTCGACGCCGGGCGGCTCCATAGCATGGTCGCGGGCACTGATGGGGAGGCCGGCAGGTGACGCGCGAGGCTCTGCTTGTGACGCACACCGGGCGGCGGGGCAACACCGCCCACGCCCGTACCGTGGCCCGGGACCTGATGGACGCCGGGTTCGGGGTGCGGGTGGTCGCCGAGGAGGCGACCGAGCTGGACCTGCACGGGGTGGTGCCGGTCCGGGGGCCGGCGGCCGCCGAGGGTGTGGAGATCGTGTTCGCGCTGGGCGGCGACGGTACCTTCCTGCGCGCGGCCGAGCTGGCCCGCCCCGCCAAGGCGCCGCTGCTCGGCATCAACCTCGGGAAGGTGGGGTTCCTCGCCGAGGCGGACACCGCCGACCTCGACCAGGCGGTGCGCGACGTGGTGGCCGGTACGTACTCGGTCGACGAGCGGCTGACCGTGGACGTCGTGATCGAACCGGTCGGCCGGGCGCCGATCCGGTCCTGGGCGCTCAACGAGCTGACCGTGGAGAAGCGCGAACGCGAACGCATGCTGGAGCTGCTCGTCGACGTGGACGGGCGGCCGCTGTCCCGGTACGGCTGCGACGGCGTGGTCTGCGCGACGCCGACGGGCTCGACCGCGTACGCGTTCTCCGCCGGCGGGCCGGTGGTGTGGCCCGAGGTGGAAGCGCTGTTGCTGGTACCGATCAGCGCACACACGCTCTTCAGCCGGGCGTTGGTGACCGCGCCGACCTCGACGATCCGGATCACCGTCGACCCCTACACCTCCTCGGCCGTGGTGTGCTGCGACGGCCGCCGGGTGTTCGACGTGGGACCGGGCGCGGTGGTGACGGTGGGCCGGGGGGAGCCGCCGGTCCGGGTGGTGCGGTTACGGCCCAGCCCGTTCACCGACCGGCTGGTCGCCAAGTTCGCCCTGCCGGTCGACGGCTGGCGGGGCGGCGCGCGGTAGGCGCGGTCCGCGGCGCCGGCCACCGCCGGCCACCGCGGGGCACCGCCGGCCACCGCGGGGCGGCGCGCTGGCGGGTGTCATACCGCGCGACTACCCTCGGGGCCGTGCTGGAGGAGCTGCGCATCACCGGGCTCGGCGTCATCGTGGACACGACCCTCCTGCTCGCCGGGGGGATGAACGTCATCACGGGCGAGACCGGCGCGGGCAAGACCATGGTGGTCACCGGGCTCGGGCTCCTGTTCGGCGGCCGGGCCGACGCGGCGCGGGTACGGGCGGAGCCGGGACGCGCGGTCGTGGAAGGGCGGCTGCGGCTGGCCGGGCCGGTCGCGGCGAGCGTTGCCGAGCGGGTGGTCGACGCCGGTTCCGAGCCCGACGAGGACGGTAGCGTACTGCTCGCCCGCACGGTCAACGCGGAGGGCCGCTCGCGGGCCCATGTCGGCGGTCGGGCGGTACCGGTGTCGGTCCTCGGCGAGCTGGGCGAGCAGGTGGTCGCCGTGCACGGCCAGTCCGACCAGCTCCGGCTGCTGCGGCCGGTCGAGCAGCGGGCGGCGCTGGACCGCTTCGCCGGACCCGAGCACGACAAGCTGCTCGCGCAGCTACGCGAGCGGTACACCCAGTGGCGGGCGGTCAGCGACGACCTCGACGACCGGCGCCGGCACGCCCGCGAGCGTAGCCAGGAGGCCGACCTGCTGCGCCTGGGGCTGGACGAGATCACCCGGGTGGACCCCCAGCCGGGCGAGGACGATGCGCTGCGTGCCGAGGCGCAGCGGCTGGAGCACGCCGAAGGGCTGCGCACGGCGGCGCACACCGCGCACGCGGCGCTCGCCGGTACCGGTGACGGGGTGGCCGAGACCCCTGACGCGACCGGGCTGATCGCGTTGGCCCGGCGCACCCTGGAGACCCAGTCCGCATTGGACGCTACGCTGGGCGAGCTGGCCGGGCGGCTGACCGAGGCCGCCACGCTGATCGGTGACGTCACGGTGGAGCTGAGCGCATACCTGGAGTCGCTGGATGCCGACCCGGCCCGGCTGCAGGAGCTGCACGAGCGGCGGGCGGCGCTGCGCGCGCTGACCCGCAAGTACGCCGAGGACGTCGACGGCGTGATCGCCTGGGCGCAGCGGGCCCAGAGCCGGCTGGCCGAGCTGGACACCTCCGACGAGCTGCTGGAGGAGCTGGACCGGGAGCGGGTCCGGCTGGCCGGGGAGGTGGCCGAGCTGTGCGGGCGGGTCCGGGCCGCGCGCCGGGAGGCCGGCGGCCGGTTCGCCGAGGCGGTCACCGCGGAGCTGACCGGACTGGCCATGCCGCACGCCCGGATCGAGGTGGTGGTCACCCCGCGCCCGGCCGGCCGGGGCGAGCCGGTACTGACGGTCGCGGGCGCCGAGTGCGGGGTGGGTCCCGACGGCGCCGACGACGTCGAGCTCAAGCTGACGGCGCACCCGGGGGCACCGGCGCTGCCGCTGCAGAAGGGCGCCTCGGGCGGTGAGCTGTCCCGGGTGATGCTCGCGATCGAGGTGGTGTTCGCCGGTGCCGGTGGCCCGCCCACGCTGGTCTTCGACGAGGTGGACGCGGGTGTCGGCGGACAGGCGGCGGTGGAGATCGGGCGCCGGCTGGCCCGGCTGGCTCGCGCCCATCAGGTACTGGTGGTGACGCATCTGCCCCAGGTGGCGGCATTCGCCGACCGGCACCTGGTCGTCGCCAAGGACACCGGCGGCGCGGTCACCACGAGCGGGGTACGTGTGGTGGAGGACACCGAGCGAGCGCGGGAGCTGGCCCGGATGCTCGCCGGCCTGCCCGACTCGGATCTGGGCATCGCGCACGCGGAGGAGCTGCTCGCCGTGGCGGCACAGGAGAAGACCGGATAGCGGCGGGCCGGCGGGGTACGCATGTCGCGTCCAACCGGCGAGCCCGGCCGTGTCAGGATGGGTCACGATGCGTCTACCAGTCTTGCGCCGGTCCCGGAGCGCCGAACCGGGTGTGGTCACCGGCACCGTACGGCTCGACCGGCGTACCAAACGCCTGGTCGGGCGGCTACGGCCGGGTGACATCGCGGTCATCGACCACGTCGATCTGGATCGCGTCGCCGCCGACTCGCTCGTCGCGGTCGGTGTCGCCGCAGTGCTCAACGCCAAGCCGTCGATCTCCGGCCGGTACCCCAACCTCGGCCCCGAGGTGCTGGTGCAGGCCGGCATCCCGCTGATCGACGACCTGGGCGAGGTGCTATTCGAGCGGCTGCGCGAGGGCGAGGTCGTGCGGATCGAGGCGGACACCGTCTACCTCGGCGGCGAGGCGGTCGCCAGCGGGGTCCGGCAGGACGCCGGTACGGTCGCCAAGGCGATGGCCGACGCCCGGGAGGGGCTTTCCGTCCAGTTGGAGGCGTTCGCCGCCAACACGATGGAGTACCTGCTCCAGGAGCGCGACCTGCTCCTCGACGGTGTCGGCGTGCCGGACGTGGAGACCAAGATCGCAGGTCGGCACGTGCTCATCGTGGTCCGCGGGTACGACTACCTGGCCGACCTGGAGGTGCTGCGGCCCTACATCCGCGAGTTCAAGCCGGTGCTCATCGGCGTGGACGGCGGGGCGGACGCGCTGGTGGAGGCCGGTTACGGACCCGACATCATCATCGGCGACATGGACTCGGTCAGCGACGACGTGCTGGGCTGCGGCGCCGAGGTGATCGTGCACGCCTACCCCGACGGCCGCGCGCCCGGCCTGGCCCGGGTCAACCAGCTCGAGATCAGCGCCACCACCTTCCCGGCCGCGGCGACCAGCGAGGACATCGCGATGCTGCTCGCCGACGAGAAGGGCGCGGAGCTGATCGTGGCGGTGGGTACCCACAACAACCTCGGTGAGTTCCTCGACAAGGGACGTAGCGGGATGGCCTCGACGTTCCTGACCCGGCTTAAGATCAGCAACAAGATCGTCGACGCGAAGGGGGTCAGCCGGCTTTACCGGCAGAACATCTCCGGCTCGTCACTGCTCCTGCTCGTGCTGTCCGCCATCGCGGCGATGACCTCGGCGATCGCGGTGTCCACGGTGGGCAAGGCCTACCTCGGCCTGGCAGCCGAGTGGTGGGACAACTTCCTCTTCCACGTGCAACGGCTGTTCTGATAGGGCACGGTAGTGATCAACTTCCGGTACCACGTCGTCTCGCTGACGGCGGTCTTCCTCGCGCTGGCCATCGGCCTGGTGGTCGGCACGGCCGCGCTCAACAACCCGCTCTCGGACGCCCTGAAGAACCGGGTCGACGCGCTGAGCAAGCAGAACCAGGGGTACCGCGATCGGATCAACCAGCTGGAGACCCAGGCCGGCAAGCAGGAGAGGTTCACCCAGGAGGCCGCCCCGATCATGCTCCCCGGCACGCTGACCGGCCGGCGGGTCCTGGTCGTGTCCATGCAGCAGGCCGGCCCGTCGGTCGCCAAGGTGCTGGACATGCTGCGCCTGGCCGGGGCGAAGGTGGCCGGCCAGGTGGAGATCCAGGACAAGTTCCTGGACCCGGCGAGCAAGGCATCGCTGCTCGACGTCGCCAACGCCGCGCTCCCGGCCGGCATCACCGGGGTACCGCCCAACAGCAACGGCGTGGAGACCTCCAGCTTCCTGCTCGCCGCCGTGCTGGTCGCGCACCGGCCGCCGCTGACGCTGTCCGCCGGCGCGGTCAAGACGGTCGTGACGGATTACAAGGAGGGCAACTTCATCGTCCCCACCGGTGATCTCTCGGAGCCGGCCGAGGCGGTGGTGGTGGTGGCCGGGGCGGCGTACAACGACGCCGACGCGGACGCCAAGAACGCCAATGTGGTCACGATGGTCGAGCAGTTCGCCATGGTGGGGCGGCCGATCGTGGCCGCCGCCAGCGGCGCGGCCGGGCCGGGCAACGTGATCAGCACGATCCGGGGCGAGCAGGGCCTCGCGCGCACGATCGCGACCGTGGACAACGTGTCCACGTGGGACGGGCAGGTGGCGGTACCGCTGGCGCTCGCGGAGTACCTCAGCACGACCAAGCCCGGCCACTACGGCGTCGCCGCCGGCGCCGCCAGCATGCTGCCCAAGCAGAAGCCCCAGGCATGAGGCTGTCCAGGATCGCGCTGGTCGCCGTCGGTGCGCTGGCCGCGCGGGCGGCTCTGGCGGGGGTACGGGCGCCGGTCGGGCTGGACCGGACCAACTTCCGGGGCCGCACCGTCAACCTGGCCGGTGGCCCCGCGCTGGCCGTTGCCGCCTCGGCCAGCGCCGCCCTCGGCGCCGACGACCAGCGCGGCGCCGGTGCCGCGCTGGTCGCCGGGCTCGGAGCGGGCAGCGTGGGGTTCTACGACGACCTGGTCGGCGGGCGGCCGGAGCACCAGGCCAAGGGCTTCCGGGGGCACCTGGGCGCACTGCGGGAGGGGCGGGTCACCAGCGGGCTGGCCAAGATCGTCGGGGTCGGCGCGGCCGGCCTCGCCGCCTCGGCACTGCTCCCGGCCCGGCGGCGCGGCGGCCTGGTCCACACCCTGCTCGGTGCCGGGGTCATCGCCGGTACCGCCAACCTGGTCAACCTGCTGGACCTACGGCCCGGCCGGGCGCTGAAGGCCGGCCTGCTACTCGGCGCGCCGCTCGCGGTCGGGCCCGCCGGCGGGGTGGCCGCCGGGCCGGTCGGCGCTTGTACCGCCCTGCTGCCCGACGACCTCGGCGAGAAGATCATGCTCGGGGACGCGGGCGCCAACGCGCTGGGCGCCGTGCTCGGCGTCGCGCTGGCCGCGCGCACCGGCACGGTTGGGCGGGCGGTTCTGCTCGCCGCGATCGCCGGGCTCACCGCGACCAGCGAGAAGGTCAGCTTCACCAAGGTCATCGAGAGCACGCCCGGCCTGCGCGAGCTCGACGCGCTCGGCCGGCGACCCGCCTGACCGTGAGCGCAGCGGAGCCGGGGCGCGGCGGGCGGCGATGGTCAGGCCTCCCGGCGGCGCAGCGGAGCGAACCAGGAGAAACAGTGACGGCCGAGCGCGCCGCGGCCCGGCCCGTGGTCACCCGGATCGCCCGGGCGGCCGCGCTGATCGCGGTCCTCACGCTGCTCAGCCGGGTCGCCGGGTTCGCCCGCACGCTGGTGCTCGGCGAGACGGTCGGCTACACCCACCTTGCCGACATGTACCAGACGGCGAACGGCATCCCCAACATCGCCTTCGAGATCGTGGCGGGCGGGGCGCTGGCCGCCCTGGTGGTCCCGCTGCTCGCCGGTGACCTGGATCGGGAGGACCGGGCGGCGGTCGGGGCCACCGCCTCGGCGCTGCTGGGCTGGGTACTGGTCGTGCTGGTACCGGTGGCCGCGCTGGTGGCGCTGCTCGCCGACCCGTTGATGGCCCTGCTCGCCCCGGGGCGGTCCGCGGCGGAGCAGGCGGTCGGGGCCGGCATGCTGCGCGTGTTCGCCCCGCAGCTGCCGCTGTACGGGGTGGGCATCGTGCTCACCGGCGTCCTGCAGGCGCACCGGCGCTTCGCCTGGCCGGTACTGGCGCCACTGCTGTCCAGCCTGACGGTGATCGCGGCCTACCTGACGTACCGCGCGATCTCCCCGCACCGCCCGGACATCCCCCACGTCAGTCGGGCCGGGCAGCTCACCCTGGCGGTCGGCACCACGCTCGGCGTGGTCGTGCTGTCGCTGTGCCTGGTACCGGCGGTGCGCCGGCTGGGGCTGCCGTGGCGCCCGACGCTGCGGCTGGCCGGGCGACATTCCCGCACGCTGCGGGGCCTGGTGTGGGTCGGGGTGCTCACCGTGGCGGCCCAGCAGGTCACCACCGCCCTGACCATCGCGCTGGTCAACTGGCGCACCGGCGGCGGCGCGCTCTTCCAGTTCACCCAGGCGCAGACGGTGTACCTGCTGCCCTGGGCGGTACTGGCCGTCCCGGTCGCCACCTCGGCGTACCCCGCCCTGGCCAGCGCGTCGGCCGCCGGGGACCTGGACCGGTTCCGGGCCACCCTGGCCCGCGCCACCCGGGGGGTGCTCCTGCTGTCGAGCCTCGGCGCCGCCGCGCTGGCCGCCCTGGCCTGGCCGGCCGCCTGGGTCTACGCGAAGGTGGCGCACAGCCCGTCCCAGGCGCCCGGGCTGGCGGCGGGCATCGCCGCGTTCGCCCCGGGACTGCTGGGGTACGGGCTGTTCGCGTTGCACTCGCGGGCCCTGTACGCCCACCGACAGCACCGCGCCGCCGCCGTGGCTGCCGTGCTCGGGTGGGGCGCGGTCGCGGTGCTGTCCGTCGGGCTCGCGCTGACCCTGCCCGTGGGTGTGCGGGTGGCGGCGGTCGCGGCGGCGAACTCCGCCGGGATGCTCGTGCTCGGGGTGATACTGCTGGTGTTCGTGGCGCGCCGCTGCGGTACCGGTGCGCTGGCCGGGGTGGGCCGGGCCGGCGGGGCCGCGCTGCTCGCCGGTACCCTGGCAACGCTGGCCGGGATCGCGGTCCGGGCCGCCGTCCCCGCCGCCACAGGGTGGGCCGGGGTGATCGGCACGGCCGCGCTCTCCGGCGTCGTCGTGGCGCTGGTGTTCGCCGGCGTCGCCGTCCTGGTGGACCGGCCCGACCTGGGCGTCCTGCTGGCTCGGCGGAAAGGGGGCAAGACGTGAGTTCGCGCGTCGCGCTGGTCCTGGCCGGCAGCACCGGGGGGATCGGCCGGCACGTCGCCTCACTCGCCGCCGGCCTCACCCGGCATGGTTGCCACGTCACGGTTATCGGTCCCGCCGCGACCGGGCGGCATTTCGACTTCGGCGCCGAGTTCGTGCCGGTGCCGGTGCCGGCCGGGCCGCGGGCGGTACCCGCCCTGCGGCGCGCGCTGGCCGCCGCCGCGCCCGACGTGGTGCACGCCCACGGGCTGCGCGCCGGTCTGGTCGCCGGTTGGAGCCGGCTGCCCGGGGTGCCGCTCGTGGTGACCTGGCACAACACCGTGCTCGCCGCCGGGCTGCGCGGCCGGCTGCACCGGATGCTGGAGCGCCGGGTCGCCCGGCTCACCGACATCACCCTGGGCGCGTCGGCCGACCTCGTGTCCCGCGCGGTCGCCGCCGGCGGGCGGGACGTGCGCCTCGGCGAGGTCGCCGCGCCCGAGCTGCCGCCCCCGTCGCACCCGGCCGAGCAGGTTCGCGAGGAGCTGGGCGTGGCACCCGGGCAGCCGCTGGTGCTGTCCGTGGGGCGGCTGCACCCCCAGAAGGGGTACCACGTCCTGATCGCCGCCGCCGCGCGCTGGCGGACCCGAACCCCGGCACCGGTCGTGGCCATCGCCGGCACCGGCCCGGCCTACCTGCGCCTGGCCGAGCTCGCCTCGTCGGCCCGCGCGCCGGTCATCCTGCTCGGGCACCGCGATGACGTGCCCGACCTGCTGGCCGCCGCCGACCTCGCGGTCGTGACGAGTGTCTGGGAGGCCCGGCAGCTCTTCGCGCAGGAGGCGCTGCGGGCCGGGGTACCCCTGGTGGCGACCGACACCGGCGGCCTGCCCGGCCTCGTCGGTGACGCCGCGGTGCTGGTACCCCCGGGCGATGTCGACGCCCTCGACGCCGCGGTGATGGCCCTGCTCGACGACCCCGCGCGCCGCGCCGAGCTGGCCGCCCGCGGCCGGAGCCGGGCCGCCACCTGGCCCACCGAGGAGCAGACCGTCGACCGGGTGCGGGCGGTCTACGCCGAGCTGACCGGCCAGCCCGCGGAGCGGTAGATGCTGCGCCGGCTCACTCCCTACCTGATCGCCGCCGCGGTCGCGCTGACCAGCACCCTCGGCCTGGTCTCCCGGCCGGCCACCGGCGCGCCGGCCGAGCACGTCGACTACGTGGTCATCGCCGGCGCGGCCGGGCTGCGCTGGGACGACGTGAACCCGGTCGACACCCCGACCATGTGGCGGCTGGCGCAACACGCCGCGGTCGGCGCGCTGTCGGTGACCTCGGCGCACACCCCGACCTGCCCGGCCGACGGCTGGCTCACGCTGGGCGCCGGCAACTTCGCGGTGCGCACCGACCCGACGCTGTCGGTCGGACCGGACTGCCCGCCCGACACGGTGCCGGTCCCGACCCAGGGCGGGACCGGCGCGATGCTGCCCGATCAGGAGACCGGGGTCAACCGGTGGAACCGCGACCAGTCGTACGGCGCCCAGCCGGGTGCGCTGGCCGAGGCGGTGCGCTGCACGGTCGCGGTCGGCCCGGGCGCGGCGATCGCGGCGGCCCGCGCCTCCGGGCGGGTCGACCGGTACCGGCCGGCGCTGCCGGACCAGCCGGAGCCGCTGCTGGCCAGCTGCATCCTGTCGATCGTCGACCTCGGCACCATCCGCGGCGACTCCCCACAGGTCCGCCAGGCCGCCGCGCGGCAGGCGGACCAGGTGCTGGCCCGGCTGCTCGCCGCGCGCCCGGACCGGTCGCTGGTCATCGTCGCCGGGCTGTCCGACACCGACCGCACCTCCCGGCTGCACGTGGCGATCGCCGACGGCCCGGGGTACCCGGCCGGCTGGCTCACCTCGTCGAGCACCTCACGGCCCGGGTACGTGAAGCTGACCGACCTCGCGCCGAGCGCGTTGACCGCGCTGGACCGGCCGCTCCCCACCAAGCTGTTCGCCGGACAGCCCGCGGGCTCCATCGCCGGGCGCCCGACCGACCTGGCCACGGCGGTGTCCCGGCTCTCCGACGCCGACCGTGAGGCGGGCGCGCAGCGCCGGGTCACCGGCTGGTTCCTGACCGTGCTGACCGCGAGCGAGCTGCTGCTGTTCGCCGCGATGGTGCCGTTCCTGCGCCGGGCCCGCCGGTACGCCGGCCCGCGCGGGCCCCGGCCGATGCCGCCGCGCCTCGTGCTGGCCCTGGAGGTGTTGCTGGTCGCGGCGTCGCTGACGCTGCCGGCGGCGCTGGTGGCCGACGCGGTGCCGTGGTGGCGCACCAGCGCCGCGGGGCCGCTGTTCAGCGTGGTCACGCTCGCGGTGGTCGGTGTGCTGACCGCCACCGTGATCATCGGGCCGTGGCGGCACGGCGCGCTCGGACCCCTCGGCACGGTCGCCGGGATCGTCGCCACGATCGTCGGCGTGGACGTGCTCACCGGCGCCCGGCTGCAGCTCAACGGCGTCGTCGGGTACTCGGCGCTGGAGGGCGGCCGGTACGCCGGCCTGGGCACCGTCGGGCTCGGCCTGCTGCTCGCCAGCATCCTGATGGTGGCCGGTTGGCTGGCGCAGCGCTCCCGGCGGCGCTGGCGACCGGTGGTGATCGCCGTCGTCGGCGGCATCGGCGTGGTCCTGGTCGGCAGCCCGTACCTGGGCGCCAACGCCGGGGGAGCGGTGTCGCTGACCGCCGGTACCTGTGTCGCTGCGGCGATCTCCACCGGCGGCTTCCTGACCTTCGCGCGGCTGGCCTGGGCGGTGCTCACCGGCCTCGCGGTGACCACCGGGTTCGCGCTGCTGGACCTGCTGCGCCCGCCGGGCGAGCGGGGCAGCCTCGGCCGGGTGCTGACCGAGGCGCAGGACGGCAACGGCGCGGCGGCGATCCACGGTACCGGCGTGGCCAACGCGGCGTCCGTGCTGAGCAGCCCGTTGACGCTGGTCGTGCTCGGCACCGGCCTGCTGCTCATGCTCGTCCTGCTGCGCCCGTGGGGCGGCCTGAAGCGGCTGTTCGGCCTCTACCCGGCAGTGCGGGCCACGCTGGTCGGCGTCGGGGTGGCCGGGCTGCTGGCCGGCCTCCTGGACGGCGCCGGCTTCGTGGTCGCCGGGGCGGCGGCGGCGACCGCCGTGCCGCTGGCCTGCCTGGGCGCGCTGCGGGTCCTCGACCACGCCGATGACCGCACGCCGGTGACCGGTACCCCCGTCGAGGAGCCGGCCGACGCGGCCGAGGCGGCCGAAGCCCGGCTCGCCGAGACGACCAGCGACCTGCCGGCCCGGATATCGAAATCGGTGCGGCGGCGGATCCGTCCGGGGTGGCGCCGCCCCGGCCGGCGGCGCCCGGCGGTCGCGCCCGCGGCCGTCCCGGGAGCCGGCGTGGGCACCGTCACCTCGGGCCCGGACGGAGCCGGGCCACCGGCGGTGTGTCCACCCGCGGACCACGCCGGGGACGTGTTACCGTGAAATCCCGTGGATAGCGTGATCTTAGGTCGCGATTCCTGCAGCGCCGACACGATCCCCGGGAGCAGGCTTTGACCCCTTCGGCAAGGACGACCAGGCACATCTTCGTCACCGGGGGCGTCGCCTCCTCACTGGGCAAGGGGCTCACCGCCTCCAGTCTCGGTAACCTGCTCACCGCCCGCGGGCTGCGCGTGGTGATGCAGAAGCTCGACCCGTACCTCAATGTCGACCCGGGGACGATGAACCCGTTCCAGCACGGTGAGGTCTTCGTCACCGAGGACGGCGCGGAGACCGACCTCGACGTCGGGCACTACGAGCGCTTCCTCGACCGCGACCTGTCCAGGACCGCCAACGTCACCACCGGGCAGATCTACTCCGAGGTGATCGCCAAGGAGCGGCGCGGCGAGTACCTGGGCGACACCGTCCAGGTGATCCCGCACGTCACCAACGAGATCAAGGCACGGATCCGGGCGATGGCCGCGCCCGACGACGACGGCCGTACCCCCGACGTGGTGATCACCGAGGTGGGCGGCACGGTCGGCGACATCGAGTCGCTGCCGTTCCTGGAGGCGATCCGGCAGGTGCGCCACGACATCGGCCGGGACAACTGCTTCTACCTGCACGTCTCGCTGGTGCCCTACCTCGCCCCGTCCGGCGAGCTCAAGACCAAGCCGACCCAGCACTCGGTCGCCGCGCTGCGCAACATCGGTATCCAGCCCGACGCGATCGTCTGCCGCTCCGACCGCGAGATCCCCGAGAAGCTCACCAACAAGCTCGCCCTGTACTGCGACGTCGACCGCGAGGCGGTGGTCTCCGCCCCGGACGCGCCCAGCATCTACGACATCCCTAAGGTGCTGCACCGCGAGGGGCTGGACGCGTACGTGGTCCGCCGGCTGGGGCTGTCCTTCCGCGACGTCGACTGGACCCGCTGGGACGACCTGCTGGAGCGGGTACACCACCCCCGGCACACGGTCACCGTCGCGATCGTGGGCAAGTACGTCGACCTGCCCGACGCGTACCTGTCGGTGTCCGAGGCGGTCCGTGCGGCCGGGTTCGCCCACCGGGCCCGCATCGACGTGCGGTGGGTACCCAGCGACGAATGCGTGAGCCCGACCGGTGCGGCGCATGCGCTGTCCGGCGTGGACGGTGTGGTGATCCCGGGCGGGTTCGGCGTCCGCGGCATCGAGGGCAAGATCGGTGCCGCCCGGTACGCGCGCGAGCAGGGGGTACCGATCCTCGGCCTGTGCCTGGGCCTGCAGTGCATGACCATCGAGGTGGCCCGGCACCTGGCCGGCCTGCCCGGCGCCAACTCCCGCGAGTTCGACGAGCAGGCCGCGCACCCGGTGATCGCCACCATGGCCGACCAGGCCGACATCGTGGCCGGCCGGGGTGATCTCGGCGGGACCATGCGCCTGGGCGCCTATCCGGCCGTGCTGGCCCCCGGCTCACTGGTGGCCAAGGCCTACGGGTCGACCGAGGTGTCCGAGCGGCACCGCCACCGGTACGAGGTCAACAACGCCTACCGGGACAAGCTGACCAAGGCCGGGCTGCGCATCTCCGGTACCTCCCCGGACGGGCGGTTGGTCGAGTTCGTCGAGCTGGACCCGGAGCTGCATCCGTTCTTCGTGGCCACCCAGGCGCATCCGGAGCTCAAGAGCCGCCCGACCCGGCCGCACCCGCTGTTCGCCGCCTTCGTCGGCGCCGCGCTGGCCTACGCCGAGGCCGACCGGCTGCCGGTCGAACTGACCGGCCCGGTCGAGCCGGTCCAGCTCAGCGAGGCCGCCCGGCTCAGCGAAGCCGCCCGGTAAGCCGGTGGGTGAGCGAGCGGAGCGAGTGGGGGAGACGGTGACGCACGAGTACCGGGTCCGCGCCCGGCAGGAACGGTTCCGCGGCGAGGTGTTCGCCGTGTTCACCGACGAGGTCGCGATGCCCGGCGGCGAGCACGTCGACCGGGACTTCGTGGCCCACATCGGCGCGGTCGCCGTGGCCGCGGTCGACGACGCGGGCCAGGTGGTGCTGGTCCGCCAGTACCGCCCTGCCCTGCAGCGGGTCATGTGGGAGCTGCCCGCCGGGCTGATCGACGTCTCGGGGGAGGAGCTGGTCGCGGCGGCGGCGCGTGAGCTGGGCGAGGAGGTCGACCTGGCGGCGGCGCACTGGCAGCTGCTGCTCGACCTGCACAGCTCGCCCGGGTACTCCACCGAGGTCGTGCGGATCTACCTGGCGCGCGAGCTGTCCCCGGTACCGGACGAGCACCGGCACCAACGCCACCATGAGGAAGCGACGCTCACCGCGCACCGGGTACCGCTGGACGAGGCGGTGGCCATGGTGCTGCGCGGTGAGATCACCAACGCCACGGCCGTCTCCGGGGTGCTGGCCGCCGCCCGGGTCCGCGACGCCGGCTGGATCTCGGTCCGGCGGGTGGACGCGCCGCTGGAGCGCACGACCCCGGCCGACGTGGCGTAGCCCGGCTGATCGGGGCAGGCCCGACGCCGTCGTCCGCTGACCGGGAGTCACTCCGGGCGGTCAGCCAGCGACGGCGTCGGGCCGCGGCAGCGCCTGGCCCCGTGTCCGGCGTGCCGCTCATGCGCGATCGCCCCGAAACGTATCGACCGCCGCGATAAATAGTCGATAAGACGGCAGCGGGCGGCCCGGTACCTGGTGTCAGAATGTGCTGGTCGTGCACCGGCGACGGGGGAGGTCGCGGTGGAGGTGCGGGTACTGGGGCAGCTGGAGATCCGGTCCGGCGATCTCTTGCTGCCGCTCGGTACCCCCAAGCAGCGCACCGTGCTCGCGCTGCTGCTCGCCCGCGCCGGGCAGTACGTCTCGGTCGACGAGCTGGTCGACGAGGTGTGGAGCGAGGAACCCCCGGCCTCCGCGGGCGCCAACGTGCGCATGTACGCGGCCAACCTGCGCCGCCTCTTCGCCACCTACGCCGCGGAACGGCTGGTGCTGGCCCGGCGCGGTGCCGGGTACGTGCTGCGGCTGGTCGAGGCCGAGCTGGACGCGAGCCGCTTCGTCCACCTGGTCCGCCAGGGCCGGGCGGCCGTCGCCGAAGGCGAGCCGGAGCCCGCGGTGCGGCGCTTCGCGGAGGCCGCCGCGCTGTGGCGCGGTCACGCCCTGGAGGACGTACCCCTCGGCTGGCGCCTGTCCGCCTGGTGCGCCTCGCTGGAGGAGCAGCGGACCGGCACGATCGAGGAGAGCGCCGAGGCCTACCTGAGCCTGGGCCGGTACGCCGAGGCGGTGGCGACGCTGCGCGCCCACCTGGCCACCCGGCCCGCCCGCGAGCCGGCCTACGCCACGCTGATCCTGGCGCTGTACCGGGCCGGTGACGTGACCGCCGCGCTGGACGCCTTCGTCGACGCGCGCAAGGCCCTGGCCGAGCACCTCGGCATCGAGCCGGGTGAGCAGCTCCAGCGCCTGCACCGGGCGGTGCTCAACCGGGACCCGCGGCTGCGTCAGGCGCCGCCGCGACCGGCGCCGGTCACCGCGGGGACGATCACCCGGCCGGTGCCCCGCGAGCTGCCGCCGGACAGCCCGACGTTCACCGGCCGCGAGGCCGAGCTGGCCCGGCTGCACGGATGGCTGGTCGCCGGCGGCGGAGCCGGTGTCCGGCCCGCCGGGGGCAGCGGGACCGGCGCCGGGCGGCCCGCCGAGGGTAGCGGGACCGGCGCCGGGCGGCCCGCCGGCCGCGGAGCCGGCGCCGGGCGGGCCGTCGTCGTCGCGGTGCACGGGCGCGCCGGGGTGGGCAAGTCGGCCCTGGCGGTCCGGGCGGCGCACCTGGCCGCCGCCGGGTACCCGGACGGGCAGATCTACGTCGACTTGCACGGCTCCACCCCGGGGGTCCGGCCGCGCACCGCCCACGAGGTGCTCGACCGGTGCCTGCGCGCGCTGGGGGTACCGGCCGCCGAGGTGCCGCCGGACGAGTCCGACGCCGCCGCCCGGTGGCGTACCGTGACCGCCGGCCGGCGGGTCCTGCTGCTGCTGGACAACGCGACCGACCCGGCGCAGGTCCTGTCCGCCCTGCCGGCGAGCGCGGGCTGCGCCGCGATCGTCACCAGCCGGCGGCTGCTGGCCACGCTGGACGCCGACGCCTTCCTCGAGCTCGACGGGCTCCCCGACGGGCCGGCCGCCGAGCTGCTCGGCCGCATCGCCCGCCGGACCGGTGAACCGGCGGAGCTGGCCACGATCGCCCAGCTCTGCGAGCACCTGCCGCTGGCGCTGCGCATCGCCGGCGCCCGCCTCGCGGCCCGGCCCGACCTGACCGCCGCCGAGCTGGCCGAACGGCTGCGCGACGAACGCGGGCGCCTCGACGAGCTGGGCATCGACGGGTATGCGGTGCGCGGCTGCATCCGGGTCGGGTACGACGGGCTGCGCGACAGCCCCGATCCGGTCGACCGGGCCGCGTACCCGGTGTTCCCGATCCTCGGCCTGCTGCCCGTGCCCGAGCTGCATGCGGTGACCGTGGCGGCCCTGCTCGGCGAGCCGGACACCGCCGGGGTGTCCGGGGCGCTGGACCGGCTCGTCGAGGTACGCCTGCTCGAAGAGGCGTCGCCGGGCCGGTACCGGCAGCACGACCTGGTCCGGCTCGTCGCCGGGGAGTGCGCCGCGCAGGCGCTGTCACCGCAGCAGCGCGACGCCGCCGTACGCCGGGCGCTGGACCACTACCTCGCGACGGCGCTGCTGGCCGACGGCGTCCTGCGGCCCGGACGGGGCGTCATGGGCGGCATCGACTTCACCGTGCCCGCGGACCTGCCGGTGGTCTCGATCGGTGCGCCGGCCGAGGCGGTGGCCTGGCTCGACGCCGAGCTGCCCAGCCTGCTGGCCGCCGCCGAGTACGCGGCCACCCACGACGACGACACCGCACTGTTCGGGCTGCGGCTTTGCCGGGTCCTGCAGTGGTCACTGGGCAAGCGCGCGGACTGGCCGGCGGAGCTGGCCGCCGCCCGTATCGCCGATCAGGCCGCCGCCCGCGCCGGCGGCGCCCGCGAGCAGGCGATCGCGGCGACCCTCGTCGGGCGCGCCCAGCTCCACCTGGGCCGGCGGGAACAGGCCGCCGAGCGGCTGGGCCAGGCGCTGGAGGTGTTCCGCGGGTCGGGCGACCGGCCGCAGGTGATGTCGCTGGTCTGCGACCTCGGCCAGGTGGCGCGGCTGTCCGGGGACTACCCGACCGCGCTGGAGTACTTCGCCGAGGCGCTGTTCCTGTGCCGCAGCACGTCGGCGGGCCTGGCCGAGGCGGTGGTGCTGGGCAACCTGGGCGACGTCTATATCGACATGCGCCACTGGGAAGACGCCCGGGGCTGCCTGGAGGAGAGCCTGGCGCTGCGCCGCGAGCGCGGCGACAGCGCCGGCGAGACGGTGGTCCTGCCCCGGCTGGGGTACCTGTGCTGCCAGCTCGGCGAGCTCGGCGCGGCGGTGGCCCACCTCGACGACGCGGTCGTCCGGTGCCAGGCCATCGGCAACCAGGTGGACCTGTGGTACGCGCTGATCGTGCGCTCCGAGACCCATCTGCGCATGGGCCGGTACCGCGCGGCGCTGGCCGACGCCCGGCACGCGGTCACCGCGTGCCGCGACACCGGCTGGGACTACGAGACCGCGGCCAGCCTGCGCCAGGTCGCCAAGGCGCTGCTCGCGCTGCGGCGCGCCGGCCCGGCCGCGGAGTACCAGGACCGGGCGGCCGCCGCGTTCGGCGCGCTCGCCGGCCGGCGCGACCCGGCGTTGGAGAACCTTCTCGCCGGCACCGGTTGAGCCGGTTCCCGGCATACACTCCCGGCGGGTGGCAACGGTGCCACCGCGAGGCACACAAGGGGTCAGAAGTGAAGGTCGCAATACCTCGGGAGGTCAAGAACCACGAGTACCGCGTGGCGATCACCCCGGCCGGCGTCCACGAGCTCGTCCGGCACAACCACGAGGTTTACGTCGAGGCCGGGGCCGGCCTCGGCTCATCGATCCCGGACGCCGACTTCGCCGCCGTCGGCGCCCGGATCCTGCCCGGGCCCGACGACGTGTGGGCCACCGGCGACCTGATCCTCAAGGTCAAGGAGCCGATCGCCGAGGAGTACCCGCGCATGCGCCCGGGCCAGGTGCTGTTCACCTACCTGCACCTCGCGGCCGCGCGGGAGTGCACCGACGCGCTGCTGGACCGGCGGGTCACCGGCGTCGCGTACGAGACCGTCGAGCTGCCGGACAACTCGCTGCCGCTGCTCGCGCCGATGTCCGAGGTGGCCGGCCGGCTGGCCCCGCAGGTCGGCGCGTACCACCTGATGCGCTCCGGCGGCGGCCGGGGCGTGCTCATGGGCGGCGTGTCCGGGGTGTACGCGGCCAAGGTCGTGGTCATCGGTGCCGGCGTGTCCGGCGTCAACGCCGCGGCGATCGCCCTCGGCATGCAGGCCGAGGTGCTGCTGCTGGACAAGAACATCAGCAAGCTGCGCCTGTCCGACTCGATCTACCAGGGGCACCTGCAGACGGTGGCGTCCAACGCCTACGAGATCGAGCGGGCGGTCATCGACGCCGACATGGTGATCGGCGCCGTCCTCGTCCCCGGCGCGAAGGCGCCCAAGCTGATCACCAACGAGCTGGTGTCCCGGATGAAGCCGGGCAGCGTCCTCGTCGACATCTCGATCGACCAGGGCGGCTGCTTCGAGGACTCCCGCCCGACCACCCACGACGACCCGGTCTACCGGGTCCACAACTCGCTGTTCTACTGCGTGGCCAACATGCCCGGCGCGGTACCGCACACCAGCACGTACGCGCTGACCAACGTCACCCTGCCCTACGCCCTGGAACTGGCCAACCGGGGTTGGCGGGAGGCGATGAGCCACGACAAGGCGCTGGCCCTGGGCCTGAACACCTACGACGGGCAGATCACCTACGGCCCGGTGGCGCAGGCGCACGACCTTCCCTATGTGAAAGTCGAGGAGGTGCTGGGCTGAACGCAGCCGGAGACGGGGTTTGGCGGAGGCGAGCACAGCCAACGGAGCGCGAGCTGACGTCGCCGGCCCGCGCGGTGCGCGCCTACCTGGACCACCTGACCGTGGAACGGGCGCTCGCCGCCAACACGCTGAGCTCGTACCGGCGCGACCTGAGCCGGTACGTCGAGGCGGTGGGCGTGGACGACCTCGCGCAGATCACCCCGGCGCGGGTCGCCGGCTACCTGGCCGGGCTTCGGGAGGGCGACGCCGAGCATCCGCCGCTCTCCCCGGCCAGCGCCGCCCGGGCGGTCAGCGCGGTGCGCGGGCTGCACCGGTTCGCGGTGCGCGAAGGGCTGGTCGACCACGATCCGGCCGGCGAGATCGCGCCGCCGACGCCGCCGCGCCGGCTGCCCAAGGCACTCGCGGTCGACGAGATCGAGGCGATCCTGCACGGGGTCCGGGGGGAGGGCCCGCTCGCCCTGCGCGACCGGGCGCTGCTGGAGTTCCTTTACGGTACCGGTGCCCGCATCTCCGAGGCGGTCGGCGCGGTGGTCGACGACCTCGACCTCGACGAGGGCACGGTCCTGTTGCACGGCAAGGGCGGGCGGTCCCGCCTGGTGCCGGTCGGCGGGTACGCACGGGACGCGGTGGGCGGCTACCTCGTGCGCGCCCGGCCGGGCCTGGTGCGCGCGGGTCACGGTACCCCCAAGGTTTTCCTGAATGCCCGGGGTGGGCCGCTGTCGCGGCAGAGCGCCTGGACGATCCTGCGTCGCGCCGCCGCCCACGCGGGCCTGGACCCGGCCCGCATCTCGCCGCACATCCTGCGCCACTCCTACGCGACCCACCTGCTCGACGGCGGCGCCGACGTGCGCGTGGTGCAGGAGCTGCTCGGCCACGCCTCGGTGACCACGACGCAGGTCTACACGATGGTCACGGTGGACAAGCTGCGGGAGGTGTACGCGACGGCGCACCCGCGGGCCCGCTAGGCCGCGCCGGCCCGGCGGTACCAGCGGCCGCTCGCCGGTGCGTGACGGCCGTGGCCTGGAAGTCCTTGACCAGCCACCAGTGCGCCGCCACGTCGCCGGCTTCTAGCGCTTGCCGAGGAGGGATACGGCCGCCTACTCCGGGGGTGCCTGCCGGGCCGCGGCCGCCAGGCGGGCGGTCAGCTCGGTGGTCAGCCGGCGAGCGACGGTGGCGGCCGGTCCCGCCCCGTCGGCCAGCCGGGCGTCGCGCTCCTCGGTCAACGAGTGGCCCCAGAGGCTGGCCGCGGCGGCGATCACCCGGATCGGCGCGATGCCGAGCTTGCGGGCCAGCCGCGTCTCGGCCTCGCCGGCGCCCGCCTCGGCCCGGCCCGGCGGATCTCGCGCAGCTTCTGCGCCGCCCGCGCGGCGACGTCGATGTGCGGCGCCGTGGCGACGACCGGTGCGGTGAACGGCGCCCCCAGCGGCAGCCCGGTCACCAGATCACGCAGGTACCGGGCCGGTATCGCGGCCCGCTCGTCCGGGGTGAGCGACACCGGCGCCTCGCCGGCGAGCAGGTCGGCGAGCGTGACCCGGGTGCCCAGCGCCGCCGTCAGCACCACCGGCAGCGCGAGCAGCTGCTCGGCCGTCAACGAGCGGGTACCCCGCTCCACCCCGCCCAGCCAGGCCGCGGTCCAGTCCAGGCCGGTGTCCGCGGCGGCTCGGGCGATCTCGTCGAGCCCGGCACTCCCGTCGGCGCGCAGCCGGTGCAGGTTGCGCGCGACCAGCGCGCGTAACGGCACGGCCGGGGGGGCGGTGAGCTCCGGCACGGTCGCGCCGTCAAGGGTCACGGAGATCACGGTAGTGATCCGACCACCGGGCGGACAACGGCCGACCGGCCGACCTCGCGCCCGCCGCGAAACCGCCCGCGATTGCACAGGTCAGGCGCAACACGCCGGGCCGGTCTACCGGGTCGGGCCGCCATCGTGGGCTACAGTCGGGCAACGCGCACTCCAAGACCCGCGCCGGAAGGGGAGTCCGCCAGCGGTGGGGAGCCCCCGCCGCCCGAGAAGGGCGTAAGAGGAGATGGCAGGCATCCAGCACCAGGCCGACACGTGGACCTCGGAGATGCGCGCCGAGCAGCAGTCCGCCCTCGGCGCTGAGCTCGGGCCGGCCGATCCGACGGCCTTCACGCAGCGGCGGCCGATTCCGCAACCGGTACCGCTGGACCGGCACGGGCCGGCGCGCATCATCGCGATGGCCAACCAGAAGGGTGGGGTCGGCAAGACCACCACCACCATCAACCTGGGCGCGGCCCTGGCCGAGTACGGGCGCCGGGTGCTGCTGGTCGACTTCGACCCGCAGGGGGCGCTGTCCGTCGGGCTCGGCGTCAACCCGCACAACCTCGACATGTCCATCTACAACCTGCTGATGGACAGCGACTGCACGATCGACGACATCCTCATCAAGACCGACGTGGCGGGGCTGCACCTGCTGCCGGCCAACATCGACCTGTCCGCCGCGGAGATCCAGCTGGTCACCGAGGTGGCCCGGGAGATGGCGCTGGCCCGGCTGCTGCGCCCCATCCGCAACGAGTACGACTTCGTCCTCATCGACTGCCAGCCGTCCCTGGGGTTGCTCGCGATCAACGCGTTGACCTGCGCCCACGGGGTGCTCGTCCCGTTGGAGTGCGAGTTCTTCAGCCTGCGCGGCGTGGCGCTGCTCCTCGACACCGTCGACAAGGTGCGCGAACGGCTCAACTTCGACCTGGAGCTCGAAGGCATCCTGGCGACCATGTACGACTCGCGCACCACGCACTGCCGGCAGGTGCTGCAGCGGGTCGTCGAGGCGTTCGGGGACAAGGTCTACCAGACCGTGATCACCAAGACCGTCAAGTTCCCCGAGTCGACGGTCGCCGGCAGCCCGATCACCTCGATGGATCCGGCCTCGTCCGGGGCGCGCAACTACCGCCAGCTCGCCCGCGAGGTCATCGCCGCCGCCGCCGAACGCCGGTAGGTTGTCCGTAAGCTACGGTCAGACCGTGACCGTGTCCGAGCCGCCCGCGCCGTCGAAGGCCGCCGTCGACGGCGCCACGCAGTCGCCGGTGCCGCCGGGGCCGCCCGTCGACGAGGCCGCCGGCGGTGGGTTCCGGGTCACGCTGGACAACTTCACCGGGCCGTTCGACCTGCTGCTGCAGCTCATCGGCAAGCGCAAGCTCGACGTGACCGAAGTCGCGCTGCACCAGGTCACCGACGAGTTCATCGCCTACATCCGGGCCATGGGCGACGACTGGGACCTCGACGAGGCCAGCGAGTTCCTGGTCGTCGCGGCCACCCTGCTCGACCTCAAGGCGGCCCGGCTGCTGCCGGCCGCGGTCGTCGAGGACGAGGAGGACCTGGCGCTGCTGGAGGCGCGCGACCTGCTCTTCGCGCGGCTGCTGCAGTACAAGGCGTTCAAGGAGGCGGCCGCCCACTTGTCCCGGCTGGCCGAGCTGGGGGGCCGGCGCTGGCCGCGGGCGGTCACCCTCGAGCCGCGGTACGCCCAGGCGCTGCCCGACCTCGTGCTCAACATCGGCCCCGTCCGGGTCGCCCAGCTCGCCGCGAAGGCGCTGGCCCCGAAGGCACCGCCCACCGTGTCCATCGACCACGTGCACCTGGTCCGGGTGTCGGTCCGCGAGCACGCGGTCGCCCTGCGGGACAAGCTGCTCAAGGCCCGGGTGGCCACGTTCCGCGCGCTGTGCTCCGACTGCGGGTCGACGCTGGAGGTGGTGGCGCGGTTCCTCGCCCTGCTGGAGCTGTACCGCGAAGGCCTGATCGCCTTCGAGCAGGTGCAGGCGCTGGGGGAGCTGACCGTACGCTGGACCGGGCCCGACGAGCCCACGGGTGACCTGCTGGTCGATGAGTACGCCGGGGCACCGCCGGAGGAGCCGTCGTGACGTCGTGGGTGCGGTCGGCGGGAAGATCGCGATCTGCCGGCGGATCCTGGAATGGACTGCACACTCGGCCGGGAAACACCGATCATGCCAGGGCTTGAGGGGGATGACGTGAGCGACGAGGCCGGACCGGACTCGCTGGCCGCACGCGCGGCGGCCTGGGTACCCCCCTGGGCCCGCGAACCCCATCCCCCGGAGGTCACGGAACCCGACGCCGAGCCGGTCGCCCGGGTCGGGCCGGACGCCTCCGATGAGCCGGACGCGTCGGACGAGCCCGCGGCAGCGCCGGTCGCCTCGGTCGAGCCGGAAGCCTCGGAGTCGCCGGTGGTCACGGAGGCCGGGCCGGCGGCGGAGGCCGGGCCGGCGGCGGAGGCCGGGCCGGCGGCGGAGGCCGAGCCGGCGGCGGAGGCCGGGGAAGCTCCGGTCGAGGCGGCGCCGGTCGCGGAGGTCGAGCCGGTCGCGGAGGCGGAGCCGGTCGCGGAGGCGGAGCCGGCTGGTGCGGCTGACGTCGCGCCGGTCGAGGCGGAGCCGGCTGACATGGCTGAGCCGGCGGCGGCGGCTGACGTGGCGCCGACCGGGGCGGAGCCGGCTGATGCGGCTGAGCCGGCGACCGAGGCTGACGTGGCGCCGACCGGGGCGGAGCCGGTGGCTGAGGTGCTCTTCGACATGCCCGGCGCGGAGGCCGCACCCGTCGAGGCCCGACCGGCCATCGAGCTGCGGCCGGCGCTGGAGGCGATCCTCATGGTCGTCGACGAGCCGGTGACCGAGGTCACCCTGGCCCAGGTGCTGGAACAGCCGACCGACCGGGTCAGTGCCGAGATCGCTGCGCTGGCCGAGGAGTACGCCGCCCAGGGCCGGGGTTTCGAGCTGCGTCGCGCGGCCGGCGGATGGCGCTTCTACACCCATCCCGACCAGGCCACATACGTGGAGCGCTTCGTGCTCGACGGCCAGTCGGTGCGGCTGACCCAGGCGGCGCTGGAGACCGTCGCGGTCGTGGCGTACAAGCAGCCGGTCACCCGGTCGCGGATCTCCGCGATCCGGGGGGTCAACTGCGACGGCGTCGTCCGTACCCTCATCACCCGTGGCCTGATCGAGGAGTGCGGCACCGAACCCGAGTCCGGCGCCCACCTGTACCGCACGACCGCAATGTTCCTGGAGAAGCTGGGCCTGGACTCGGTGGAGCAGCTTCCGCCGCTGGCCCCCTTCCTGCCCGACGACGTGGACGAGATCGCCGATGCCCAGCGCGGATGACGGCCCGGAACGGCTGCAGAAGGTACTGGCCGCCGCCGGTGTGGGGTCACGTCGGGCGTGTGAGGACCTGATCGTCGCCGGCCGGGTACGGGTCGGTGATCGGGTGGCCACGCTGGGCGACAAGGTGGACCCCGCCGAGGCGGAGATCTACGTCGACGGCGAGCGCGTGGTCACCGACGCCCGGCTGGTCTACCTGGCGATGAACAAGCCCCGCGGGGTCATGTCCACCATGGACGACGAGCGCGGCCGGGCCGCCCTGGCGGACTACCTGGAGCAGGTACCACAGCGGGTCTTCCACGTCGGCCGGCTGGACGCGGACAGCGAGGGCCTGTTGCTGCTGACCAACGACGGCGCGCTGGCCCACCGGCTGACCCATCCGTCTTTCGGGGTGGCCAAGACCTACCTCGCCGAGGTACCCGGCCCCGTCCGGCGCGGCCTCGGCAAGCAGCTGCTGGCCGGGGTGGAGCTCGACGACGGGCCGGCCCGGGTCGACGCGTTCCGTGTGGTGGACGCGGTACCCGGCCGGGCCCTGGTGGAGCTGGTCCTGCACGAAGGGCGCAAGCACATCGTCCGGCGCCTGCTGGCCGAGTGCGGGTACCCCGTCTCCCGCCTGGTGCGCACCGCGATCGGCCCGATCAAGCTCGGCGACCTCAAACCGGGCCGGACCCGCCGGCTCAACCGCGCTGAGATCGCCGCGCTGTTCAAGGCCGTCGCGGCGTGACCCGCCGCCGGTCCGGCGCGGCTCGCCGGGCATGATGGACGGGGTGCCGAGGACAGGGAGTGCGAGCGTGGATCGGTGTGTGGTGGCCGTCGACGGGCCGTCCGGCTCCGGCAAGTCGACCGCGTCGCGGCGCCTGGCCGCCGCGCTGGGCGCCCGGTACCTCGACACCGGCGCCATGTACCGCGCGGTGACGTGGGCGGTCCTGCACGCCGGCGCGGACCCGCACGACGCCGAGGCGGTTGCCAAGGTGGCCGCCGACGTGACGATCGCCATCGGTACCGACCCGGACCGCCCGAGCGTCCGGCTCGACGGGACCCCGGTGGACGCGGAGATCCGTAGCGCCGAGGTGACCGCCGCGGTCTCCGCCGTGGCCGCCGTCCCGGCCGTGCGCCGGCTGCTGGTCGCCCAGCAACGGCAGATCATCGCCGACACCGGGCGCATCGTGGTGGAAGGGCGCGACATCGGTACGGTGGTGGCCCCGGACGCCCGGCCCAAGGTCTACCTGACGGCGTCCGCGGACGCCCGCGCCCACCGGCGGAGCACGGAAGTGGCGGCCGACCTGGCCGCCACCGCGGCCGACCTGGCCCGACGCGACCAGCTCGACGCCACCCGCGTCACCGACCCGCTTGTCAAGGCCGCTGACGCGGTGGAGCTGGACACCACCGGCCTGTCCATCGACGAGGTGGTCGGGCGCCTGCTCGCGCTGGTCGGCACCGCGTGTGGCGAGGTGCCGGCGTGACGGATGAGCCGGAGGCCCTCGACGGCCCGGCGCCGGTCGTCGCTGTCGTGGGGCGGCCCAACGTCGGCAAGTCCACCCTCGTCAACCGGATCATCGGGCGGCGGCAGGCGGTCGTCGAGGACGTGCCGGGGGTGACCCGGGACCGGGTCGCCTACGACGCGTTGTGGTCCGGCCGGCGGTTCACGGTGGTGGACACCGGCGGCTGGGCACCCGACGCCAAGGACCGCGCGGCCGCGATCGCCGCCCAGGCCGAGGCCGCGGTCGCCACCGCCGACGTGGTGCTGTTCGTGGTCGACAGCACGGTGGGCGCGACGGACGTGGACGAGGCGGCGGTACGGATGCTGCGGCGCAGCGCCAAGCCGGTGCTCCTGGTCGCCAACAAGGTCGACAACGCCACCCAGGAGCTGGAGTCGACCGGCCTGTGGTCGCTGGGGCTGGGCCAGCCGTGGCCGGTCTCCGCGTTGCACGGCCGCGGGTCCGGCGACCTACTCGACGCGGTCCTCACCGTGATGCCCGAACCGCCGGAGACCATCGAACCCGCCCTGCACGGGCCGCACCGCGTGGCGCTCGTCGGCCGGCCCAACGTCGGCAAGTCCAGCCTGCTCAACAAGCTCGCCCGGGAGGAACGGGCGGTGGTCGACCCGGTCGCGGGCACCACCGTGGACCCGGTAGACAGCCTGGTCGACCTCGGCGGTGAGGTGTGGCAGTTCGTCGACACCGCCGGCCTGCGCAAGCGGGTCGGGCAGGCCAGCGGTACCGAGTACTACGCGTCCCTGCGGACCAACGCCGCCATCGATGCGGCCGAGGTGGTCGTGGTATTGCTGGACGCCAGCGAGCCGATCAGCGAACAGGACCAGCGGATCCTGTCGATGGTCAGCGACGCCGGGCGGGCGCTGGTCATCGCGTTCAACAAGTGGGACCTCATGGACCCGGACCGGCGGTACCGCCTCGACCGGGAGATCGACCGCGAGCTGCGCCGCATCCCGTGGGCGCTGCGGGTCAACGTGTCGGCCAAGACCGGCCGCGGGGTCGACAAGCTGCCCGGGGCGATGCGCACGGCGCTGAACAACTGGACCAAGCGGGTACCGACCGGGCAGCTCAACCAGTGGCTGAACGCGCTGGTCCAGGCGACGCCGCACCCCGTGCGGGGTGGGCGGGCGCCCCGGGTGCTCTTCGCCACCCAGGCGGGTACCGCCCCGCCGAGGTTCGTTCTGTTCACCACCGGACCGCTGGACGCGGGGTATGTCCGGTTCGTCGAGCGCAAGCTGCGGGAGGAGTTCGACTTCGCCGGCAGCCCGGTGATGGTGACCGTCAAGCCACGCAAACGCAACCCGGCCCGGGCGTCCCGCTGACCCGCACCCCGGTCTCCTAGGACACTTGAAGGGGTGTGCCGGGTGGGGCGCGCGGCGGCAGCGGGCCGGTCTGCGCTACGCTGTACCGGCCGTGTTACCGAGGCGATCGGTACGGCGGGACGTGGCGCAGCTTGGTAGCGCACTTGACTGGGGGTCAAGGGGTCGTGGGTTCAAATCCCGCCGTCCCGACCACGACGAAGGGCCGCTGACCGGAGCGTTTCTCCTGGTCAACGGCCCTCCTCACTGGCATCGACCTTCACGATCGTTCTCCGAGCGCTCTCACCGTGGGGACCACGGGGGGACCAGGTCGTGATACCGGAGCCTAGGAGAGGATCCCTCGCTGTCTCAGCAGGCCGACAATCTGTGACGCGGCCACACCGCCGCGGATCATGGCCCCCACTCGACGACCATCGATCACAAGACCAAGGTGGTCGGGCTTGAGACCTGCCAGCTTCAGTGTGCCCGCGGCCACATAGTCATGAGGACCGATGCCGGCGTCCCACCATGCTGTTGCCTCGTCTTCGTCGAAATACCAGAGCGGGCCAGCCCAATGGACGGACAACTCACTAGCCTCGTCATCAGAACGCACCTGTTGAAAACGCTCACGCAAACGCAGTGCAATACCTGTGAGTTGTCGACGGGTACCAGGACGTCGCGGTGGGATCTCCGACAGACCCATGGCTCGGGCAACACGTGCCACATCCTGATCGTTAAAGAACGCCTCGGGTGAGGGCCCACGACGAGACCGCGACCGAGACTCGGCACGCGGCCGAGAGTTCTCCGTAGGCCGATTCGCGGGCCCCGTCCCCGCGATACGAAGACGCTGAGGAAGCTGTCTCGCTACCTCAGCGTCAACTAGTGACGATGCGCTCTTGGCGAAGTACCCCATCTGCTGCAGAACCACCAAGACGGTCTTGCATTCCACGCCGAGCTGCTGAGCCAGCTCGAAGACGCGTGCTCGGCCACCTGACGGCCGACGCTGGGGGGCGATGTCGTTCGTCGTAGGTCCCTTCTCGTGATGGCTGAACGTTGGTTCAAGTCTAGGAAGCCCGGAGAGTTCCGTCCTCCAACACGCCGCACACGGTAACGAGAGAATTTCATGGTCAGCTCGCTCGAAGTGATGGCTCACCTGGAGACCGGCGGACCGTCAGGTGCGCACTCAACGCAGTCCCAGCGGCCTCGAACTCGCGGCGGTCCGGGTGCAGGTACCGCTGGGTGGTGGTCAACGACCCGTGCCCGGCGATCTTCCGCAGGACATGCAGAGGTACGCCGGCGTCGGCCATCCAGGTGAGTCCGGTATGCCGCAAGTCGTGACGGCGCAGTTGCTCGTGTCCAAACGCGGCGACCACCTCATCCCAGTGCGTCGCGTCGCGCAGAACGGCCGTGCTGATCCGGCCGCCACGGGGACCGGTGAACAACCGGCTGGCCGGTTCCTTGGAGGCGTCGAGGCGGCGACCAAGCATCTCCTGCAGCTCAACGATAATCGGCACCGTGCGGGCTCGTTTGCCCTTGGTGCCCTTGTCGATCAACCCACCGGGGCCGGGTGTCGTCTGACGCCGGACGGTCCACATCCAGGTGTCTCGGTTGATGTCCTCCTTGCGGATGCCGGATACCTCGCCGATGCGGGCGGCGGTGCCGGCGGCGAAGGTAACCACGTCGCCCCAGCCGGGGTACCGGTCGGCGGAGCGGGCGACGAGCGCGGCCGCCAGGGCGACGAGCGTGCCCCAGTCGGGCAGGGCGAGCGAGCGGGGGTCGTCGAGTTCGTCGACGGCGAGCTGGTACTCGCGTTGCCAGCCCGTGACCCGGGCGACATTGCGGTCCACGATGCCGTCCCGGACCGCTTGCTCCAGGACCCGGACGAGGATGGCGAGGCTGTTCTTAACGGTGGACCGGCTGCACTCGTCGGCGATCCAGCCGGACACGGCCCGGTCGACTGCGCCGTTGGTGACCATCCGGACCGGGATGTGCCCGAGGGTGGGGACGACGCGCTTGCGCCAGCCGGCCAGGTACGGGTCGAGCGTCTTGCGTTCCAGGCCCCGGGTGGCCAGGGTCATGATGCTATCGCCGTAGGCCGTCAGACGCATCGCGGCGGCGCCGGGGTCTACCCCGCCCCTGGCGGCGCGGCGCATGTCGTCGATCCACGCCTGGGCGGTCTCTGGTGTTTCCGTGGACTTGGACACCGACCGGCGCTGCTTGGTCGTGGGGTCGATCCATCGAGCGCGAGCCCGGTACGGCTTGGGTCGCCCCTCCCGGACCTCGACATCACAGGAGAGCGCGACGCCGATGGGCGGTCGCTGTGCGGTGCTCACGCGGCGGCCTCCGGGTCAACCCGATGCTTGGCCAACCAAGCCCGTACGTCGTCGACGTGGTACTTGGTGACCCGTTCGGAGAACTGGACGAACGGCGGTCCCTGGACAGGCCGGGACGTTCGCCACCGACGGATGGTCGATGGGTCCACCCGAAGGAGCCGGGCCAGCTCTTCGGTGGTGAGCAGAGTAGGCAGTCCGGCGAACCGATCGATCGTTGCCGGAACAGCGGGTGGAGCGAGGGGTATCACGTTGCTCATCGGTACTGATCGGTCCTTTCAGAGGTTAGGCAGCAAGTTGGAGGGGTGATGCTGGCGCGGTTGCCGGAACACGGTCGGGTAGTTGTGCAGGTGCAGGTGCGGGTCGTGCTCGGGCGAGTGCGGTTCGGCAGCGTTGCCGGTTGGCGATGGAGCGCATGATGCGGATCTGCAGGGATGGCACGTCGGGGTCGTCGGGTCGGGCGAGCTGGTAGGTGTAGCGGCCCGGGTCGGCGGTGACGGCCTGGTCCTCGTGCTCGTCGTCGGCGAGGGCGCCGGACAGGACGGTGCGTAGCCAGGTTTGGTTGTCGGCGCGGTGGTCGGCAAGGGTCTTGCCGGACCATTGCCGGGAGATGAGCACGCGCCGGCCGGTGAAGCCCAACGTTCGGCGTTGGTGGACTTTGCCGGAACAGCGTCCGGGTACCAGTCCGGCTTTGGCCTTCTTGGGTTGGATGCCGTAGAGCAGCCAGTTGGCGCAGGTGGGGGAGCAGGGCAGGGTGGCGAGTTCGGCGTGTAGCCGGTCGAAGTGTGCCCGTTGCTCAGCCGAATGAGGGTCAGCCTGCTCGGTGATGTCCTTGGTCACGTATTTGGTGACGTAGCGGATGGCCCGTTCGGCGTCTTTGCTGCCGGCGGCGATGCCCCGGGCATCGATACGACCGAGCCGCAGGACGTAGGCCGGTTGCGCGTCCGGGTCGGAGAGCCGGTCGACGGCGGTGTACCAGGCGGTCAACGGCTCGCGTGTCTTCGGGTCCACATAGGACTGTTGGTCGTCGTCCCAGGCCGGTGGTTTGTCCACTGTGTACAGTGCCCGGTCGAAGGGGGGCCACCAGACTTGGTGGTAGGTGCCGGCTGCGACCTGGCGCAGCAGGGCGCGCGGGATGGTGCCGCGCATGGCGTAGTGGGCGTGCGGGGCGAGCCGCTTTTGCATCTCGACGGTACCGCCGTATTGCAGGTTGAGGCCGGCGGCGCGGCGTAGGTTCTGCCATAGCCGGTCCAGGCCGGCCGCGAAGAAGATGGCATCGCATGCGGCGGTGCGGTAGTCGTAGCCAGCCGGGTCGATCGGGACGCCGAGCAGCGGGTCCTGTTGGCCGTGCAGGTGGCCGCACTCGCACGGGGTGAGACGGCCGCGTCGGGTCCGGGCGCCGGTGTGTACCGGCCCGTAGGAGCCCAGCGTGATGGTGAGCAGGGTGGAGGGCCGGTGGGTGCGGCCGGCCCGGTCGGCGTACACCTTGCCGACGGTGCGGTTCTCGACCGGGAGGCGGGGCAGGGTGCCGGCGTCTTGGCGGCGGCGGGTGGAGCGGGTCCGCCGCCGCTTGTTCTCGGCCGCGGGGTGGTCGAGGTGGCCGCGTATGCGTTGGCCGGCGAGCTGCTCGTCGACCTGGTCGATGGCGGCGTCGAGGTCGGCGACCTGGTCCCACTCGGAGGCGCGTTGGGCTTGGTCGCGTTCGAAGGTGTAGGAGCAGCGCAGCGACACCAGCGCCCGCACTTCGTCGGCGGGGGTTTCGGCCGGGGGTTGGGGTTCGTCGGGCAGGTGCCAGCCTTCGCGCAGTTGCTGGATGCGTAGCCGCCGGTTGCGTTCGGCGCAGGGCTTGCACTTGGACGCCAGCCGGGCGCCGCAGGGCACGTCGACCAGCTCGGTCTGCCCGGTGGCCTTGTCGGTGCGGCGGATCACCAGGGGGTGTACGCAGACGCCGTAATGCTCGGCCAGACCCTTGAGCACGTCACGCGCCAGCGGCATCGCCATCCGGTCAGCACGGGATCCCGGTCGCGGCGCGGCGTTAGTGTCGGTGTCGGCGTTCGAGACCGCACCCCGGATGGTGTTCCGGGGCGTGGTCTCCAGCGTCGACCTGATCATGCGACTACCCGGCCTTCTGTGGCGCACAGGACGTGCCGGCCGTCCTCGGCCAGCACCGCAGCCAAGGGCTGCCCACAGCCGTGGCAGGGCCGCTTGGCCAGACCAGTCGGAGCCGGGCGTTGACCGACGACGACAGGGCCGAGGTGGCGAGTGGTGATGGACTGTTCGGTGACGATGACCCGACACGCCAGGCATTGGCGTTCGGCCGGTTCGCGGCGACCGCACGCGACGGTGGCGGTGGTGTCGCCGCAGCGGAAGGTGACCGGGGTTTGGCAGGGTCCGCCGTCGACGATGGCGAGGATGTGCCGGCGGCTGTACACCACATGTGGTTGCGGGTCGGCGGGGCAGGTGTGGGTGTCCTGGTCGATGTGGACGAGGTAGATGGTCATCGCTGCGCCTCCAGAATCGAGGCTCCGTTGATGCGGGACGATTCCGGAGGCGGATTGTCGCCGTGGAGCAGGGTAAGCAGTTGCCCGGCCAGGTCGGCGGATACGGACATGCGGGCGGCCAGCTCATCGGCGGTGATCGGATGGCCGGTGGTGGCCTCGTGGTTGGTGACGGCGAACCGGGCGGTGGGGATCAGATGCGCCGGAACACCGGTTGGGTGGTCTGGCTCGGCCGGTGCCGGCGTGGTGGCGACGCCGGGGGTTGGACGGCCGCCAGATTCGTCGACGTGCTCCGCGAACGGCTCCACATCGTGGTCGAGTTGGCGAGGGGCGTTGGTGTGCCGGGCGGCGTAGAGGGCGCCGGTTGCCATGACCATGAGTCCGTCGACGGCGAGTGGGCCGAGGCGGTAGACGACTTCTTCTTCGCCGTAGTGGGCGAGCAGGCCGGATAGGTGCCGGTAGGACACGTAGGCGGCGACCAGGGCGACGGGCAGGAGTCCGCCGAAGCGCAGGAGCCGGTAGCGGATTCCGGCGGGCCAGTTGTTGGCGATGAGGATTTCGATGGCGATGAACAGGAACACCGGCCAGACGATGGCGCCGATGACGGCGCCGCACTGGGGGTGCCAGCCGGTGGGTGCGTCGTGTGGGGGGACGAAGGAGTGGGCGATGTTCGCGGCGACCGAGACCAGGCCGCCCAGGGCGATACCGAGGTAGGCCCACCGGCGGCCGGTGGCGGTATGTGCAGTGGTCATGGGTTCGCCTCCTGAGGGGGATCGGTGGGCACAGGCCGCCCCGGGGATGCCGGGGCGGCGTGCGCCATACAGGGTGGCGTCACCGGGTACGAACCAGTTGCGGGTCGATCGGTTGCGTGACCGGCTCGGTCGGCTTCCAGTTCTGGAACTCTTCGGTGGTTTCGCAGTCGCGGCAGATGATGGCCGGGATGCGGATGTGGCGTGGGTTGCGCCATTGGCCGCACTGTCCACATTGGATGGCCAGGACGCGGCTGTGATGGCGCAGTCTGGCGGGTAGCAGTCGCCGGAGGTTCATCGGGTGCCTGCCTTCGGTTGCTCCTCGGCGGTGAGGAGGAAGCAGGTGGGTTGGGTGCAGCGGGTGACGCCGTGGGCCTGGGCGAAGGCGGCACCGTGGCTGCGGCAGATGGTGACCGGGATCGTCTGCTCGTTCGGCTCGTCCTCGTCGTTGTCGGACTGGTCGCCGGGAACCGGTTGGGTGGTGGTAGGCAGGCACGCGCCGGACAGCAGCTCGTCGACGGCCCAGTTGCCATGGGTATTGATGACGGCGATGGGGTAGCGCTTGACGCGGTGGGCAACACCGCCGGGCCCGAGCGGGCCTTCCACAGCGATCTGCAGGTAGGCCAGGACGCTGGCCGGGAACTTGACCGGTTCCGGCGTGGCGGCGATGCGGGTCTTCCTGGTCCGAGCTTTGCCGGCCGTGGCGGTCCTGTCGCCAGTGGAAGCCTTGCCGGCGGTGGTCTTCGTGTTGGTGGTCATGGGGTTCCTCCGGTGGAGTTGCGGGGGTGGATGCCGCACAGCGGGCAGCGGCGGGATGCGCCGCCTTGGCGTTTGAGGGCGCGTTCGGTGACGCGGGTGCCGGGCCAGGTCCGGGCGAGTTGCCAGCCGATGCCGTGGGTTTGGATGACCTGCAGGAGTCGGGCGCCCTCGCCGGTGATGTGGGCGACGGTGCGGGCGTCGAGGTCGTGGGTGAATCCGGTGTAGTGCTTGGCGTGGCGGTAGGGGCGGTCGAAGTGCAGCAGGTACACCAGGCCGGTGAGGGAGAAGCGGGTGCACAGGCAGTGCGGCCACAGGCAGGGGCCGGCGTGGTTGCGGCCGGTGCACACTCCGACGTCGGTGCTCAGGGCCCGGTGGGTGAAGGCGGTGTGCCGGCTGCGGTAGTGGCCGCAGGCGCAACGGTGGTGCCACCCGGGTGGCTCGTCCTGGACGGCTTGGCAGATGCTGCTGTGCAGGTCCTGCACGATGCGTCGGGTCAGCGGGCTCAAGTCGGCGGGTGCGCCGACGGTGGCCGGGTTGAGGGTCAGGCTGGTGGTCATCGCCGGTCACCGCCCCACCGTTCGTGGGCGGATTGGCGGGTGATACCGACCCGGGTGCCGATCTCGGCCCAGGAGTAGCCGAAGTCCCGCAAGCCGATGACGGCCGCGCGGATCGCGGCCTCAACCTCGTGGGATAGAGCGGTCAGGTCGGCGAGGGCCTCAACGTCGCCGGCAGCGACACGCCGGGCGTAGGCACGCAGAACGCGCCGGGCGAACGCGGCGTAGGCGTCGTTCTCCACGACCTCACGGCGTCGGTTTCGTGTCAGGGCGGGCCTGACGGTGTTCTTGCTCATCGGGCACCGCCGGTGTGTTGGCGGTCCCATTCCCTGGCAGCCGCGTTCAGTGCGGCACAGGCGTGGTCGACGTCAACCACGAAGTAGTCGTTCCAGTCAGCCACGAGGGTGGCCGGATCGTCGCTGAACTCGTCGGGGGTCCACAGTCCGTAGTGATTGCGGAGGTGGTCGGCCAGCACACCGATGGTGTGGTCGAACAGTGCCGAGGTGGTCGGGGTCCAGGCGGTGTCCGTGCCACCGCAGATGGCCATCTTGGCCGCGCCCTGGACGCAGGCAGCCGGGGTCGGCTGGGTGAGGTTGGCGAACATGTCGCGCCGGTGCAGGCCGTGCCACCGGAGATAGGTGGCAGCGCAACGCAGCACCTCGGCCGGGTTCAGATCCAGGCCGAAGGCCGGTTCTTGGGTAGGGTGCATGGTGTCCACGTCCTTTCGTGGTGGTGGATGGGTTCGGGGCCGGCGACAGCTGCCAGGCCAATGGCTGGCCCCGGATTCCTTGCCGTGGTTGGGATCGAGCCGGCTATGCGGCGATCTGGTAGGTGAGGCTGCGGCTGCCGGCCGTCGGGTTGGGGCGGCGGATCCAGGTGGCGTAGTCGACGATGGCGTCGATTTGCTCGTCAGATAGCCAGGCGGTTTTGATGCGACGGGGTACGCCACCTTCGGCGAGGAGGTACGCGACTCCCCGGGTGGCGGGGTTGATGTCGCTGGCGGAGTAGCCCAGTTCGGCCCAGCCGTGCCCAAGGACGATGTCTGACGAGCTGGGGGTGGTGCAGCGGAAGGCGCACCGGTAGCCGAACAGGTCCCGCAGGGAGGCGGGGATGATGTCCCAGGAGGGGCGTTGGGTGGCGGCCACCACGGGCATGCCGCAGGCGCGGCCGAGGCTCACCAGGCCGCGGAGCAGGGTGGCGAATTCGTCCTGTTGGGCTTTGCTGCCCAGGACGGTGGAGAACATGGCCAGTTCGTCGATGATGGTGACGATGGTGGACAGCCCGTCGTCGCGGGTGACCTTGCGACGGGAGGGCCGCTTGGACAGCAGCCACAGGTAGCGGTTGGTGGCCAGCGCCAGCAGGCGCCGCATGACCGATAGGGCGTGCTCGAGGTTGGGGCCGACGAACTCGTCCGCGACATCCATGTAGGGGCCGAGTTCGACGAGTTTGCCGTCGAACAGCACCAGGCGGGTGTTGACCGACAGGGCGGCGTGGGAGGCGACGTTTTGCAGCAGGCCGGATTTGCCGGCGCCGGGTTCCCCACCGGGTAGCAGGTTGTGGAAGATGATGTCCAGGTAGACCGGTTCGCCGAACTCGTCGATGCCGATGTACAGCGGGTCGAACATGGACAGTGTGGGTGCCACCGGCACCCGGGTGCGAAGCCCGATCGGGTCGGGATCTCCCCTACTGGTGGGCAGGGTCAGGGTGGTAGCCGTCATGGCCGAGCCTCCACGGATTTGGGGCTGCCGGGGCCACCCCACGGGTGGCGGGTGGTCCCGGAGCCTGGGGGCGGTGAGATGGAATGGGTTAGATGAGGTCGGAGATGTCTTCGCCGTCCGCGCTGACCGCCACCGGGGCGGGTGTCACCGTCGGGGACGGTTTACGCGGGGTGGGCTTCTCCAACGGGGTAACCGGCTTGGCCGACCCGTTTGCCTTGGTGGTGGCCGGATCGGTCACCTCGGGCAGGTCCAGCGCACTGGGCACCGGGCCGAGGTTGCGCACCCGGGCGGGGATGTCCGCGTCCGAGTCGATGTGGTCGACGAGCGGGTTGGGTACGTCCACGTCGAGGACTTCCCGCCGTTTGATGTCGACGCGCAGATAGCCGGCTTTGGTCTGCTTGCCTGCGCGTTCGGCCACGACGTAATCGGCGTGGCAGGCTACGGCGAGTTTGTCGGTTCGCTGTTGCAGCTCGGCCAGGGAAAGGCCGGGCCGTAGGTAGATCCAGACCCGTTCCCCGACCGGGGTCGGGCGGGCTAGCAGGATCAGCGGCAGAGAACCCGACTGGTTGGCGATGATGAACTGCGCAAACGAGGTGCGCAGCCGGTGCCGATCGATCAGGCACAAGGCCCAGGCCTTGAGGCTTCGGCGGACTACCGGAATCCCGGCGAGGACACCGACCAGGGTGGACAGCACCACCAGGCGCACGTACACGTTGGTATGCCGGGCCAGGGCGGTGAATCCGTACACCACGCCCAGGGCGAGTGCGATCTCCGGGGTCCACCACCACAGCAGCCGAATGACCGGCCAGGCCCGCACGAGGGCCCACACCACGGCGCCCGTCACGGTGCCGAGGAACAGCCCGGCGAACAGGGCCATGATCGGATGCATCCGGTCGGCCAGGACGCTGGCGGCCAGCAGGGTGACCGTCACAGTGGTGACCCAGAACGCCAGCATGGCGTTACGCGCCGAGGCCCGCAGCATCCGGACATCGATCACGGTTACGGTGCCGCCACCGCGGCCACCGAAGCCGTTGGTACGGCTAGACTTGGACATGACACGTCCTCCCTCGATAGGGCTGGATGGGTTGAAGAAGGGCGAGGGGCCGGCAGGTTGGTAGCCAGGTCCGGCCTCACGCCGTTTCCGTTTGCTACGCCGAAATCCGCGCACCGGCCAGACGTGCGAACGCCCGACCGGGTCAGCGTTGAGGGCAGCGAGGCCAGCAGACCCAGGTCGGTACCGACCCCGCGCCACACCCTCAGAACATCGATCACCCGTCTCGGTGATCAGCAGCGGTCACCCCGCCGAAGCGGTGACCGGATACGGGATGAAACCTCCCGCGACGACATGCCACAGACACCGTGTGGCCGCACACAGCACGATGTGCGAAGGACCTACTTGGCCGACACCGAACCCGTGGCCGGCTTCAGCTCGGTCGCGCGGAACGCAACGCCGTTACGCCCGTTGGTCGCCCACGGGATGGCCTCCAAACGAACCGGAGCCACGAGCTGACCCACCTTCACACCCGGCTTCTCACCCGCCGTCGTGATGGTGATCACCTCGCCACCCGTCTCGTCCAGCACGAAGACCTGAGTCGACCACATGAGCCGGCCCGTCCCCTTCTCCGACCGCTGACTGCCGTTCTGATCCGTCTTCGGCTCCGGGTCCTTCGACACCGTCACCTGCTTGCCCGTGGTGTCCACGTACAGCTTCACGATGTACCTCCAGTTGTCGAGAGCACGCCTCCTGTAGGCGATAGCTCTGCTCGTGCAATCAGCGTGGATTGCGTTTCCGATAGAGTCATCCAGGCTGTTCCGCAGACATGGCCGATTGTTGTGCCGAAGTGGCTTGCGTGGGCGCAATGCGCCTTGTCTCGGCGCAAGCGACCGGTAGACTAGCTGTACTCACTCACGCAGACGAAGGACGACAGATGGACTGGAAACCTCAGACACTCGCGCAGCTCGCGCAAGTCTCCGGGTTCACCATGGCCGATGTTGCGTTCCTCGCTGGGCTTGAAGAAAGTACGGTCTCGCGACTCTGGGAGACGCCCGATTGGCTCGACCGGATCAAAGGACGCTCATTGCAGGCTCTCATCAGCGTCCTTCCCGGTGTCGCCGAATATGTGTACCGACACTCGCTCATCAGCCGACGTGCACGTCTGATTGAGGAGCTATCGGGCCAGGGTCTTGAGGTCAACGAGGAGATACTTCGTCGGCTTGTAGTCGACGAACGCGTTCCAGAGCAATACCTCGGTAACGCGCTGGAAGCCGCCATACACATCATGCGAAACGACACTCGAATGTCGGCCGCCCATCTGATGCGTTTCTGGGGCCGAATGCAGGACTTCGCATTGGGCTACCTTTACGAGTCCGCGTCCGGCAAAGGCGTCCTCAAGGACCCAAAGCCGCTGGTTGAAGCCTCCCTGCGGGTAGCGCGCAGCCTAGAGGACCGATCCAACTCGTTCCACGCGCTGATGGCGCAAGCGAGTCTCGCTCACTACATTGCGCGGGCGCCCGGCCAGATTCTCCCGCGTCAGGTACCTGCTGAGCGGCAGAATGCGCTGGCGTACCGGAGCGCAGTCATCGGGCAGATTATCCAGAACAACGACTTTGGTGTCGCAACCGCTTATGCACAAGCTGTCGGGAAGAGTAGTCTTCTAGCGCTCATAGAGGACTGGGCATTCCCGACGTACTCAAATGACGCGCGGGCGACATCAGACTTCTCGCTCCCACGTTCTTTGTTGCTCAAGCAGACTGCGGATGAGGTGCTTGAGGAAATCGGCAACTACAACGATGCATACGTTTACTATCTGGTCAAGGTTTATCTACCGGTCGCCCTACGCCGTGATCCGACGTTCGGACTACGGTTGGCTGAATTGAAATCGGCTCTTATCAAGCGCATCCAGGTATGCGAGAGCGATGTCACGCGACATGCGTGCCAGACATTCGTCGACGGACTGGGACAGGACAAGAAGGTTGGCAATGGAGCAAGGATCTTTGGCGACGCATGGTGATGACAGCGTGTCTCCGGTCAACAGCTACACTGAGAATGCTGACTTCTGGGTGAAAATCATCCGGGAGAACATGGACCGGTACCGCAGCGACCTGACAGACCCGGCAGTGCTCCAAGCGGTCGGCAACATCCAGGGACTTCGTGTCCTCGACGCCGGGTGTGGCGAGGGGTACCTGTCACGCATCCTCGCCCGGCAAGGCGCCAACGTCACTGGACTCGACGCATGCGCCGAGCTGGTCGACGCGGCCCGGGAGGAAGCACAACGCGAGGGTTTGACCATCGACCACGTCACCGCCGATGTCGCAGCCATCCCCATCGAGAGCGCATCGCTCGACTTGGTCGTCGTGAACCATGTGGTGACCGACCTCAAGGATCCGGAGCAGCCGTTCCGCGAGTTTGGGCGAGTGCTGAAGCCTGGCGGGCGGATCGTCATCATGATGCTGCACCCCTGCTTCTACAGCGCCCAGGCGGAACGCAAGGCGTTACGCGGGTACGCCGAGCCCACACACTACTTCAGCGTCCGGGTGGTGGAGCAGGAGTTCAACGTCGCCGGCATCACCTCACCGGCGAAGGTGACGATGTGGTTCCGGCCACTTGAGACTTACATGGACCTGTTGACACAGAACGGGTTCGTGATTACAACGCTGAACGAGCCGCACCCAGGACCCCAAGTTCTCGCCGAGGATCCTTGGTGGCACGACAACTTCGTCCGGCCGCTCTTCCTGCTCGTGACCGCCGAGAGGCGATAGCCCCCGGTTCACGGCCAGAGAGCATTGCCGAATTGTTCTCAGCATTCATCAAGGCGCCGCGCAAGCGCGGCGCACCGCGGCGCCGGGCCGCCAGCGCGGACGCCCGCGAAAAGGCGGGCGCCCCTACCCGGGATCAGTGATCGCCCCGCTTGGTCGCGGGGCGATCATGCCCCGGGGGCAAGCCCGCGCGGCTACGGCCCGCGCCCGCACCACCCAGTGGAGCAACCATGAAACCGAACAGGGGGGCCCTACGATCCGGGCAATACAAGGGCAGGACTAGTCGAGCTCGTCGGTGGCGCGCAGCCTGCGGGGCCCACCCCTCCCGCGTCAAGGGTGCTGCGCATCGCTGCGCGACGGCCTACGGCCGCCCTTGACGCCGGAGCCTCTGTGACCCCTCGGGCCGGCTGTTGCGGGCAGGCCCCGGCCTGCCCGGCTGGTGCGCGCCACCGCCTCCGTAGGATGTGGCAGAGGTCTCCTAGCCGCTGGCGTCAGCACTGGCTGTCAGGACGGCCCTGACAGCGTTCTTGCGAGACGAAGGACTCGGTACGGGAAAGTCTCTCTGGCCGTGCTGGACGACTCAGCGGCAGACTGAGGAATCGGACCCGACCAGCTTGAAAGGTGTCCATTCACGGGTGGGGTGTGGCCCGCGGGGTTGAGGATGGATGCGGGCGGCACGCTGTCTGAGCGGGGATGCTTGATCTTCCGGTGTGGATGGTGATGATCGTGGCTTGTGTCCGACGTTCCCGCTGCGGAGTT
>WNFU01004428.1_pt1 | contig 44178 bp, 37 predicted proteins | sample 5400121 | NCBI WGS metagenome assembly WNFU01 (sample SAMN13153360, study PRJNA577476) | soil metagenome | isolation source: 100 cm soil or saprolite under grassland replicate 1 | place: USA:California | collected 2016-06-15 | reverse complement strand
GAGATCTACGGCGGGCTCGGCTCGACCTACGACTACGGCCACTACGGGGTTCTGCTCAAGAACAACGTCAAGGCCGAGTGGTGGCGGGCGATGCTCACCGAGCGCGACGACATCGTGGCGCTCGACTCGGCGATCCTCCAGCACCCCCGCACCTGGGAAGCCTCGGGCCACCTCGAGGGCTTCACCGACCCGCTCGTCGACTGCCGCACCTGCAAGCTGCGCTTCCGCGCCGACAAGCTCGAGGACGCGCAGTGCGGCCGCAAGCCGTCCAAGCATCCGGGCGAGACCGACGACTGCGACCTGACCGACCCGCGCCAGTTCAACCTCATGTTCGAGACCCACATGGGGCCGGTGCGCGACGACGCCTCGACCGTCTACCTGCGACCCGAGACCGCGCAGGGAATCTTCGTCAACTTCAAGAACGTGCTGCAGTTCTCGCGCCGCAAGCCGCCGTTCGGGATCGCCCAGGTCGGCAAGTCGTTTCGCAACGAGATCACGCCCGGAAACTTCATCTTCCGCACGCGCGAGTTCGAGCAGATGGAGATGGAGTTCTTCGTCCCGCCGGACGAGGCCGAGCGGTGGTTTGACTACTGGCTCGAGGAGCGGATGCGTTGGTATGTCGAGCTCGGAATCCGCCCCGACCACCTGCGGCTGCGCCGGCACCCGCCCGAGGAGCTGTCGCACTACTCGTCGGCGACCTCCGACATCGAGTACCTGTTCCCGATCGGCTGGTCGGAGCTCGAGGGCATCGCCAACAGGGGGGACTTCGACCTGCGCCAGCACGCCAAGTTCTCGGGCGAGAAGCTCGAGTACTTCGACCAGCAATCGGGCGAGGGCTACGTCCCCCACGTGATCGAGCCCGCGGCGGGCGCCGACCGCGCCGCGCTCGCGTTCATCGTCGACGCCTACGACACCGAGGAGGTGGAGGGCCGCAAGCGCACGGTGCTTCGCCTTCACCCCCGACTGGCGCCCGTCAAGGTCGCGGTCCTCCCCCTGGTCTCCCGCGAGAGCATGCCCGAGCGAGCCCGGGAGGTCTACGAGCAGCTCAGGACACGGATCGCGGCCGAGTACGACGAGGGCGGCTCGATCGGGCGCCGCTACCGACGCCAGGACGAGATCGGGACGCCGTGGGGCGTCACCGTGGACGGTCAGACCGCGGAGGACGACACGGTCACCCTGCGGGACCGAGATTCACTCGCCCAGACGAGGGTGCCGATCGAGGGCCTCGCCGATGAGCTGGCCGCCCGAATCGACCAGGCGTGGAGCAGTCCGAAGCTGGACTAGTGTCCGACTAGCGCGGGCGGGTGCGTCGAATGTAGGGTTGTGGTCGCAATGAGACCACGTCCGGGGTGGATCAGGGGGCTCGCAGCGCTGCTGCTCGCCTGCGCGAGCTCGATTGGCTTCGCAGCCTGCGGGTCGGACGAGGACGAGCCGCCCGGGACCACGCCTGGAGACGTCGAGCCGATCGGCGAGCTCGCCGGGCCGACGGTACCGCTCGACGAGAGCGGCGGCTTCGACAACGTCCTCGCGCTGACGGTTGAGACGACGGGAGAGGGCCGCACGCTGATCGCCGGCCAGATCGAGCTGGCCAGACCGGCGTCGCCCCCCGAGATCAGGATCGTGGTCGACGGCAAGGAGGAGCGCGACGCCGAGGCCCGCCAGACGGCAGGCGGAGACTCGATCGTCATCGCCTGCGGCTGCGAGCTCCAGCCCGGAGAGCACGACGTCGAGCTTCAAGGGCGGTCGACGGCGGGGGCGGTGCCGATCGCGGCGCGCTCGCTGGTCGCGCTCGACGGGGTCGAGTATGCGAGCGAGCCCCAGAACGGCTCGGGGCCCCTGCCCGCGGCGCTCAACGGCGCCGTGCTGGAGACCTCGCCGGTCCTCGTCAGCGCCGCGCCGACGTCGCTCGCCGACCTGGACGTCAGCGGCGCCGCCGGCGGCGACAACACGCTGATCGTCGCTCAGGTCGGCTCGACGAGGTCGACCGTCGACCCGGCGGGGATCTCGCTCGAGGCCGGAGTCGGCGGCGAGGAGGCGGACCGCCTGGCTTCGATCATCGCCGCCTCCACGAAGGTTGAGGCGTTCGGGCTCGGCAGCGCCGCGTCGCCCGGCTCGAGCGTCGACCTCCTGGGCCACGTCATCGGCGGGGGCTCCACCGAGGTCAATCTCGTCTCGGTGATCAGCTGCCCCTGCGGGCTCGAGACGGAGTCGTAGCGCCCCCCGCGGAACCGGCGAGCTATCGGTAGCTCGGACCTCGGAGCTAGCCTTAAGCCTTGCGTGATGTAGATCACACAGCCCTGGCTAGTTGGCCAGCGCTTCCGTAAGCTGGGTCCCGCCGCCGCGCCGCGGCGGCTTGGTGAGGCGTAGCGACGGCCCCGGCGCGGGCCGCACGCAGGAGGTTGCAGCGATGAGCGCGACGGCACAGCACAAGGCACGGGCATCGGGGCTCGAGTCGATCACCTACGCGGACCTGTATCGGCGCTGGGAGGAGGGCAACTGGCGCGCCACCGAGATCGACTTCGCGCAGGACCGCAAGGGTTGGGAGGGCCTGAGTGACATCCAGCGCCGCAGCGCGCTGTGGACGTACTCGATGTTCTTCTACGGCGAGGATTCGGTGACCGACAACCTCTCCCCCTACATCGACGCCGCCCCGCTCGAGGAGCAGAAGTACTTCCTCGCGTCGCAGCAGGTCGACGAGGCCCGGCACGCGGTCTTCTTCTCGCGCTTCTTCAGCGAGGTGATCGGCTCCGGCGACGGGATCGCGGCAGGTCTCGCCTACACCGAGCCGCAGCTCAACTGGAGCTACCGGCAGGTCTTCGGCCGCCTCGACCGGATGGCCGATGAGCTGCGGCGCGATCGCTCACTCCCCAAGTTCGCGCAGGCAATCGCGCTCTACCACCTGGTCGTCGAGGCGACGCTCGCCCAGCCCGGCCAGCACTTCATCGAGGACTTCTTCGTCAAGGAGGGGACGATGCCCGGGTTCTCGGCGGGGATGAAGAACGTCTCGCGCGACGAGCAGCGGCACATCGGCTTCGGCGTCAAGGTGCTCTCGGAGCTGTTCGCGGAGTCGGAGGAATGCAAGGCGGCGGTCGTCGAGCTGCTGCGCGAGGTCATGCCCTTCACGTCGGGCGTGTTCGTGCCCCCGGGCTGGGACCGCCGCTACACCGAGGAGTACGGCTTCACGCTCGAGGACATCTACACCTGGGGCTTCAAGTCGGTCCAGGCCAAGTGGCGCCAGACCGGCTACCCGATGGAGGAGATGCCGAGCGACGTCTTCCCGCTCGACTGGTCGCTTTCCCCCGAGGAGCGCACCGCCAGGGTCGTCAAGCTGATGGAGGCCGGCATTCTCGGCGAGCCGAACGGCCACCCGGATTCGTCGCCCGAGATCCAGCGGCTGTACTTCGACACCGTGGAGCGCACCGTCGACCACTCGGCCGTCAACGGACGCCCGGTGACGATCCAGTGGCGGTTCAGCGACGCCCCGTCGTGGTACCTGCGGATCGAAAACGGATCGACTCGCGCTGAGCAGGGCGAGACGCCCGACCCCGACGTGACGCTGGAGTCGAGCTGGGCCGACTGGATCCACGTGACCACCCACGGCGGGGACCCGCGGCGCGCGATTCTCGCCCGCAAGATCCGCCCGCACGGCTCACTGCGCCAGCTCTGGCGCATGCAGCGGATCTTCCCGCGCTAGGCGACGCACGGAGCGGCGCGGCCGCCAAAACGCGCCGGCTACAGCTCGCCGAGGATGCGCGAGCGCTGCTGGGAGAACTCCTCGGGCGTGATCAGACCCGAGTCGCGCAGCTGCTCGAGCTTGCGCAGGCGGTCGTCGGCGTCGGCGCCATCGGGGGGCTTGGAGAGCTGCATGATCCCGGGCGTCCCCTGCGGCGACCAGTTGACGGCCGGGATCTGGATGCCATGGCCGGCGAGCGTGCCCTGGATCTCCTCCGCGAGCCCAGGGAAGCTCGAGGCGTCGACCGCCATCGACTGACCCTTCATCGGATCGATCCCGTGGCGCTTGAGGATCTCGAGCATGTCGTCGCGCAGCCCGACGGCGTTGCGAGCGTCGATCGTCGGCGACGACTGAGTGACGAACGCCCCGCCCGAGCCGGTCTGCCCGGAGCCGGCCTGCTGGGACGGCGACCCGACGGACATCGTCCCGGCGTCGCTCGGGTCGGCCCCGGGGATGGCGCGCTCGCGCTGGCTGCGGCGCGCGAAGAAGTCCAAAAAGCCCACTGGGCCTAGCCCACCGTTGTGCTTACGCTGAGCTGGCCCAGCGAGTCGCCTTCGGCGAAGTCCGATCCGCAGCCCTGGGATGCGGACCCGAAGATCGAGTTCAGGGTGCTCGCGGAGATCGCCGTGATCTTGACCTGCATCCCCTCGATCGTGGCGGAGCCATTTGGGTTGACGCTCTTGGTGGCGTTGGACATGTCGAGGTCCGCCGTGACCGCCCCCATGCCGATGAACCCGCCGCTGGAGTCGAGGGTGGCGAGAAGGGCCTTGCGATCGAGATCGACGATCAGATCGGTCTGCTTGATGAAGATTCCGATCGGGTGGGTGCCGTCGCAGCCGGCGTTCAGGGTGTTCTGGTTCTTGGTGATGAGCAGCCCCCCGGCGCTGCGGATCTGCCCGCCGGAGAGGTCGGGAATCACGCGTCCGCCGGTCACCGGGAAGTCGAACTCCGCGATCGATGGCGCGGTCGCCGGCGCGACGGCCGAGATCCCGCCGGTCAGGAAATTCACGCCCTTGCCGAGGAACGTGAGGCCGGCGCCTGGGTCGGGCTCGAGCGCGACTTGACCCTCGGCTCGGACCTCGACCGTGTTGAGGCTCAGGGTCGTGGAGGCGGTGCCGAGCGGGTTGCCCTCGTGAAACGGCTTCGCGCGCGAGCCGCTCGCCGCTGCCTTGCCCTTCTTCTTGCCCTTCTTCTTCTTGGCGAACGCCCTGTTGAGCGCCTTCGCGCCGTCGTCGGTGAGGGTCGCGGCGGTCTGGGGAGCGGAGGCGCCCGACGAGGTCGCCTGGATGGTGCCTCCCACGAGAGCCAGCCCGACGGTCTTGTTCTTGATCCTCGCCTTGATCTGGCCGCTCGGCCCGAACGCGACCTGGATCTCCGTCAACGCGACCTTCCCCCTCTTGCCCTTGAGGCGGATGCCGCCGCTGACGTCGACGGCGGCCGTCCCCTTCGAGATGTCGGTCGTGCCGCCGGTGTTCGTCAGCGTGAACGTGTCGCCGGAGGCGGTCGCCGGGCTCAGCGGCGTGGCCTTGACCTTCTTGGGCAGCTCGAGCGTCAGCGTCGTCGAGCCCCCGGCGACCGGCTCGGGCACGGCGAAGGCGTCGCCGGCGGGCAGCAGCCAGGCCGCCGCGGCGACCGCGACCGCGGCGAGCGCCCGGGGAGCGCGCCACCGCGCGGCGTATGTCCGATCAGCTGACTCCACGTCCGTTCGCCCGGCGGATCATTTCAGCATCCGGCCCGCGGCGTCGCAGCAAGAAGAGGGGCGGCCCGAAGGCCGCCCCTCTCTAATTCCAAGGCCTTTCGGCCCTCAGCCGTGCTGGGTTAGCAGGCCTGGGTGATCTGGCGCGACTCGGTCTCGTGATCCGAGTACTCCCAGGTCACCTGGAAGTTGTACTGACCGCTCGACGGGCACTTGCCGAAGACGATGCTGTAGAACTTCTTCTTCTTCTTGCCGTGCTTCTTGACGACCTTCTTCTCGACCCGATCGAACTTCAGGTTGAAGACGGTCAGGGCACCCGCTCCACCGGCGAGCGGCGGGACGGCGCACGAGAAACGCGTCTTGTACAGGGACTGGTCAGGCGCCGCGCCCAGCTGACAGGGCACGATCGTCGTCAGGGACAGTGCCTCGACCCTGGAGTAGACGAGGACCGAGCCACTCGGGCCGTTGAACGCGAGCGCGGTGGCGTCGAGAGTGGTCGTCCCCACCTGGGCCTTCGCGTCACCGGTCGCGATTAGCGCGTTCTTGGTCTTCGGCGCCGTGTTGCCGCAGGCCGCCTGCGCGGCAGCGGGCTCGGCGTTCTCGAGCTGAGCCTGGGTGCACGTCGGGAACTTGCTCCCGTCAACAGTGACGCCTTGGCTGAGGTCGACGAACACGTTGGTCGGCTTCGGCGGGACCGGGTCCGATGTCGCCGGATCGTCGATGGCCGGGCCGAGCCTGATGTCCAGGGTCCCGACCGCCCCCTTGGTGGTCGTCTTGCCCGTCTCCGTGAACGTGATCGACGCGGGCTGGACGCCGTGGTGCGCCGAGCTGACGCCGACGAACGCGAGCACCGACACGAGCGCGAGGGCCCCCACGAAATACAAGCGCTTGAACCTGCGCATGAACCACTCCTTCCGGAGCGCGTTCTGCGCGGCCTCCCTGGCCACGCCCGGCGCTCCCTGTTTTGCCTTCAAACACGCCTGAATGCGTGTTGTTTCGGGGCCGGACTCTATAGATCCGCTCGCGGGACCGGCGGCAGGCGGGCGCTAGGGCTGGGCGTAGACGTGCAGGTACTGCGAGAACTCGGGGAACGCCCCTCCCACCGAGGTGTAGGCGCCCTGCTGCTTGCACGGCGGTGTGGGCAGGTTGTCGGAGTTGAGCTCGTCGACGAAGGCGAAGCGCTTCAGGCGGTCGAAGAAGTCCTGTGCCTGGGTCTGCTGCTCGGCGGTGGTGCCGGAGAAGCGGGTGTAGAAGTCGGGGTCCATCGGACTGTTGGGATCGAGCAGCGCCGTGAGCCCCGCTGTGCACTGGCGCGTCTCGAAGCCCTCCAGCGAGCTCGACAGGTTGAGGTAGCCCTGCGGCGCCACATAGGGGTTGGTGCGGCTCACCTTGAGGCGGTTCGGGTAGGCGGCGAGGGCCTCGGGCCCGAGCGGCGCGGTCGTGCGCAGGTAGCGAATCGTGTTGTTCCCCGCCTCCGCGGCGCGGTTGAAGCCGTTCGTGGCGGCCGCCGTGTTGGCAACCAGGGCGGTGACCTCGTGGCGGTAGTCGAACACGACCTGGAGGATCGGGATCACGTTTCGCATCCACGGGTCGAGCTTGGTGAGCACCGCCGGCAGCTGGTCGGAGAGGACGTCCTGGAGCGCCTCGAAGCCCCTCTTGGAGTGCTGCGCCGCCGGGAGCAGACCCCGGAAGAAGCCCTTGAGCTCGGGAGCCAGCCTCCCGAGGTCGATGAGCGTCGGGCTGAGCTCCTGCGCCGCTGGTCGCAGCTGCTGGACGAGGGGGTCGGTGTCGTTGGCGAACTGCTCGAGACGCGTCAGCGTGAGGCGCGACTCATCGAGGAACGTCGGCAGCGCGATGAACGCCTGCTGGAGATCCTCGTTGCGCGCCGCCGTGGTCGCGAACACCGTGTTCGAGTTGCGGATCAGGCCCTGGAGCTGGCCGCGGCGCTCGCTCAGCGCCTCGAAGACCTCACCCGTGTTGCGTATGAACTCGCGCGTCGCGAGTCGCTGCGAGTCCAGTATCCGCAGCACCTCGTTGGCCGTGGTCGCGAACGGCTCGAGGTTGCCGATCGCGGCGTTGAGGTCGGCGCCGCGGCCGCGGAATGCGACCGACGCATCCTGCATCCAGGTCTGGAATGCCTCGCGCGTCGGCTCGTCGAAGGTGCGGAAGATCTCGTCGAGCTGCACGGCCTCCGAGACCTGCGCTTCGGGAAGGCTGCCCTCCTCGGGGATGAACCCGGTCCCGTCTGACGCGACGTCCGCCGTCCCCCCCTGGGCGCCGAGCGAGTCGGATTCCCCGGGATTGCCCGGCGAACCGGGGCTCAGCTCGACGTAGGTCTCGCCGAGCAGCGTCTTCTGGCGCAGGATCGCCTTCGTGTCGTCGGGCAGCGGCGCGTACTTGGCGTCGATCTCGAGCGTAGCCACCGCCTTGCCGCTGTCGCTGAGCTCGATCTGCTTGACCTTGCCGACCGAGACCCCCGAGATCCGGACGTCGGACTCGACCGCGAGCTGGGTGGCCTCGTCGAACGGGACCTCGATCCGGTAGCCCTCGGGCTTCAGCGGTGTGGGCCCTCCGAAGGAGATCCACAGGAAGAGCAGCAGCGCGAAGCACGACAGAGCGAACGCCACCGCGACGAGGAGCTGGACGATTGTCGGCGGGCGAGTCTCCATCAGATCCTCATCAGCAGATCTCGCTCGAGGGTGGGGTCCGCGACAGCTGCAGCAGGGTGAGCAGGAATGGCCGCGGCGCGGCGGTAGCCTCGGCGAGCCGCGCTGTCTGGCAGGACTCGAGGATGATTCCGCGGCGCAGCGGGCCGGTGGCGTCCTGGGCCAGGAACACGGAGTTCGCGTTGTGGTTGAGCCACGTCAGCCAGAACAGGTAGCCCTCCTCCGACCCGCCCGGCGGGTTGAAGGCCAGCATGTTGAGCAGCGCGTTGAGGTCCTTGAAGCCCCCCTTGAGGCCCTTGGCCGCCTTGCCGAGCGGGCCCGCCAGGGCCTTGAGGTGCTTGACCGGCGTGCGGACCTGGCGCGTGAAGGGGCGGATCTGGTTCTTGATCACGGGCGTCGTGTCCTCGAAGAACGGCTGCAGCTCCTCCTGCGCGGGGCCGAAGGCGCGCGCCGCGGGGCGCAGGGCGCGCAGCGCCGGCGTCAGCTCCAGCGCCAGATCGTCCGAGCTCTGGAGCGCCCCCAGCGTCTCGTTCAGCGTGCTGGGCAGCTCCTGCAGAGAGGCTCGGATCGCCGACTCCTGGTCGGCGAACGCGCCCAGCACGGCATTCGAGGAATCGACGAACTGGGCGAGCTGCTGGTCGTTGTCGGCCAGCGCCTCGCTCACCAGGCGGAAGTTGTGAATCGCGCGGGCGACGTTCTGCCGCCGCTCGGACAGCAGCGAGTTGATCCGCGCAATGTCGCGTGCGAAGGGCTCGAAGCGCCGCAGGCCCTGTGAGAACTTGACGCCGTTGTCCCCGGCGAGCGCCACGCCGGCGCCGTTGAGGAGCAGCTTGAGATAGTCGCGGGTATCGGCGTCGAGCGTCGCCAGGATCTCGTCGGGCTGGACCTGCGCCTGGGTCTGGGAGAGCGGCACCGTGGCTTCCTCGCCGATCGGCTCGTCCCCGGTTCCGGGGTCGATCTCGATCACCATGTCGTTGAGCCCGGTGCGCGGGCGGGGCAGCATGGTCGCGTCGGACTTGATCAGCGACGCGTACTCCTTGCGCACCGACATGGTCACGATGGCGCGGCCGTTCTCGACCTCGACACCGCTGATCTCGCCGATCTTGACGCCGTTGATGTTCACGGACTGACCCTGGCCCGGGGTGACAGCCTGCGCGGACGTGAACTCCCCCTTGAGCTCGAACGAGTCGGTGCCGATGCCTGGGGCCCAGCTCGGGAAGGTGACGCCCTGCTGGATGAGGATCACGACCACCGCCAGGACGCCGACCACGAACAGGGCGACGATCGCCACGAAGTCCCGCAGGTGCTCGGTGATCGCGCGTCTCATGGCGCGGACGGGCTCGGGGGGCCGACCGGGGCGGCCCCGTTGATGTCGGGCAGCGGGTTCTGGTAGCAGGGGACGTCGGTGTTGTACGGCGGCTTCGGCCCCATCGCCGGCCGCGTCCCGAGCGGAGGCTCGATCGTGTTCCCGTACACGGCGTCGTTCTGGAAGCCGCCGCCGGGCTGCGCCGCGCTCACCCTGACGGGGCCGCCGCCGACCTGGAAGCGGACGTAGGAGCCATTGCCGTCGAATCCCTGGCTCTCACCTGCCTGCTGAGCGGCGGAGTAGAAGAACTCCTTGTAGTTCGCCACGCCGGTGGTGAACGGGTAGGCGCCGCCCGCGTTGTCGATCACGATGTTGCCGGTCGGGATCAGGATCCCGGACGCGCAGCGACTCGTCAGCTCGAGCTGGTTGAGGAAGCCGGTCGTCTGCTGGGTGGCGAGCGCCAGGTTGGGCGTCGCGCGCTCCAGCAGCGACGCGAGACCGCCAAGCTCGCGTCCGCTGAGCAGCGGGCCGGCCTGGTCGAGCCACGGCTCGGCGGCCGCGATCGTGTCGGGCAGCTCGGCGACGCCCGGACGCGCCTCGATCGCGAACGCGCGCAGCTGCGGGAATGCGTCGTTCAGGTGGGCGAGGGCCGGCTGCGCCGTCTCGAGCGTCGGCGCGAGCAGCCGGATCGTCTCCGAGAGGTTGCCCTGCTCGTCGGCGAGCGCGCCGACCGTCACGTTGAAGTTGGTGATCAGGTCCTTGAGCTGCTCCTCGCGGCTCAGCAGGGCGCCGAAGACCTTGCTGTCCGCCGCGATCAGGTCGGAGAGGTCATGCGGCTCGGTGCCGAGCAGCGCCTCGTTGACGATCGCCGAGGTGCGCCCCGCCTCGCCGCCATAGTCGAACGTGTCGTTGAGCGACTCGGCCGCGGTCTCGCCCTGGACGTCGGGATCCTGGTCGGCGTCCTCGGCCGCGGTCGGCTCGTGGGTCAGTGCTGTCCCGAAGCCCTGGAGGAGGTCCTGGAGGTTCTTTCGCTCCGGCGCCTGGAGCGCCGTCAGGACCTGGTCGAGCTGGACCGCGACCGACGTCTGCGTCTCCTTGAGCGTCGAACCGCTCGGCAGCTCGGGCGCGCTCGGGCTCCCCGGGTTGAGGTCGAGGAAGAAGTTCCCCTCGAGGAACAGCCGCGGCCGAACCTGGACGGCCGCGTCGGAGTGGATCGGGCGGGCCTCGTCGTCGAGCTGGAACGTGACCCGCGCCATCTCGCCCTCGGACTCGACCTCCGTGACCTTGCCGACGTTGACGCCGGCGATCCGAACCGGCGAGTCGGGCTTGACCGTCGACGGGTTCTCGAACACGGCGCTGATCTCGTAGCCGCGGCCGGTGAACGGGATCGACTTCGCGAACGCCAGATAGACGCCGATCACGATCAGAAGCACCGCGACGAGCCCGACGATCACCCGGGAGCGCATCTCCATGCCGCGGCGGTAGAGGAAGTCCTCTTGGGCCATCAGCCCCCCTTGCCCTTCCCCTTGCCCTTCTTCTTCTTCTCCACCGGCTGGTCCTCGGTCTGGGTCCCCTGGTTGCCGGGCACGTTGCCGATCACCTGCTGGCCCGCGAGGTAGGGCTCGTTGCCCGCCTCGCACTCGCGCTCCTGGCCCGGCGAGGCGGTGTTCGGGTAGGGATTGACGTGCAGGTAGTTGGGGGTGTCGGGGCCGTTCGCCGGGCCCGAGGCGGGGCTGCCCTCGCTGTTGGGGCCCTTCGGGATGTCGAAGACGATGAAGCGCTGCCATGTCCCGATCCCGTCGCCGAGGCCGAGCAGGCTCGACACGTTGCGCGCCAGCAGCGTCACGTAGTTGCAGACCGACTGCGCGGGCGTGATGAACTGAAGCGTCGGCGCCAGGATCGAGTTGAACTCCGTCAGCTGGTCGATTCCGCGGCGTGCGCCCGCGTCGTCCGCGAGGTCGAGCAGGGCCTCTGCCGTCGGATCGAGCTCCGCGTTGAGCTCCGGCGAGGCGCGCAGCGCGGGGATCCCGACGACCAGCGAGTCGGCGATCGTCGGCGCCGTCTGGCGCAGCGCGCGGACGCCGGGGCGCAGATCGGCGAACAGCGCCGCGCTGTCGCTGAGGAAGGGCCGGATCGTCGGCAGCGTCGCGATCGCCGTGTCCTCGGTCACCGGCGCCTTCGAGATCGTCTCCTGGATGAAGGGCCGCGCGACGTTGGCCAGCCCGCCGAATGTCGTGTCCAGCGAGACGAACATGCGCGCCTGAAGCTCGGCGACGGGAGCGACCTCGGCGGCGGCGGCGCGAAGCGCTGTCACGAAGCGGGCCAGCCGGGTGCTCGGGGCGCTGAGGATTCGCGCCACCGGCTGGAGCCGGCGCACCAGGGGAGCGAGCTGGCCGATCGCGGCGTTCAGCGCCGGGCCCCGGGCGGCGAGCGCGTCTCCGAACTCGACGAGGTTGCGCTGGATCGCGACCTGGGTCGGCTCGTCGAACGTGTTGAGGACCTCGTCGAGGTCCACCGGCTCGGGATGAGCCGCCGAGAGCGGCAGCTCGGAGCCCTCCGGGTAACCCTCGCTGGAGTCGCCCTTGACGATCTCGAGGTACTTGAGACCGAGCGAGGACTGGGCGCGAACCGCGACGGTGGAGTCCTTCGGAATCGGCTTGGCCGAGCTGTCGAGCTTGAGGTCGAGGCGCGCCGTCGACGAGCCATCGTTGTGGGCCACGGGCTCGATGCTCTGGATCGCGCCGACCCGCACCCCGCCGATTCGCACCTCGTTGCCGGGCACCAGCTCGTCGGCGCCCGGGACCTGGACCGTGACGTTGTATGTCGGGACGAACGGCAGCCCCTGGTTCGCGTTGTAGGCGAGGAACACCGCGAGCACGATGATCAGCACCGTGATCGCGCCGACCATCACGGGGTTGGATGCGAGCGAGGTGGTCCGGCCCCTCATGCCCCGTTCCCCATCAGGAAGTCGAGCAGCGCGCGGGCCGTGCGCCAGCCCTTGACCTTCGCCTGCGGCTCGTCGGTCTGCGGCTCCTCGCTGGTCCCGGTGTCGTCCGTGCCCTGGTCGGGCAGCGTCGGGGGCGCCGCTTCGTCTCCGGGCACCGGCGCCTCGGGCTGCGGCACGGGGGCGCCCGGGACGTCGGGAAGCGGCAGCTCGAAGCCGGGACTGGGCGTCGGGCTCTCCTCGACGGTCCCCTGCTCCTGGCCGCCCTGCTCCTGCGCGCTCTGCTGTTCGGGGGGCTGGAACTTCGACGCCGGCTCGGTCTTGGTCCAGTTCGCGCTGCATCCGCTGAGCGGCGTGACCCTGTAGTCGACGCAGTTGGTGACCAGGAGCAGCGCGCGCAGGTAATGGCCCAGCGAGTCGAACCCGTTGAGCCCGTTGGCGGTGTAGAAGACCAGGTCCATGATGCGCTCGAAGCCGTCGGTCTCGCGCAGGCTGCCGAGCAGCTCCGCGAGGCTCGCCGCCGCCGGCCTCGTCTGCTTGACGAGCGTCCGCAGGTCCTGGATCAAGGGGTCGGCCGCGACGATCTTCGGTCCCGCCGCGTCGGCGGCGTCGCCGAGCGTCGTCAACGACTTCGTGGCCGCGGCCGAGAACGGGCCGAGCGCCTCGCTCGCGCGCACGAGCGACGGAGCGGCGGCGCCGAGGTCGGAGAACACGGGCGTCGCCTGATCGGCGAAGGCTTGGAGCTGGGTCATCGTCGAGCGCAGCTCGCGAAGCGTCGCCGGGAAGCGCTCGAGCCCGGCCTCGATGTCGCCGGCGCGCTCGGCGGAGGCCTGGTTGACCTCGTTCGCGTGCTCGATGAAGCCGACGATGTGGCTGCGCTCGCGTGCGAGCGGCGCGAGCACGGTGTCCGAGTCCTGGGCGAGCTGCGCGAGGGCCCGATTCTGCTGCGCGAGGATCGCCAGCACCTCGTCGGTCTCGCGCAGCGCGGGGTTGGAGCGCTCGATGATGTCGGCGAGCTCGTCGCCGCGCGCCGCCAGGCCGGCGCCGAGGTCGTCGAGGATCAGCCGGAAGCGCTCCGCGTAGGGCCGGCGGTTGATGTTCTGGACGAGGTCGAGGTCGATCGCCTTGCCGTTGTTCTCGAGCGGCAGCAGGTGCTGGCCCGCTCCCGGCTGTCCGTCCGGAATCTCGCCGATCTCCGGCGGCGGCTCGCTCGCCGCGGAGCGCGGCTGGGTGTTCTGGCACTCGACGAAACGCTCGCCGAGCAGCGACTGCGGGCGGATGATGCAGGAGGCGTCCTCGCGGAAGTCCTGGAAGGCCGGGTCCTCGATGTCGAGCACCACGACGGCCTTGCCCGGAATCGCCTTGCCCCCCTCCTCCAGGCTGACGATCTCGTCCTCGCGCGAGACGTCGACCTCGGAGACGCTGCCGACCTTGGCGCCCGCGATGCGCACGTCCTCGCCCGGGACTAGGAAGCCGCCGTTGTCGAAGATCGCCCTGACCTTGTAGGGGCCACCGTCGTCTCCCGGCGCCGAGCTCGCGATCAGCAGGCCCCCGGCGGCCGCCAGCGTGCAGATGATCGTCGCGAGGCGCCTCATGGCAGCGACCCCAGGAGCACGTCGCTCGGATCGCAGTCGTCAGGTCCGAGGTTGCCGTTGTCGAGGAAGGGATGGTCCTGAGGATTCGGCCAGCCGGAGTTGGGCTGCGTGACGCTGCCGGGGCAGCGCAGGAACGGTCCCAGCGCCCCGGGCGTGTTCTGGAAGAACGAGAACTGCTGCGACAGCGGAATCGGCTCCAGCGCGCCCGTGTTGTTGGTGGGGTTGAGGTCCGAGTTCTCGTCGTAGGCGAACAGGTCGGAGTTGGCGGGCATGACGCGGGCGTAGTGGCCGCTGGCGTCGTAGTAGGCGGTCACCTGGCCGAACTTCGTCAGCCAGCCGAGCAGGTCCGGGATGTAGGGGCGCGCGAACTCGACCGTCTCCTGCGAGGACTCGAGCGCGTTGATCGTCGCGGGGATCGCGGTCGAGCCGCGCTTGCGGAGCTTCGGCAGGTCGCGGAGGATGTCGTTGAGGTCGTTCGTGCGACCCTTGCGCAGCAGGACCAGCCGCAGGTCGTGGAACACTGGCACCGCTTCGCGTGTCACGGGCCGTAGGTCGCGCAGGAAAGGCGCCAGGTCGCGGGTCGCCGTCTTCGAGGTCTCTACGAGCGGGTCGAGGTCGTCGAGCGTGGCGCGCAGGTTGACGAACGTGGTGTTTGCCTGGCGCAGTGCCGGGGGCAGCGCGACGAGCGCGCGGTCGAAGGCCTCGTTCTGGGACGCGATCGCACCCAGGGCCGCGTTGGCGTTCGACACCAGGCTCGAAAGGTCGTTGCGCCGCGACGCGATCGCGGTGACGACCTTCGACCCGTCGACGAGGAAGTCGGTGAACGCCTGCTGGTCGCGCGTGACCTCCTCCAGCAACCGCGTCGTGCTCGACAACCCCGGGTTGAGGTACTTGTAGGACTCGTTGGCCTGCTCGCCCGCCCCGCCGTACACCGTGGCGAAGCCCTGGATGACCTGCTGCAGGCCGGCGCGCGTCGGCTCGTCGAGGGCGTCGAAGAGCTGGTCGAGGTCGACCGGCGTGGTGGTCCTCTCGCCCGCGATCACCGAGCCGTCGGCCAGCGCCGGAGCGCTGTCGGGCCCCGGAGTGATCGAGACGTAGCGATTCGCGATCCCCGACAGCGAGGTGGAGCGGACCACAGCCTCGGTGCCCTCGTGCAGCGGCTCGTCGGTGGTGATCTCGATGTCGGCCTGCCAGTCATCGGTCAGGTCGACCTTGTCGACGGAGCCGATCGGCTGCCCGGCGACGAGCACCTCGTTTCCGGGCACGAGCTGGCCACCGGTCTCGAAAAGCAGCTTGTAGCTGTGGTCGCTTCCGCCGCCGAACAGCAACAGCACGACGACGACCAGAGCCGCGAGCAGTGCTCCGATCGCCGCCAGTCGCCCGAGGGTGGAACTCCCCCGGGTCCCGGCGTCCGCTCGGGTCACCCTCGAGGTATAGCGGGACGAGTTCTCACTGGCCCTGCACAATATCCCTCGCACCAGCCGTCCGCGCCGCCTCGACGCCGCTTAACGGTACGCAAATATCGATCTGCTCTAGTGGGCCTCCACTAGGCGGCTTGCGCCGGCGCGGCCGGGCGCGCTGAGCGCTCGAAGCCGAGGTCCGGCAAGACGCGGTCGAGCCAGCCGGGCAGCCACCAGTTCCAGCGCCCCATGAGCTGCATCGCCGCCGGCACCAGGACCAGCCTGACGAGCGTCGCGTCGAGCGCGACGGCGACGGCGTTGCCGAGCCCCAGCTCCTGGATCGAGGGGACCCCGGTGAGCACGAAGACCGAGAAGACCGCGGTCATGATCAGCGCGGCTGAGGAGATCGTCCGCGCGCTCGACGACAGGCCCTCGGCGACGGCGCGGCGGTTGTCGCCGTGCTCCTCGTAGCGCTCGCGGATGCGCGACAGCAGGAAGACCTCGTAGTCCATCGACAGGCCGAAGACGACGGCGAGGATCAGCGGCGGGTTCAGCGTGTCGATCGCCCCGAGGCTCTCGAACCCGGCCACCCCGTCGAACCATCCCCACTGGAAGACGATCACCAGGACTCCGTAGGCGGCGCCGATCGACAGCAGGTTCATGAGGATCGCCTTGAGCGGCAGCAGCAGGGAGCGCAGCATCAGCACGAGGACGACGAACGACAGCCCGAGAACGAAGGCGATGATCTTCCACATCGAGTCGTCGATCTGGGTTCGCACGTCGTCGATCCGCGCCGTCTCGCCGCCGACCGCCAGCTCGGCCCGGTCGGCGAGCCGCGACTCGGGCACGGTGCGCTCTCGCAGCCGCTCGACGAGTCGCATGGCGGCGCCCGACTCGCTCGAGCTTCGAGGCGTCGCTTCGAACAGCACGCTGCGCCCGTCCTCGGAAGCGGTCGGCGGGGCCAGCGCGGCGACCTCGGGGTCGCGGCGAAGCTCGGCGGCGAGGCGTGAGACGGCCGCGGAGTTCGCCGGATCGTCAAGCGTGCCCGAGTCGAGGCGGGCGACGATCTCGACGGAATTGGCCCCTCCGCCCGTTTGCTCGGCGGCAAGGTCGGCTCCGACGCTGACGTCGTGGTCAGACGGGAACTGCTCGACCGCCGCGTTGCCGGTCTTCATCGACAGGACGGGGATCGCGAGGGTGAGCAGCACCGCGGCCGCGACGGTGACCGAGACGACCGGGCGGGCCATCACTCGCGCCGTCCAGCGCTCCCAGAACGCCGGACGCTCGGGGGAAGTCGAGCCCGGCCGGCGGCGGCGTCTGAACAGGACGCGCACAAAGGTGATCACCGACCACGGCACCCCACCCGCCTCGACGCGATAGCCGAGGATCCGGATCAACGCGGGCAGCAGCAGAGTGGCGGTGAGCAGCGAGACCGCGACGACGATCATCGCCCCAAGCGACATCGAGCGCAGCGTCTGGTTGTCGATCATCCACAGACCGGCGAGCGAGATGATCACCGCCATGCCCGAGAACACCACCGCGAGCCCCGAGGTCGAGAGCGCCGCCGCGCGCGCCTCGCCGGCGGTCTTTCCGCCTCGCACCTCCTCGCGGAAGCGGGCCAGGATGAACAGCGAGTAGTCGACCGCCACGCCGATCCCGATCATCGAGGCCATGTTGGTTACGAACACCGACATCTCCATGTGCTGCGAGATCAGGTAGATCATGCCCCCGGTCACGAGCACCGATCCGAAGCCGAGCGCGAGCGGGAGGGAGGCGGCCGCCGCGGAGCCGAAGACGGCGAGCAGGATGAGCGCGACGATCGGAAACCCGGTCACCTCGGCGCGCTCCAGGTCCTGCTTGGAGAGTTCCTGCAGCCCCGCGTAGACGGCGGGCTGCCCGGCGAGGTAGGGGGTCACGCCGCCGCGCTCCTCGCCCGGCGCCAGCGCGTCGCGCAGATCGCTAGCCGCGTCGGTCAGCTCGGAGGCCGGCGTCGTCGTGGTGAGCGGAACGACGACGACGTCCTTTCGCGCCAGCTCGGCGCGCGCCGCGCGCTCGGTGCGCCGCGACAGCTCGATCTCCGAGATACCGGCGAGCGCGTCGTCGAGCCGCTCCAGCGCGGCCTTGCGTTCCGCCGGGCTGGCGTCCGGCGCGGCCTGAAGCACCACCGCGATGGTGCCCTGGCGATCCGGCTCGAAGTCCCGGACGAGCACGTCCTCGACCAACTTCGACTGGCTTCCTGGCACCTGGAACCCGCCGCCGCTGAGGTGCTCGGTCTGGCGCGCGGCGAGCGGCGCCGAGACAACGACGACGGCCAACCACGCCCCGGCCACCCACCAGCGGCGGCGAGCCAGCAGCTCAGCGAGGCGAGTCATGAGTCGCTGCATCAGTGCGGATCGGTGGAAAAAACTGGCTGGGTAGCCAGGTGGGCGCATAGCGAACTCTAGGCAGGACAGTGCCGGCGGTTCGGCCGACCGACTCGCGCGGGATGCCGGCGCGCCGCGCCCATTTTGGCCTGTTGCTCATCGATGACCTGCAGGGCGGCAGCCTGAGCAAACCGGATATTCACATGGCGCCTTATTGGCGGCGCATATCACCAATAAGGCGCCAAATGCGCGTCGGTGCTACTCGCTGAGCAGGAAGCGCGCCGCGGCGGTCGCGGCCTCGAACGCCGGGTCGAAGTCCCTGTCGGGCTCCGAGAGGACTTGAAGCGCGATGCCGTCGGCGATGCTGAACAGGTAGGCGACCACCGCCTCGATATCGAAGCGCGGCGAGATCACGCCTTCGCTGTGCTTGGCGCGCAGGATCTCCGCGACGTGCTCGCGGCTGCGCTTGAAGAGCTCGCCCACCTCGTGCTGGATCCCGGGATTGCGGCGCCCGGCGATGAAGAGCTCGAAGAGCAGGTCGAAGAAGCCGGGCTCGTTGTCGATCAAGTCGTGCAGGCTCGAGACGAGCACGTCGAGGACGTCGTCGACCGAGGTCGCCTGGGCCAGCGGCTCGTCGAGACGCGCCACCCGGATCTCCGAGTCGCGGCGGACGACCTCAACCAGGAGCCGTTCCTTGGTCCCGAAGTAGTAGTGGAGCAGGCCGCGGCTGACCCCGGCCTCGCGAGAGACGTGCTCGAACGTCGACCCCGCGATCCCGCGCGCGGCGACGCTGGCGCGCATCGCGTCGATGATTCGCTGCGCCTTCTCGCCCGTGAGCTCGCGCTGCTTTGACGCCGCCTCCATGAGCCAAGTTTATGCCCGACCCCGGTCGATCCCGCCCAGAAGATGCAACTAGACTCAGCGCTCTCGTCGCGGGCGTGGGAATCGCGCCCACGCGGGAGGTCAAACCGAAGGGGAACAGATCCGGCGCAGCGTTGCCATCGCATTCCTGAGCGCCGCCGTCGCGACCGCCGCCTGGGCGCTGACCGGGGCGGCGTCCGGCGAGCAGGCGGCGACGTGCAAGGGCGAGACTGCCACGTTCACGGGCACGCCCGGGGACGACGACATCAACACCGGCGAGCAGGTCGACGTGATCGTCGCTGGGGACGGCGACGACGTGATCGAGGCCGGCGGGGGCAATGACCTGATCTGCGCCGAGGGCGGCAACGACGACATCGTCGCGGGGCCGGGCGCGGACCTGGTTCTCGCCGGCGAGGGGTCGGACGGAGCGCTTGGCTACGCGGGAGACGATCGCCTGCGCGCAGGCGCCGGCGACGACAGCAAGCGGGTCGAGTTCCAGGGGGATCCCAACGGGCTGCACGCCGGAATGTGGGGCGGCGACCGCGCGGACACGGCACACAGCGGCGCGGACAAGATCACCGGCGGCTCCGGTGACGACCTGCTGCTCGGTAACGACGACGACGACAGCCTCGACGGCAGCAGCGGCAGGGATCGCTGCGTCGGCGGCAGCGGCGAGGACGAGATAACGAACTGCGAGTGACGGTCGTCGTTCGCGGAGCGAGCGCCGCCCGAGACGGCTACAGCCGGACGGCCGGATTGTGGCCGGGGATGACGATTGCCGGGTCCAGCTCTCGGATCCGCCGCCACTGCTCGAGCAGCTCGTCGCGCTCCGGCCCGAAGTCCTCGGGCAGGTCCATCTCGTCGAAGTACTCGGGCAGCGGGCCGACGCAATCCGATGCGATCGCGACGAGGCCGTCGTCGGTGTCGACGAGGATCGTGATCAGCCCATCCGAGTGTCCCGGGGTTCGCAGCCACCTGATCTGGGGCTCGATCTCTCCCTCCTCGCCGTCGAGGATCTCGAGCCGGGCGGTCTCGAGCTGGCCCGCGACGATCTGCGCGTACGGAGCCTCGGTCTCGAGCCGGTGGACGAACACGCGGCGCTGGGGCCATGCCGCCAGCCCCTCGGCGTGGTCGAAATGCAGGTGGGTGAGGATCACGTCCCGGATCTCGTTGGCGTCGACGCCGAGCGAGCCGAGGGCGGCGAACAGCGGCGCCCCCTGCATGATCAGGCCTGGGTCGACGAGGTAGTCGCGCTCGCCGCGCACCAGCAGCGTGTTGGGAAACGCGACCATCCCCACGGGCCTCCCCTCCGCCTGCAGCTGCTTGTAGCGCCGAAATCCCTCGGCGGAGCTTTCGACGCTCTGGGGCTCGGCGCTACCCGAGTCGAGCGCGAACACGTAGCGCTGGGCCGGGATCAGGACGTCGACGCTGGCCATCGACCGCACCCTATGCCACCGCCGAGCCGGGCCCCGGCCCGGCGGCGTGGTTGCGAAGTCGGACCTAGCTCGAGGTCGTCGCGGTCTCGGGAGCGGGGGAGGTCGTCGAGGCGTACTCGAACTCCTCCTCGGCCCCGAACAGCTTGTCCAGCAGGGCCTTGCGGATGTCCTCGCTGAGCAGGAGCGCGATCGCCGCGCCGATCAGGGCGATCAGGATCAGGCGCCCGAGCCGCGACTTGCGCCGCTTGCCGCGCAGCTGCTCCGACGCCTCGCGCAGCGACTCCGCGGCGGTGCGCAGGTCCTTGTGAACCTTCTTGTCCTCCATGATCGCCTTCGCGGGGCCCTTCCCGTTGGCGATCCGCGCGTAAGCGTCGCGGGCCGCTTCCACGGCCTCGCGGATGTTGTCGCGCAGCTCCTCGTCCTCGATCAGACGCTGCACGTAGGGGTTCGAGCGAAGCGACGAGGCCGCGTCGCCCGCCTTGCGCGCGGACTCGCTCGCCCGCTTGCTCTTGGCCGCCATCTAACCTCTCCTAGTCCGGTTTGCGGTGTGCCGGGCAGCTTATACCCGATCCGCGCCGAGCCCAGACCAGCCCCGGACTGCGGCGTTTCCGGGGAGATACGTGTGTCCAGACCGCCGGCTCAGGCGCCGGCAAGCGCCGCCTCGAGCACCTGGCCCAGCTCCTCGGCGTAGCAGAACTCCAGATCGCCGCGCTCGTGCTCGGGGATCTCGGCGATCTCGCCCTCGCTTCGCTGCGGGACGATCACCCGCTTTATCCCCGCGCGCTGGGCGGCGAGGGCCTTCTCCTTGAGTCCCCCCACCGGCAGCACCTGGCCAGTCAGCGTCACCTCCCCGGTCATGGCGACGTCGTTGGCAACCGGCCGCCCGCTGATCAGCGAGGCCAGCGCCGTAGCGATCGCGACCCCGGCCGAGGGCCCGTCCTTGGGGACGGCGCCGGACGGCACGTGGATATGGACGTCGTGGTTCGCGAACCAGTCCTCCGGGAGCTCCGGCGCGAGCGACGACTGATGTCCGCGAACCCACGAAAGCGCGGCCTGCGCGGACTCGCGCATCACGTCGCCGAGCTGGCCCGTGATCGTGAGGTCGCCCGAGCCGGGCATCGCGCTCGCCTCGACGAACAGCACCTCCCCGCCGACCGGGGTCCATGCCAGCCCCGTCGCCACCCCGGGGTCCTTTGTGCGGCGGCGCTGCTCGGCGAAGAACAGCCGCCGGCCCAGCAGCTCGCGGGACCGCTTGGCCGATATCCGCTGCTTGCCCTCGAGCTCGCCCTCCGCCGCCTCGCGCGCGACCTTGCGGCAGATCGTCCCGATCTGGCGCTCCAGGTTGCGCACCCCGGCCTCGCGCGTGTACTCCTCGATGATCGCCCGCAGCGCGGCGTCGGCGAACGCGATCTGGGAGGCCTTCAACCCGTTCTCGGCGATCTGCCGCGGAACCAGGTATCGCCGCGCGATGTGCAGCTTCTCGTCGGTGGTGTAGCCAGAGAGAGGGATCACCTCCATGCGGTCCTGGAGCGGCGCCGGCACCGGATCGAGCAGGTTGCCGGTGGCGATGAACATCACGTCCGAGAGGTCGTACTCGAGGTCGAGGTAGTGGTCGCGGAAGCTGTTGTTCTGGGCCGGGTCGAGGACCTCCAGCATTGCGCTCGAGGGATCGCCGCGAAAGTCGGCGCCCATCTTGTCGATCTCGTCGATCATGAAAACGGGGTTGCGAGACTCGGCGTCGCGCAGGGCGCGCATGATCGTCCCCGGCATCGCCCCGATGTAGGTCCGACGGTGCCCCCTGATCTCGGCCTCGTCGCGGACTCCCCCCACCGAGATCCGCTCGAACTTACGCCCCAGGGCGCGGGCGATCGACTTGCCGAGGCTGGTCTTGCCGACCCCGGGCGGCCCGACGAAGCACAGGATCGGCCCCGGCGAGTCGGGCTTGAGCTTGCGGACCGCCAGGTACTCGAGGATCCGGTCCTTGACCTTCTCGAGGTCGTAGTGGTCCTCGTCGAGGACCTCGCGGGCGTGGTCGATGTCGAGGTTGTCCTCGGTCGTCACGCTCCACGGCAGCTCGACCAGCCACTCGAGATAGGTGCGGATGACGCCGTACTCCGCGGCGGCGGGCGGCAGCTTCTCGAGCCGCGACAGCTCGCGCTCGGCGGCCTTGGCGGCGTGCTCGGGCAGCTTCGCCTCCTCGATGCGCTCGCGCAGCTCGTTGATCTCGGCCTGGCGCTCGTCGCCCTCGCCGAGCTCCTCCTGGATCGCCTTGAGCTGCTCGCGCAGGAAGTACTCGCGCTGGCCCTTCTCCATCTCCGACTGGACCTGCGATTGGATCTTCGTGCCGAGCTGGATCACCTCGAGCTCGCGCGCCAGGACCTCGGAGAGCCGGCGCAGCCGCCGGGTCACGTCGAGCTCCTCGAGCAGCTCCTGCTTCTCCTCCGCCCCGATCCGCAGCGCCCCCGCGATCAGGTGGCTGAGCGCCGAGGGATCGTCGATGTTGGTGACCGCGAGCTGTAGCTCCTCGGGCAGGTAGGGGATCTGCTCGATGATCTCGCTGAAGGTGTTCTGGACGTTCCGCGTCAGCGCGTCGAGCTCCGCCGACGGCTCCAGCTCGTCGGGAAGCTCGGAGATGCGGGCCACCAGGTAGGGCTGCTCGGCGATGAACTCGCCGATCTTCAGGCGCTGCGCCCCCTGGACCAGGATCCTGATCGAGCCGTCGGGGACCTTGAGCATCCTCGCAACGACGCCCGCCACCCCGACGTCGTAGAGGTCGTCCGGGCCCGGCTCCTCGATCTCGGGATCCCTCGACGCGACCATGGCGACGGTTCGCTCGCCCGACAGGACGTCGTTGACGAGCTTTATCGAGCGCTCCTGCCCGACGGCGAGCGGCGTGATCGTGTCGGGGAAGGTGACCATGCCCTTGAGCGGCAGGACCGGCAGCGCCGCCGGCAGCGGCTGGTCCTCGCTCCGGCGCAGCGCCTGCTCGAGGTCGGCGCTCTCGACGACCTCGATCCCGCGCCCGTCCTCGTCAGCCATCGGAGCGCTCGATCGGGACGCGCCGCGTGCGGTCCTCCGGCTCGGCCAGCGGAAGCTCGACCCTGAGGATCCCGTCCTGATAGGACGCGGTGGCCTCCTCGGCCTCGACGTCCGCGCCCAGCTCGACCACGCGGCGAAACGGCCCCGAGTCGATCTCCACCTGCTGGTAGACGCGCCCCTCGGTCTCCTGAATGGCGCGCTCGCCGCTGATCACCAGCTCGCGGCCGCTGACCTCGAGATTGACGTCCTTGAGCGCGATCCCGGCGAGATCCACCCTGACGATCGCCTTCGGCGGCTCGCCGCAGTAGTAGACGTCGACCCGCGGTGAGAAGCCGCGACCGCGCCGCGCCGCGAGCGCGGGTCGCTGCCAGACCGACCCGAAGAGCTCGTTCATCTCGCGCCGCATGCGCTCGAAGTTGGCGAACGGGTCGCTCTGGCGGGCCATCGTGCCTAGAGAGTAGGCGAACCCGGTCCGCCGGTCAGGGGGCGTTCAGACGACGTATGTCGCGCCCTCGCGTGCGACGTCCACGGGCCCGCCGAAGGTCTCGGCCCCCTGATCCCGGGCCCACAGCTCGTCGAGCTCGTCGGAGATGTGGGTGAGCACGACGCGCCGCGCGCCCGCCCGGCGCGCGTGGTCGCCGGCCTCGGCCGGCGTCATGTGGCCGCGGTCGCCCATCCGCTCGGGGCGCGGAAGGGTCGCCTCGACGAGCAGCAGGTCGGTGTCTCGCGCGATCTCCACCAGCTCGTTGCCGGGGCGGCAGTCGGCACCGTAGGTGAAGCGCCCCCCGCCGTTGCGCGAGCTGAAGTCGATCGCGAACGTCGGCGCGAAGTGCGGCACCTCGTGGAAGCTGGCGCGCAGATCTCCCACCTCGACGGTGGAGTCGGGGTCGTATTCCTCGAGCTGAAACGCATTGTCGATCAGGTCGTCGCTGCCCCACGCTCCGACGATGCGTCGGAACGTCCTGCCGGCGCCCTGGGGGGCGATGAGACGTGGACGAGCCGGCGCGTCGGTCCCGGGCCAGCGCGCCACGGGAACGGGCTGCTGGCGCGGCGCGTAGGTGAGCGCGTAGGCGTACGGGACGAGGTCGAGGAAATGGTCGGCGTGCAGGTGGGAGATGATCACCGCGTCGACGGTGGTGTAGTCGCGGTAGCGGCGCAGCTTCGAGAACACCCCGTTGCCGCAGTCGAGCAGCACGGTGGTGTCGCCATCCTCGACCAGGTAGCCGCTGCAGGCGCCGTCGGCGTCCTGCCACGAGGGCGACTTGCCGAGCACGGTGACTCGCATGGTGACGATCGCAACTTTAGTGCCGGGCGGCCACCCGGCGTGCAGGAAGGGGCCCTGCGCGCGCGCTCATGCCCCGATGGGCCTCAGCAGGGGTGGTCTCGGGCGTCGGCGATCGCGCAGAACGCCGGCTTTCGGTTGCCGTTCCCGTTGAGCACCCCGTAGCCCTGCTCCTTGACTCGCACGTCGTTGGGCTTGTCGAGGAAGCGGTGGTAGATCACGACCGGGATCGGATAGGCGATGCGGCGCATCAGGTCGTAGATCTTGACCAGCGCTTCGGCCTGCTGGTCGGGGGTGAACGACTCGTCCTCACCGGTGTTCGAGACGCCGGTCTCGGTGACCCAGATCGGCTTGCCGTTGTCGCCGAAGCTGTTCATCACGTCGTAGTACCGGTAGAGGTTGACGCGGATGTTTCCGAGGTAGTCCTCGTTGAAGCGGCGGTTGGGATAGGGATGAGCGCCGATCGCATCGGCGACCGCAGGAGCGCCCGTCTCGTAGACCTGGCGGAGGAATTCCTTGTATGCCATCGCGTTGGGATCCGTGTTGACGTGAGGCGAGAGTGAGGCCTGGACCACGGGCATGCTCGGGTTGGCGGCCTTGATCGCCGGGCCGACGATGTTGAGCATGTTGGCGTAGCTCTGGGGGTCGGGATCGCCGCCCCAGTAGAGCCGGAAGTTGGGCTCGTTCCAGACCTCGATTCCGATCGCCTGCGGGTAGCGCCTCGCCACCTCGGCCGCCCACGCCGCCATCTCGTCGTAGTACTGCTCCTGCGGATGGGCGCCGACCTCGCAGGTGCCCGCTTGGGCCCAGCACGGGGCCGCGTAGAGCACCCAGAGCGGCCGGATGCCACGGGCAAGCCACTGCGCGTACATGTTGTCGAACACGCTCCAGTCGTAGCCGCCGCCCGGATTGGGCTCGACCGCGTCCCAGAAGATTCCCTGCCGGGCGACATTGGCACCGATCGCGGCCAGATCGTCGAATGCGTTGACGTGCAGGTTCCAGTCCTCGTTGAAGCCGAACAGGGGAGGCGGTCCCGCGGTCGCGTTGAGCGGCATCATCGGCTCCTGGACGTTCTGGCAGGGATCGATCTCCCAGCTCTTGGTCTTGACCATGAACTTCGCCCTGCCGGCGCACTCGTAGTCGATGTCGCCGGGCAACGTCCCCTTGGCGCGCCACTTGCAGATGATCAGCTTCTTGCTCTGGGGCTTGCAGCTCGAGATGCCCTTGGGGGTCAGGCCGGCCTTCTGAAGCTCCTTCTTGAGCAGCTTCTTGAGCTTCTTGTCGCTGTACTTCGGGTCGCCGCCCGCCGTCGATGGACCGGGCACGCCGGCGAACGCGAACGCAGCCAGCACGAGGAGGACCACCGCCATGGCGCCTGCCCTCAACCCCTTGTGCGCTTCCCCCAGCACCAATCCGCCAGTCACTTTAGCGGGGCCGCGGCGGGAGGCCGCCGGTGGCGCTCAGCAGGGGTGCTCGCGCGCGGCGGCGACCGCGCAGTAAGCGGGCTTGGGCTGGCCGGCGCCGTTCACCACGCCGTACCCCTGCTCCTTGACGCGCGGGCTGCCCGGCTGGTCGATGAAGCGGTGGAAGACCACCACGGGGATCGGGTGCGCGACCCGGCGCAGCATCGTGTAGATCTTCGCCAGCGCATCGGCCTGCTGATCGAGGTCGAACTGCTCGTCGTCGCCCTCGTTGGAGACTCCCGTCTCGGTGACCCACATCGGCTTGTCGCCGTCGCCGAACTCCGACATCACCCGGAAGTACCTGAACAGGTTGACCCGGATGTTGCCGAGGTAGTCCTCGGTGTAGCGGCGGTTGGGGTAGGGATGGGTCCCGATCGCGTCGGCCAGCTGCGGCCCGCCGGTCTGGTAGGCCTGGCGCAGGAAGCTCTCGTAGGCCATCGCGTCCGACTCGTCGTGGATGTGCGGCGAGAGCCCGGCGCTGACGACCGGCATGTTGGGGGCCACGGCGTCGACCGCGGTCGCGACCTGGCCCAGCATCTGCCCGTAGGCCTGAGGGTCGGGCGGGCCGCCCCAGTAGATCTCGTAGTTGGGCTCGTTCCAGATCTCCAGCCCGGCCGCCTGCGGGTAGCGCTGCGCGGCGCGCGCCGCGAAGTCGGCCAGCTCGTCGAAGTACTCGGGGGCCGGGTGGGCGCCCTGGTGGCAGCTACCGCCCTGCGCCCAGCAGGGCGCCGCCTGGATTACGAACAGCGGGTGGATCCCGCGGCTCAGCAGCTGCTGGTAGAGCGCGTCGAAGGACGCCCACAGGCGCACGTTGAACGAGGTCGGCTGGACCGCGTCCCAGTAGAGGCCGGTGCGCGCGATGTCGGCCCCCGACCCCGCAAGAAGGTCGAGCCTTCCGATCTGCAGCAGCCAATCGTCGTTGTAGCCGAACTGCGGATGCGGTCCCGGCTCGGCGTTGAGCGGCATCATCGGCTCGTTGATGCTGTTGCAGGGATCGATCGTCCACGCCTTCTTGCGGACCTTGAACTTCGCCTTGCCGGCGCACTCGTAGGGAATCTCGCCGGGGAACTCGCCCTCGGCGCGCCACCGGCAGACCATCACCTTCTTGGCGTGCTTGGGCCGGCAGCTCGAGATGCCCTTGGGCTCGAGACCGCGCTCGTGAAGCTGCGCCTTGAGCATCTTCTTGAGCTGACCGTCGGTGAACTTCGGGTCCTTGTCGTTGCCGGCGCCGGCCGGCATCGCGAGCAGCAGCGCGAGCGCCAGGGTCAGGACGCCGGCGAGGCCAACGCGCAGCACGGTGCTGAGGTTCATGCGCCGTCCCGGCCTCACCCGCAGCTCACCTCGCGGGCCTGCGCCACCGCGCAGTAGGCCGGCTTCTGCGTGCCTCCGCCGTTCAGGACCCCGTAGCCGTGCTCGCCCTCTGCCGCCGCGTCGGGTTGGTCAAGGAAGCGGTGGAAGATCACCACCGGGACGTTCTCGATCCGCCTGAACTGGCTGTAGATGTTCGCCAGGCCCTCGGCCTGGTGCTCGGGCGTGAAGGCCTCCTTGCCCGCCGTCGTGATCCCCACCTCGGTGACCCAGATCGGCGTGCCGGCGTCGCCCGCCTTCTGCATCACCGACTCGTAGCGAAACAGGTGGGCGCGGACGTTGCCGAGGTAGTCCTGGTCGTACAGGCGGTTGGGATACGGATGCGCGCCGATCGCGTCGGCGAGCTGCGGGCCTCCGGTCCGGTAGGCGCGCCGCAGGAACTTCTTGTAGGCCATCGCGTCCTTCTCGCTGCTGATGTGCGGCGACAGGCCCGCGGTGACCACCGGCATCGCCGGATTGGCGGCGTGGACGGCCGGAGCGACGGCGGCGACCATCCTGCCGTAGCTCTGGGGGTCGGCGTCTCCGCCCCAGTAGACGTCGTAGTTGGGCTCGTTCCAGACCTCGATCCCCAGCGCCTCGGGATAGCGCTGCGCCGCCTGGGCCGCGAACGCGGCCAGATCGTCGTAGTGCTCCTCGCCCGGATGGCCGCCCTGGTTGCACTTCTTCGACTGCGCCCAGCAGGGGGCCGCCTGCACGACCCAGAGGGGGCGGATGCCACGCGAAAGCATCTGCGAGTAGAGGCTGTCGAAGGTGCCCCAGTCGAAGCTCCCGGGGTCGCGCTCGACCGCATCCCAGAACAGCCCGGTGCGCGCCACGTCGGCACCGCCCGCCGCAAGCTCGTCCAGCTTGCCGACGTTGTGGTGCCAGTCCTCGTTGTAGCCGAAGTACGGGTGCGGCCCGGGCTCGGGCAGCAGCGGGACCTCCGGCTCGAGGCGGTTGTGGCAGCCCCCGAGGAGCCAGTCGTGCTTCTTGACGTTGTAACGCGACCGGCCCGCGCACAGGTAGGGGACCTCGCCCGGGAAGAGCCCGTGGGCGCGCCACTTGCAGATGTAGGCCTTGCCCCCGTTCCTGGGCCTGCAGCTCGAGACGTTGTCGACCTCGATGCCCTGCTGCGCCAGCTCGTCCTTGAGCGACTGCGCCAGCTCGGAGTCGCTGGGCTTGGCGTGGGTTTCGGCGGCGCTCAGCAGCGCCGCCGCGACGGCGGCGAGCAGGGTCGTGCCGGCGAGAGCCATCCCGCCGTGAAAGCTGCGTCGCGTGTCGTGCATTTGCCCGGTCAACAGATAGGAACGCCGCAAAGCTGCGGCGCATTACGGACCTCCCACCAATCAATCGGCCGTGGACGCCTGTCACTTGACCCGCCGGCCGCGTGCCTGGCCCGCCGACAGGCGTGGCGACCTGGCCTGGACGGGCTGGGCTAGGTGGGTTGGGGGATCGCGCCGGCCGCCGCTACCTCGGCTGCGGCGTCGGGGTCCCGGAGCAGAAGGGCGGGCTGGCGCGGCGGTACGAGCCCCTCGGGCCTGTTGAGCCGGAAGGTCGAGCAGGGCTCGCGCAGATCGAGGGCGCACAGTCCGTGGCAGCGGAAGAAGCAGTCGTCGCAGGTCCTGACTTTCTTGCTCTTGCGCTGCCGCTTGGTCACTGTCGCGATCATGCCACGCGGCGGAGGCGCGCGTGAGGCGCGAACCCGCAAAACGCTGAGTTTTGTCTGAGTTGTAAACCGCCTGCAAACGACGCTTTTCGTCGGCAGCGCCCGAAAAACCCCCGCTCCTTCGGGCAGTTTGCGGTGGGGCGGGTCCGGTGCCGGCGGGGTTAGGCGCCGCGGCTCGGCGTCACCGGGCGCGCCGCGTAAAATCTCGGCATGGCCCAAGAGCGCACCCAACGCCTCAGCGCGTCCCCCCCGCTGTTCGAGAGCCGCTTCCTCGACTTCTTCTCGAGGATCCACCCGGCCGTCCCGGCGCTGATCTTCGCGCCCGTGATCACGGGGCTGATCTGGCTCGGCGCCGACCGCGGCTTCGGCGCCGGGGAGCTCGCGCTGCTCGTCCTCGGGGGCCTCGTGCTGTGGACGCTGACCGAGTACTGGCTGCATCGCCTGCTGTTTCACTGGGAGCCCAGGTTCCGCTACGGCGACCGGCTGCACTTCATCATCCACGGCGTCCACCACGAGCATCCCAACGACCGCATGAGGCTCGTGATGCCGCCCGCGCTCAGCATTCCCCTGGGGCTGCTGTTCTTCGCCCTCTTCGTGCTGCTGTTCGGGACCCCGGCCGCCTATCCGCTCTACGCCGGGCTGCTGATCGGCTACCTCGGCTACGACTACACCCATTACCACCTCCATCACCACGCGCCGAGGACGAAGCTCGGAAGGCGCCTGCGCGAGCAGCACATGCGCCACCACTTCCAGGACCACCGCTACGGGTTCGGCGTCTCCTCGCCGCTCTGGGACGTGGTGTTCAGGACCCTGCCGCGCCGGCGGCGGGTCTAGGGACTCCAAACCCGGGGGCTCCGCAAAACGGGGAGCGCCGCAGCATGACGTGGGCTGCCTTGACCCCGCATATGGGGGTCAATACCGCCCAGGTCGCCGCAGCGGGGTCAATGTCGCGTACTACCTGAGCTTGAAACTCTCACCGTCCTCGATGCCGCGGCGATCAACGCGCCTGGAGCCTCGTCATCGCGCCGACGAGCTCGCGCACCGAGTCCCCGGACGAGCGCAGGCTCTGGAGCTCGTCGTCCGCCAGCTCGATCTCGACGATCTCCTCGACGCCGTTGGCGCCGAGCTTGCACGGCACGCCGACGAACAGGTCGCGGATCCCGTACTCGCCCTGGCACAGCGCGGCGCAGGGGATGATGCGGCTCTGGTCGAGGACGATGGCGTCGACCATCTCGGCGACGCCGGCCGACGGCGCGTAGTAGGCGGAGCCCTGCTCGAGCAGGCCGGCTACCTCGGCGCCCCCGTCGCGCGTGCGCTGGATGATCTCCTCGAGGCGGTCCGCCTCGATGCGCTGGCTCACCGGAACACCGGCGACGTTGGTGTAGCTGACGATTGGGACCATCGCGTCGCCGGTGCCGCCGAGCACCAAGCCCGTCACGTCGCGAGCCGACACCCCCAGCTCCCACGCCAGGAAGGTGCGAAAGCGCGACGAATGAAGCGCCCCCGCCATCCCGACGACGCGCTGGCGTGGAAACCCGGACGCGTCGAGCGCGACGTGGCACATCGCGTCGAGGGGGTTCGTCACCACGATCAGGATCGCGTCCGGGGAACGCTCGGCGAGTTGCCGGGCGACCGGGTCGACGATCTCCATGTTGCGGGAAAGCAGCTCGTCGGGGCTCATCCCTGGCGTGCCTGGAAGCCCGGAGGTGATCACGCAGACGTCGGACCCGGCGGTGTCCTCGTAGCCGCCCGTGCCGACGATCCGGGGCTCGTACCCCGCCACCGGCCCGGACTGGTTCATATCGAGCGCCTTTCCGCGCGCTACTCCCTCGACCGGGTCGACCAGCACGACCTCGGCGTAGTCGCGCTCGGCGAGCCGCTGCGCGCACGCCGCGCCGACGTCCCCCGCGCCGACGACGGTGATCTTCCTCCTACTCACTGTTCCACAAAACCTGCGGATGCAAAGTCACTGACACCGGCCCCGCTTCACTGCCCTTACTGTGTGTTTGGCGGATAGCGTCTAGGATCCCGCACCACCGTACACACACTCGCAGCCTGACTCTGCAACTGAGGCCCGGACGGCCCGAAAGGAGCCCACATGCCCCCCAAGCCCGCTGACGTCCTCGACCAGGCACGGTCGCTGATCGAGGATCGGATCAAGGAGCTCGAGAGCGAGCGCGAGCGACTGGAGCGCACGCTCGCCGACATCACCGGGGGACGCGTGGGGCGTCGCCGGCCCGGGCGCCCCAAGGGTTCGACCACCAGGCGCGCCGGCGCCCGCAAGCGCGGCAGGCGCCGCTCGACCCGCGGCGACCAGGCGGTCAAGCACGTCAAGGCCAATCCCGGGATGACCGCCTCCGAGATAGCCAAGAAGATGAAGATCCAGCCCAACTACGTGTACCGGGTGATGGGCGACCTCCAGAAGCAGGGCAAGGTGCGCAAGCGCGGCAAGGGCTACGTGGCCGCGTAGTCGGGCGGTTCATGGGGAGATCGCGACGGCCGCCGGCCTCAGACGAGGCCCAACTCGGCGACCGCGTCGCGCTCCTCGCGCAGCTCCGCGACCGAGGCATCGATTCGCTCGCGGGAGAAGTCGTCGATCTCGAGCCCCTCGACGATGCTCCATGCGCCGTTCGCGCAGGTGCACGGATAGCTCGAGATCAGACCATCGGTGACGTCGTAGGAGCCGTCTGAGGGGACCGCCATCGAGATCCAGTCCCCGTCCGGTGTCCCGTTGACCCAGTCGTGGATGTGATCGACCGCGGCGCTCGCGGCGGACTTGGCGCTGGAGGCCCCCCGAGCCTCGATCACGGCGGCGCCGCGCTTCTGCACCGTGGGGATGAACTCGTTCTCGATCCACTCCCGCTCGGTGATCAGCTCCGTCGCGGGACGGTCACCGATCAGCGCATGGGTTATGTCCGGGTACTGCGTCGTCGAGTGGTTGCCCCAGATCGTCATCCTGTGGACGTCGCGGACGTGAGCCCCCGACTTCCTCGCGAGCTGCGCCTTGGCGCGATTGTGGTCGAGTCGCGTCATCGCCGTGAAGCGCTCCCGCGGCACGTCGGGCGCGTTCGACATCGCGATCAGGCAGTTCGTGTTCGCGGGGTTGCCCACCACCAGGATCCTGACGTCGTCGGCGGCCTGCTCGTTGATCGCCGCGCCCTGCGGCTTGAAGATCCCTCCGTTCGCCTCCAGCAGGTCGGAGCGCTCCATGCCCTTGGCACGGGGACGAGCGCCGACCAGCAGCGCGACGTTGCAGCCGTCGAAGGCGACCTTGGGGTCGTCGGAGATCTCGACGCCCTCGAGCAGCTCGAAGGCGCTGTCCTCCAGCTCCATCACCACGCCCGAGACGGCCTTCATCGCCTGGGGGATCTCCAGCAGCCGCAACTCGACCGGTGTATCCGCGCCCAGCAGCTGGCCGCTGGCGATTCGGGGCAGGAGCGCGTAGCCGATCTGGCCGGCGGCTCCCGTGACGGTGACCTTGACCGGGTTGCTCACGTGTGTCGTTCTCCCTGATCGATCGTTGGACCGCCCGGGACGCTACGCCATCGCCGCCTTGAGGTTCTCGTCGACAGAGGCGAGGAACTCCTCCGTGGTCTGAAACTCCTGGTCACCACCAACCAGCAGCGCCAGGTCCTTGGTCATCTTCCCGCTCTCGACGGTTTCGACGCAGACGCGTTCCAGCGCGCTCGCGAACTCCGAGACCTCCGGCGTCTCGTCCATTCGCCCCCGCGCCTCGAGCGCTCGCGTCCAGGCGAAGATCGAAGCGATCGGGTTCGTCGATGTCGGCTTGCCCTGCTGGTGGAGGCGGTAGTGCCGCGTGACCGTGCCGTGGGCGGCCTCGGCCTCCACGGTCTTGCCATCGGCCGACCTCAGGACGCTGGTCATCAGCCCGAGTGAGCCGAAGCCCTGGGCCACCGTGTCGGACTGCACGTCGCCGTCGTAGTTCTTGCACGCCCAGACGTATCCGCCCTCCCACTTCAGCGCCGCCGCCACCATGTCGTCGATCAGGCGGTGCTCGTAGGTCAGGCCATTGGCCTCGAAGTCGGACTTGAACTCGCTGTCGAAGATCTCCTGGAAGAGGTCCTTGAAGCGGCCGTCGTACGTCTTGAGGATGGTGTTCTTGGTTGACATGTAGACCGGGTAACCGCGCTCGAGCCCGTAGCCGAACGTCGCTCGGGCGAAGTCCCTGATCGAGTCGTCGAGGTTGTACATCGCCATCGCGACGCCCCCACCCTCGGGGAAGTTGAATACCTCGAGCTCGATTGGCTTGTCGCCGTTCGCCGGGGCGAAGTTGAGGGTCAGCTTGCCCTCGCCCGGGATCAGGGTGTCGGTCGCGCGGTACTGATCGCCGAAGGCGTGGCGGCCGATGACTATCGGCTTCGTCCAGCCGGGCACCAGCCGGGGGATGTTCGAGATCACGATCGGCTCGCGGAAGATCACGCCGCCGAGGATGTTGCGGATCGTGCCGTTCGGCGAGCGGTACATCCGCTTGAGGCCGAATTCCTTGACGCGCCCCTCGTCCGGGGTGATCGTCGCGCACTTGACCCCCACCCCGTGCTGCTTGATCGCGTTCGCGGCGTCGACTGTGATCTGATCGTCGGTCGCGTCGCGGCTCTCGATTCCGAGATCGAAGTACTTCAGCTCGACGTCGACGTACGGCACGATCAGCTGCTCCTTGATGAAGGCCCAGATAATCCGCGTCATCTCGTCGCCGTCGAGCTCGACGATCGGGTTCTTGACCTTGATGCGCTCGGCCACCGGCGAGCGCGATCCTATCGGCAACTAGACGTGGCGTCGCCGGACCGAAAACGCGAGCTCGGACGGGGTGAGCGTGTCCTGCCGGGCGTTTGGCGGCTGCGCCTGCCGCTGCCATGGCCCGGCGTCCCGCACGGCAACGCCTGGGCGCTCGCTCGCGGCGACGGGATCGTCCTCGTCGACACCGGCATCCACGAGCCCGGATCGCTGGTCGAGCTGGAGCGCGCGCTGTCTATGGTCGGTCTCAGCATCGACCTGGTCCGGCTCGTGGTCTGCACGCACGCCCACTCCGACCACTACGGCCAGGCGGCGCCGATCGTCGAGCGCGCGGGCTGCGAGCTGTGGATGCACCCCAACCACTCCCACATGACGGTTGCGGCACGCAATCCCGAGGCCTGGCTGGAGGCAAGGCTCGAGGTCGCCCGCCAGAGCGGCGTTCCCGACACTGCGCTGGCGGCCTACCGCGAGTCGCGGCGCGGCCAGGGCTTCGGCGTCGCGAAGCTGATCGCCCCCGATCGCGACCTCGTCGCCGGGATCGAGCTCGAGACCGACGTCGGGCCGTTTCAGGTGACCGAGACGCCGGGCCACGCCCCCTCGCACGTCTGCCTGTTCTGCCCCGACCAGCGACTGCTGATCTCCGGCGACCACCTGCTCGGGCGCGTCTCGCTCTACTACGACTACGGGTACACACCCGACCCCGCGGGCGAGTTCCTGGCGTCGCTCGACGCGGTCGACGCGCTCGACGCCCGCCTCTGCCTGCCCGGTCACGGGCGCACCTTCACCGACGTCCGCGTCCACGTCGAAGCCAACCGCACGCTGGTCGCCGAGCGAGTGGAGAGCGCCCGGCGCGCGATCGCCGCCGGGCCGCTCACCGCGCTCGAGGTCCAGCCCCACGTCCACGGGCGCCCGCTCGACGAGCGCACCGGCAACTGGTGGCTGTCGGAGACGCTCTGCTACGTGACCCATCTCGAGGCGCGGGGGCTGGCGCGCCGCGAGGGCTCGGACCCGGAGCGCTGGGTGGCAGGCTGAGCCTCGCCGGGCGCGACCCGGGGGCGGCGCGCGTACCATTGGCGCGATGGCCACCACCGAGCAGCGTTCGACCGGCGCGACCCACGACGTCTTCAACCAGGCGCCGCCGCTCGAGAACTACAACGTGTTCACCGCCGACCGGCCGCTCGTCGAGGCGGTCGGGCGCGAGGGGGCCGACTGGGCGGTCGAGCGGATCGCCGAGCTGGGGGCGATCTGCGGCCGGCGCGACACGATCCGGCTCGGCGTCGAGGCGAACGAGAACCCGCCGCCCGGCGCGCACGTCGCGCGCTGCGCGAGCTTCATGGCGCTCGCCCAGGTCGAGGCCGGCGTCGGCTGTCCGATCTCGATGACCTACTCGGTGATCCCGGCGCTGCGGATGCAGCCCGAGGTGGCCGAGGAGTGGGAGTCGCGCTTTGAGTCGCTCGACTACGACGAGCGCATGGTCCCCGCACCCGACAAGGCCGGGGCGCTGTGCGGGATGGGGATGACCGAGAAGCAGGGCGGCTCCGACGTGCGCGCCAACACGACTGCGGCGCGGCCGCTCAACGGCGGCGGGCCCGGCGCCGAGTACGAGATCACCGGCCACAAGTGGTTCTTCTCGGCCCCGATGTGCGACGCGTTCCTCGTCCTCGCCCAGGCAGATGGCGGCCTGTCGTGCTTCCTGCTGCCCCGCTTCACTCCCGACGGCGAGCGCAACCGGATCCACATCCAGCGGCTCAAGGACAAGCTCGGAAACCGATCCAACGCATCGAGCGAGGTCGAGTTCCGCGGGGCGTGGGCGCGGCTCGTCGGCGAGGAGGGCAAGGGCGTGCGGACGATCATCGAGATGGTCAACCACACCCGGCTCGACTGCGCGATCGGCTCGACCACGGGAATGCGCTTCGGGGTCGCGATGGCGACCCATCACGCCGCCCATCGCTCCGCGTTCGGCAAGCTGCTCGCCGATCAGCCCTTGATGCAGAACGTGCTCGCCGATCTCTGCGTCGAGTCCGAGGCGGCGACGATCTCATCGATCCGCCTGGCGCGGTCCTACGACGAGTCGATCGCCGGCGACGCCGAGGCGACCGAGCTCAAGCGGCTCGCCAACGCCGTGCTCAAGTACTGGATCTGCAAGCGCGGGCCGGTCCACGCCGTCGAGGCGCTGGAGTGTCTGGGCGGCAACGGCTACGTCGAGGAGTCGGGGATGCCGCGTCTGGTCCGCGAGAGCCCGCTGGCGTCGATCTGGGAGGGCTCGGGCAACGTGCAGTGCCTCGACGTCCTGCGCGGGATGGGTCGCAGCCCCGCGTCCGTCGAGGCGCTCTTCGCCGAGATCGGCGAGGCCGGCGGCGCCGACGCGCGCCTCGACTCATACGTCGCCTCGCTGCGCGACGAGCTCGCCGATCTCGAGGCGATCGAGTCGCGCGCCCGCCGCGTCGTCGAGCGCATGGCGCTCGCCCTCCAGGGGTCGCTGCTGGTGCGCTTCGGCGACCCCGCCGTCGCCGACGCATTCTGCGCCTCGCGGCTCGGCGGCGATTGGGGCCAGGCCTTCGGCACGCTCCCCGCCGGCACCGACTTCGCCCGTATCATCGCGCGCCACACGCCGGGGATCTAGCGAGCCCCACCGCGAGGTGCATCGTTTCGCCCCTTGGACGGGCTCAACGTTCCTCTCGCCAGCTCAGCAGCCCGGCTGCCTTAGGGCCTATCCCGCTAGGCGATCGCACCCCTGGCTACGGCCCAGGACACGGCGCGGATGCGCCCCCGTCGCGAATCCCACATGGCGCTGCCATGCGGAATCCGCGCCGTGGACGCCCCGCTTGGTCCTGAACCGTCCCAGGGGCACGCCCCCTAACGGGACAGACCCTTAGTCCTCGCAGACGTCGGCGACCTTCGCGTCGCCGAGCCGGACCAACTCCCGGGGGTCCACGAGCACCGAATGCCGATGGTCTCCGGCGTTGCAGAGCACGCGGTCGTGATCGAGGACGCGGCGGTCCACCAGCTCTGGGGCCGGCAGCATCGGGCCGAGCGGCGGTAGCGCGCCGAGCTCGAACTGGCCGAACTCCGCCCCCATCTCCTGCTCGGTGGCGAGCCGCATGTCGCGATCGAGGGCCTGGCGGACCTTCTTGAGGTCGAGTCGCTCGGAGGCCGGCATCACGACCAGCTCATAGCCCTCGGTGTCGCGCAGCAGCAGCGTCTTGGCTGCGTTCTCGGGCTCGACCCCGGCCGCCCGAGCCTCGGCCACGGCCGTGAAGCGCTCGTCGTGCTCGACCACTTCGTAGCCGACGCCCTTCTGATCCAGGTACGCGGTGGTCGTCTGGAGCGGCGCACCGCCCTCCGCTTCAGTCCCCATCGCCCAACCTCCTCGCTTTGACGACGGTCCCGCCCAAGCGTACATCCCACTCGCCGACGGCTCGGCGCCGCCCGGCAGCCCCCGTCAGCCCAGCTCGGATAGCCCCTGCGCGGCGAGCAGGATCGCGAAGCCGAACGCGATCACGGCGCCAACGACGCGCCTGTGGCGGGCGAGGAAGCCGTTGAGGCGGCGCAGCGCGCGCTCGGCCGGCGCGCCCACGACGGTCACCGCAAGCGGCGGCGCGTAGGCGGGGATCAGGACGATCGCGAGCACGACGCCGAAGACGATCAGCTTGCCGCCCGTGGCGACGTCACTGATGCCCAGCTCGTGGATCGCCGGAAGGTAGAGCGCCAGTGTCGTGACGTTGGTGAGCATGAGCAGCAGCCCGAAGCCGAAGTAGCGGCCGATGCGGGGCTCGGGGGAGGGCTCTTTCTTCGGCTTTTCCTTCGCCGGCGCGACGAGGTTTCGGATCCCGATCGCGACCAGCAGGCCGGCGACGGCGAGCTTGACGATCGCCCGGGCGTCCGACGAGGTGTCCTCTCCCCCCGTCCCCTCGGCAAGGGCGAGGCCGAGCCCCGCCTCGACGAGCAGGACGAGGCCGCAGCCGGCGACCACCGCCCAGCCGCGGCGCAGCGCGGCGACCTTGCCGCCGAGCGTGAGGAGCTGGAATGTGAGGACCGTCGGGCTGACCGCCGCGCCGATCGCCAGCGGCAGCACCATGGCGAGCAGATCGCTCATGCGTCAGTCGAGCCAGCGCTCGTCGAGGCGGCGCAGCACAGCCTCGGTGAGCCGCACGGCGTCGGCGAGCGTGCCGTAGTCGACGTTCTCGGGCACGTCGGTCGGCCAGTGGTAGTTGGCGGGCTGCTTGAGATCTGTGCACGAGCAAAGCGATGCGCACTGATAGCCCGCGACCAGCGGGAAGAGCCCGTCGGTCGCGTTGCGCAGCCGCAGGTTGGGAAACAACCAGATGCCCAGCTCCTCGGCCTGCCAGTCGAGCAGGTCGAGCGACTCGCGCGGATATTCCACCATCCCGAGCATTCCCTCGCCGCGCAGGACCAGCAGGTGCTGCGAGCCGAGCGTGTCGAGCGAGAGGAAGAAGGTGCGGTCGGCGGGCAGGTTTCCGAGATGGCGCTCGCAGAAGGCCTGCATGCCCTCGCAGGTCGCCTCCTCGGACGTGGAGACGAGCATCACGCGGGTGCTCTCGGTCGGCCGCTTCGCAAGCGAGGCCGCGATCGCGAGCAGGACCGCGACGCCGGTCGCGTTGTCGTTCGCACCCGGCACCGCGTCGCGGGCACCGATGTCGGCGAAGGTGAGCGCCGAACCCGCCGCGAAGATCGTGCCGAGCGCCATCAGGCGCCGACTGCCCGTCAGCGCCCCGGTGGCCACCGCGGCGGGCCCGAAGATCACCGGCCACATCAGCCCGGGGCTGGTGTCGGTGCGCTCGAGGACCTGCGGAAACGCCCGGAACAGCCTCTCCGGGATCGCGGGGTGGTACAGCAGTCCCGAATGGGCCGCGTCGTGATGTGCGACGAGGACGATCGTGCGCTCGGCGTCGGCCGGGCCGACCTCCGCGACGACGTTGTGGATCGGGCGGCGGCGCAGCGCGCGGCGCAGCAGGCGCCGCCTGGGCGGCAGGTCGTCGATCTCGGCGGCTCCGGCCGCCGCGGCGAGTGCCGCGGAAACCAGGCGCCGCCCGCGCAGGCCCGCGATCCCGGCGAGCGCCCCGGCGGCGCTCGCAAGGCCGAGCGGCCACCAGTAGGTGCCGTGCGCGTCATCGACCTCGACCCGCGCCTCGGCACCGTGCTCGGCGAGTCGGTCGACGAGCCACTCCGCGGCCCGGCGCTCGCCCGGCGAAGCGCTTGGGCGGTAGATCGCCGCCAGCTCCTCGACGTCGCGCCGCAGCCGGGCCGCGTCGAATGCGGCGCCCGGATCGCCGGCTTGCGTTGATGCGCTAGCCATTCGGCGCGGCAAGCTAGCGCGCCAGCCGCCCGCCCGTCGGTCAGACGCCCGCCCCCGCCTAAGATGGGTGGGCATGCCCGCAGGCGGCCTCACCCTGTTTCACGTCCGGGGCATCCGGATCGCGGTCGACTACTCGTGGTTCTTCGTCCTCTTCCTCGTGATCCTGTGGCTTTCGGACTTCTACCGCGACGTGCTGTCGGCCTCGAGCTCCGACACGGGCCCCTATCTGCTGGCCCTCGCCAGCGCGCTGCTCTTCTTCGGCTCGATCCTGCTGCACGAGCTCGGCCACGCGATGGTCTCGCTGCGCAAGGGGATCGGGATCTCCGAGATCACGCTGTGGATGTTCGGCGGCGTGGCGCGCATGGAGCGCGACTCGGACTCCGCCGCGACCGAGTTCAAGATCGCGATCGCGGGCCCCGTCGTCACCCTGGCGATCGTCGTCCTGTCGGCCGCCATTGGCGTCGCCGCAGCCGGCTCGGAGGCGTTCTCGGAGGCGATGCGCATCGACGAGAGCACGGACACGTCGGGAGGGCTGACGATGCTCGCCTGGCTCGCCAGCATCAACTTCCTCGTGCTGGTGTTCAACCTGATCCCGGCATACCCGCTCGACGGCGGCCGGGTCGCGCGCGCGATCGCCTGGTGGAGGACGGGTGACCGCAACAAGGCGACCCGGTTCGCGGCGACGCTCGGCCAGGGATTCTCCTACCTGCTGATCGCGCTGGGGCTCTTCCTGCTGGTCCAGGGCGACCTGATCGGTGGAATCTGGCTCGGGGTCATCGGCTTCATCCTCGGGCAATCGGCGCGCGCAGCGCAGATCCAGACCCAGGTGTCGAGCAGGATCAGCGGCGTGACCGTGGCCGACGTCATGGACGCCGAGCCGGTCGCGATTCCCGACGAGCTCAGCATCGAGCGGGCCCTCGACGAATATTTCCTGCGCTACCGCTGGCCCTGGTTCCCGGTGGTCGACGCCGCGCAGCGCTTTCGCGGCCTGCTCCAGCGCGGGGCCGCGGACGCGGTACCCGAGGGCAGGCGCTCCTACGCCCGCGTCTCCGAACTGGTCGAGGGCGAGCCCGACGAGACCACGCGGGTGCGCGACGACGATCCGCTGGAGTCGCTGCTCGGCAACGAGAACCTGCGCCGCTTCGGAGCGCTCGCCGCCATCGACTCCGACGGCCGCCTTTCCGGTGTCATCACGCTCGATCAGGTCGGGCGGGCCCTGCGGACGGCGCTCTCCCGACCCCAGCAACCTCCGGCGCCTCCGGGCGAGAGCGCCTGAGACCCAACCGGGGAGCGCACGCCTACGCATAGAATCGCGCCCGTGGAAGTCCGCGGGAGTGGGAGCCTGGGATCCGCGCTCCTGGCGCGATGAGCCAGCAGGCTCCGAGCATCGGGGGGGCGGTCGGAACCAGCGAGCAGCCGCGGCTGCGCTGGATGCGCGAGGTCTGGGAGTCGACGATCGGCAAGAAGGTGATCGTCGCGATCACCGGAGCGATCCTGGCCCTGTACGTCGTCCTTCACGTGCTCGGGAACCTCAAGGCGCTCCAGGGGCTCGGCGGCGGGACGCCCGCGGTCGACGCCTATGCCGGGTGGCTGCGGACCGTCGGCGGGCCCGCGATCCCACGCGAGGGGGTGCTGTGGGTGATCCGGACGGTGCTCGTGCTCGCGCTCATCATCCACGTGGCCGGCGTGCTCGAGCTCTGGAAGCGAAACCGTGAGGCACGACCGGCTGGTCACCGCGACGCACCCGTGATCCGCCGCACCCTCGCCGCGCGGACGATGATGATCACGGGGCTGCTGCTGCTCGCCTTCATCGTCTTCCACATCCTCCACTTCACGACGCGGACGATCCACCCCACCCCACTCGGGTCGGGAACGGTGTATTCGAACCTCTACCTCGCCTTCCAGGAGTGGTGGCTGGTCGCGATCTACGTCGGCGCCGTGGTGCTGCTCGGGTTCCACCTCTACCACGCGCTTTGGAGCGTCACCCAGACCGCCGGATGGGACAAGCCGAATCGCAACCCGACGTTCCGTCGCGCCGCCGCCGTGATCGCGATCGGGGTGACGGTCGGTTTCGCCGCCGTGCCGATCGCATTCTTTGCCGACGTGCTCCCCGAACCGGCCGGTGAGCGGCTCGCCGCCACCGGAGGGCGCTGATGGCGCTCGACCTCGACGCCGGCATCCCCGAGGGCCCGGTCGAGGAGGCGTGGCGCTCGTGGCTCGACGCCCACAGCCTCGTCGGCCCGCGTCAGCGCAGCGACTACACGGTGATCGTCGTCGGAACCGGCCTCGCCGGGGCGAGCGCGGCGGCCACCCTCGCCGGGATGGGCTACAGGGTCGAGTGCTTCTGCTTCCAGGACTCGGCGCGGCGCGCCCACTCGATCGCCGCGCAGGGCGGGATCAACGCCACCAAGGACTACGCGAACGAGGGCGACTCGATCCATCGCCTGTTCGTGGACACGCTCAAGGGTGGCGACTTTCGAGCCCGCGAGGCGAACGTGTGGCGGCTGGCCGAGACCTCGACCGCGATCATCGACCAGGCGGTCGCCCAGGGAGTCCCCTTCAACCGCGAGTACGGCGGCAACCTGGCGACGCGCTCCTTCGGGGGGGTGCTGGTAGAGCGCACCTTCTACTGCCGCGGCCAGACCGGTCAGCAGCTCCTGCTGGGCGCGTACAGCGCGCTTCAAAAGCAGGTCGCCGACGGGCAGGCGACCGTTTACACGCGCCACGAGATGCTCGACCTGGTGATCGTCGGCGGGCACGCGCGCGGGCTCGTGGCTCGCGATCTCGTCAGCGGCGAGATCACCACCCACGCCGCCGACGCGGTGGTGCTCGCCACCGGCGGCTACTGCAACGCGTACTTCCTGTCCACCAACGCGATGGGATGCAATGTCACCGCGATCTGGCGCGCGCACCGCCACGGGGCGGCGATGGCGAACCCCTGCTTCACCCAGATCCATCCGACCTGCATCCCGCAGAGCGGCGAGTACCAGTCGAAGCTCACCCTGATGAGCGAGTCGCTTCGCAACGACGGAAGGATCTGGGTACCCCGCGACCCGGCGGAGACCCGCGACCCGGCGGAGATACCCGAGGACGAGCGCTACTACTACCTGGAGGAACGCTACCCGCGCTACGGCAACCTCGTGCCGCGCGACGTCGCCTCGCGAGCCGCGAAGCTCGTCTGCGACGACGGGCTCGGCGTCGGGCCGACCGGGCGCGGCGTCTATCTCGACTTCCTCGACGCGATCCGCGACAAGGGCCAGACCGTGATCGCGGACCGCTACGCGAACCTGTTCGAGATGTACGAGCGGATCACTGACGACAGCCCGTGGACGACCCCGATGAAGATCTATCCCGCGCCGCACTACTCGATGGGCGGGCTGTGGGTCGACTACCGCCTTCAGACCACGATTCCCGGCCTGTTCGCGATCGGCGAGGCGAACTTCTCCGACCACGGCGCGAACCGGCTGGGAGCGAGCGCCATGATGCAATGCCTCGCCGACGGCTACTTCATCGTCCCCCACTGCGTCACCGACTACCTGAGCGGCATCGATGATCACGTCGATGCGGGCGACGCCTCGTTCGCGCAGGCGCGGCAGGGGGCCGAGAAGCGTCTCGCCTCGCTGCTCGGGGTCGGCGGCTCGACTCCGGCAACGGTCTTTCACCGCGAGCTCGGCAACGTGATGCTCGACCGCTGCGGGATCACCCGCGACGCCGCGGGGCTGCGTGGCGCGATGAGCGAGATCGCGAGGATCCGCGAGGAGTTCTGGGCCGACCTGCGGGTGGACGGTAGCGAGCGCGACCTCAACCAGAGCCTCGAGTACGCGGGCCGCGTCGCCGACTTCCTCGAGTTCGCCGAGCTGATGTGCCGCGATGCGCTGGAGCGCGACGAGTCGTGCGGCTGCCACCTGCGCGAGGAGCACCAGACCGAGGAAGGAGAGGCGGTGCGCAACGACGAGCGCTTCGCTCACGTCGCGGTGTGGGAGCACCGTGGGGACGGCGCAGAGCCCGTCCGCCACACCGAGCAGCTCGACTTCAAGCTGCTCGAGCCCGTGACGAGGAGCTACCGGTGAGGTTCGCGCTGCGCATCTGGCGCCAGGAGGACCGGGACGCGGAGGGCCGCTTCGAGCGCTACGAGGTCTCGGACATCGACCCGGAGGCCTCGTTCCTCGAGATGCTCGACGTCCTCAACGAGCGCCTGGTGAGCGACGGCGAGCGGGCGATCGCGTTCGACTCCGACTGCCGCGAGGGGATCTGCGGGGCGTGCTCGCTGACGATCGACGGCACCCCCCACGGACCCCGGCAGGTCACGACCTGCCAGGTGTTCATGCGCGACTTCCCCGACGGGGCCGAGCTCACGGTGGAGCCGTTTCGCAGCTCGTCGTTCCCGGTGCTGCGCGACCTCGTCACCGACCGCTCGGCGCTCGACCGGATCGTTGAGGCCGGCGGTTACGTCTCGGTCGGTACGGGTCCCAAGCCCGAGCCGAACGCGGTGCCCGTCCATCCCGAAGTCCAGGAGGCGGCGATGGACGCCGCGATCTGCATCGGCTGCGGGGCATGCGTCGCGGCGTGCCCGAACGGCGCCGCGATGCTGTTCACCGGCGCCAAGGTCACTCACCTCAACCTCCTCCCGCAAGGCGAGCCCGAGGCCGATCACCGCACCCGGGCGATGGTCCGCCAGATGGACGACGAGGGCTTCGGCGGCTGCACCAACCACGGCGAGTGCCAGGTCGTGTGCCCCCAGGAGATCTCGATCAAGGTGATCGGGGAGCTGAACCGCGACTACCGCAAGGCGATGGTCCACAAGCTCAGTAGCGCAGCGCCGCCGACCGCGGCCCGAGCCGGTCGGGGATCGCCGGGTCTCGATACATAGAATCCCGCGCCCATGCCGAAGCACGACGTCCTCGTCATCGGAGCGGGCCTGGCCGGTCAGCGGGCCGCGCTCGCCGCGGCCGAGCAGGGCGTCTCGGTCGGGATCGTGAGCAAGGTCCACCCTGTGCGGTCGCACTCGAACGCCGCGCAGGGCGGGATCAACGCCGCCCTCGAGGAGGACGACTCGTGGGAGTCGCACGCATTCGACACGATCAAGGGGTCCGACTACCTCGGCGACCAGGACGCGATCGAGGTTATGTGCCGGGAGGCCCCCGACGAGCTTCTGCGCCTCGAGCACATCGGCGTCACCTTCCACCGCGACGAGGCCGGACGCCTCGGGCCGCGAGCCTTCGGCGGCGCCTCCGCGGCCCGCACCTACTACGTCGCCGACATAACCGGCCAGGCGATCATGCACGTGCTCTACGAGCAGATGATGAAGTTCG
>WNFU01000785.1_pt1 | contig 44206 bp, 44 predicted proteins | sample 5400121 | NCBI WGS metagenome assembly WNFU01 (sample SAMN13153360, study PRJNA577476) | soil metagenome | isolation source: 100 cm soil or saprolite under grassland replicate 1 | place: USA:California | collected 2016-06-15 | reverse complement strand
CGCGCAGGTGGCGCAGGTATGGCCCGACCTCGATCGGAGAGCCCGTCGCGCGCTCGACGATCTGGCGCGCCTCGAGCATGCGCCCGTGGCGGTGGACGTTGTCGCGCAGCCAGTCGCCGAGGGCCGCCAGCTCGCCGCGTGCGATCCGCTGCTCGAGATCGGAAAGCTCACGGGTCACCGCCTCCCATAGCTGGCCCGCAATCACGTTGCCGAGCGAGTAGGTCGGAAAGTAGCCGAACGACCCCGCCGCCCAGTGGACGTCCTGGAGCACTCCATGGGCGTGGTCTGGGACCTCGATTCCGAGCTGCTCGCGGGTCAGGGCGGCCCAAGCGTCGGGCAGCTCCGCGACGCCGAGCCGCCCTTCGAACAGGTCGAGCTCGAGCTCGAAGCGGATCATGATGTGAAGGTTGTAGGTCAGCTCGTCGGCCTCGACGCGGATCAGCGAGGGGCGGACCCGATTCGCGGCCCTGTAGAGCTCCTCCGGCCCGGCGCCGTCGAATGAGGTCCCGAACGCCGCCCGCAGGCGCGGCAGCAGCCGCTCCAGGTACGGCCTGCTGCGCCCGACCCAGTTCTCCCACAGGCGGCTCTGCGACTCGTGCAGCCCGAGCGACCGCGGCCTGCCCAGCGGGCTGCGCGCGAGGGCGGAATCCACCCCGGCGTCATAGAGGCCGTGACCCGCCTCGTGAAGGGCGCCGAACAGCGCCGTCGGCAGGTAGCTCTCGTCGTAACGCGTCGTTAGCCGGACGTCGCGGGACGACACCGCGCTCGCGAACGGGTGCGCGGTGGGGTCGAGCCGCCACGAGCCGGGCTCGAGCGGCAGTTCGGCGATCAGCTCCGCGACGAGCTCGCGCTGCGCGGCCTCGGGGAACGATCCCCGCAGCAGCGAGTCGTCGACGGCGCCGGCGTGCGCGCTCGTGGCCTCGACGAGTGGGGCGAGGCCGTTGCGCAGCTCGCCCAGCAGGCGCCGCATCTCGGGGGTCGGCATCCGCGGCTCGTACTCGTCGAGCAGCGGGTCGTAGGGATGCTCGAATCCCTCGAAGCCGTCGTAGAGCTCCGCGAAGCGCCGCTTGAGCTCGACGTTTCGCTCCAGGCGCGGGCGCAGCAGCTCGAAGTCGGAGCGCTCGCGAGCCTCGCGCCAAGCTGCCTCCCCGAGCGCCGAGGCGCGAGCGATCTCGGCCCGCAGCTCGGTCGGGACGCGTCGCGCCTTCTCCCAGTCGCGGGTCACGACCCGGATCAGGCTGCGTGGCTCGGAATCGGGGTCCAGCGCTTCGGCCTCGGCGCGGCAGGCGTCGAGCAGGCGCCCGATCTCGTCCGCGATGAACATCCGGTGGCGCACGGCGGCCAGCGTGGCGAGCTGGTCGGCCCGCGCCTCGGCCCCGCGCGGCGGCATCATCGTGCGCTCGTCCCAGGCGAGCAGGCTCGCCGCCCGGCTCAGGTCGACGATCTCGGCCAGCCGCCGGCGAAGCTCCTCCAGTTCCCGGCGCATCGCGTCAAGGTACCTAGGCTCTTGCGCATGCAAGCCACACCGGGATCCGACTCCGAGCCGGAGGTGCGGGCCGCGGGCGGCGGCGTCGTCCGCGACGGACCGCACGGCCCCGAGGTCGCCGTCGTCCACCGGCCCAAGTACGACGACTGGTCGCTGCCCAAGGGCAAGCTGCGCGAGGACGAGAGCTTCGAAGACGCGGCGCTGCGCGAGGTTCGCGAGGAGACCGGGATGCGCTGCGAGCTCGGCGAGGAGCTCGACCCTGCGCGCTATCGGGACTCCAAGGGGCGCGACAAGCTGGTGCGCTACTGGTCGATGCGGCCGCTCGGCGGCCGCTTCGAGCCCAGCGACGAGATCGACGAGGTTCGCTGGCTCGACCCGGCGCGGGCGCTCGAGCTGCTCGACTACGAGCACGACCGCGGGCTTGTCCGCTCGCTGACGCGGCCCTGAAGGCGGTTCCCCTGGGGGGAGTTCCCCCGCCTAGAACAAACGTCCAGAAGGTACGTCCAGATCTCACGCCTGGATGACGCCGGTCCGATCGATCCGGTAGTACTTCCTGCAACGTGCAGATCGGCGATGAGCCGATTACCTGCACGACCCCCTAACGGAGCACCCCACGGCGAGACCGAAGCGGGGCGGCCCCCCAGTCGCCCCGCTTCACTCGCCGGTCCGTTTCTCCTCGCCCTCCGCGCCCCGCCTGTCAGGGTCGTGCGCCTCGTCGGCGGCGAGCTCTTCGCGCCGCCGCCGCAGCCCGCCGGCGACGATCAGCGCGGCGCCGGCGAGCGCGATGAAGATCCCGTAGCGCAGGCCCACGCGCTCGGCCGACAGCGGGCCCGCCTCAGGGCCGAAGTCGGGCCGGTCGAAGATCCGATAGGCGACCAGCACCGCCGTCCACGCGCCGGCCGCCGCGATCAGCGTCCCGATGTGGAGAGGATGTGGGAGCTCGCGGCCGCGCTCCGTGCGGGCGATCAGGTAGGCGGCGGCCGCGAGGGTCACGAGGATCGCCACCTCGATGAAGCCGAACGCTCCGAGCGGGGTCTTGACGAGTCCGCCCGCGAAATTGATCCCGTACCACGGCAGCAGCAGGCTGAGCGCCACGATCGCGATCCCGAGCGCGGCGAGCCGCTCGTGCGCCCCGAGCGAGCGAAGAAACTCAGGCAAGGGCCGAGAGGTCAGTCAAGCGGCTGCCGACCCCGGTACCCGGTCTCGAGGTCGTGCCAGAACTCGACCGCGTCCTCGCCGAGCTCCCAGCACAGGTAGACCTCCTCACCGCCGCGGATCGCCGGGAAGTCGATCAGGCCGCGGTCGATGTCGCGGACGACGATGCCCGCCTCCTGGAGGGCGCCGAGCAGCCGACGCACCTCGAGGAACGCCTCGCTGACCTGGCGCCCCGGCTCGCCTCCGCCGTTCGCGGGGGCGGCGTCGGAGAGCAGCTCGTGGGCGTCCTCGTCGACGAGCAGGTCCTTGGCGTCACGCAGCTTCTGCAGCACCGGCTTGACCTTCGGGAGCAGCCCGTTGGCCTCGTCGATGCTGAAGTGGCGGTCGTGAATCACGTGCGGGCCGTAGCTCTCTCGGCCGGGGCGATTCGCGAGCGCAGCAGGTCGGCGTCGGCTTCGCCGATCGTTCGAAGCTGGCCCTGGAAGGCGAGCTGCCAGTGCTCCGCGGGCCACTTGCGCACGTGCTCGAGCTCACCCGCGAGCTCCTCGGCCGGCACGAAGTCGGCCTCGTCGAGCACGGCGACAGGCTGCGCTTCGACGCGCCACGGGTACTCCTCCGGGCGCTTCTTTCGGCCCCGTGGCCAGATCGGCGTGCGGTCCTCGAACATCGTCGAGCGCACGCTGGCGATCGCGCCGAACGCCTGCACTCCGGTGACGTAGAAGACGATCTGGTCGCCGGGCTCGACTTCGGTGGCCTGGTTGCGGCGCCGCTCCTTGAAGCCGATGACGTCGAAGCCGCGCTCGACGTAGATGCGGAAGTTCTCCAGCGAGCCGGTCAGGATCCAGGTCTTCGCCGGCGCGGCATCCTCGGGCATGACCGACCGATTGTATTTCCGTGCGATCGGAGAACCTGCAATCGGCCGGGGCGCTGCGGTTAGGGTTGGCACATGGGCCGACGCACCGCACTCACGTCGGCGCTGGTCGTGTTCTCGACCGCGGCGCTGTCGCTTGCGAGCGCGGCCGGCGGGAGCGCGACGAATGCGACGGCCTCCTCGCGGACGGTCGACGCGACCGCGGACCGGGCCGGGGAGCTTCGCGCCACGATCAGGCGCACCGAGCACGGGATCCCGCACGTGATCGCGGGCGACTGGGGCGGGCTCGGTCTCGGCTACGGCTACGCCCTCGCCCAGGACCAGATCTGCACCGCCGCCGACTCGTACGTGACGGTGCGCGCCGACCGCTCGCGCTGGTTCGGGCCCGAGAACGGCTACGTCTTCCAGGGCAACGGATTCACCGCCAACAACCTCAACAGCGACTTCTTCTTCCAGCGGATCATCGATCGCGAGGTCGTCGAGCATCTGCTCGACCAGCCGCCGCCGCAGGGCCCGCAGCCGGAGATTCGCGAGCTCGTGCGCGGCTACGTCGAGGGCTACAACCAGTACCTGCGCGAGACCGGGGTGGACAACCTCCCCGACCCGCGCTGCCGCGGCGAGGACTGGGTGCGCGAGATCACCGAGATGGACGCCTACCGGCGCTTCTACCAGCTCGCCCTGCTGGCGAGCGCAGGCGTAGCGATCGACGGGATCGGGTCGGCACAGCCGCCGGCGGGCCTCCCGGGCCCCGGCGTCGGCAGCCCCGACGACATCGCGCGCGGGCTCGAGGCGGGCGGACTGGGATCGCTGCTGGGCGGGATCGGCTCGAACGCGTACGGGTTGGGCTCCGAGGCGACCGACAACGGGCGTGGGATGGTGCTCGCGAATCCGCACTTCCCATGGCAGGGCTCGGAGCGCTTCTACCAGGCCCAGCTCACCATCCCGGGCGAGCTCAACGTGAGCGGCGCCAGCCTGCTCGGCGTCCCGCTGATCCTGATCGGCCACACCGACAACATGGCGTGGAGCCACACGGTCTCCACGGCGTACCGCTTTACGCCCTTCGAGGAGACGCTCAATCCGGCCGAGCCGACCCAGTACCTGTACGACGGCCAGTTCCGAGACATGCAGTCCGACGGAGTGACCGTGACCGCGAAGGACCCGGCGGATCCGGCGGACCGCCCGGCGGACTGCAGCCCCACCGGAGGCGGCCTGCTGGAGTGCTCGCGCACCCTTTACTCGACCCATCACGGCCCGATCTTCAACTCCCTGGTCGGCGTCCCGCTGCCGTGGACCAACGCGCAGGCGTTCGCGATGGGCGACGCCAACGCGGCCAACTTCCGCTACCTCAACCACTTCTTCGAGACCGACCAGGCCCAGAGCGTGCGCGAGCTCGATCAGGTCCTGCGGCGAAACCAGGGGATCCCGTGGGTCAACACGATCGCCGCCGACTCCTCGGGCGAGGCCTACTACGCGGACTTCTCGGTCGTCCCCCACGTCACGGACGAGCAGGCGGCGGTCTGCGACACCCCGATCGGCGCCGCGACGTTCCAGGCGCTGCGGCTTCCGATCCTGGACGGCTCGAGGTCGAGCTGCGAGTGGGGCTCTGACCCGGATGCGGTTCAGCCCGGCACCTTCGGGCCCTCGAACCTGCCCTCGCTCTTCCGCGACGACTACGTCACGAACTCGAACGACAGCTACTGGCTGTCGAACCCCGAGCAGCCCCTCGAGGGCTTTGACCGGATCATCGGCGACGAGCGGACCCAGCGCTCGTTGCGCACGCGCAGCGGCCTGCTGATGGTCATCGCGCGGCTGGCGGGGACCGACGGACGGCCCGGCAACCGCTTCACGCTCGCCCAGCTCCAGGACATCGTGTTCTCCGACCGCCAGTACGCCGGCGAGCTGTTCCGCGACGAGCTGGTCGAGATGTGCGAGCAGGCGCCGGGGGGCTTTCTGCTCGACGACACCGGCACGCCGGTCGACGTCTCCGAGGCGTGCCCGATCCTCGCGGCCTGGGACCTCCACGACAACCTGGACTCCAACGGCGCGATCCTGTTCCGGCGCTTCGTGAGCAGGGCGTTCAGCTTCGACGTCGGAGGGCAGACCAACGTCCCGCTCCTGCCTCCGCCCGCCGTCTTCGACGTGCCGTTCGATCCCGCCGACCCCGTGAACACGCCGCGGGGCCTCAACACCGATAACCCCGACGTCAAAGAGGCGCTGGCGGGAGCGGTCCGGGACCTGCGCGACGCCGGGATCCCCCTCGACGCTCCGCTGCGCGGCTTTCAGTTCGAGCCCCGCGGCGGCGAGGAGATCCCGATCCACGGCGGGCCGGGGTCGCTGGGCGTCTTCAACGCGATCAACGTCTCATGGAACCCGGGTGGAGGTGGTTACCCCGACGTCTCCCACGGGTCGAGCTTCGTGATGGTGACGAGCTTCCTCGACGATGGGGACGCGGGGGCCGGTGGATCCGCAGAAAGATGCCCCGTCGCCGACCAGTCGATCTTGACCTACTCCCAGTCCGAGAACCCCGAGTCCCCGTACTACGCCGACCAGACGCGGATGTTCTCCAACAAGCAGTGGGTGGACGTCCCCTACTGCGAGTCCGAGATCGCGGCCGATCCGGCCCTCCAGGTGACGCCGCTGAACGGCGGCTACTCGCCGCCGCCGGCGACAGAGGCCCCGGCGCCGCTCGCAAGCGGCGGTAGCGAGTGCACGATCGAGGGGACGCCGGGGAAGGACAGGCTCCAAGGCACCCCGGACCATGACGTGATCTGCGCCGGCGGCGGTGCCGACGTGGTGCGCGGTAAGGGCGGCGGCGACGTCCTTCTCGGCGGCGACGGGCCGGACAAGCTCTCCGGGGGCGCCGGCGACGACTCGCTGTTCGGGGAGCGGGGCAGGGACCGGCTGGTGGGAGGCCACGGGATCGACGAGCTCGTCGGCGGGCCCGGCAAGGACCACAGCGAGCAGTGAGCCCCGGGGGGCGCCTGGCCTAGGTCGAGCGTCCCCGCTCGGGCGCACTCGTCAGCTTTTCGGCCGTGATCGTGCGCACGACGTCCGCGGTGAGATCGGGGCGGCTGACGATTCCGTCCTCGATCGGCACCCGGTGGGCGTCGGGCAGCAGCTCGCGCAGGACGGCGTCCATGACGTCGATCGACGGGAACCACGGCCCCGCGGTGACCGGCGAGGTGAGGATCCACAGCCGATCGCCGAGCGCCCGCCCGGCGTCGGTCGCGTCGTCATCGGCCCAGGCGCCCAGCCGCGCGACGGCCACGTCCTGGGGCGTGTATCGGACCAGCCTGTCGACCCGCTCGCGCACCTCGGCCTCGTTGAGCTGCGGGTTCACGGCGGTCATCAGGGGGCGCATGGCGCCGCGGTAGTCGGTCGAGATCATGTCGAGGAAGGCGTCGACGACCGTCGGTGAGGAGATCAGCGCCTCGGTTCCGTGAAGCGTCGAGCGCGCGATCGGCGCCGATCCGATGGCGATCACGGCGGCAATGAGCTCGGGGTGTTCGACGGCCGCGCGGGTCGCCCTGTTTGGCGCGTCGGCGAGGCCAATGACGACAGCCGGGCCCCCCGCCTCGGCAGTCACCGCGGCGAGGTCCTCGGCGCCGGTCAGCATGTCGTAGGGCCCCTGCCGCGAGGAGCGGCCGCTCCCGCGGGCGTCGTAGCGCAGCACGCGGTGATCGCGTGCCAGATCGCGGGTGAGTGGCTCGAACAGCTCCGGGATTCCCCACGCGTGCGGTGTGATCACGACGGCCGGGCCATCGCCTTCCGCCTCCCAGTGGAGCTCCGCGCCATCGGGGCGGCTCAGCCGCGGCATCGTCGCATCACCCGTCGGGCGCGGCTAACCCGGAACGAGCTCGCGGGCTCGCTCCGCGAGGTGCTTGACGCCAAGCTCCTCGAACGTCACCGCGGCCCCCCGGAGCGCGGTGGCGGCCGCCTCGGCGTTGGCGTCGCGCAGCCGCGTGCCGCGCAGCAGCACGCAACGCGCGGCGTCGAGCGGACGGCCGAGCTCGAGCCACGAGTCGCGCGCGCCGGCGAGGATCTCAGCGCCGGCGGTCGCCGGGGGAACGGTCGCTCCCCGCGCTTCGGAGGTCGCCGCCTGGCCGACCGGGTAACGGAGCCGCTCGGCGAGGTGCTCGGCCTCCTCGGCGGCCTCGCGGCCGGCGTCGAGCCGCCCGCCAAGCGCCATCGTCACGGCGCGCGCTGATATGGCCTCGATGGATTGCGCGATCAGCCCGGCCCGCTCGCAGACGTCGAGGGCCTGCGCGAGAGCGGTCTCGGCGCCGGTGTAGTCGCCGCTGTCGCGAAGCGCGGCCGCGAGCCAGAAGAGCGCCGAGAAGGCGACCTCGGAGCGCCCCACCTGCTCGCCGAGCTCGTGGGCGCGGCGGCACACCTCGACGGCGCCGTCCCAGTCGCCCTCGCGCCACCGCAGCACGCCCCGCATCACGTACGGGAAGCACAGCTTGCCGAGCAGCCCCTCGCGCTCGGCCAGCATCGAGCTCGCCTCCGTCGACGTCTCGACCTGCTCCCAATCGGCGCGGTAGACCGCGAGCTGGGCGAGGGCCGCGTGCAGCTCGACCTGGGAGGGCAGGTCGCCGACCTGCTCGGCGAGCTCGAGCGCCTCGGTGTAGGCCGAGGCGGCCCCCTCGTACTCGGCCTCGGAGACCTCGAGGTGGTAGCCGAGCGTGAGCAGGGCCCGCACCGCCTCGCCCAGGTCGGAGCCACGCGCCAGCTCGACGGAGCGCTCGAGATTCTCGCGCGCCTTGGCGGAGTCCCCGATGCGCCCGAAGACGCGTCCGAAGATCCCGTGGGCGCGGCTTGCGGCGGCCGATTCCCCGAGCCGCTCGGCGAGCCGAAGCGCCTTCTCCGAGGCGTAGATCGCGAGCATGTTGTCGCCGGTGTGCATGTACAGCGACGCCGCCTCCTCGTAGAGGCGCACCAGCTCGAGGCAGGGCGGACCGTCCTTGAGCAGGTCGATCCCCTTCTGGTAGTGGTCGATCGACGCCTCGCGCTCGCCCTTGTGCCACAGGCCCGCACCGATCTTGCGGTGCAGGTCCCCGACCCGCGCCAGGTCCTCCTGGCGGCGGTGGTAGTTGAGGCAGCGCTCCCAGACCTCGACCGCCTGGTCCACGCGGCCGAGCCGCAGGGCGACGTCGCCCTGCTTCTCGCCGATCCTGGCCTCGGTGACCGGGTCGAGCGCGTCCGTGAGCTCGAGTGCACCGCTGTAGTGGTTGAGCGCCTCCTGGTTCGAGTACAGCGCCGCGGCGGCGTCGCCGGCCGACTCCCCGAAGCTCAGCGCGAGGCTCGAGACCTGCTCGCGCTCGCCGGGGTCGAGGTTGGCGCTGGGGGCGAGGGCCGCGGCGCGCCCGTAGTGCTCCGCCACGAGCGCGACGACGGCCTCGCCGCGCTCGCCGGACCGCTCCTCGATGAAGCGGCCCACCTCGGCGTGCTTGCGACAGCGCACCGACTTCGGCAGCGTGCCGTAGGCGACGTCGCGGATCAGGGCGTGCTTGAAGGCGTATTCGTGCTCGCCGGCGAGCCTGCTGCCGGCGCTCGGGACCACGAGGTCCTTTTCCTGCAGCGCGGCGAGCGCCTCGCCGAGGTCGAGGCCCTCATCGGCGGCGAGCGAGCTCAGCGAGCCCTGCCAGAAGGTCTCGCCGACGACCGCGGCGTGCTGGAGGACGCGGCGCTCGAGCGGCCGAAGCGAGTCGAGCCGGGCGGCGAGCACCGAGTGGACGGTCTCGGGGAGAGTGTCGGCGTCCGGCGTCCCCTCCTCCTTGATCCGGTTGACCATCTCCTCGGCGAACAGCGGGTTGCCGCCGGAGCGCTCCGCGACCTGTGAGACGAGCTGGCCGTTGCCATTCCCCTCCCCGTCCGGGAACAGCGCGGTGACCAGCTCCTGGGCCTGGGTGTCGGTAAGCGGCTCGAGCGAGATCGCGGTCGCGTTGCGGCGCCCGCCGCCCCAACCCGGCCGGCGCTCGAGCAGCTCGTCGCGAGCGAGGCAGACGACCACCACCGGGCCGCGCACCCAGCGCGCCAGGTACTGGATCAGATCGAGCATTCCCTCGTCGGCCCAGTGGATGTCCTCGATCGCCAGCACCAGCGGCCGGCGGTGGCTGACCGCCTCGACGACCGAGCGCACGGCGGAGAACAGGCGGTCACGGGTCTGCTGCGGATCCTCGCCCTCGCGCCCCGGCGTGCTTGCGCTCGGGGTGCCGCCGGTCACCACCGAGCCGGCGGTCGCGATCTCCTCGGGGACCTCGATGCCAAGCGGACGCGCGATCAGGGCAGCGATCCGCTCGGGACGCTCGTCGGTCTCGTCCGAGATCAGCTCCTCGATCCCGCGGCTCAGCTTCCCCCAGGCGACGTCCGAGTCGTCGGTGTCGAGGATCTCGAACTGGCCGCGCATGACCTCGCCGAGCGCCCAGTAGGCGATCCCGGCCCCGTACGCCGGGCAGCGCCCCTCGCGCAGCGCGGGTTGCTCGGGGCGCTCGCCGAGCTTCGCGGTCAGCTCGCGCAGCAGCCGTGACTTGCCGACGCCGGCCTGGCCGATCACCGTGACGAGATGGGGCCGGCCCTCGCTGACGACGCGCTCGAACAGCGACGCGAGCAGCGCCGACTCGTCCTCGCGGCCGATCAGCGGGGTCGAGGCGCGCGCCGCGCGCCTTGCCACTCCCGGGACCAGCAGACGGACCGCCTCCCACGCGGGAACGGGCTCGGACTTGCCCTTCAGGTCGAGCGGTGCGAGCTCCTCGTACTCGAAGGCCGCCCTGGTCAGGCGATGGGTGACAGTGCCGACGGTGACGCTGCCGGGACGCGCGGCGGACTGGAGCCGTGCCGCGACGTTGACCGGGTCGCCCATCACCGTGTACTCGTCGCCGACCTTTCCGGCGAGCACCTCGCCGGAGTTGATTCCGACACGGAGTGAGAAGCTGACCCCCGCCTCGGCGGCGAACTGCTCGTTGATCTCGGGCATCGCCGCCTGCATCGCGAGCCCCGCGCGCACTGCGCGCTCCGGATCGTCCTCGTGTGCCACAGGGGCACCGAAGACCGCCATCACGTTGTCGCCGATGTACTTGTCGACGCGGCCCCCGTAGCGCGAGACCTCCTGTCCCAGACGACGCAGCGAGCGATCGACAAGTGACTTGACGGCCTCGGGGTCCATGCGCTCGGCAACCGCCGTGTAGCCGGAGAGGTCCGCGAAGAGGACCGTCGCCTTGCGCCGCTCCTCCGGCAGCGCCTCCGGGGTGGGAACGGGTCCGGCGGGCACGTGAGCGGCCGTCGTCCCGGCCGCGGTGACCCCCGGGGGCGACGCCGCAGCCGCCGCGTCGCCCGGCGGCGCACCCTGCGCCGCGAGCGAGCTGCCGCACTCGATGCAGAACTTCGCCTCGGCGGGGTTCTCGGCGCCGCACGAGGGGCAGGCTGGGGCGAGCCCGGTCCCGCACGACATGCAAAATCGCGCGCGCGGCGGATTCTCCGTTCCGCAGCTTGGGCAGACCCCGCCGGCCATCACCTCAACGATACGCAAGCCTCGCCTGCGCGATGCGTGATCTGTGTCACGTCGGCGCGGTCGGCGTCTACCCCCTCGCCCCCGGAGGCCCTACTCGATCGGTATCTCCTCGACCGGGCTCGCGCGGCGGGGCTCCTCGTCAAGGCGCTCGAGATAGTGGTCGAGCAGGGAGCGGACCGTTATCAGCGCCTCACGCTGAAGCTGGTTGAGCTGCTCGCGGAGCTCCGGCGAGGTGGTGGCACGCACGACGTCGGCGGTGCGGCAGATCGGACACCAGTCGAGGCACTCGGTCTCTCCGCCGCCGAGCGCCGAGGTCCACTCGTCAGGCGCGCTGTGCCTGGCGCCCGGCCCGCCGGCGCGGGCGGCGCCCGCTGCCCGACGCGGGCGGCTCGTCGCCTCCCACGGAGCCCGGTTGCGGCTTCGGTCTTGCGGCTCGGCCATCCTCGAAGCTGATCTTCAGCGTGCCGCCCTCGAAGCTCGCCCCCGAGGGACGCCGCTCCGAGAGCGCGGAGGGCAGGATGATAGTGCGCTTCTCGCGGCCGACGCCGACGATCAGCTCCGGCCCCACCTTGCGCAGGCGGATGTCACCCTTGTCGCTGAACGGGATCGACAGGCGCAGCACCGTGCGCCCGTCCTCGCTCTCGAGCCGGTGCGCGAGCTCGGAGTGCAGCACCTCGTGCGCAGCGGTCTCAGCGAACAGCTCGGCGCCGAGCCGGTCGAGCATCTCGGCGCCCACGACCTCGGCGTCGAAGTAGCGAGCGGTCAGCACCGGGACGGGCGCGAATCCCTCGAACACCGCGTCGAGCTGCTCGCGCTGGCGCTCGCGCCACGACCCGAAATAGCCGTCCGCGACGTCGTCGGGAAAGACCCTGTTGACGACCACCGCGTCGGTCAGGTAGCCGTAGAGGTTGAGGTAGGTGAACGTGCGCTGCGCCTCCTTGACGACCATCCGATCTGGATTCATGACCAGACGGATCGAGGCGTGCTCGCGGTCGCGGAGGATCTCGTTCATCGCGATCAGGTTGCGGACCAGGCGCTGAACGTCGTAGAAGACGTCTTCGCTCGGCAGCGGGACGTCGAGGATCGTGCGCGCGATCGGGCGGACGGCGCTGACCAGCCGCTTCTCCCATGGCAGCACCTTCTCGAGCCACCAGCGCGCGATGTCGGGAAAGGACAGCAGCCGCAGCGTCTCCCCGGTCGGCGCGCAGTCGACGACGATGACGTCGTAGTCGCCGGACTCGTGGTGGCGCTTGATCTGAAGCAGCGAGAACAGCTCGTCCATCCCCGGGGGGACCGTCAGCTCCTCGGCGGCGATGCTCATCACGCCGCGGTCGGCAAGCAGTCCCCCCAGCCACTGCTGCACGGCGCCCCAGTTGCGCTCCATCTCGCGCTGGGCCTGGACCTCCTGACCCCACAGGCCCTCGGCGACCGGCGTCGGCGCCCCGCCCAGCTCGGCCTCGAGCGAGTCCGACAGGCTGTGGGCCGGATCCGTCGACAGCACAACCGTGCGCAGCCCCGCTGCCGCGCAGCGCCGCGCCGTCGCCGCTGCGACGCTCGTCTTTCCGACACCGCCCTTGCCGGTGTAGAGGATGGTCCGGGGCGCCTTCATCGGCCGCCGAGCGTATCGGGATCGGCCCTCCGCTACTCTGCGCGGTCCGCCCACGATGCGCAGGAGGGATTCGAACTTGGCCCGTTTCAAGCTGCTTGCAATCGCCACCGCCTGTCTGCTCGGCACCGGCCTTCTCGTCGCCGGCTGCGGGGGCGGCGACGAGGACCCCGAGGACGTCCTGACCCAGACCTTCTCGGGCGACCATCAGGTCGACAGCGGCACGCTCGACATGTCGATCTCGGGCTCCGTCGAGGGGGCCACGAGCGGCAGCGTCGACGTATCGCTCAGCGGGCCGTTCGAGGCCGAGCAGGCCGAGCAGGGGCAGTTTCCGCAGTTCGACCTCACCGCGAGCGTCAGCGGCGAGGGCGCCGGTCAGAGCGCTGACTTCGACGGCGGCCTGATCTCCACAGGCGACGCCCTGTACGTCAGCTACCAGGGCGACGATTACAAGGTTCCCGACGACGTCTTCAAGCAGGCGCAGCAGAACTACGCGGCCAGCGCCCAGCAGTCGCAGCAGGGCACGGGCGGCGACTTCCAGGAGCGCTGCCAGCAGGCCGCCCAGCAGGGTGGCTTCGACGCGTCGCTGTGCGACGTCGACCCGCTGAGCCTGGTGACGAACCTCGACAACGAGGGTGACGAGGACGTCGAGGGCACCGAGACCGTGCACGTCTCGGGCGACATCGACATCGAGGAGATCGGCAACCTCGCGGCCGAGGCGATCGCGGCGAGCCCATCGGGGCAGTTCCTGCCGGCGAGCCAGCTCGATCAGCTGACCTCGCAGCTCGAGGACGCGATCGACGAGGCGAGCTTCGACGTCTACTCGGGCAAGGACGACGACATCCTGCGGCGGCTCGACCTCAGCCTCGCGGTCACGGCGCCCCAGGCGGCGGCCCTGCTGGTGCCGGTCCAGAGCGCGAGCATCGACTTCTCGGTCAGCCTCGGCGCGGTCAACGAGCCGCAGACGATCGAGGCGCCGTCCGAGGCCAAGCCGTTCGACGACCTGCTCGATCAGCTCGACACCGGCAACCTGCCGCTCGACGCGCTCGGCGGCGGAGGCGGCATCCCCGGCATCGGTGGGGGAGGAATCCCCGGCGTGGGCGGGGGCGGCGGCGCTCCCGAAGGAGGCGGCGGGGGCGACCAGGGCGCCTACCTCGACTGCATCGAGAACGCCAAGCCGAGCGAGATCGCGGACTGCGCCAGCCAGCTCTGACGCCGGTGAGCGCCGGCCCCGCCAGGGCCGCTACGCGCTGACCGGCTCGACGTCGAAGTTGCGCGCGTAGAGCTCGTCGACGCGCTCGAGCTCCTCGGCGCCGAGCTCGGGGACGTCGGCGGCGCCGGCATACTCGCGCAGCTCGGCCTCGCTGGTGATCGTCGGGATCACGGTCGTGACCCCGGTGTCGATGATGAAGCGAAGCGCGGCCTGGGCCATGGTGCGACCGCTGCCCTCGCACAGGAAGCGGATCCGCTCGATCTTCTGGAGGCCCTCGACGAGCCACTCGCGGGGACGGTGGCGGCGGTGATCGCCCTCCGGGAAGCTCGTGTCGGGCGTGAGGTTGTCGTCGAGCAGGCCGCTCGAGGTCGGGACGCGGGCCATCACCCCGACGCCGTGCTCTGTGGCGGATGCCAGCAGATCGCGGCCGGGCTCCTGCTCGAGCAGGTTGTAGACGGTCTGGACCGAGCTGATCGATCGCTTCGAGATCGCCCGCAGCCCCTCGTCGCGCCACCCGATTGCCGGCCCGAGGGCGACCCCGTAGTGGCGGATCTTGCCGGCCGCCCTCAGGTCCTCGAGCGCCTCGAAGGTCTCGTCCGACTCGATGGCGTCCATGCGCGGGTTGTGAAGCTGGTAGAGGTCGATGCGATCGGTGCTCAGACGCCGCAGGCTCGCCTCGATAGCGTCGCGCACGAACGCCGCGTCCCAGCGCTGTGGCCGCTCGCCCTCGGAGTGTTCGCGGCGGCCCTCGCCGAGCTCGTAGCCGAACTTCGTCGACAGCACGACCTCATCGCGGTGCGGGGCGAGCACTCGCCCGACTAACTCCTCGTTCGCCCCGCGGCCGTAGGCGTCGCCGGTGTCGAAGAAGTTGATTCCGAGCTCGAGCGCCGCCAGCAAGAGGCGTTCCCCGTCGGCCTCGCTGACATCGCCCCACCAGTTCGAGCCGAGGGCCCAGGTCCCGAAGCCGATCTCCGATGCCTCGAGGTCGGTGCTGCCGAATCGCCGCGTCCTCACGTGACGGCAGTCTAATGCGACCCCGCTGCCCCCTAGGCTTGCGGCACCATGAGCGCCCGCCCTCAGCCCCCTGCCCGATCCCTGCTCAGCGCCCAGGGCTGGCCGTACCTGCTCGTCCCGTTCATCCCGATCGCGATCGTCCTCGAGCTGGCCGATGCGGGTGCGGGGGCGATCTTCTTCGCGGCGGCGCTGGGGATCGTCCCCACGGCGGCGCTGATGGGCGTCGCCACCGAGGAGCTCGCGGTGCGCTCGGGGCCGGGGATCGGAGGTCTCCTGAACGTGACGTTCGGCAACGCCCCGGAGCTGATCATCGCCCTGTTCGCCCTCGGCGAAGGGCTGCACGAGGTGGTCAAGGCGTCGATCATCGGCTCGATCATCGGCAACATTCTGCTGGTGTTGGGAGCGGCCACCTTCGTAGGCGGGCTGGGCCGCGATCGCCAGCGCTTCAACGCCACGGCGGCCAGCGTCCAGTCGCTGATGCTGTTCCTCGCCGCCGCGGCGCTGCTGATGCCGGCGATATTCGAGCTGGCCGGTGGGATCGGGCTGCCGTCCGCCGGCGACGAGCTCGTCGACTACGGATCGAAGGTCGAGAGCCTCTCGGTGGCGGTGGCGGTCGTCCTCATGTTCACGTACGTCGCCGGGCTCGTCTTCTCGCTGCGAACCCACCGCGACCTCTTCAACCCCGCGTACGAGCAGGAGGACACGCTCGACTGGAGCGCCCGCCGTTCGGTCGTAATGCTCGCGATCGCCGGCGTCGCGGTCGCCGTGATGTCGGAGATCCTCGTCGGCTCGATCGCGGAGGCTTCCGAGTCCGTAGGCCTGAGCGAGTTCTTCATCGGCGTGATCGTGGTCGCGATCGTCGGCAACGCGGCCGAGCATTGGGTAGCGGTCCTGGTCGCCTACAAGAACAAGATGGACCTGGCGGTCAACATCGCGATCGGCTCGAGCGCGCAGGTCGCGCTGTTCGTCGCCCCGGTGCTCGTGATCGCGTCGTTCGTGATCGGCCCCGGGCCGCTGGCGCTGGTGTTCAACGGCTACGAGCTCGGCGCGCTGCTGATCGCGGTCCTGATCGCGAACTACGTGACTCACGAGGGCGAGTCGACGTGGTTCGAGGGCGTCCAGCTGCTCGCGGTCTACCTGATCTTGGCGCTCGCGTTCGGTTTCGCGTAGTGGGCGGATCGAGCGTCTAGCCGCCGGCGGCCTCGCGGCGCGTCAGCACCCGCCATTCCCCGCGGCTAAGCCGGTAGAGGACGTGCGGCAGGTCGAGGTGACGCACCGGGCGCTCGTACACGAGCCCCGCCTTCTCCATCACCCTTCTCGAGGCCGAGTTGGTGACGAGCGTGTAGGCGACGAGCGAGTCGAGCCCGAGGTGGCTGAACCCGACGTCGATCGAGGCCCGGGCAAGCTCGGTCGCGATTCCCACGTTCCAGCGCTCCGGTAGCACCGCCCACCCGACCTCGATCGCGGCCTCGCCCTCGACCAGGGTCCACTGAAGGCCCCCGCGGGCCACCAGCTGGTCCCCGTCCGCGAGCCGCCACCACCACTGCCCGAAGCCGTGCCGATCCCAGTGGGCGAGGTCGCGCTCGAACACCGCCTGGGTTTGAGAGGCGCTTCGCGGGCCCCCGAGATGGCGCGGCCATAGCGTCGCCGCGATCCGGGGATCCGCGAACAGGCGCCGCGCGAACTCCAGGTGCGCCTCGGCACTGGGTCGCTCGGCGACCAGTCGCCCGGTCTGCGGGGCGGGAGGGGAGGGGAGGGCCCCGGGCGCCGGATGCGGGCTCAGTCGGTGGGCCAGAAGTCGTCGACCTGCTCGGTGTCAGCGGCGGGGTCGTCGACCCGCGGCGAGCAGATGATCAGCTGCGCCTCGTCGGGGCCGTCGTTGTGGACCGAGCGCAGGACCTCGGGCGGGACTCGCACCGCGGTGCCGGGCCCAGCCTCGAAGACGTCGTCCCCGAGCTTGAAAGCGACCTTTCCCGAGACCACGAAGTAGATCTCCTCCTGGGTCCTGTGGCGGTGCCCGTAGCTGCCCCTGCCGCCCGTGTCCTCCGGCATGCGGCGCCATGTCAACGCGACCTGCTCGGCGCCGAGCGCATCGGTGAACGAGCGCATCTCCCCGAAGCCCGGGTATTGCGCCATGAAGTCGAATGCGTCCTCCCTCTTCGCGACGGTGTAGTCGCCCATCAGTCCTCCCGTCCGGGATCTTGACCGGTCTCGTCCTCGTCGAGCTCGTCGTCGCCCTGCTCGAGCGCCGTGCCCGACACCGAGCCCGTCGCGCCGGGGTGGTAGTGGGTCTGGAACGATTCCAGCAGCTCGTCGCGGCGCTCCTCGTTGACCGGCACCTCATCCGAGATCCTGACCCACTCGGCGCCCTCGTAGGCCTCCATGTTGAAGACGCTCTGGTCGATCGACGTCGAGTCGTCGACGATCACCAGGACCTCGGTCTGGGGATTGAAGTAGGTCCCCGGGCGGACCGCCAGCTCCTCGAGCTCCGTGATCCGATCCTCCAACTCCATCTCCGGCTCGCTGCTCACTGGCCCAGATTCTCCAGCTCGCGGAGCTGGCGCTCGACCTCCGCGTCGACGTCCAACGGCTCCTGGCCCTTGCGCGCCCGCCGCTCGTTGCGCGCGACGACGAGCTGGCGGACCTCCGTGCGAAGCTCGTCGTCGCGTCCGAGCGACGGCGCGGGGCGGTCGTCGAGCAGCCTCTGCACCTCGGCGTCGATGTCGAGCGGGGCCTCTCCGCGGGCCTGCTGGCGATACGACTTTGCCTCGACCATCTGGCGGATCTCAGCCTCGCGAACCTCGGTCGAGACCGGGACCTGGGTGCCGGCGCTGCGCTGCGGGAGCTCCTGCTCGATCGCAAACGGGCCCTTGCCGATCTGGCGCAGTGCCGACCCGGCGCCGAGGACGAATATGAGCGCGGCCACAGGGATCGCGACGAAGCCGATGATCAGCAGCACGTCTCCGTTTGACAGCGCGAGCGGGACCACTCGGCAAGGTTATCGACGCGGACACGCATGGGAGTGACGGGACCGCGGCGGCCTGGCCCCGGCGGGGAGGCCCGCGCGCCAGTGGTCGGACGGCGGATCCCGAACCCCCCGCGCGCCCGGATGACGCGCCTGGCACACGCGGATTCGGAATCAGCCGTCTGGTTTCCGCTGCGCCGGATTCGGTATCCTGCCCCCTAGCGGACTGGCTGACTGACCAGTCAATCGGTTTACCGAGAGCGGCCGGGAGCCATACTTGCCCCGGACCCCGATCCAAGGAGCTGAATTGGTCGACCTCACCCTCACCGACGAGCAGAAGGACCTGCGCGAGATGGCGCACAACTTCGCGGAGAAGGAGATCCGCAAGGTGGCCTGGGAGTACGACCGCGACGCGACGTGGCCCCAGGACATCGTCGAGAAGGCCTGGGAGGTCGGCCTGATGAACGCCGAGCTGCCCGAGGAGTACGGCGGGCCGGGGCTGGACATGCTCTCGGGTTGCCTGATCGAAGAGGAGATGGGCTGGGGATGCTCGGGCATCGGCACGTCGCTGATGGCCAACGGGCTCGCCGCCACGCCGGTGGTGCTCGGTGGCTCGGATGACGTCAAGAAGAAGTACCTCGGGATGCTCACCGAGGAGCCCAAGCTCGCGTCGTTCTGCCTCACCGAGCCCGACGCCGGGTCCGATGTCGGCGGGATGAAGACGCGCGCCGTCAAGAAGGGCGACAAGTACGTGATCTCAGGCTCGAAGTGCTTCATCACCAACGGCAGCCACGCCTCGTGGTACACGGTCTACGCGAAGACCGATCCCGACGCCGGGCACCGAGGAATCAGCGCCTTCGTCATCCCCCGCGATGCCGATGGGGTCTCGGTCGACAAGAAGGAAGACAAGCTCGGCCAGCGCGCCTCCGACACCGCCCTGATCTCCTTCGACGAGGTCGAGGTCCCCGCCGGGAACCTGCTCGGCGAGGAGAACCACGGCTTCAAGCTCGCGATGATGACCCTCGACCGCACACGACCGGGGGTATCCGCGCTCGCCGTCGGGATCGCCCAGGCCGCTTTCGAGTTCGCGACGGACTACTCGAAGGAGCGGGTCCAGTTCGGCGTCCCGATCGCGATGCATCAGGCCGTCGCGTTCATGATCGCCGACATGGCGACCAAGATCGAGGCGGCCCGCCTGCTGGTCTGGCAGTCCGCGATCCTGCACGATCAGGGAAAGCGCAACACCCTGGCCGCCTCACACGCCAAGCGCTTCGCCGCCGACACTGCGATGGAGGTAGCCGTGGACGCCGTCCAGGTCTACGGCGGCTACGGCTTCATCAAGGAGTATCCGGTCGAGAAGCTGATGCGCGACGCGAAGATCATGCAGCTGTATGAGGGCACCTCGCAGATCCAGCGGCTGGTGATCGCGCGCGAGATCCTCAGCCCGCGCCAGGACAAGCCGACCGCACCCGAGCGCGACCGGGCGAGCGACGCCGTCAAGGCCGAGGAGCAGGTCGACGCCGAAAAGCAGGCGGCGCCCGCCTGAGGCGGGGCCGCCCAGCGGTCAGTCTGTAGGAGCGCCGGCTAGCCGCGGCGCGCTGGGCTGATCGCGATCATGACGCCGATCGTCGTGAAGACGAACGCCCCAAGCACGATCCACTGATACCACTGCTCGATTCCGGTGAACGCCGCCCACCCGAGCACGCCCAGGAGCGGCACGGTGACGGCGGTGTACACGGCGAGACCCCGAGCGGACCTGACGCCGAGAAGCCGAGTAGCGCCTGGATAGTCGAGGTCTATCCGCTCGATCTGGACCCGCTGGGTCGTGTCCATGTTGGCCATCGGTCCCTCCTTCGTAGCTTCCATGCGACCGTACGCCCGCGCCCCGGCCGGCGTCAGTGAGGTGCATCACACCCCGCGGCCGCAGGCCCCTCCGGTCGCGACCTATTCGGCTGGGGGGGAGGACAGCTCGCCGGAGCGGATCCGCTCCGCCATCTCTTTCGACTCGGCGCGGTAGAACTCGCCGTCTGGGAGCTCGATCACCGGCAAGACGCGCTGGCCGCTGAGCTCCTCCACATCGTCGCGCTTGCTGCGGCGGGGCGAATGCTTGACGACCTCGTACTCGACTCCGGTCTCGTCGAGCGCCTTCTGCACCCGCCAGCAGGGGTGCGGGTCGATCTTCAGCCACATGGTGCTGCAGCGATGAAGCTTGACCGCCATGTCGCGCGCCTTGCTAGACGTGCTTGCGCTCGGGCCAGACCCAGGCCGCGAGCCCGAACAGGATCACGAGCAGGTCGCCGATCACGATCAGGTGATGCCAGCCGTCGAAGACCTGGACGGCGGCGAACGTCAGCACCGCGAGCACGACCAGGCCGATGATGGTGTAGGCGACCATCACGCGGCGCTCGGCGGTGCCGCTGAGCCGTGGCGAGTCGGTGTAGCCGGCGCGCTCGTACTGGTTGCGGTCGTGGACTGTGAGATTCCCCATTGCTCCTCCCGGTTAGTTGATCCTCCACGGTAGCGCGCGCGGGGGATCGGTGTGTGAGCGCCTCACAGACCGCCCTGCGCACCACCTATAGTCGCCGGCGGTGGCGCGCAAGACGTCCAAGCCCGTCGCGGAGGCGGTCGCGGAGACGGCGCGAGCGGCGAAGGCGCCGGCCACGGCCACGCGTCGCAAGGGGCGCCCGTCCGACGTTTTCGGCGGAGAGCTGCGGCGCCGCGACGTCTTCCCGTTGCTGGTGCTTCACCTGATTGCCCGCGAGCCGGCGTACGGCAACCGCCTGATCGAGGAGATCGAGCAGATCACCCAGGGCGTGATCTCGGTCAACCCAAACACGATGTACCCGCTGCTGCGCGAGCTCGAGGCGCGGAAGCTGATCGAGGGCCGCTGGGAGCACCCCGACAAGCGCACCCGGCGCTACTACTCGATCACCCAGGCGGGCCGCGCCGAGTACCGTCGCCTCGTCGCCGACCTCAAGCCATTCCTAGACTCCGTGATCCGCTCCGTGACGCTGATCAAGCGCGAGATCTACAAGGGGGGCTCCGCCGCCCTCCGCCGTCCCCGTGGGTAGGACCGCGGAGTCGGTGATGATCTCCGCTTCGCCGGCGGAGGTCTGCGCCGTCTACTTCGAACCCCGCACGTGGCCCTCGTGGGTGGACGGCTTCGGCCGCGTCGAGAGCTCCGAGGGCTATCCGGATGAGGGCGGGACGTTGAGCTGGCGCTCGACTCCGGCCGGGCGGGGGCTCGTCACCGAGCGGGTGCTCGAGCACGAGCCACGCCGCCTGCATCGGATCGCGTTCTCAGACGATGCGAGCGAGGGCGAGCTCACCACCCGCTTTCAGATCGCGCCGGTGGCGGATGGCGAGCCCCCGGCCACCCGTGTGACACAGGAGGTCGACTACCGCCTGCGGCGCCGCGGCCCGTTCTGGCCGCTCACCGACTTCCTGTTCGTGCGGTCCCAGGTGCAGCGCTCGCTGGCGCGGTCGCTCGAGCGGCTGCGCCGCGAGGTCACCGAGCTGGCCGAGGCGCCCGAGGGGGCACCGCCCGACCGCGCACCGCCCGACCGCGCTCTATAGCCTTCGCGCCCGCTCACGACCCCAGCTTTCTGATCTAGAACGGAGGGCCATGTTCGTCTTCAAGGCCGCAGTCGTCGGTGCCGGCACCATGGGAGGGGAGATCGCGCAGGTGATCGCCGCCGCCGAGATCCCGGTCGTGCTCAAGGACGTCGACCAGAAGTTCGTCGACCAGGGGCTCGACAAGGCCCGCGAGGTCACCAAGTCGCAGCTCGGCCGCCTGGTCAAGAAGGAGAAGCTCACCCAGGAGCAGGCCGACGAGCAGCTCGAGGAGGTCATCGGGCGGATCGAGGGCACGACGAGCTACGACTCGTTCGGAGACGTCGACTTCGTCATCGAGGCCGCGCCGGAGAAGATGGAGATCAAGCAGCAGGTGTTCGGCGAGCTCGACGAGGCGACGCCGGGGCGCGCCATCCTCTCCTCCAACACCTCGTCGCTGTCGATCACCGAGATGGGCGACGCGACGTTGCGGGCCGACAAGCTGGTGGGCTTTCACTTCTTCTACCCGGCCTCGGTGATGCCGCTTGTCGAGATCGTCGAGGGTGAGGACACCTCGCAGGAGACGGTGACCGCGGCGATCAACTTCGCCCAGGCGATCCGCAAGCAGCCGATCACCTGCGCCGAGGTGCCCGGCTTCGTGGTCAACCGGATCCTCAACGCCGGGGCAAGCGAGATCTGGCGCGCTCAGGAGGAGCAGGGCCTGTCGATCAAGAAGATCGACGAGGGGGTCGGAGCCGCGAACGTCGCGCCGATGGGCCCCTTCATGCTCGTCGACCTGCTCGGCCTCGACACCGTTCTCCACGTCGCCGAGCATCTGCGCGAGTCCTATGGCGACCGCTTCTACGTCCACCAGGGGATGAAGAAGCTGGTCGACGAGGGCAAGCTCGGCGCCAAATCGGGCGGCGAGGGCTTTTACGCCGATGGCGAGCCGCAGGTCGAGGGCGACGCCGACCCACCCGACGACCTCGCGGAGATGTGGACGCTGAAGGCGTTCGTCGAGGCGTGCATGGTGCTCGAGGAGGGCGTCTGCACGACGCGCGAGATCGACCTCGGGCTGATGGCCGGCGCCGGGCTCGATCCGCGTCGCAACCTCTTCCCTCCATTCTGGAAGGCGGACCTCGAGGGCCTCGACAACGTGCTCGAGAGGCTCGAGAGGCTCGAGGAGGCCCACGGCGAGCGTTTCGCGCCGCCGCGGACGCTGAAGCGGCTCGTCGCGCAGGGCCGGCTCGGGGCGGCGTCGGGACAGGGCTTTTACGCCTACGCGCAGCCCGACGAGGGCGACCAGCCCGAGACCGTCAAGCTCGAGACCCGCGACGACGTGGCGATCGCGTGGCTCGCAAACCCGCCGATGAACGCGATCGCGCCGCAGGTGATCGAGGACCTCGGCACGGTCTGGGAGCGCGTCAAGGCCTCCGACGAGATCCGATCGATGCTGATCTACTCGTCGCTTCCGGTCGTCTTCTCGGCGGGCGCCGACATCAAGGCGTTCACCAAGGCCGACCCGGAGCAGGGCCGGGAGGTGAGCGAGCGCGGCCACGCGCTGTTGCGCGAGTTCGGCAGCGAGGGCATCTCGACGATCGCCGCGGTCAACTCGATCGCGTTCGGCGGCGGCTGCGAGCTGGCGATGGCGTGCGACTTCCGGCTCGCGGCCGACTCGGCGCTGTTCGGCCAGCCCGAGATCAGGCTGGGGATCATTCCCGGGTTCGGCGGCACCCAGCGACTGCCGAGGCTGGTGGGGCCCGCCCGCGGCCTGGAGATGAACCTGATGGGCGACGGGATCACGGCCTCCGAGGCCCACGAGTCCGGTTTGGTCAGCCGGGTGGTTCCCGACCACGAGCTGTTCGACACGGCGATCGCCTGGGCGCGCAAGCTCGCCGGACAGGCGCCGGTCGCCGTCGAGCAGATCAAGTCGGTGTCCGACAAGGCCGACCTCGACGAGGGAATCGAGGCCGAGAAGGCCGGCTTCGCCACCGCGTTCATGAGCGAGGACGGCCGCGAGGGCATCTCCGCCTTCCTGGCGAAGCGCAAGCCGCACTGGAAGGGCGAGTAGGCAAGGCCGTGTCGCCCGTCGCCCCACGGACGTCGACCGCGGCGCGGGAGCTCGCGCGGCTGCTGGGCGAGGCTGAGAGGGTGGTCGCGCTCACCGGCGCGGGGATCTCGGTTCCGTCGGGGATCCCCGACTTCCGCTCCCCGGGCACGGGGATCTGGGAGAAAGTCGACCCCATGGAGGTCGCGACGATCCAGGCGTTCCGCCGCGACCCGGCGCGTTTCTGGAGCTTCTATCGCCCCCGCTTCGAGGCGCTGGCCGACAAGCGGCCGAACCCCGCCCATGAGGCTCTGGTCGAGCTCGAGGGTCGGGAGCTGCTCGAAGCGGTGATAACGCAGAACGTCGACCGGCTGCATCGCAGGGCGGGAAGCTCGCGGGTGATCGAGGTCCACGGCTCGATCGAGACCTCGAGCTGCACCTCGTGCGCGTCATCGTGGCCGCTCGAGGAGGTCGAGTCACTCTTCGACGACGACGGCGTCGCCGTGTGCCCGACCTGCCTCGGCTACGTGAAGCCCGACGTCGTCCTTTTCGGCGAGCTGCTGCCGGAGGCGGCGATGTCGGAGGCGCAGGCGCTCGCCGGGCGCGCCGACCTGCTGCTGTGCGTCGGCTCGTCGCTCGAGGTCTATCCGGTGGCCGGCCTTCCCGAGCTGACGCTCGCGGCGGGGGGAGCCCTCGCGATCGTCACCAAGGGCCCGACCCCCTACGACGACGACGCGGCGGTGCGCATGAACGGCGACGTCGTCGAGGACCTCTCGGCCGTGCTGGCGGCGCTCCAGGACTAAGGACGCTCGATAGCCAACGACTCAGTCGTCCCCCGACTTCCCCCTCCACACTGCGCCGGGCCTAGCCGCGTCCATCGTCCTGCCCTCGGGTCGTTCTGCGACTCCTATCCAGGACAGCGGCTCAGGATTCGCCGTCGCCCCGACTTGCGACGCCCCAGCCTGAGGTACCGGATAGTCATGTTGTGCCTAGTCGGCCAGAGACTGCCAGCTACCGGCTGAGCTCCCCCCAGCGCACCTTTGACGTTCGCGGCGCCCGCCCCCGTCAGGTCCCGACGCGCCGCCGGCGCAGCGCCCGCTCGCAGCGCGCCAGGGCGTCGCGAAGCGTCGCGATCCGGGCCTCCTCGAGCGCCCCGAGCAGCGCCTCGTTCGCCGCCTCGACGATCTCCTCGCGAATCGCCTCGAGCTTCTCGACGTCTTCGCGGACGCCGGGGCCGGGCTCGGCGGAGAGCTCGCGCAGCAGGGCCTCGAGCGCGATCCGCAGCTGCAGCGCGGCCTCGCGGGGGCGACCCTGGTCGAGGTCGAGGCGGGCTCGCAGCACCAGCGTCTCGCAGACCAGCACCTCGTCGCGGCCGCCCAGCACCGCGGCGACGCGCTCCTGGGGCTGAAGGACGTCGGTCCGGCGGCGCCGCTCCTCCGAGGGCCGGACCTCGCGGGCGTCGCTCCAGCGGCCATCGGCGACCTCGTCCCCGGTGCCGTAGCCGATCCGCAGTGCCACCGCACTCCCTGCTGAGAGCTCGTGCACGTAGGGATCCTGGGAGCCGGCGCGGTGGGCGGCGAGGGCGCGGTTGACTAGCAGCAGCGCGGCCTCGACCTGCGTGTCGGTGGCGGTCGCGTCGCCGGCGAGCTCGTCGAGCCAGCGCGCCGAGTCGGCGGCGCCTCCGAGCTCGTTTGGGGTCACGACCGTCAGCCGCGTCAGCGGCAGCGCGGCCGCCCCCGGGTCGTCAGGGACAGCCGCGGCGCGCCTCCGCCGCCGCCGCGGACGGCCCGCCGGGGGGGCGCCCAGCGTCTCCACGACGACGACCTCGCTCGCGTCGCCGTCGCGACGCACCAGGTAGCGGCCGTCGTCGAGCCCCACCCTGCCGGGGAACTCGAGCTGGACGAAGGGAAGCAGCTTCGCGGGGCTAGGTCTCTACTCGCCGAGGTGGGAGTCGCTTGCCCGGTCCTGCTTGCCCGCGGGCAGCGAGTACTGCGACGGGCCCTGCGGCACGTCGGGGTTGTCGATATCGCCGATCTGCTGGATCAGCCGCTGCCACTGATCCGGGTCGAGCACGCTCTCGAACTGCTGACCCAGCTCGTTGTCGGTGTACCCGGGCGCGAATCCGACATGGATGTGGTCGTCGTGGTCTGCCATCGCGAAGGTCGGCTCGCAGATCCCGTCCATCAGCGAGATGATCTGGTGCGGCTGCATCGGGCCCTGGAGCATGCAAAGGTCGTTGATCACCGCCTCGGTGATCGACCCCTGTCCCTGGTTGCCGAGGATCGGGATTCCGTCCACCATCGCGATGTCCATCGCGTCCCCGGTCGAGTGCTCGCTCACGTTGCCCGAGCTCGTGTAGACGCTGTGGCCGCACTTCAGCGACGTGATCACCAGCCGGTAGCCCTGGGCGGTCAGGTACTCCATCGCCTTGAGGATGCGGATGTCGATCTGCCCGGTCTGGATGTCCTCGCGCCCGCAGGCATAGACCTCGAGGCGCGGATCGTTGAGCACGTCGCGCTGCAGCTCGGGCTTCGACATCAGCAGAACCTGGCCAGCGTCCACGTTGGTGAAGGGGTTCTGGTTGCGGGACTGGTAGATCGCCGTCTGCTCGTTGAGCTCCCAGCCGTCGAGGATCGGCTTCGGATCGATCCGCTTCGAGCCCTTCCCCGCCGGCTTGATCATGAAGTGCACGTGGGGCGCCAGGTCGTCGGTCTTCTCGATCCGGCCGAGCACCGTTCCCGCGACGACCCTCGAGCCCTCCTTGAGCTGCTGCATGTCCATCGTGTCGTCGTCGAACTTAAGCACGCCGCCGAGGTACTTCTTGACCGTCTCGTAGCCGGGGAAGTGGTCTCCGAGCAGGTCGTCGAGCTGGCCCGTGAGGCTGGCGCTGTCGACGACGTTCGGACGCTCCGGGAAGGCGTACAGCCGCTCGCGCAGGTCCTGGCTGTTCGTGAGCTCGGTGTCGTCCGAGTCGGACGGGCCCGCCGAGTCGCTGGCCGTCGCGGTGTCGGTCGCCGGCTGATCGGGCTTGTCGCCGCCGCCGTCCTTGGAGCCGAGGAGCTCGAAGTCCTCGGCCGAAAGCTTGTGCTCCTCGGGCACGGGATAGACGTCCGAGATGTCGCCGAGCTGCGCGTAGGTGAAGCGGTTGCCGTAGCCGTCCTGGAGGACGATGAAGTTCCCGAGCCTCTCGGAGTGGCCGATCTTCCTGATGACCCCGTCGTTGACCGCGACGACGGGGGCGCCGTCGTGCGAGTAGATGTTGATCCCGCGGCGGGTGGGGGAGGACTCGATCACCTGGGCGCCGGCCGCGTACGAGTTGTCGTCGCCCTTCGAGCGCTCCAGGACCTCGCGCTCGGCGATGTCGTCGGCATAGCGCGCGTCGGCGGCGACCGGGAAGTGGGCGCCCTCGGTGAGGCCGGTGAGGGAGCTGACCAGGCCCTCCGACAGGTCACCGTAGTTCTCGGCGACCGCGATCACCTCGTCGACATACCAGTCGGCGTGGTTGTAACAGAAGATCGCCCCGCGAAGGTCCTGCCTGCCCCCGCACGCGGCCAGGTAACGGGCCGCGGCGCAGATCGAGTCAACCGGGTTGTAGGGGTCCTTCTCGCCGTCCGAGTTCCCGTCGCAGCCGTAGCCCTTCCAGGTCGAGGGCAGAAACTGCATGCAGCCCAGCGCGCCCGCCGTCGACGGCCCCATGTTCGTGCAGAACCCCGACTCGATCTTGTTGATCGCGGCGAGGACCTCCCACGGGATCCCGTACTGGGCGCCGTAGGCCTGGTAGATCGGCAGCAGGTAGAGGGGGATCTCGAAGTTGTTGATCATGAAGTTGGGGACGCCGATCCGCGACGTGCCGAAGTCGGCGATGCTGAGACCGGCGTTGGCGTTCGTCGGCGTCCCGTCCGGGTTGCGGATGTCGGGCTCTTCGATCGGCTCCCGCGGCCCGTTGTCACCCCCGCCGGCCTCGGTGCCGCCGCTGCCGTTGCCGCCGCCGGCCCCGCCGCCGCCGGCCCCGCCGCCGCCGGCGCCGCCGGTGCCGCCGCTGGTGCCGGGACTAGGAGCCGTGGGGCCGGCGCTGGGAGGGGGGGAGCCCGGAGCGGGGGCGCCCGGCGGGGGCGCCGCCCCGCCGCCGGCCGCCGGATCCTCCTCGCTCGCGTCGGTGGGGTCGGAGCAACCGGGGTCGGAGAGGTCGACGGCGCCGTCGCCGTCGTCGTCATTGAGGTTGGAGCAGGCGGGCAGCGCGCCGGTGACGTCGGGCAGCCCGCTGCCGCCCGGAAGGTCGATCGAGACGTCGCCGCTGCCGCTACCGAGCAGATCGGCCGACTGCGCGGTGACGGTGCCCACGGTCGCAACCGCCAGAACCGAAAGAGCCAGAATGACGAGCAGCCGCTTTTTCATCCGTGTGGGTCTCGGGTGCCGGCGAGCCAGCGCGAACCCCCCGCAGCCGGGCGTGGATGCCCGGGGCTCTCAGGCACGGACACGCTACTTGTTCGCTCCTCGCTGTGCAACCTTGAACCGACGCTCGCGGAGGCCGGCGCGGCAACCGTACCGGAGCCGTGCGGACCGAAGCGCAAGGGGGACTTCATGTTGCTGAGCAGTTCCATGGGTCGATGGCGGGCCAGTGCCCGCCTTGCCTTCAAGGATCGGCACGCTCGCGGTCGGGCTTGAAGCGCAGGCGGGGTCTCTCAGGCACGGGCACAGCCCGTCGCACCCGGATTCACAAACCGTCTAGGCTGACCGCGCACGATCGTCGAGCGAAGGGAGCGGAGGTTGGCCGAGCCAGACGAGGCCGCACAGGGCCTGCGTGACCGGCTGTCGACGGCCGGTGAGGAAGCGCTCGGCGAGGTGACCCAGGCTCTGCTCGAGAACCCGCTCTTCAACCAGGTCCTGGCGACCACGTTGGGCGCCGGCGAGCGCGCGCTGTCGGCCCAGCGCTCGGCGATGAGCGCGCTCAACATCCCTTCGGCGTCCGACATCGAGCGCCTCGAGCGTCGGCTGCGGTCGCTGTCGGGCCGCCTCGAGGAGGTCGAGGACAGGCTCGACGAGATCTCCGAGGATCTCGCGGCGAGCAAGCGCGGCGCCAAGGCCTAGATGATTAGAGCGCGAGGGCTCGTTCCGCGAGCCGCGCGCCTGCGAGTGCTGCGGCCTCGAGCTCGGCCTCGCCGAGTTGCCGTCCACGTTCGCCGGCGAGGTCGGAGACCACCAGCAGGCACGCGATCGCGACCCCGAGACGGGCGCCGAGCGCGAACAGCGTCGCGGCCTGCATCTCGACCGCCACCGCGCCGGCGTCGATCCACTCGCGGCGGCGCTCCGCCGGAACCCCGTCGGCGGCGGCGCCGTCGGCGTGGATCACATCCGCGCTCGCCACCGGCTCCATCCGCGCCGCCCCTGCGGCGGCGGTGAGCAGCGCGCGAGCCAGCGCTGCGTCCGGGAGGGCGGCGCCGGCGGCGCCGAGAGCCCGGCTGGTGCCGTCGGCGGCGAGCGCCCGCTCGCAGAGCACGGTGTCGGCGAGCGCGATGTCGCCCACCAGCCCGACGCAGGTCCCGACGCGGACCGCGCGGCGAACTCCCAGCTCGGCGAGGTCGCCCAGCACGAGGGCTGCGCTCGGCCCGCCGATGCCGGTTGCCTGGATCGTCAGCGGCCGGCCGGCCGCCGTCTCGCCGGAGTAGCCCCACAGCCCATGCGCGTGGTTGCTCATCCGTGGTTCGGTGAGCAGGGCCTGAGCCAGCGCGAGCGCCCGCCCCGGATCGCCCGGGAGCAGTGCATCCGCGGCGACCGGCGCGGTGGGGCGCAGCACGATCGGCACGCGCGCCAATATAGGACCGCATAGCATTCACCCGCCGTGGACGAGTCGAGCCCTCCCGGTGAGCGCGGCCTGCAGGAGGCCCTGCGGACCGCGATCGAGCGCACCCTCGCGGTGGGAGCCGGCTCCGCCGCCGAGACGCGCGGGCGGGCCCAGGAGCTGCTCGACGACGTCGCGCGCCGCGGCCAGGGAGCACGCGAGGGCTTCGCGCGCCGCGGTCAGGAAGCGCGCGAGGCGTCGGCCTCGATGACGGCTCGAGTCGTCGAGGCGATCCAGGAGATGCGACTCGCGACGGGTGAAGAGGTCAGGGCGCTGGGCGATCAGCTCGAAGCGATCGAGCGCCGCGTCGCGGCCCTCGAGCGGCGGCTCGAGGGCGGATCTCGGCCTGAAGTAGAGCCTGAGTGATGGCCCGCGGCAAGCGGATAGCGATCACGGGGATCTCGAGCCCGTGGGCCAGCGACCTCGCGCGGCGGCTCGAACGCGACCCCGCGGTCGAGTTCATCGCCGGGATCGACACCGAGCCGCCGGCGGCCGACCTCGAGCGAACGGAGTTCATCGAGGCCGACATTCGCAGCCCGGTGCTGTCGCGCCTGCTCCCGAGCACCCGGGCCGACACCCTCGTGCACTGCGCGTTCCTGTGGTATCCGGCGCCCGGAAAGCCCGACCGCGCCCTGCACGACATCAACGTGATCGGGGCGCTGCAGCTGCTGACGGCGTGCGAGCGAACCGAGACCCTGGAGGCGCTGGTGGTCAGGGGCTCGGCGGCGATCTACGGCTGCGAGGGCGCCGCGCCGCTGTTCTTCAGGGAGGAGATGGCGCGCCGCTACCCGCTCAAGACGCGGTTCCAGCGCGACGTGGGCGAGCTCGAGAACTATTTCGACAACTACGCCCGCCGGCACTCCGATGTCACCTGCTGCATGCTGCGCTACCAGCCGGAGATCGGGCCGGACCTCGATGCTCCCCTGGTTCGCTTCCTGTCGCTGCCCGCGGTCCCGACCCAGCTCGGCTTCGATCCGCGGCTCCAGTTCGTGCACGCGTCCGACGCGACCGGGGCGCTCGAGGCCGCGGTGCACAACCCGGTACGCGGGGCCGTCAACGTCGCGCCGTCGGGCTCGATCTCGCTTAGTCACATCCTGCGACTCGCGCGCAAGCCGTCGATCCCGATCCCCCATCCGCTGTTCGGGCCTGCCCTGGCCCAGCTGGGCCGCCGGCTCGGGGTGGGCGGCGCATACAGCGACGGGGTTCGGCTGCTGCGCTACGGGCGGGGGGTCGACAACACGAGGCTCCGCAGCGAGGTCGGCTTCGAGCCCGCGTTCGACGCGGCAGCCGCGGTGCGCGACTTCGTGACCAAGCACCACGGCCGCCGCCTGGTACGCGTCCCGGGGCCGGGCGATATCGCCAACGTCGTCGGGTCGAGTTAGCCGTGGAGGCCCGCGAGGCGACGGGGACCGACGGCGGCGCGCCCGCGCCGGAGGCGATCGCCGACTTCCTTCGCCGTCTCCGCACCGGGGTCGAGGAGGGACTCGATCCGCTCAACGCCGCCGAGCGCGCGGCCACCGGGCTGCCGTCGAGCCTGCGCAGCTCGGTCGAGCGCATGGCGCGGCGGATGCGCGGCGACTACCACGAGGACGAGTGGGGCTTCGACGAGGAGTTCGCCGAGGCGGCGTTCCCCCTTTTCGAGTTCCTCTACGACAACTGGTGGCGGGTCGCCGCGACCGGGGTCGAGAACGTGCCCGCACACGGCCGCGCGATGCTGGTCGCCAACCACGCGGGGTCGCTGTTTCCCTTCGACGCTTCGATGATGACGCTGGCGATCATGAAGGAGCATCCGCTGCCCCGCTGGCCGCGCTTCATGGTCCTCGACTGGGCTTTCGTGCTCCCGTTCCTGAGCGCGTTCATGCGTCGCGTCGGAGGCGTTCCGGCGAACCCGGACAACGCCGCGGGCCTGCTGGAGTCCGATCAGGTGGTGATGGTGTTCCCCGAAGGGGTGCGCGGAACCGGCAAGCCCTTCTCGGAGCGCTACCGGCTGCAGCGCTTCGGCCGCGGAGGCTTCGTCGAGGTGGCGCTGCGCACGGGCTCGCCGATCGTTCCGGTCGCGGTAGTCGGATCGGAGGAGATCTATCCCAAGCTCGCCGAGAGCCGCGTGCTCGCGCGCCTGATCGGCGCGCCGTTCGTGCCGATCACGCCGACGTTCCCGGCCCTCGGCCCGCTCGGTCTCGTACCGCTGCCGTCGAAATGGCGGATCGAGTTCTGCGAGCCGATCGACCTCTCCGAGCACCCGGCCGATGCGGCAGAGGACCGGGCGCTCGTCTTCGAGATCTCGGAGCTCGTCCGCGAGACGATCCAGGAGAAGCTCTACGAGAACCTCGTCAAGCGCGGCTCGGCGTTTCTCTAGCGCGCGGCTCGGCGGTGCGTCAGCGGGCCCGTCGGCGCGAGGGGAACGTTGAACCGAATAGTTCGGTCGAACGTGCCACTCGACGAAGTGGGCGCCACCGTGATCGTCGTCACATAAACTCCGGCCCACGATGCCGGCGGTGGCCGCCACCCGACCTAAACGTGCTTCCGCCCGCCACGGCTTCCGCTCCGCGGCCGAGATGTACGATGTGCTCGACGAGGCCCTGGCCGCCGTCAACGGCGACACGCGCATCGGGTCGTCTCTCCAGGCCATCGGCCTGCGGATTCGCATCGAGTGCCCCGACATCGGGGGCCTCGTCCAGGTCGCCTCCAGCGACAAGCCGAGCCCCTTTCTCGAATGGACGTTCGAGCGCGACGCGCCATGGGAGCCGAGGCTTAGCCTGACGATGGACTCCGAGGTGGCGAACGAGTGGCTCCAGGGGCGCGAGAGCGTGCCGATGGCGATCGCCCGCCGGCGCATGACCGCCTCCGGGGAGGCGCGCTGGGCACTGCTCTACCTGCCCGCTGTCAAGCTGATCGCGGGGCCCTACCGGCGGGTGGTCAGCTCCGGCTACCCGCACTTAGCGCTGTAGCGCTGGGGGCCGCGCCCCGCGCCGCTTCTCAGGGAGATTCCGAGGGGCGAATCCGGCCACCGTCCTGCTTTGGGCTTTCATACGACGCCCAAAGCAGGACAGTCCGCGAGTAGGGAAGCTCCAATAGTCGTTGACCGGTAGCGTCGGCGGGCGTAAGCTCTGCCGCGAGTGAACAAGTCAGCAGGCCGAAAGTGGGCCCGTGCGCCCGCCCGCCCTCCGGCGACTGGGGCGGAGGCGGCGGCCCCGCAAGGCGCCACACGAGCGTCGCCGGCCGACGCGGCGGGCCGTTAGCCCGCAAGCGACGGGGTAACCAACCCCGTCGCTCTTTGTTGGGATAGGCGACGAAGCAGTGCCGGACGATGTGATCTCACTCAACGAGGCGGCCCGCCGAGCGGGGGTGTCGCCCGCGACGCTGAGGCGCTGGGCCGAGCAGAAGGTGATCCCGGTCCAGGACGACCGCTGGACGGCGGCGGCCGCCGCCCAGGCCAGGGTGGTGTCGCGGATGCGAGAGCGAGGCCACTCGCTGGCATCGCTGCGCCGTGCCGTCCGTGACGGGAGGCTCGCGTTCGGGTTCGTCGAGGAGCTCTTTCCCAGCACGCAGAGGACGATCAGCCTCCAGGAGGCGAGGCAGCGCAGCGGTCTCGAGGAGGAGCTGATCGAGCGGCTGATGGCGCTGCTGGGGACGCCGACTGCTCGCGAGGGCATCCTCACCGAGCAGGACGCCGAGGCGCTGAAATGGATCGCGCGCGTGCTGGCCGCCGGCTTCCCGCTCGTCGCCCTGCTGCAGATGGTCCGCGTGTACGCGCAGTCGCTGCGCAAGGTTGCCGAGGCGGAGGTACGCCTGTTCCATCTCTACGTCCACGAGCCGCTGATCCGCGAGGGGGTGCCGGCGATCGAGATGGCGGAGGAGATGGAGGGCCTCGCAGGGGAGCTGCTGCCACTCGCCTCGCCGCTCATGGAGTACATCCACACGCGCTACCTGCGCTTCTACCTCGAGCAGGACGTCGTCGGCCACATGGAGACCGAGTTCGCCGGCGACTCTCAGATCGGGCGCATCTCGATGGCCTTCTGCTTCGTCGATCTCACCGGGTTCACGCGCTACACCGAAGAGGAGGGCGACGAGGAGGCCCTGGACCTGGTCGAGCGCTTCGTCGAGACGGTCGAGGACACCCTGCCCGCGGAGGCAACGATCGTCAAGACGATCGGCGACGAGGTGATGATCGTCTCGCCCGACCCGGTCACGCTCACGGAGTGGGCGGTCGGGTTCTTGGGCCTGTTTCGGGAGCGTCCCCAGCCCCGCGTGGGAGTCCATTTCGGGCAGGCCGTCTACAGGGACGGCGATTACTTCGGCGGCGACGTCAACCTCGCCCACCGGGTCGTGGCCCGGGCGCTCGGGGGGGAGATCCTGGTCACGCGGGAGGTCGTCGACGCGATCGGCCAATCCGACTATCTCGAGTTCGAACCGATCGGCGAGGTCGACCTGAAGGGCTTCCCGGAGCCGGCGGAGCTTTTCATCGTCCGACCGTCGTAGCGCTGACGCCGCCTGTGCGGGTCGTAACATCGACCTGCGATGGGCAAGGAGGAGGCACTCGCTGAGCTTTGCGTGACGGTCCGCGAAAGCGGGCTGGTCGAGGCGCGCTCGAGCGGCATCGTGCTCGTCTCGGGCGGTCCAGACTCCGCATGCGCGGCGGCCGGGCTCGTCGAGCACTGCGGGCGCCCCAACGTCCATGCCTTGCATGTCAACTACGGGCTGAGAGAGAGCGCCGACGACGACGAGCGCGCGTGCCGCGAGCTGTGCGCGCGGCTGCGCATCGACCTGCGCGTCGAGCGGCCCACGCTGGCACCGGATGGCAACCTTCAGGCGGCGGCTCGCGAGGCTCGCTACACGGCCGCCGAGCAGCTGCGCGATCGCAGCGACGCCGACTGGGTCGCCACCGGGCACACCCTCACCGACCTCGCCGAGACGGTCGTCTACAGGCTCGCCGCCTCGCCGGGCCGCCGTGGCCTGCTCGGCCTCCCGCGGCGGCGGGGATACCTGGTCCGGCCGCTGCTCGCGATCGACCGGCGCCAGACGCGGCGCCTCGCCCTCGACGCCGGCCTTCCGTTCGCGGACGACCCTTCGAACCTCGACCCGCGCTTCGCCCGCAACCGGATCCGCCACGAGGTCATGCCGGTGCTTCGCGAGCTCAGCCCGACGGTGGAGCGCAACATCGCGGACACCCGGACCGAGCTGGCCGAGGAGTCATATCTGCTCGAGAGGCTCGCCGCCGATCTGCTCGCCGACGGGGGGGCCGGAGGGGGCGTGGCCGGCGTGCCGGTCGAGGCTCTGGCGGGGGCCGATCGGGTGCTGCGGAGGATCGCGCTGCGGAGCCTCGCCGAGCGCGTGGCCGGACGCCACGTGCCACTTGGTCGGGAGCGCGCCGCCGAGATCTGGCGCCTCGCTCAGGAGCCCGAGGGGGGCGAGATCGAGCTCGGTGGGGGGCTGCGCGCGGTCTGCGAGCTGGGCGTGATCCGCTTCGCGCTGCCCGACGAGGACGAGCCCGAGGCGGTTCGGCTCAGCGTCCCCGGCAGCTGCCGTTTTGGCGCCTGGGAGGTCCGGGCGGCAGTGCGCGCGGGGCCCGTCCAGCCGGCGGGCCCGGAGCGCGCGACCCTCGACGCCGCAGCCCTCGGCAGCGACCTCGTGGTCCGCACGTGGCGCGACGGTGACCGCATCCGGCCGCTCGGGATGCAGGGAACCAAGACGCTGCAGGATCTGTTCACCGATTGCAAGGTGCCCCGGTCGCTGCGCCACACGCTGCCGGTCGTCGCTGCAGGCGATCGCGTCGCGTGGGTGGCCGGCGTCGCGGTCTCGGAGGATTTCCGCCTCGCCCCCGACACCCGCGAGGCCGTGATCATCAGCGCGCGCGTCGCCCAGTAGCTTTCCCGGCGTGGGCGCGCCAGACGAGGCGAGAGTGGGCGAGATCCTGGTCACGGCTGAGGACCTGCGCCGGCGCGTCGGCGAGCTCGCTGCGGAGATCAGCCGCGACTACGAGGGTCGCGACCTCGTGCTGGTGGGCGTCCTCAAGGGCGCCGTGTTCTTTGTCGCCGACCTGATGCGCGCGCTCGAGGTCCAGTGCGAGCTCGACTTCATGGCCGTGACGAGCTACGGATCGGCGACGGACTCCTCCGGCGTCGTGCGGATCCTCAAGGACCTCGACAGCTCGATCGAGGGCCGCGACGTGCTGATCGTCGAGGACATCATCGATTCCGGGCTCACCCTCCACTACCTGGTCCGCACCCTGCGGGCCCGGAACCCTGCCTCGCTCGAGGTCTGCGCCCTGCTCACCAAGCCCGAGCGCCGCCGCGTCGACCTGCCGATCCGATACGTGGGATTCGAGATCCCTAATCGCTTCGCGATCGGGTACGGGCTCGACCACGACCAGAGGTTTCGCAACCTCGAATACGTGGCAGTTCTGGCAGAGGAATAGCCCGCTTGCGGGCCGAATCGACCCTGGTACGCTGATTTTTTGGCGTCGTGGTGCTTGGGATCTGATCCCGCTGTGCCGACAACCCGTAATGAGAACTAGAGATCTGACGTGAGACGGTTCTTCAAGAGCGCCTGGTTCCCGCTGCTGATCGTCGTCGTGCTGGCGTTCTTCGCCCATCAGCTGATCAGTCCGAGCGGCCAGGAGGAGACGCCGCGCTACGACGAGTTCATCGGGACGATCGAGGACGACCCCGACTCGATCGAGCAGGTGACGATCCAGACCAAGGACCACACGGTCGAGGTCAAGGAGGCGGACGGCGGCGAGTACTCGACCGGCTACCCCGAGAACACCGAGGAGACCCTGGTCAACTCGCTGCGCCGCCAGGACGTCCCCACCGAGGTCGAGGGCACAGGCGGGTCGAGCATCCTGTCGCTGCTCACGTACATCCTGCCGTTCATCCTCTTCTTCGCCTTCTGGGTCTTCCTGATGAATCAGATGCAGGGCGGTGGCTCCAAGGTGATGAGCTTCGGCAAGTCGCGCGCCAAGCGGATGTCGGTGGACGCTCCCAAGATCACCTTCCGCGACGTGGCGGGCGTCGACGAAGCGGTCCAGGAGCTCCACGAGATCAAGGAGTTCCTCGAGAACCCGAAGAAGTTCCAGGCCCTCGGCGCGCGCATCCCCAAGGGCGTCCTGCTCTACGGCCCGCCAGGTACCGGCAAGACGCTGCTCGCGCGGGCGGTGGCCGGCGAGGCGGGGGTGCCCTTCTTCTCGATCTCGGGCTCGGACTTCGTCGAGATGTTCGTCGGCGTGGGGGCCTCGCGGGTGCGCGATCTCTTCGAGCAGGCGAAGCAGAACTCCCCCTGCATCATCTTCATGGACGAGATCGACGCCGTCGGCCGGCATCGCGGCGCCGGGATGGGCGGGGGCCACGACGAGCGCGAGCAGACGCTCAACCAGCTGCTCGTCGAGATGGACGGCTTCGAGCTGAAGGACAACATCATCCTGATCGCCGCCACCAACCGGCCCGACATCCTCGACCCGGCGCTGCTGCGCCCCGGCCGCTTCGACCGCCAGATCGTCGTCGACCGCCCCGACCGCAAGGGCCGCAAGCAGATCCTCGAGGTCCACACGCGCGGCAAGCCGCTCGCCAAGGAGATCGACCTCGACGCGCTCGCCGGTCAGACCCCTGGCTTCACGGGCGCCGATCTCGCCAACCTGATCAACGAGTCGGCGTTGCTCACGGCGCGCTCCGACAAGCGCGAGATCACGATGCACGAGCTCGAGGAGGGGATCATGCGCGTGATCGCCGGCCCCGAGAAGAAGAGCCGCGTGATGTCGGAGAAGGAGCGCCTCGTCACCGCCTACCACGAGCTGGGGCACGCGATCGTCGGCCACGTGCTGCCGAACTGCGACCCGGTGCACAAGATCTCGGTGATCAGCCGCGGCCAGGCGCTCGGCTACACGATCTCGCTTCCGACCGAGGACAAGTTCCTGACCACCAGGGCGGAGCTCACCGACACGATGGCGATGACGCTCGGCGGCCGGGCGGCCGAGGAGACAATCTTCGGGGAGATCACGACCGGCGCCTCGAACGACCTCGAGAAGGTCACCGAGACCGCCAAGCAGATGGTGATGCGCTACGGGATGTCGGAGCGGCTCGGCCCGCGGGTGTTCGGGCATGACCGCTCGATGCCGTTCCTGGGGCGTGAGTTCTCCGCCGAGCCCGACTACTCGGACGAGATCGCGCGCGAGATCGACGACGAGATCCGCCGCGTCGTGGAGGAGGCGCATCAGACCGCGAAGGACATCCTCACCGACCACCGCGAGGCGATGGATCACATATCGAAGATCCTGCTCGTGCGCGAGACGATCGACTCCGAGCAGTTCGAGCAGCTGCTCGCGGGCAAGTCCGAGGACGAGGTCTTCGGCCCCGGGGAGGAGCCCGGCCCGCCCGAGCCGGCGCCGAGCCCCGAGGAGAAGCCGCAGCGCGAGGGCCCGCGTCCCGTGCCGCGCCCCCGCCCGGGCTTCGCCGGCGGCTCGGCCGAGATGCGCTCGGATCCACCCGAGCGACGCTAGTCCGCCGGTGCGGCTCGCCGCCGTCGCCCTCGGGACGCTGGTCGCAGCCCTCGCCATGTCGGCTTGCGGCGGGGGAGCGAGCGACGAGGAGCGCGATCGGGCGATCGGCGCCGCGGCCGAGGCCTACCAGAAGGCGGCGCAGTCGGGGGAGGACCTCGACGCGGGCCCGTGCGTCGCCGAGCGGCTGCCGGGGCTCGACGACTGGGTCGTCGACATCGCGCACGACCCGCGCCAGGACGTCGACGACGACCCCGCAAACCAGTGCCAGCGCTACCGCGAGGGCGAGGCCTCGCACTTCGTCGAGCTGACGCCCGAGGGGGAGCTGATCCGCGCCGAGTAGCGGCGCGGGAGTTCCCCTCAGCGGTCCGGCTTCGAGGCTCCCTTCGAGCTGGTGCGCTCGTGCCGTTCTTCGTCCGGGTTGCGCGGCGGATGCGGCTCGCTCGTCGACGGCGGGGCCGGGCTTCCCAGCTCGTCGTCTCGTGAAGCCGCCTCGCGAGCATCCGGCCCGCGCGGGTCGGGGCGCTTCTCGTACGGATCGGGATACTCGGTCGGATCGGGATCCTCGACGGGGTTGTTGAGGTCGTGATGCGGCTCTCGGTCGCGATCGGGCCCCGGATCTCCCGGCCCGGGCGGCTCCGGAAAGCCGCTCGCCGCCTCGCCGGGTGACGCGGTCTTTGGATCCTCGGAGGTCCGCTCGTCTCGTTCTGGCTCGCTCATCCCTCGCGGCCTACCCCGGTCCAGTCGAGCCGAAACGGAGCAACCCGTAGCGCCCGTTCCCCGACGCGCGCCATACTCAATCCTGGATGGCGGCCTGGGCCACCGAAGCGCACAGCGCCTTGCTGATGGGGATCGTCAACGTGACCCCGGACTCGTTCTCGGACGGCCGCCTGTTCCTCGACCCCGAGCGTGCGATCGAGCACGGCCGAACGCTCGCCGCCGAGGGCGCCGACGTCCTCGACGTCGGCGGTGAGTCGACGCGCCCTGGTGCCATGGCGGTGCCCGCCGGCGAGGAGGTCGCGCGCGTCGTGCCGGTGATCGAGGGGCTGACGGGCGCGGAGGCTCGCGTCTCGATCGACACGTCGAAGCTGGCCGTGGCCGCCGCCGCTCTGGATGCCGGCGCTGAGATCGTCAACGACGTCACGGCGCTGCGCGGCGAGCCAGAGCTGGCGGGGCTGTGCGCAGATCGCAGCTGCGAGGTCGTTCTCATGCACATGCAGGGCACGCCGCGCACGATGCAGGAGGACCCAACCTACGACGACGTGGTCGACGACGTCAAGGCCTTTCTCGCCGAGCGGATGGAGTTCGCCGCGTCGCAGGGGGTTTCAGTGGAGCGGATCTGGCTCGACCCCGGGATCGGGTTCGGCAAGACGGTCGAGCACAACCTCGAGCTGCTGCGCAGGCTCGGCGAGCTCCGCGAGCTCGGGCGGCCGCTGTGCGTCGGGACGTCGCGCAAGAGCTTCATCGGCAAGATCACCGGGCGCCCGGTGGGCGAGCGGCTCGGCGGCACGATCGCCTCCTGCGTGCTCGCCCGCGCCAACGGCGCCGAGATGCTGCGCATCCACGACGTCGGCCCTGTGCGCGAGGGCCTCGCCGTCGCGGACGCGATCCTCGAGCCCGGCCGCGCCGGCGCGATCGCCGACCGGGTCTGAGCGGCTCGATCCCCGGTCCACTAATTTGGCCGCGTGGAGGCCCACGGCGAAGACGTGCAGTCCTCGGTCGAGGTCGAGCTTCGCGGCCTGTCGATCCACACCCATCATGGCGTCAGCGACGCCGAGCAGGAGGTCGGCCAGCGGCTCGAGTTAGACGTCTCGTTCGACGTCCCGGACTGCGACGCGGTGCTGACCGACCGCATCGAAGACACCGTCGACTACTCGGAGGCCTCCGACATCGTGGCGTTGGCTGCTACCGAGCGCAGCTACAGGACGCTGGAGCGACTCTGCCAGGTGATCGCGGAGCGCCTCATGGAGCGCTTCGGATCCGACAGCGTGCGCGTGCGCGCCGCGAAGCCCGAGCCGCCGCTTCCGCTCGCGATCGAGGAGGCCGCGGTCGAGGTCGTGCGCGAGCGGTCGCCGGAGGCGGAAGCCGAGGAGGAGTGAGTCCGAGTCGCGTCGGCTACCTCGGCCTGGGCTCCAACGTCGGGGATCGCGAGGCCAATCTCCGCGCCGCCCTCGATGCGCTCGACCGCCACGACGTCGAGGTCGGGGCGATCTCGTCGGTCTACGAGACCGAGCCGGTCGGCGAGTTCGTCGACCAGCCCGACTTCCTCAACGCCGCGGCGCGGATTCACACCGCGCTCGAGCCCGAGGAGCTGCTCGACGTCTGCAAGGCGATCGAGGTCGAGCAGGGCCGCATGTTCGGCGGACCCCGACACGGCCCGAGGTCGATCGACCTCGACGTGCTGCTGCTCGACGACCTCGAGCTGGCCACGGACCGCCTGACCATTCCCCACCCGGGCCTGACCAGTCGCAGGTTCGTGCTCGTCCCATTGCTCGAGCTCGACGCGACCCTGACGCTCCCCGACGGCAGCTCGCTGGCCGCGTCGCTCGAGGCGCTGGGCCCGGGACAGCGCGTCGAGCGAGTTGCGACGCTCGACTAGTGGCCCCCCACTGCGCTTTGGCTGGAGCTCGGGGCCCTAGCTGGAGCTCGGTGCCGCCTCGGCGACCCGCATCGGCTCGAGCCAGGCGGCGGGAAACACGGGCCCGGTGCGGCCCGGGAACTCCGGCACGACGCGCACGGCGTGCTGGCCCGCGGGCCGCTCCTCGATCGCGGCTCGCAGGTCGTCGAGCGTCATCAGCAGCCGCACACTGGTCGCGATCTGGAGGTCCGCGGCGTTGACGTCCTCGCCTCCCAGCACGCCGTCGGCGATCCAGTCGTCGATCCGCTCCAGGGCGCCGGGGAGCGCGGCGAGGTCGGAGCGCACGTTCTCGTCGGTCGCCCGGTTGAGGCGTACCGAGGCGGCGATGATCGGCGCGGCGGTCTTCGTCGCGACGCTGATCGGGACGCCGAGCCGCGCCCCCTCCGCATAGCTGCCGATCGCCGAGGGATCGCGCTTGATCCCGTTCCAGAGCGTCCGCCGGGCGAGGGCCTGCAGGATCTCATCTCCCCAGCGCTCGGCCTCCTCCACCGCGGCGCGGCGCTTGGCCTCGCCGGGAAGAAGCGGCGGCTCGGGTCGAAGCCGGTCGAGCTCGCGCGCGATCTTGATCGAGCCCTGGACCCGGTGCCCGTCGAGTCGTAGCGCCGGGACCGTCGTGCCGGGGAACCGCAGCGCTCGCAGGACCCCCTTTGAGATCACGGGCATCAGGTCGCGGCGCTTGTACTCGATCCCCTTGCGCTCGAGCATCAACCTCGCCGCCATCGAGGGATGCGAGCCGGGGATCACGTACAGCGTCGCGCTCACGCCCGGGATCCTAGTGGTCCCCGCCGCAACTGTGCCCGTCCCAGCTGCGCCGAGGACCGCTGGCGGATAATCCGGCTCATGCTGCTCGCGATTGACGTTGGCAATACGCAGACCCACGTCGGGACCTTCGACGGCCAGAGCCTGGTCGATCACTGGCGGCTCGCCACCGACGCCGAGGCGACCGCCGACCAGCTCGCGGTGACCGTGGCGGGCCTGCTGCACCTGCGTGGGGTCGGGTTCGACGGCCTCGACGGTTCGATCGTCTCGACGGTCGTCCCCCGGCTGGGCCCCGAGTACTCGCGCATGTGCGAAAAGAACCTCGATCGGGAATGCCTGATGGTGGGGCCGAGCCTCAAGACCGGGATGCCGATCAAGATCGACAACCCCCACGAGCTCGGGGCCGACCGGCTCGTCAACGCGGTCGCCGTCTACGACCGCGTCGGCGGCGCTTGCGTGGCGGTGGACTTCGGCACCTCGAGCAACTTCGACGTGGTCTCGGCGGACGGCGAGTACCTGGGCGGAGTGATCGCGCCCGGGGTCGAGATCTCGATGGAGGCGCTCACGGAGCGGACCGCGAAGCTGCCGCGGATCGATCTCACGGCGCCCGAGGGCGCGATCGGCAAGAACACGCAGGCGTGCATCCAGTCCGGTGTCGTGTACGGGTTCGCGGGGCTGATCGACGGCATCGCGCGCAGGCTCACCGCGGAGCTCGGCGACGACCCGACGTTCGTCGCGACAGGGGGGCTCGCCGGGGCGATCGCCCCGTTCTGCGACACAATCGACGAGGTGGATGACCTGCTGACGCTCAAGGGGCTGCGGCTGGTCTACGAACGCAACGGATAGATGCAAGCGACGCTCACATCACCTTTCCGGATCGGGGACGTGGAGATCTCCAACCGGATCCTGCTCGCCCCCCTGGCGGGGATCGGGAACTGGTTCGTGCGCCTCCAGGCGCGCAGGCACGGCGCGGGCCTCGCGGTGTCCGAGATGGTGTCGAGCTTCGCCCTGCATCACCGCAACCGACGCACCCTCGACGAGCTGCTCGTGATCGACCCCGCCGAGCACCCCGTCTCGGTGCAGCTGTTCGGCCACGACCCCGAGGCGATGCGGTCCGCGGCTCGGATCGCGGCCGAGGCGGGGGCGGACCTGATCGACATCAACATGGGCTGTCCGGTGCGCAAGGTCTGCAAGACGGGCGCGGGCGCGGCGCTGCTGTCCGACCACGATCTCGCGGTACGTCTCGCAACGGCCGCGATCGAGGGATCGCAGAGGCCGGTGACCGTCAAGCTTCGCTCGGGGCGGGAGCCGGGCGACGACTCGGGCATGGAGCTCGCGGTGCGGCTCGCCGGGGCGGGCGTGGCCGCGATCGCCTTTCACCCCCGGCCCGCGTCCGTGCAGCACGCCGGAAGCCCCGATCGCGGTCTGGTCCGTGAGCTCGTCGACCGCGTCGATGTCCCGGTGATCGTCTCCGGCGGGCTGCGCAGCGCCGCGGACGCGCGCCGCGCCTACGACGCGTCCGGCGCTGCGGCCGTGATGATTGCCCGCGGGGCGCTCGGCAACCCGTGGATCTTCGAGGAGCTCGCGGGGCGCCGAGCGGCATCCCCCCGTCCCGACGAGGTGATGCGCGAGCTGCGTTGGGTCATGGACCGCGCCGAGCAGCACTTCGGCGCGGCTCGCGCGGCTCCATACCTGCGCAAGTTCTACCCCTGGTACCTGGAGCGGCTTGGCCTACCGAAGCGGGCCAACCGGCCGCTTCAGTCTGCGTCCACGCTCGCCCAGGCCCGCGATCTCGTGGCCCGCCTCGCGAGGCCGGACACAGACGTGCACGACCGCGCGCCGACGCGGTTCGCAGGCGCGCTGGCGCCCGCGCCGGCCTAGCCCGAAACCCCCCCGGCCCGACGATCGCCGGTCGCTATAATCCGCGCTCGCTTGCCCGAGGCAGCGTGCTCAGTGAGTGGAGCCGCGTCCGGGCGTTATTCGTGAGGGAGGTCGCTTCTTCGGGCGGCCCCGAGCCTGGAATCGTCGCAACAAGGAGAGGACTGAGGCAGCGTTGAGCCGCGAATCTCTGATCACCCCAGACGGTCTCGAGAAGCTCAAGGGGGAGCTCGAGCAGCTCACCACGGTGAAGCGCCGCGAGGTCGCGGAGCGGATCAAGGACGCGCGCGAGTTCGGCGACATCGCCGAGAACTCGGAGTACGACGACGCCAAGAACGAGCAGGCCATGCTCGAGCAGCGGATCGCGCAGCTCGAGGAGAGGCTGCGCCGCTCCAGGGTCGTCGACAACAAGCGCGTCGACACCGACATCGTCGGAGTCGGCGTCAAGGTGCACGTCAAGGACCAGAAGTCCGGGGACTCGCGAAAGTTCCACATCGTCGGCTCCGCGGAGGCCGACCCCACCCAGGAAAAGCTCTCCAACGAGTCGCCGATCGGCAAGGCGCTCGTCGGCCACAAGAAGGGTGACGTCGTGACCGTGGACGTTCCCCGCGGGCCGAAGAAGAAGCTCAAGATCACCAAGATCGAGGCCGCGTAGGGAGATCCGGCGGCGGCCGGATGGCTCGCTAGTCTCGCCGCGATGGGCGACGAGGCCGAACGACCGCAGCGGCCCACGTCCGACCTGCTCGCCGAGCGGCGGGCGAAGCTCGAGCGGCTGCGCGACGCGGGAGTCGAGCCGTTCCCGCACACGTTCGGCGATCGCGAGGACATCGCCGCGGTGCGGGCGCGCCACGAGGGGCTCGCGCCGGGGGAGGACTCCGGAGAGCGCTGCCGCGTGGCGGGCCGGATCACGGCGCGGCGCGGCCACGGAAAGGCGGCGTTCATCGACCTGCGCGACCGCTCGGGGCAGATCCAGCTCCACTCGCGCGCCGACGTCCTCTCGGACGACTCCCACGAACGGCTCGCCGGCCTCGATCTCGGGGACTTCGTCGGCGTTGAGGGCGAGGTGTTCGCCACCAAGAGCGGCGAGCTGACGGTCCGGGTCGCCGGCTGGGAGCTGCTCGCGAAGAGCCTGCGCCCGCTTCCGGATACGTACTACGGGCTCGAGGACACCGAGACCCGTTACCG
>WNFU01001896.1_pt1 | contig 44294 bp, 39 predicted proteins | sample 5400121 | NCBI WGS metagenome assembly WNFU01 (sample SAMN13153360, study PRJNA577476) | soil metagenome | isolation source: 100 cm soil or saprolite under grassland replicate 1 | place: USA:California | collected 2016-06-15 | reverse complement strand
CCACGAGCTGCTCACGCCGGGGGAGTACACGCAGCTCACCGGGCGGGCCGGCCGGCGCGGCATCGACCAGCGGGGCGCCGCGGTGGTGCTGCACCAGCCCTTCCTGCCGTTCGAGCGCATCACCGGGCTGGTCTCCGCGCGGACCTACCCGCTGACCTCGTCCTTCCGGCCGTCCTACAACATGGCCGTCAACCTGGTGGCCAACTACCGCCGCGAGGAGGCCGAGCGGCTGCTGGCCTCGTCGTTCGCCCAGTTCCTGGCCGACCGGACGGTGCACGGGGCCGAGCAGACGCTGACACGCAACACCGAGTACCTTGCCGGCTACCGCGCCTCGGCCACCTGCGACCGCGGCGACGTGGAGGAGTACTGGGCGCTGCGGCGCGAGCTGCGCACGCGGGAGAGCGCCGTGGCCGACGCCGACCGGCACCTGCGCACCGAGGAGGCCGCGGCGGCGCTGCGCGCCCTCACCCCCGGCACGGTCGTCTACCTGCCAGGCGGCAGGCGCCGCGGGCTGGCCGCGGTGCTCGGCCCCGCCGGCGGGCGCGACGGCGCCACCGGCGTGCTGGTGCTCACCGAGGACCGGCGCGTGCGCCGCGTCGCGGTCCGCGACCTCGGCGGCGCGCCCGTCGCGGTGGGCAAGCTGGCAATGCCGCGCGCGCTGTCGCCCAAGAGCCCGCGCTTCAAGGCACGGGTGGCCGAGGCCCTCGCCAAGCTCGACCCGCCGCGGCCGAGCCAGACCCGGCGGCGGCGCAAGGCCGCCGACGACCCCGACGTCGCCCGGCTGCGGGAGGAGCTGCGCGCCCACCCGGTGCACGGCTGCCCCGACCTCGCCGAGCACGAGCGCTGGATGCAGCGCTTCGACCAGCTCACCCGCGACACCGAGGCACTGGCCGCGCGGGTCCGGCGCCGCACCGGCTCGCTGGTGCGCACCTTCGACCGCGTGCTGCGGGTGCTGGGCCGGCTCGGCTACGTCGACGGCTTCGCGCTCACCGGGAAGGGCGAGACCCTCCGCCGCGTCTACAGCGAGGCCGACCTGGTGGTGGTCGAGGCGATCCACCGCGGCGTGTGGCTCGGGCTGGACCCGGCCGAGCTGGCCGCGTGCGTCTCCAGCCTGGTCTTCGAGGCACGCGGCGGCGAGGGGCCGCCGGCGCGGCCGGAGCTGCCCACCGAGCGGGTCCGCTCCGCCCTGGCCGCCTTGGACGAGCTGTGGCACGAGGTCCACACCCACGAGGCCGCCGAGGCGCTCGACCTGACCCGCGGCCTGGACCTCGGCTTCGCCGACGCCGCCTGGCGCTGGGCCACGGGCCAGCCCCTCGAGCGCGTGCTCGCCGACGACGAGCTCACCGCCGGCGACTTCGTCCGCGTCACCAAGCAGCTCCTCGACCTGCTCCGCCAGATCCAGGAGGTGGCCGGCGACGGCGAGCTGGCCGCCACCGCCCGCGCCGCGGTCGCCGCCTGCCAGCGGGGCGTGGTCGCCTACTCCGGCCTGCTGTGAACGACTGCGGGGGGCTCCGCCCCCGCAACCCCCCCGAAGACCACAGTCGCTGTGATCCATGGAGACAGCTACAGACCGCCCCCGTCCTTGGCGTGGCAGCCGGGATGGGGGCGGTCTGTAGCTCTACGACAGCTCGAGGACCGGGCGCACCTCGATCGTGCCGAACTGGGCCCCGGGGATCCTCGTCGCCAGGTCGGTCGCCTCGTCCATGTCCTTGCATTCCAGCAGGTAGTAGCCGCCGAGCTGCTCCGGCGTCTGGACGGCGGGGCCGTCGCTCACCTGCGCCCGCCCGTCCCTGACGCGGACGCTCCTGGCCTCCGCGACCCGCAGCAGCGGCTCGCCGCTGCGCAGCAGGCCGCGCTGGGTGACCTCGCCGTGGAAGGCGTCGTATCCCTTGGCCTCGGCGTCGCCCTCCGGCGTGCCCCAGGCGGGCCGGTCGTCCTCGTTGGTATAGATGAGCAGCACGTAGCGCATGGCGCGCTCCTTCCGGTTCCGCCGGCGCCGTCCGCCGGCCTCACCTCCATGACGATCGGCTGGCACCGGAATCGACATGAGGAGAGCGAAGCCGAACGAGATCTCCGGGGCTCGCCGCGCTCCACGTCCGGCCAACCTGGAACAATACCCCGGGCCCGGGAGGCATCGACCCGGGCGCGACCTGCGTTGGAAGGCACCGAGCGAGTGAGCGAACCCACCCCCGTCCCCGAGATCCGCCCCGACCCGGCCGCGCTGCTGCCGTTCGGGCCGCCGTTCCTGATCGGCGACCCCGCCGCCGGCCGCCGCGGCCTCGCCGAGCTGCGCCGCCAGCTCGCCCGGGAGGGGGTGGTGGCGGAGGCGGCCGTTGCCAGGCCGGCCGCCCGCGCGGGGGAGCTGGCAGCCCGCGCGCTGCAGCGTGGCACCCGCCTGCTGGTCGCGGTCGGCTCCGACGAGATCGCCCACGCCCTGGTCACGACGCTGGTCGCGGCCGACGGGCCGCGCCACCCGGAGGCCGTGCTCGGGCTGGTGGGGCTGGGCCGTCAGGACCTGGCGGCCACCTTCGGCCTGCCCGACGACCCCGAGCGGGCAGCTCCCCACCTGCTCGGCGAGCGCCTGTTCCTCGCCGACGCCGGCCGCGCCCGCTGGCGCGGTCCCGACGGCGCCGAGCAGGCCGCGGTGTTCGCCAACTGCGCCGAGCTCGGCTACCCGGCCGAGACCTCGGCCCGGCTGGCCGGCCGGGACCCGACCCGCCGGGTCGGCCGCCTGGTCACCGCCCTGCGCGCGCTGGCGGCCAGCCGCTCGACCCCGGCCCGCCTCGCCCTGGACCGCACCGCGGTCGAGTTCCGCCTGGCCGGGCTGGTGATCGCGAACGGCCAGTTCTCCATGGGCCGCATGAAGGTCGCCCCGCGCGCCCTGCCCGACGACGGCCGCCTGTCGGTGATGGCCTTCGAGGGCCAGCCGCTGGTCATGTACGCCCGCTCCAAGGAGCTGTACTACGGCACGCACGTGCCCCACCCGTCGGTGCGGGAGTACCAGTCCACCCGGGTCGAGGTCGACACCGCCGAGCCGTTGGCGCTCACCCTGGACGGCGTCCGCATGGCCGGCGGCCCGCCCCTGCGCGTCGACGTGCTCGACAAGGCCCTGCGCATCAAGGTGTGACCCGCCGGGTGGCCGCTCGGGCCTCGCCGGGCGCGGCCTCCTCGTCGCGCGGTGGGGCGGTGAGCCGCTCGGGGGTGAACCGCGGCCAGGCCACCGCCGCCAGCACCGCGACCGACGCGGCGGCGATCCAGAACGGCGCGGTGATGCCGAGGGCCTTGGCGAGCAGGCCGCCCAGAAGCGTGCCGAGCGCGGCGCCGCCGAGGCTGAACAGGGAGTAGACGCCGTTGACGCGGCCACGGAGCCGCTCGGGGACGATCCGCTGGCGCGGCCCAGGACCAACCCCTGCGCGGCGGGCCCTACGCCCACGGTTCGACCGGCTGAGTGGCCTACGAGTGCCCGGGCTCCGGGTCGAGCAGCAGCCGGGCGTAGTTGCCCAGAGAGCGCTGGTAGCGGGGGAGGTGCGGTGCCAGCGCGCCGAGCGCGAGCGACACCGCCTCCCGCTCACGGCCGACATCCACCAGGGCCAGGGCCAGGAAGGCCCGGACCGCGTCGTCGAGGTGGTCGGACCCGGCGTCCAGCTCGCTCGTCAGCAGCGCGACGCTCTCCCGCGGCTGGCCGAGGTTGCGCAAGGAGCTGGCCATCTGGATCACCGCGCGGCGCCGGCGCTCGCCGGTCAGCCCGCGGTCGAGCGCCTGCCGGTACAGCGGCACCGCACGGTCCGGGTGGCCGGTCGAGTCCAGCGAGGCCGCCCGCTCGAACGCGCCGACGCCGCTGTCCGGGGGCAGCTCGGCGGCGAGCCGCTCGATCAGGGCCAGGAACTCCGCCTCGCCGTGCTGGTCGATCGAGGCCCAAGCCTCCGCCACCCGCCGCTCCCAGTCCACTTCGTTCACCGGCACAGCCTTCCCACCTCCGCCCAGCGGTCACCGTCTCGTCGCCGCACCCTGGCACCCGACCCGCCGGTCGGCAAGCTGGGATGGCCGGAGCGGCTTGGTTCGTACCAGGCCGTTGCGGAAACGCCGTGTGGTGCGGCGGTGGGGCTCACCGGCGGTGGGCTCGCCGATCAAGCCACGTGGGAGGTGGTTGACCCGGCCCGCTCAGGAGCTCGGTTGCACGCCAGCGGGGGATTTCAGGAGTCGCACCGAGAGGATCGCCCACAGGAACCCCACGCCAACGAGCAGGAAGGCCGAGAGTGTCTCGGTGTTCCAGGTGATGCTGCCGATGGCGGACAGCACAATCAGCAGGCGGTCACCGGGAGGAAGCAACCGCCGACGAAGCATGACCACCGCAAGGCTGATCAGCCCGAACGCCAAGGCCAGGGTTCCGAAGATCGCGAACTCCACCGCTGCGTTCAGGATCAGCAGCACCGGGGCAACGGCCAGTAGGTATCGCGCGGCACGCCCGAGCCACCCCGCCTCGTGCAGCCCGCGAGCCAGACGGCTCCGAGCAAATCCGACAACCACGAGGCCGGCGCCGACACCCAAGAGCGGGAACAGCGAGTTCGCGTCCCGTTCTAGTCCAAACCAGCCGGCGTTCATCGAGCCCATCATGGCGCCGCCGGCCGCGAACAAGACCGCGCCCAGCAGTGCCGATAGGCGGCTCCACATCGCGATCGCGTTCACGTGAACCCTCCCCACCCTGACCTACGCAGCCAAGCGTGGCGCCGGCGTCTGCTGGATGTCGTTCGGTGAGTGTCCCATCCTGTGGGGCGGCGTGCTGCGGGCCTGCCAGGCGGAGTGGAAGCTGCTGCAGATCCCGGCATCACCCCGGCTCGACAAGGCGACACCTCCGTGCAGCAGGCTCGTACCAGCCTGCTGCTGAAGGACTCGCCTGATGCCGCAACCCGGGATGCAGCTGGCCAGCGCGCCGGCTTACCGCAGCGCCGCACGGATCGCGGCGCCGAACGTCTGGGGCAGCGGGTCGCGGCAGTCCAGCCGGCGGAAGTGGACGCTGTAGCTCAGCGTGGTGGCGGTCGCGTCGTCGAGGTGGAAGGTCAGGAACACGCCGTCATCGGCGCAGGCGGTCGCCTTGCCGACGCGGCTGCCGAGCAGCAGCTCGACCAGCCGGGTGACCTGCCGCCGGTCCCTGATCGCCGCGAGCTGCCGGTTGCGGTCGTCGTTGACGCCGATCCAGCGGACCTTGCCCCCGAGGTCGAGCAGGTCGCCCCAGGTCCGCGCGCGGGGGTTGTCGACGGCCTCGAACAGCACCAGCTCGCCGTCCCGCCGCGCGGCCAGGCGGAAGGCCGGCCTGTAGCCCTTGACCGCGTACAGCGCGGTGCCCTTGTCCAGGTAGGCGGCGTCGCCGTCCAGGTACCGCTTGGCTGGGTCCTCGACGATGTGCTCGGCGAGCTTGCACCGCACCACGGCGACCTTGGCGCCAAGGTCGCCCTCGCGGAGCGCCCGCCCGGCCACCGGCCCGGTACCCCCGATACCAGCGTGGTAGGTGGTCCCGCCGACCTGGACGAAGTCGAAGTAGTCCGCCGCCCCCTGGGGGAGGAGCTTCCGGGAGGCGGGGCAGTGCGTGGCGCCCAGGTCCCGCGCCACCGAGCAGCCGCTCGCCAGCAGCAGGGCGCCCACCACCACGACGACCAACCGTCGCATCTCCCCTCCCCGGCTGCCGCTGTCGCTACCTACCTGACGTCGGCAACCCTCGCCCGGTTCCCCACCCCAGGCGACCTGGCACGCCGTCACTGCATCCTGCCATCCCTGGAGAGCAGGGAAAGCGCAGCTCAACGCTTTATGCAACAACCTCTGAAAGCGTCAAACTCGCGTGCTTCACGATTTTGGATGCTCTCGTCCAAGAAACAGCTTCGTAGTATTTTTTCCCGCTGTTAGCGTTCTAGAAGACTAGGGCGTATGTCGCGGAGCTTGGCGGTGAGCTGTGGAGCGTGGACGGTACGCGCTGATCGTCGCGGGTTACGAGTACCAGGACCCCGGCCTGCGCCGGCTCCGCGCTCCGGCGCGGGACGCCGAGGCGCTCGCCGGTGTGCTGCGGGACGCGCAGATCGGCGGCTTCGACGTGCGCGCGATGGTCAACGAGCCGGCGCACGTGGTCAACGAGGCGGTCGAGGACTTCTTCGCCGAACGCTCGCCCCAGGACCTGCTGGTGCTGCACTTCTCCTGTCACGGCGTCAAGGACGAGAGCGGCGAGCTGTACTTCGCCATGGCCAACACGAAGCTGCGCCGGTTGGGCGCGACCGCCGTCTCGGCGGACTTCGTCAACCGGCGCATGAACCGCAGCCGCTCGCGCCGGATCGTGCTGCTGCTGGACTGCTGCTACGCCGGGGCGTTCGAACGCGGCATCGCGGCCAAGGCCGGAGCGGCGGTGCACGTCGAGGAGCAGTTCGGCGGGCGTGGCCGTGCCGTCATCACCGCCTCGGGCGCGATGGAGTACGCCTTCGAGGACGTGACCCTGACGGACGCGCGGGAGCTGGAGGCCTCGATCTTCACCCGCGCGCTGGTCGACGGGCTGGAGACCGGCGACGCCGACCGTGACCAGGACGGCCTGATCGGCCTGGACGAGCTCTACGACTACGTCTACGACCGGGTCCGCGAGGTCACCCCGAACCAGACGCCCGGCAAGTGGACCTTCGCCATCGAAGGCGAGCTGCACATCGCGCGCCGCCGCAGCCCGGTCACCACACCGGCGCCGCTCCCGACGGCGCTGCAGGACATGATCGACGGGCCGATGGTGGGGGAGCGCCTTGGCGCCGTGCACGAGCTGACGCGGCTGCTGTCCGGACGGCACGCCGGCATCGCGCTGGGGGCACGGCAGGCCCTGGAGCGCCTCCAGGCCGACGACAGCCGCATGGTCGCGGGCGCGGCCGCCACCGCTCTCGCCGCGCAGCCCGCCGCCCGCCAACCGGTCGAGACGCCGGCTCCGCCCCCCCTCGAGGCGGCGCCCGCACCCTCGGCAGCGGCCCAGGCGCCGCCCCAGCCCCCGGTCGAAGAGGCGCAGGCACCTCCGATGCCGGTCCAGGCGGCGTCTCCGCCCCTGGTCGAGAAGGCGCAGGCACCTCCGATGCCGGTCCAGGCGCCAGAGCCGGTCGTGGACCCTCGCCCGACCACCGTCCCCCAACCACCCGCGGAATCACCCGGCCAGCCCGCTGCGGCTGGGCCCGCCACCACGACCCACCCATGGGGCGAGCCTCCCGCCCAGCCCCGTCCGGCCCGGCGAGCCGCACGGGATCGGACCCGGCCGCGACAGGACGAGCCGAAACGGCGTGACGGCGACCGGGTCGGCTACTTCCAGGGCGACCGGCTCGCGACCTGGCGGCAACGCGTCGGAGCAGGCCTGATCGACCTGCTCCCGCTCGTTCCCGGCTATGCGATCATCGGCGCGGGCGGAGATGCGGCCGTCTTTATCGGCGTGCTCGTCTTGGTCGCAGCCTTGGTCTACAACCGCTGGCACCTCCAGGGCACGACCGGTCAGAGCTGGGGCAAGGGCGCGCTGCACCTGACCCTCGTCCGCATGGCCGACAAGCAGCCTGTCGGGCGCCGCAGGGCGTTCGTCCGCGACCTGGCCCATGCCTTCGACATCCTCACCCTCGGCCTCGGCTATCTGCTTCCGCTCTGGGACGCCCGGCGGCGGACCCTGGCCGACCGGATCATGAAGACCGTCGTCATCTCGCGGGACAAGACCGAGCCCACCCGCGAGCGGGTGCCGTAGGCGGACCGCTACGACTCGCAGCCCAGGCTCGCCGCGCGCCGGCGCGAGCACCGACGCCCTCGGCGACGGTAGGATCACTACCATGACAAACCCGCACGCCGCGCGCCTCGACCGGGCGCGCGAGCAGCTCTCCGAGCGCGGGGTCGACGCGCTGCTGCTCGGCCCCTCGGCCGATCTCGTCTACCTCACCGGCTACGACGCGCCACTGCTCGAACGCCTCACCATGCTGGTGCTTCCCGCCAAGGGCGAGCCTCGCCTGGTGGTGCCGAGGCTGGAGGCCCCGCTCGCCAGCGGCCACCTCGGCGACCTGGAGGTCGAGGTCGCCGCCTGGGACGAGACCGAGGACCCGGTCGTGCTGGTGCGCGCCGCCCTCGGCGACGGCGCCGCCGACGGGCGGCTGGCCGTCGGCGACCGGCTCTGGAGCACCTTCCTGCTGCGCCTGCAGGCCGCCCTGCCGGGGGCCGACTTCACCGTCGCGTCGAGCGTCACCAGGGCGCTGCGCATGGTCAAGGACGCCGCGGAGATCGAGGCCCTGGCCGCCGCCGCGGCCGCGATCGACCAGGTGGTCGACGGCCTCGCCGAGCTGGGCTGGGCCGGGCGCAGCGAGCGGGAGGTCGCGCGCGAGATCGACGAGGCGATCCGCGCCACCGGCCACGACGAGACCTGCTTCGTGATCGTCGGCTCGGGCCCGAACGGGGCCAGCCCGCACCACAGCGCCGGCCCGAGGGTGATCCAGCCCGGCGACGCGGTGGTGGTCGACATCGGCGGGCGCCGCGCCGGGTACTGCTCGGACACCACCCGCACCCTGGTGGTGGGGGAGCCCCCGCCCGGCTTCGCCGAGCTGTACCAGGTGCTCCAGGCCGCCCAGGAGGCCGGCTGCCGGGCGGTCGCCCCCGGCGTGCCCGCCGAGGCGGTCGACGCCGCCTGCCGCGAGCCGATCGCCGAGGCGGGCTACGGCGCGAACTTCGTCCACCGCACCGGCCACGGCATCGGGCTCGAGGAGCACGAGGACCCCTACATCGTCGCCGGCAACGACGAGCCGCTCGCCGCCGGCATGGCGTTCTCGGTGGAGCCCGGCATCTACCTCGACGGCCGCTACGGCGCCCGCATCGAGGACATCGTGGTCTGCACCGGCGACGGCGCCCGGCGCCTCAACACGACCCCACGGGACCTGCGGGTGGTGGCCAGCTAGTGCCGCTCGAGCTCGCGCTCGCGCGGCCGCGGCGGAGTCGGCGGCGCTAGGAGGCGCGGTGGCACAGCGCCAGGCATGGTGCCCTCGCTGCGACGAGGTCCACTCGGCGCGTCCGGGACGGGCCTGCCCGACCTGCGGCAGCACCCTGCTCGCGGTGCCGGCCCAGACCGCCGGCCGCAGGGCCGCGCCGGCCCGGCTGGACCTGCGCGCGGCGGTCGGGCAGGCCCGCGGCCGGGCGTGGCCGGCCGCCAGGGCCGGGCTGGCGGGTGTCGCGGCGATCGCGCTGGTGGCGGGGACGTTCCTGGTGGGCCGCGTCACGCGCGCGAGCTCCGTGGCCGGGACCGGGGCCGCCAGCACCTCCACCGTCCCGAGCGGCTTCGGCCCGGATGGCGACCGCCAGTTCTACAACTGGTCGAGCCGCACCGTGAAGGGGATCCAGCTGAGCCTGCGCAGCATCGACACGGGCGATCACAACACCACCATCCGGCTCCAGGCCAACGGCGTGCCCGACGCGGTCTCGATCGCCACCTTCGAGGGCCTCAGCATCACCGACGCCGGCGGGCACCAGCTGCTGCGCAGCGGGCCGGTCCCGGAGCTGCCCGCGCGCGGCCGCGCCCTGGGCAGCGAGCAGTTCGCCCAGGTCACCGTCGAGGACCGGCTGACGGACAAGGCCGCGGTCGACCGCGTCCAGGTGGACGCGGTCACGCTGACCACCCCGGTCGAGGAGCAGCTCGCGGTCACCGTGGTCGACCCGCGCCTGCGCCACCAGCCGCTGGTCACGACCGATCCCTGCACCGGCTGCAAGATCGACGTCCACTGCGGCGACTGCAAGACCATGGCCGTGGCCGGCGCGACCTACCACCAGGGCGAGGTGGTGGTGCTGCTGGAGCCCAAGGGGCCCGCCAACCGCTCGGTGCTCGCCGGGCCCGATCCGGACGTGCTCGTCTCCAACACCGATTTCGGCGGCGAGGTGCAGCCTTCCGTGGACCGGGAGCCCGGCGGCGTCACCGCGGTGGGGTTCGCCATGACCGACCTGGCGGCCGGCAGCAGCAACACGCGCGTGAAGATCCAGATGATCGTCTCCACCGAGCTCGAGCAGATCGTCAAGGGGCCTTGGCGCATGCAACAGCAATGACCAGCTGGTGCCCGCGCTGCGACGCGGTCAGGGACGGGCGGGAGACCTGCCCGTCCTGCGGCACCCCGCTCGCCGACCTGGGGGGCGGCCGCCGGCGGCCGGCAGAGGTGGTGGCGCCGCCTGCCGAGCCGGTCCCGCCGGCCGGCCCGGGCCCGTCACGGGCACGGGCCGCGCTGGCCCTCGCCGTGGTCGTCCTGGCCGGCCTGGCCTTCCTGGCCGGGCGTGCCGGCGGCCTCGACCAGCCGGCCGGCAGCTCCGACAACCCGGCCGGCGTGACCGCGAGCAGCACCCCGGCCAAGGCGGCGGTCGGCCGCCGCGACCTGGGCTGGTCGGCGCGGCGCGGCGGCGCGACCGTGACCGCCGTGGCCGTCGAGCGGGTCGGCGACGAGGACGCCAGCCAGCTCGACCTGCGGGTCGACGGCCTGCCCCGCGGACAGGAGGTGCTCGGCCTCGGAGGGCTCGCCCTCAGGGACGCCCAGGGCGGGCTGTTCGCCAGCCCCGACGAGATCAGGATGGGCCTCGTCAGCGCCGTGCCCGTCGGCGCCGGCCCGGACGGCACCTACCTGGTGGCACTCGGCCCGACCCCCGAGCTGGACGCGCTGCGGCGCATCGACGTCGCCGAGCTGGTGGTGGGCAAGACCTCCGGCGCGAGCGTCACGATCGACACCCCGCGCCCCTGGCCGTCAGGGGCCAAGCGCCGCGTGATCGACCCTGGACCGCGGGCCACGGCGCGGGTCACCGTCCGCAACGGGATCCCGGTGCGGCTCGACCTGGAGGTGACGGCCGCGTTCGTCGGGGGTGGCCGGGCCGACGTCGTGGTCCTGGTCAAGCCCGCCTCGCCGGACCAGGACCTGCGCGGGCCGCTGCCGGTCTCCGCCCAGCTCCGCGCGGGCGGCCGGGTGCTGTGCGGCCGCACCAAGCTGATCGGCGGCGTGGCGCCGTTCCCAGCCCTCGCGGTCGGCTGCGCGACCGGCCAGGTCGACAAGCTCACCGTGACGCTCGGCGGCGGCGGCTCGACCGTCGAGCTGGGCGCCAAGCTGGAAGCCGGCAACTGACCAAGCCCGGCGGGGGTCGCCGTCAGCGGACGTCAGGGCCGCACGAGCTGCCAGGTCCGGCCCAGCCCGTAGTCGGCCAGCCACGCGAGGAGCTGCTCGCGCGTGGCGGCGGCCAGGCTGCCGCCGGTGAACCGCCGGTCGGCGGTCACCTCGGCGAGCGCGTAGGCGGGCGGCTGGAATGCCCGCGCCTCCGCCTCGCTGGCGAACTCCGCCTCGCCGAGGACCAGGCCGTGCAGCGGGCGCTCGAACACGTCGATGCCGAGCGGCGGCACGCTGTGCCTGGTCTTGCCGAGCACCCGCGCGGGGAGCGTGGCGAGCAGCTCGTACTCGTCCTCGACGAGGTAGATGTTGGTGATCAGGCCCTGTGTCGCGCCCGGGACGCCGGCGGGGATCTTCTGGGCGAGCTTGTAGCGGACCTGGCCGCTCCCGCGCTCGGTCATCTTGCGCAGGCGCAGCCGCGAGCCGCTCAGGTAGCGGTCGACGATGGCATGGACCCGGACGGGCGTCCGGTCGCGAGGCAGCTCCGCCAGGAGGAAGCGGCGCTCGCGCTCGACGCGCGCGTACCTGCCCGGCGACGGGTCGGTCACGCCGCCGTGTCAGCCGCCGGGCGGCGGCGGGCTACCACTCGAACTCGCGGGGCCCCTCCGAGCGGTCGGCCGTCGGCTGCGACGGGGCGGACGAGCGCCAGGCCGACCCCGGCCCTGACGGCTCGGGTGGTGGCTCGGCCTGGTCGCGGTCGCGCTTGTCGTGGGCATCGCTCGGGTTCGCCTCGACCAGCATGGGCGCGTGCCAGGTCTCGCCGACGAGCTCGAGCAGCGGGCGGAAGGCCGGGGTCGCCCTCGCGACCGCCTTGGCCTTCATCAGGTCCTCGATCTCCTCGCCCTGGACCTCGTCCTTCTCGAGCAGCCGCTCGGCCAGCGCGCGCACCGCCGGCTCGTTGCGGCGCAGCAGGTCGACGGCCTCCTGCTTGCACTCCATCAGGAGCTTGGCGATCGCCTCGCGGTTGTTCTTGTCCCCCAGGATGGCCGTCAGCGGGCCGCCGCCGTAGGGGTTCTCGTTGAGGACCCCGTAGGAGATCAGGTTGTCGCCCATGCCGAGCATGCCGAGCATGATCGCCGCCCTGTAGGTGGCCTGCCGCAGGTCCGAGGCGGGGCCGCCGGTGGTGTCGCCGAACCAGATCATCTCGGCCGCCAGCCCGCCGAGGGAGACGACGATGTCGCGGCGCATGTCCTCGCGCAGCTCGGTGTGGCGCTCCTCGATCGGCGTGCGGTAGACGACGCCGAGGGTGTCGCGCCGCTTGATGATCGAGGCGACCTGGATCTGGTCGTCCAGCTCCAGCACGTAGCCGAGCACGGCGTGGCCGGCCTCGTGGAAGGCGGTCATCTGGCGGTCGCGCGCCGAGGTCGAGCTCGGCTCCTTGAGGCCGATCTCCTCGGTCACCTTGGCCTGCCAGAGGTCGTTGAAGTTGAGCTTCTCGCGCCCGTCCACCAGCGCGAAGATCAGCGCCTCGTTGACCAGGTTCTTGATCTGCGCGGGGGTGAAGCCGTAGGTCGCGCGCGCCAGGCGGCTGTGGTCGACCGGCTCGTGCGGGACCTTGTCCAGGTAGTACTTGAGGATGTCCTCGCGGCCGGCGGAGGACGGGATGCCGACGTGCAGCTTGCGGTCGAAGCGGCCGGGGCGCAGCAGCGCCGGGTCGAGCGTCGAGGCCTGGTTGGTCGCGCCGATGACCATCACGTTGTACTGCGGGATCCTCGGCTTGCCCGGCAGGTGCAGCAGGCGCCGCACGTGCCGCCAGAACCCCTTCGGCATGGTCATGCCGTCCATCTGGATGAGCAGCTCGTTGACGTACATGCCGCCCATGCCGCCGCCCATGCCCGGGGCCATGATGAAGCGCAGCGGGCCCTTCGCCACGGGCTCGCCGGAGGAGACGTTGGAGACCGAGCCGCGCGAGCCACCGACGGCGTCCAGCTCGTCGATGAAGATCACCGAGCCGCCGTACTTGTTGGACATGTGGCGGGCCTTGCGGAACAGCCGCGCGATGCGCAGGTTGCCGATGCCCATGAACATGTTGTTGAAGCTGGTGCCGGAGGCGTACACGAACGGCACCTTGGCCGAGCCTGCGATCGCCTTGCCCAGCAGCGTCTTGCCGGTGCCCGGCGGTCCCTCGAAGAGGATGCCGTGCGGCGGGTAGCCGCCCGCCTCCCGGAATTTCTTGAAGCCCTGGAACAGCGTGAGGGCTTCCTTGGTCGACTGCACGATCTCGGGCTGGCCGCGGACGTCGTCGAAGCCGACGTCGTACTCGCGTGGGTAGATCACGTAGGTGCGCCCGCGCGACAGGAACCAGAAGATCGCCGCGAACTGCACGATCATGAAGGTCATCAGCATGATGACCATGAACAGCATGTTGATGATCTGGAACGGCAGCGCCCGGGTGACGGCCCAGAGGTCGAAGTGGGGCGCGAACTCGCTACCGGTCTTGATCAGGTAGGTGCGGTACTCGGGCGGGACCCGCGGGTCCCCGCCGAGGATGTCCCACCACGGCAGGCCCCGGTTCGACTTGTACATCCAGTACAGGACCGGGATCGCCAGCGCGTACAGTGCCGCGGTCCACAGCAGGATCTTGAGCGACTTCTTGAACGTGAAACGTAATGCTGGACTCAAGATCCGCCCTCCTGACCTGGGCCGGAAGCTGGGCCGGGCAGCCGACATCTTCCAAGCAGTATGCGCCCAGCATGGCAGTACCGCTACGCCGGATGCTCCCGACGCTGGTCGCAGGGGCGGTCCGTCTCGTAGACTTCCCGTAGTCTCGACCACTTCGCCCGACATGTTCGCGCCCCCGGCCCGTTGCCGTCGCCCCGGGCGGACGTGGCGGCCCTCCCCAGGAGGTCCCTCTGGCCGGCTTGGCGCTCGTCGCCCGCACCGTCTGGGGCACGCCAGAGCCGACCGACGCGCTGGGCCGCCGCCACGACCTCGCCATCGGCGTCGACGGCGGCCGCGTCACCGCGGTGGTCCCGGCGGCGCGGGCGCGCGAGCTGCGGGCCGACCGCCTGGTCGACCTCGGCGACGTCACCGTCCTGCCCGCCTTCGTCGACGCCCACGTCCACCTGACCCCGACCGGCCTGGCCCGCGGCGCCGGCGACCTGCGCGAGGCCCGCTCCGGGGCCGACCTGCTCGCGGCGGTGCGGGTGCTGGCCCGCACGACCCCGCCCGGCGGGCCGCTGTGGGGCCAGGGCTACGACGACGCGGCCTTCGAGCCTGCCGGGCTGCCGGGGCCCGAGGCGCTCGCCGAGGCTGCCGGTGGCCGGCCGCTGTACCTCGCCCGCGTCTGCGGCCATCAGGGGCTGGCGACCGTCGACCTGCTGGCCGAGGCCGAGGCCCTCGGAGCGCTCGGCTGCGAGCGCGACCGCGACGGCAACCCGACCGGTGTGGTCCGCGGCCACGCCAACCTGGCCGCCCGCCGCCACACGCTCGACGCGCTGCCGCTGGCCGCGCTGGCGGCGGCGCAGGACCGCGCTCTCGACCTGGCCGCCAGGCGCGGCGTGGCCTGCGTGCACGAGATGGGCAGCCCGGGCATCGCCGGCCGGCGCGACTTCGAGCTGCTGCTCGACCGGGCCGGCAGCCTCCCCGTCGAGGTGGTCCCCTACTGGGGCGACCTGGACCTCGACTACGTCGCCGGCCGCAAGCTCACCCAGGTCGGCGGCGACCTGTGGCTGGACGGCTCCCTCGGGGCGCGCACCGCCGCGCTGTCCAAGCCCTACGACGACGCTCCCGAGACCACCGGCACCCTCTACCACGACGACGCCGAGCTGACCGAGCTGTACGTCCGGGCGACCCTCGCCGGCGTCCAGGTGGCCGTCCACGCCATCGGCGACCTGGCCATCGGCCAGGCGCTGCGCTGCGCCCGGCGGGCCTGCCGGACGGTCGGGCGGACCGCCTTCGCCGCCTGCCGCCACCGCATCGAGCACGCGGAGCTGCTCGGCTCCGACGGCGCCGACCGCATCGCCGAGCTGGGCCTCACGGTCAGCGTGCAGCCCGCCTTCGACGCCGCCTGGGGCGGCCCGGGCGGCATGTACCTGCGGCGCCTGGGTGCCAGCCGGGCCAAGAGCATGAACCCGTTCGCCGACCTGTGGCGGCGCGGCGTGCCCATGGCCGGCGGGTCGGACTCGGACGTCACCCCGCTGGACCCGTGGAACGGGGTCGCCGCGGCCGTGCACCACAACCGCTCCCCGCAGGGGCTCGGCCTGCCGGTCGCGCTCGAGCTGTTCACCCTCGGCGGCCGGGTGCTGGCCAGGCAGGAGCGCATCACCGGCCGCATCCACGCCGGCCAGCGCGCGGACCTCGCCGTCTTCCCCGGTGACGTGCTCGCCGGCGACCCGGCGCGGCTGCGCTGCACCGAGGCGGTCGCCACCCTGGTCGCCGGCCGCCTCGCCCACGGCCCGGACGAGCTGGCGCTCGAGACCGCCGCCGGCCCGGCCGGGCCGGCCTGAGCCCCCGGTACACTCACCGCCAGCGTGACCCTGGTCGTCGAGCCTCGCATCCCACCGGAGGGAACCCAATGGCCAAGCCCAAGTTCCGCGTCACCTACGCCACCCTGACGGCCGACAACGAGGAGCTGCACGCCGCCTACGAGGAGGGCGTGCGCACCGCGCGGTCCTGGCTGGGGGCCACCTTCCCGGTCCACGTCGACGGCAAGGCGCGCGACGACGGCCCCATCTTCACCCTCACCAGCCCCAACGACTCCCGCCTTGTGCTCGGCAGCTTCCACGAGGCCAGCCAGCGCGACGTCGACGACGCCGTCGCGGCGGCCAGGGCCGCCTTCCCGGCCTGGTCGCGCACGCCGTGGCGGGACCGCGTCGCCCTGCTGCGCCGCGCGGCGGACCTGATCAGCGACCGCTCCAACGAGCTGGCCGCCCTGATGACCATGGAGGTCGGCAAGAACCGCCTCGAGGCGCTCGGCGACGTGGAGGAGTCGGCCGACCTGATCCGCTACTACTGCGACCAGGTGGAGGCCAACGACGGCTTCGCCCGCCAGATGGGGCAGCTCTCCGCCAACGAGCACACCCGCAGCGTGCTGCGGCCCTACGGCGTCTGGGCGGTGATCAGCCCGTTCAACTTCCCGATGGCGCTGGCCGCGGGGCCCGCCGGCGGCGCGCTGGTGGCCGGCAACACGGTGGTCTTCAAGCCCTCGCCGCAGGGCGCGTTCACCGGCGTGAAGCTGTACGAGTGCCTGCGCGACGCCGGCGTGCCCGCCGGGGCGTTCCACTACCTGCCCGGCGGCGACGAGGTGGGCGCGGCGATCGTCAGGCACCAGGGCGTCGACGGCATCACCTTCACCGGCTCCTACCAGGTCGGCACGCAGATCTACCAGCAGTTCGCCAAGGGCGTCCCGCGGCCGGCGGTGTGCGAGATGGGCGGCAAGAACCCCACCGTGGTCTCCGCCAAGGCCGACCTCGACCTGGCCGCCGACGGGGTGGTGCGCTCGGCGTTCGGCTTCACCGGGCAGAAGTGCTCGGCCTGCTCGCGGGTGTACGTGGAGCGGGCGGTGGCCGACGAGTTCGTCGCCAAGCTGGCCGACCGGGCCGCCAACATCGCGGTCGGCGACCCGGTCGAGCGCGACGTCTACATGGGCCCGGTGATCGACCGGGAGGCGGTCGAGCGCTTCCGCCAGGCGGTCGCCGAGGCCCGCCGCGACGGCAAGGTGGTCGCCGGCGGCGAGGTGCTCACCGGCGGCGAGCTGCCGCCGGGCAACTACGTCGCCGCCACGGTGGTGACCGGCCTGCCGGCGGAGCACCGCCTGCTCGTCGAGGAGCTGTTCGTGCCGTTCGTGGCCGTCCACCCGGTCGACTCCCTCGACCAGGCGTTCGAGCTGGCCAACGACACCGAGTACGGCCTCACGGCCGGGTTCTACTCGCGCGACGACGGCGAGGTCGAGCGCTTCCTGGGCGAGATCCAGGCCGGCGTCGTCTACGTCAACCGCCGCGCCGGCGCCACCACCGGCGCCTGGCCGGGGGTGCAGCCGTTCGGCGGCTGGAAGGGCTCCGGCAGCTCGGGCAAGGCCGGCGGCGGCCTGTACTACGTGCAGCAGTTCATGCGCGAGCAGTCCCAGACGGTGGTGGCGTGACGGGGGTGGAGGCCGGCACGGCCTGGCTCGACCCCGCTCGGGCGGTGCCCGACGTGCGCACCGAGCTGCCGGGCCCGGAGGGGCGGCGGGTGCTCGAGCGGGACCAGCGGATCACCAGCCGCTCCCTGCCGCGGGCCTACCCGATGGTGCCCCGCAGGGGCGCCGGCGCGGTCCTCGAGGACGTGGACGGCAACCTGTTCCTCGACTTCAACGCCGGCATCGCGGTGTGCTCCACCGGCCACGCCCACCCGCGGGTGGTCGAGGCGCTCCGCCGCCAGGCAGGCGAGCTGCTGCACTACTCGGCCAGCGACTTCTACCTGCCGGTCTACTCGGAGATGGCGGAGGCGCTCGCCGCGACCGCGCCGATACCGGGCCCGCTGCGGGTGTTCCTGACCAACTCCGGCACCGAGGCGGTCGAGGGCGCGCTGAAGCTCGCCCGCGCCGCCACCGGACGGCAGTACGTGGTCGCCTTCCACGGCGCCTTCCACGGCCGCTCCTACGGCTCGGTCAGCCTGACCGCGTCGAAGGCCAAGTACCACACCGGCTTCGGCCCGCTGCTGCCCGGCATCCTCCACGCCCCGTTCGGCTACTGCCACCGCTGCCCGCTCAACCTCACCTGGCCGGCCTGCGACAACGCCACCGTCGACCAGATCGAGCAGGTGCTGTTCCGCTACCAGGTGGAGCCGTCGGAGGTCGCGGCCGTGTTCGTCGAGCCGATCCAGGGCGAGGGCGGCTACGTGGTGCCGCCGCCGGGCTGGCTGGCCAAGCTCGCGGCCCTCTGCCGGCGGCACGGCATCCTGCTGGTGGCCGACGAGGTCCAGTGCGGCATGGGCCGCACCGGCCGCATGTGGGCGGTCGAGCACGCCGGGGTCGAGCCCGACGTGCTGATCTCCGCCAAGGGCCTGGCGTCCGGCCTGCCGCTCGGCGCCTTCGTGGCCCGCGCCGAGCTGATGGAGCGCTGGCCGCCCGGCGCCCACGGCTCGACCTACGGCGGCAGCCCGCTGCCGTGCGCCGCCGGGCTGGCCACCCTCGCCGCGATCCGCGACGAGGACCTGCTCGGCAACGCCCGCGAGCAGGGCAAGCTGCTGCTGGACGGGCTGGCCGGCATCCGGCGGCGCGCGCCCTGGCTGGTCGAGGACGTCCGCGGCCAGGGCCTGATGATCGGGGTGGAGTTCCCCAGCGGCGCGCTGGCCGAGGCGGTGCAGCTCGCCTCGTTCCGCCGCGGCCTGCTGGTGCTCGAGGCGGGGGAGAGCGCGGTGCGCCTGTCGCCGCCCCTGGTCGTCACGCGGGAGCAGTGCGAGACCGCCCTCGGCCTGTTCGGCGCGGCCGTCGACGAGGTGGCCACCGCCACCGACGGTGAGGGCGGCGCCGCTGGCCACGGCTGACCTTCCTCCGGGTGTAACGCCTCGCCGGCCGCGGACGCTCTTGCCTCTGTGACGTGCCGGCTGCCGCCGGACGAGCTGTCCGACCCGCGGGTGCCGCGTGCGGGCTGGACCGGGGCGGTCGCTGACCGGCCGCCCGGCGGCGCTACGGCGGCGGAGCATCCGGGGCCCCCGTCCCAATTCCGCCGCCGTAGCCGTCCGACGCCGCCGGGCGGTGCGGCTGCCTGGGCGTGTGGAGTTTGGCGGACCGGCGCGTCACCGCCGCGAGGCGGATGCGACCCGTCCCGCGCGCCCGTCCCGGGGCTGGTGGGCGCGCGTTCGCAGCATCCGCATCCGGTGCGGTAGGCCAGCCGGGGCCGGCATGGGGCGGCCCCGGCTGGACCCTGCCCGCCGCCAGGCCCGATCCCCTGCCGCATCCTCCCGATTTGACACCTGGGACGCGACCTTGCAGCTTCGTCCGGGTACAAACGATCCGCCCGGAGGAGCGCGCATGGCGGCGCAGCCGCAGCAGATCCCGCACACGGCCGTCGCCCTCCGCTGGGGCGGCCGATGATCGGGGCATCGTTCCAGCAGGCGCTGGCCGGCGCCAAGGCCGGCGACGAGGGCTGCTTCGCGGTCATCTGGCGTGACCTGCAGCCGGCGGTCCTGCGCTATCTGCGGGTGATCGCGCGCGGGGCGGCCGACGACATCGCCTCGGAGACCTGGCTCGACGTGGTGCAGACGCTCGGCCGCTTCAAGGGCGACGAGCAGGGCTTCCGGGCATGGGTGTTCACCATCGCCAGGCACCGCGCCCTCGACTGGCAGCGCCGCACCATCCGGCAGCAGGCCGCGCCGGTGCCCGCCGACCTGCTCGCCCACCACGCCGCGCCCGACGACCCGGCCGCGGCGGCACTCGAGACCCTGTCGACCGAGGCGGCGCTCGCGCTGCTCGGCGGCCTGCCGCAGGCCCAGGCGGAGGTGGTCCTGCTGCGCGTGGTCGCTGGTCTCGACGTCACGGAGGTCGCCCGCATCGTCGGCAAGCGTCCCGGGGCGGTGCGGGTGCTCGCCCACCGGGGGCTGCGCCGGCTGGCGGAGCAGCTCGCCACCGAGGCGCCGACACGAAAGGGCGTAACGCCGTGAAGGACGACGACGCTCTTCGTGACGAAATGCCCAGGCTCGGCCGTCATCTCGACCGCGATCCCCTGGCCCTCGACCAGGGCACGGCCGAACGGCTCCTGGCCGGGACCCTCGATCCCGCCGACGCCCCGCCCGCCTACGCCGCCGTCGCCGAGGTCCTGGCCGCGGCCGGCGCGCCGCCGCGGCCCGACGAGCTGGCCGGCGAGGCCGAGGCGGTCGCCCGCTTCCGCGCGCACGCCGCCCGCCGGCCGGTGCGCACCGGCCGGCAGCTGGCCCGGCTCGCCGTCACCGCCGCCGTCGTCCTCGGCCTGCTGTCGGCCGCCGGTGTCGGCTTCGCCACCGGGGTCATCCCGCGGACGGGGGAGTGGGTCGGCCGCGCCGTCCAGTCCGTGGTCGGCACCGAGCCGGGCAGCAACGCCCCGCCCGGGACCGAGCCGGGGTCGAGCTCGACCTCGCGCGCGGGCCAGAGCGGCTCCACGGCGGCGTCCACCACGCCCGGCTCCGTGCAGAGCCCCTCGTCCAGCGCCGTGCCCGGGTCGACCGCCGCGGCGGAGGGGCTGTGCAGGGCCTACCAGGCCGGCAACGGCAAGAAGCTGGACGCGGCTGCGTTCCAGGCCCTGGCCACGGCCGCCGGCGGCAGCGACAACATCCCCGCCTACTGCCGCGCCGTGCGGGAGGCGCAGGGCGGCCCCTCCAAGCCCGGCAAGGGCCACGACGGCGGCGGGACCGGCCAGGGCCAAGGCGGCGGCGTGACCGGCCAGGGCGGCAGCGGCCAGAGCACCCCGGCCGTCGGCGGCCCGAACGCTCCGGCGACGGCCGGAGAGAGCCAGAGCACCCCGGCCGCAGGCGGGCCGAGCCCGAGCACCCCGGCCGCGGCCGACCCGGGCACCAAGGGCGCCGCCCCGTCGTAGCCTCCCTCGCCGGCCGGGCATAGGCTGGGGCCATGGGTCAGCGCGAGGTCCGCGGCGAGGCGAGCCACGTGTTCTCCCGAGCCGTGCTGCCCGACCCGCCGAGGGTGGACCACGCCAAGGGCGCCGAGATCTGGGACACGGAGGGCCGCCGCTGGCTCGACGGCGCCGGCGGCGCCGTGGTCACGAGCCTCGGCCACGGCGACGAGCGGGTGGTCGAGGCGGTCCGCGCCCAGTCCGCCCGGGTCGCCTACGCCCACGGCACCATGTTCACCTCCGACGCCCTCGAGACCTACGCCGCTGAGCTGGCCCGGATCGTCCCGGTGGACGGCGCGCGCGTCTACCCGGTCTCGGGCGGCAGCGAGGCGATCGAGACGGCGCTGAAGATGGCCCGCGCCTACCACCTGGCCCGCGGCGAGGACCGCTGGAGGGTGATCGGCCGCGAGGGCTCCTACCACGGCAACACCCGCGGGGCGCTGGACGCCTCGGGACGGGCGCCGCTGCGCCGCCCCTACCTGCCCTGGCTCACCCACGCCAGCCACACGCTGGCCGCCTACGAGTACCGCTGCCCGTTCGGCGACAGCCATCCGGCCGGCTGCGGCCGCCGCTACGCCGACGCCCTGGACGCGGCCATCCGCGCGGAGGGACCCGGGACGGTGGCCGCGTTCGTGGCCGAGCCGGTCGCCGGCGCCGCGCTGGGCGCGGCGGTGCCGCCGGACGACTACTGGCCGGCGGTGGCGGAGGTCTGCCGCGCCCACGGCGTGCTGCTGGTGGCCGACGAGGTGATGACCGGCTTCGGCCGCACCGGCCGCTGGTTCGGGTGCGACCACTGGGGCGTGCGGCCCGACATCCTGGTCGCGGCGAAGGGCGCCTCCTCCGGCTACTGGCCGCTCGGCCTCGCCGTGGCCAGCGGCCAGGTCCACGACGCCATCCCGGCCGGCGACTTCACCCACGGCCTGACCTACTCCCACCACGTCGTCGGGGCGGCCGCCGGCCTGGCCGTGCTGCGCATCCTGCGCGACGACGGCCTGGTGGAGGCGGCCGCGGTCAAGGGCAGGCAGCTCCTGGCCGGCCTGGCGGCCCGGCTCGGCGGCCACCCGGCAGTCGGCGACCTGCGCGGCCTGGGCCTGATGGTCGGCGTCGAGCTGGTCGCCGACCGGGCCAGCCGGGCGCCCTACCCGCGGGCCGCCCGCGTCACCGAGCGGGTGGTGGCCGCCGCCAGGGAGCGCGGGCTGCTGCTCTACTCCTCGACCGGGTGCGCCGACGGCCGCGACGGCGACCTGGTCATGTTCGGCCCGCCGTTCGTCACCACCGGCGCCCAGCTCGACGAGATGGTCGAGCGTTGCGCCGAGGCGGTCGAGACGGCCACCGGCATCGCGCCATAGCTCCAGCGTGACGGGCAGGAGGCGGGACGGCCCGGCAGCCCCCCGACCGCCGGCGGCGCGCTGCCGCCCCACCTCCTGCCCGTCACGCTGAGCGCCACTGCTCCCGCAGCATCGTCACCACGTCGGAGCCGGACTCGTTCCACCTGAGCGGCTCGACGATCAGCTCCAACCCGTCGACGGCCAGCACCCGGACCAGCTGCCCGACCGCCAGCGGCGCGCCGGCGCTCCGCACCCCCCAGAAGGCCCCGTCCAGCACCACCCGGCCGCTGAGCCCGTCGGCGCTGCGCACCTTGACCAGCCGGCCGGTCAGCCCGTCGGTGCCCGTGATGATCGGCGCCCTCCAGGCGCGCCAGACCTGCCGGGCCGCCGCCGCCGCGGGGACGGCCACGGTGGCCAGGCAGGTGATTCCCAGGACCAAGTCAGCGACGAGCCGGAAGCCCACGTCCGCCCCGATCGCGGTGACCACGCTCATCTGCACCTCCCGTCCTACCTTGCAATGGTGACCCGGGGATCTCCTCGCCGGCTGTGCACGCGGCGACATCCTGGTTGTCGCCTGGGCGACAGGAGATGGGCGCGCGCCGCCTCGGCACGGTGCCGTCCGGCTCGATCCCCGGCCGCTCGCCGCGTCCCGCGGATCGTCAGCGGGCGGGCGGTCCCTGGCGGATCCGGGCGCGCATCTCGCCGAGCGGGCCCCGGAACCAGCCGAGCTTCTCCACCCACCAGGTGAGGCCGGCGCCGGCGTACGGCGCGACCACCCTGGCCGCCGCCGACGGGTCGCCGGGCGTGACGCCTTCGACGACCACGTCGAAGGGGCCGTCGTCCTGGCGCCGGGTGAGGGTGTAGGCGGCGATCTCGGCGAGCACGTCGGGGGGGAAGAGGTCGGTGTGGCCGACGTCCCTGTGGGTGGGGAAGACGCCGTCCCAGCGCGCCGCGCGGCGGAACGGCCGCCGCGCCGGCCAGCAGCCGGCCACCCACACCGGCGGCCGCGGGGTCTGGGCGGGGGTGGGCCGGAACACCGTCGGCGCCACCTTGTGGTGGCGGCCCTCGAAGGCGAAGCGCTCGCCGCGCCACAGGCCGGTCACGATCTCCAGGCTCTCGTCGAGCCGCTCGGCCCGCACGCGCGCGTCGGGGTCCTCGCCGAAGGCGGTGAACTCCTCCTGCGGACGCGAGCCGAGCCCGGCCCCGAACACCAGCCGGCCGCCGGACAGCAGGTCGATCGCTGCCGCCTCGCGGGCCACCAGCCAGGGGCGGCGGCGGGCCAGCGCCAGCACCATCACGCCGATCCGGATCCGCTCGGTGGCGGTGGCGACAGCCGGCATCACCACCCAGGAGTCCACCACCGGCGCCTGGTCGTCGTAGGCGAGGTGGTCCCAGACGAAGAACCCGTCCCAGCCGGCCTCCTCGCTCTCCCGGGCGAGCGCGACCAGCAGGTTCGGATCGGCGTACTCGCCGAGGTTGGGCACGCCGACGGCGAAGCGCACAGGTCACCTCCAGGTCCGCTGGCGAGGGTCACGGCAAGCTACCCGATGGAGCCGGGAAACCGCTCATCTGGCTCCGGCAGCGTGGCGCAACCATGTTGGGAACGGCGCTGTGTGAGCGGGCGCGGGCCGGGTAGCCGAGAGGACCCAGCCCGTGAAGCCTGCGGCGCCGGGGTTGGCGCCCTTGGTAGGCTGCCGTCCGGTGGAAGCTCGTGCCTCCCCAGGGTTTCGCGGGGTGGAGCCCGACTGGCGAGGAGCTCGAATGACTGAAGACGCCGTTCCAGAGGCCGACGCCTACGAGCAGAAGCGACCCGTCCTGGATGCCGACGCCCCCGAGGCGCCGCAGATCGGCGACGAGACGCCCGAAGCGGACGCGCTGGAGCAATCCAGACCCGTCCCCGTGGACGAGGACGAGGACCGGCGCTGAGTACCGGCGCTGAGTCGACCGACGCGCCAGCCCGGCTACCAGGCCAGATGCGCCGCGTGGTGGCCGCTGCGCGGAAAAGGTAATTCCCGGTCGATGCCGCATTTACGTTCCTATCGGTAAAACTCCCGTTGCGGTAGCTCGTCCGGCTTCGATATTGTCCCCCAGATGGGGGACACGACCATTCGGAGTCAGGAGCCGATGAGCAAAGACAGCAAGTCCACGTACCTACGTGCCGCTGAAGTCGCCGAGCTGCTGCACGTTACGCCGAAGACGGTCAGTCGCTGGGCGCACGAGGGCAAGCTGCCCTGCCTGCGCACGCTCGGCGGTCACCGCCGCTACCCGGAGCGGGAGATCCGCGAGCTGATCGAGCGGCTCTCGGTGCAGGAGCCCGCGGCGGAGAGCAGGGTCCAGCCGTAGCCACGCCGCCGTCCGCCACCAGCCAACGGCGGACGGGTTCGACCTCTCGGTTCGCAACGGGCCGGTCGAAGACCGGCCTCGCCGTGCTGGCCTGAGCCGCCGCCTGCACGGCCTGCTCGGCATGGCCGGGCAGGCGGCGGCTCAGCGCCGGCGGACCTGGTCGGTGATGCGCCGGGCGTGCTGGCGCACGCGCGCGAGCAGGCGGCGCGCCCACTCGTACTCGGTGGCGAGCAGGGCCAGACCGGCCATCGTGACCAGCACGCCGGGACCGGGCAGGACCAGCATGACGATCCCGACGACGAGCAGGGCGAGCCCCACCACCAGGACGCCGATGCGCTTCGCGCCGCGCGTCAGGTCTCGCACGATCGCTCCCCCCTTGCCTCAGCTTCGGCCGCGCCGGCGTGGCGCGGCCTCCTTCCGGGTCATGTCGGCGACGGCGAGCCCGCCACGGCCCGCCGGCGCGCTCCAGGCCCCCACTCCGCCGCCATGGCCAGGTCGTCGGGCGTGACCACGCCGGCGAGGCGGCCGCCGTCGAACACCAGCGCCCAGCCGTGCCCCGCCAGTGACAGGCGGCCCACCAGCTCGCTCAACGGCTCGTCCGGCCGCGCGCTGACCAGTTCCTCGATCGGCACGGCGACGGCGCTGACGCGCACGGCGTCGCGGCGCTCCGGCGGCACCCGCAGCAGCGACGCGAACGGGACCAGCCCGCTGAGACGTCCGTCGAACTCCTGCACCGGGTAGGCGCGCAGGCGGTGGTCGAGGGCGTGGCCGTCCAGGAACGCCCGCACCGTGAACCAGGCAGGCCCGACCGGCGGGTCCGGGGTCATCACGTCGGCCACCCGCAGGTGCCCGAGGTTACGCAGCAGCGCGGCCTGGTCGCGCTCGGCCTTGGCGGCGCCGTACACGAACCAGCCGACCAGCGCGTTCCACAGCCCCGCGGCCTGCCCGGTGGCCAGCACCTGGGTGAGCCCGGCGACCACCAGCGCGAGGCCGACCACCTGGCCGGCGCGGGCGGCGGCGAGCGTCGCCCTGACGCGGTCGCCGTGCCAGCGCCACAGGGCCGCGCGCAGGATGCGGCCGCCGTCCAGGGGCGCGCCCGGCACCAGGTTGAACAGCGCCAGCACGAGGTTGATCCCGGCCAGCGACCACAGCACCCCGCCGCCGATCCCGCCGACGCCGGCGACGCCGAGGGCGATCGCGGCGGCGAGGAACCCGAGCCCGAGGGCCAAGCTGGTCAGCGGGCCGACCGCGGCGATGCGCAGCTCGGCGCGGGGGTTCGGAGCCTCACCGCGGATGCGGGCAAGGCCGCCGAACGCCCACAGGGTGATGTCCTCGACCACCAGGCCGGAACGCCTGGCGAGCAGCGCGTGGCCCAGCTCGTGGGTCAGCACCGAGGCCAGGAAGAGGGCGGCGGTGAAGATGCCGGCGACCCAGTAGGTGGAGACCGTGTAGCCGGGGAAGGCGAGCGGGAGCATGCGGCTGGCGAGCGACCAGGCGATCAGCGCGACCACCGCGGCCGCGCTCCAGCCGACCCGCACGGGGAACCCGGCGATCAGCAACCGGCCTGGCCGGGCCGCTGGTTTGGTGGTGGTGAGGTGGTGCATCGGCGCCTCCGTCTCTGTTCGAACGAGCAGAGCCGAAGGTCTCTCCCACCCATCGACGGGAGGGCCGGTGCACCGGGCGCGAGCCGAGATGACGATGCCCCGAAACGGGATACTCCCCTTCGCTGACCTCAGCGTACTCCTGGGCAAATCAAACCGCGATAAGCAGGGCGACCCGGGAACTCCGGTGCCGATGCCCGCTACAGGGCGCCGGCGTCCCGTGCCGTCCAGACGCTCGGGTAGATGGGGCGGAACCCCAGCTCGGCGCGGATCCGGCCGGTGCCGACGATGCCGGCCCAGGGGTCGTGGAGCGGGCGGGCGCCGGCGCCCTCGGGCGGCTGCTCGCGGTTGAGGCCGAACAGCTCGACCGCGGTCACCGGGGCGTCGTCGGCAGCCGCGGGACGAAGCGGCTGCCGACGCGACCGGTCGCTCCGGTGACGAGCACACGCATGCCGGTGCCTCCTTCCGCTCGTGAGTTGGCTATCATTAGACGGCTCACGGAGTGCTATATGCTAGCCGGCTAACGAACTTCTGGCAACCTGCCAGCCCAGCCGGCCCGTGGAGAGGGAGGTCCGGTGCGCGACTGGCAGACCGACTGGCTCAGCGACCAGTTCCAGGCGGTCTTCTGGGCGGCCAAGCGCGCGATGAAGGAGGCGGCGGACGCCGCCTACGGCAGCCATGGGGTCCGCAACGGGCAGCAGTTCATCCTCATGTCCCTGTGGCACGAGGACGGGCTCACCCCCGGCGAGATCGCCCGCCGCCTGGGCCTGGCCACCCCCACGGTGACCAAGGCCGCCACGCGCATGGAGGCCGCCGGGCTGGTGGTCAGGCGCCCGCACCCGAGCGACGCGCGCCTGGTGCGCATCCACCTCACCGACCGCGGCCGCCACCTGCAGAAGGTGCTGGACGAGGAGATGCGGCGGCTGTCCGAGCGGGCGCTCGCCTCGCTGAGCGAGGACGAGCGGGCGAGCTTCATCCGCCTGCTCGACCAGCTCCGCCGTAACCTCGCCCGCACGGCCGAGCCCCCCGACGTCACCTGACGGTGGGATGATCGCACTGGCGCGGCGGCGTGCCCGCGGATGGAAGGGGAAACCGGTGCACCGTGTGGTCCATTTCGAGTTCAACGTCTCCGACCCCGAGCGGTCGGAGGGGTTCTTCAGCGACGTCTTCGGCTGGAAGGTGTCCAAGTGGGAGGGCGGGGCGGACTACTGGCTGGTCACCACCGGCGACGCCGGCGACGCCGGTATCGACGGCGCGATCATGCGCTCCCGCGACGGCGCCCCGCGGACGGTGAACACCATCGAGGTCGCCTCGGTCGACGAGACCGCGGCCAAGGTCACCGCCGCCGGCGGCGAGGTGGTCGTCCCCAAGCAGGTGATCCCTGGCGTCGGCCACTTCGCCTACTGCACCGACCCGACCGGCCTGATCTTCGGCATCTACGAGGCCGACGAGCAGGCGCAGGCACCGGCCGGCTGAGTCCGCGGGCCGGGGCGGCGCCGGGCCGCCGCGCTCACCCCGACGCGGCGCCGAGGGCCAGCGCCCGCGCCTCCGGGTGGTGCACGAAATTGGGCCGCAGGTCGGCGTCCTGGTAGTAGCGGTGGAACACCGCGGTGGCCGAGCCCGAGATCGGCGGCACGATCCACGACCAGTCCGCCGGCGTCATCCGCCCCGCCCGCTCCTCCTTGGCCAGGTGGGCGAGGAAGCGCTGCGCCTCGGTGTGGTGGTCGGTGATCGTCACCCCGTCGGCGTCGTAGGAGTGGAGCACCGCCAGGTTCAGCTCGACCAGCGCCCGGTCGCGCCAGAGCGAGCGGTCGTCGGCGGTGTTCAGCGCGAGCCAGCGCGCGACCACCGGCAGCAGGTCGTAGCGGTTGCCGTCGGCCAGGTTGCGGGCGCCGATCTCGGTGCCCATGTACCAGCCGTTGAACGGCGCCGCCGGATAGCAGATCCCGCCGACCTCCAGGCACATGCAGGACAGCACCGGCACCGCGTGCCAGCGCAGGCCCAGCCTGGCGAACCAGTCGTAGCGCGGGTGCCGCAGCGGCACCTCGAGCACGGCGTCGCCGGGGAGGTCGAACAGCCGCGGCGGCGCGCCCGGCGCCTGCACCACCAGCGGCAGCAGGTCGAACGCCGTGCCCCGCCCACCGGGCCAGCCGAGCCGCCGCACCAGCTCGGTGAAGGCCAGGTAGCGCGGGTCGCCCAGCACCGTGCCGTCGGCCAGGCGGTAGCCGGCGTAACGGATCAGCTGCTCGTTCCAGATCCGGGGACCGGGCCGCCCGGGTGCGTCGGGGGCGAACACCGTGATCGTCGGGCGGACGCGCCCGCCGTTGGTCGCCTCGCGCAGGTGCTGGATGGCCTCGTCCGCGACCGAGTCGGCGTCGACCAGGTGGCGCCGGTCGCGGACGCGGAGGCTGCGCCAGTAGAGCCGGCCGATGCAGCGGCTCGAGTTGCGCCAGGCCGCGCGCGCGCCGAAGACCAGCTCGGCGCTGGTGTGGGTGTAGGTGCCGGTGCGCTCGATCTGCGCGCGGACCTCCCGGAGCCGCGGCCCGAGCGGGCCGGCCTCCGGAGCTTCGGCGTGGTAGAGACGGAGGAACTCCTCGGCGGTGGCCGGGTCCAGACTGCTCAACCGCGTCCCTCCCTGACGATTTACCGAAAACTGACGATATACCTAGGCAACCTAGATTTCCATAGCGGACTATTCCGGACTGCACGGCGGGGAGGGCGGAACCGGCCGGGCATGCTACGGTCTGGTTGCGGGGGACCCGCCATCTGAAGCGGTCCGGAGCGGACAGGTCGCGGAGGTGCCTGTGGCTGACGTCGCACCGTACTGGAACCCCAAGACCGAGACGCTCCCACGCGACCAGCTCCAGGCCCTGCAGCTCGCCAAGCTGCGCCGCCTCGCCCGGTGGGCGGCCGCCCGCAGCCCCTTCTACCAGCGCTCCTTCGAGCAGGCCGGCTTCGACCCCGAGCAGCTCGAGCGTCTCGACGACCTGCGCCGCGGCCGCTCCTCGGCGATCCGCTTCCACACCACCTCGGGGACCACCGGCCGCGAGCCGATCCGGGTGCTCGACAGCACCAAGGACTGGGCGTGGCAGTCGGAGATGTGGTGCTACGGGCTCTGGGGCTTCGGCGTCCGCCCCGAGGACACCGCCTACGTCGCCTTCGGCTACGGCTCCTTCATCGGCTTCTGGGGCCTGCACTACGCGATGGAGAAGCTCGGCGCCCTCAACGTGCCCGGCGGCGCGCAGACCACCGAGAACCGCGTCAGGCAGCTGGTCGACTTCGGCGCGACCGTGGTCGCCTCCACCCCCACCTACGCGCTGCGGCTGGCCCAGGAGGCCGCCCGGCTCGGGGTGGACCTGGCGGCCAGCCCGGTGCGGCGGCTGATCCTGTCGGGCGAGCCGGCGGGGTCGATCCCGCAGACCAAGGCGCTGATCGAGCGGCTCTGGGGCGCCAAGGCCGGCGACACCGCCGGCATGACGGAGATCGGCACGATCATGGTCTTCGAGTGCTCCCGGCAGCCCGGCGGCACCCACATCATCGAGGACCACTTCATCGAGGAGGTGATCGACCCCGTCAGCGGCGCGCCGGTCGGCTACGGCGAGCAGGGCGAGCGGGTGGTCACCTCGTTCGGGCGCGGCATCATCCCGCTGCTGCGCTACCGCACCGCCGACCTGGTCCGCAAGGTCCCGGCCGACCGCTGCACCTGCGGCCGCGGCTTCGACCTCTACGAGGGCGGCATCCTCGGCCGGGTCGACGACATGAAGCTGGTCCGGGGCACCAACGTCTACCCGCGGGCGGTCGAGGGGATCGTGCGCGAGTACCCGGTCGTCGAGGAGTTCCAGATCCGGCTGACCCGCGGCGACGACCTCCTCGACCGCATCGCCCTGCGGGTCGAGCTGCCAGCGGACGCCGGCGACGCCACCTGGGCCGAGCTGCGCGAGCAGCTCGCCAAGGACCTCGCCGCCGCCCACGAGGGCCTGCGCTTCGAGGTCGAGCGGGCCGCCACCGGCGAGCTGCCCCGCTTCGAGCTGAAGGCCCGCCGCACCGTCGACCTGCGCGACAAGCCCGTGGGAGCGTGAGGCCCGTGACCACCGACCTGCTCGGCCACGACGCCGGCGCCACCGAGGAGGAGCTCCTCGACCTCTACCGCCGCTGCAAGGCGCTGCTCGCCCGCGACGACCTCGACCCCTGCGTCCGGGCCGGCGTGCGCGCCGCCACCGTCGGCCTGTGGAACGTCGTCAACGACCTCGCCCTGGACCACGAGCAGCTCATCGACCTGGGGGCCTGATGCAGTGTTGCAGCGAGGTGGCCCGTAGCCGCGCGCTGGCTGGACTGAGGAGCGACGAGCAAGGCCAGCCGGTTCAGCGAGGTGGCCCGTAGCCGCGCAGCCGGTGTAGCGAGGTGGCCCGTAGCCGCGCGCTGGCTGGACTGAGGAGCGACGAAGGAGCCGCAGGCGACGAAGGAGCGACGAGGGAAGCCAGCGCACAAGCGGCGAAGGGCCACCGAGCGTCTCTGTAAAGGAGCGAAGCGTGCCCGTCTCGGAACGCAACTCCAAGCTCGTCTACGACGCGCTGCTCGACGCCGGGGTGGAGGTGATCAGCGCGCTGCCGGAGACCTGGCTGGTGCACCTCGTCCGCATGGCCGAGGAGGACCCCGGCATGATCCTGGTGCGGCTGGCCAAGGAGGAGGAGGGCGTCGGCGTCTCGGCCGGCGCGCACCTGGCCGGCCGCAGGTCGGTCATGCTGATGCAGAACCACGGCTTCCTGCAGTCGGTCAACGGCATCGTCTCCCTCGCCCAGCTCTACCGCATCCCGCTGCTGATGCTGATCAGCGACCGCGGCCACCTGGGCGAGCGCGACCCGTGGCAGACGCAGGGCGGCAAGGCCACCCGCCCGGTGCTCGACGCCCTCGGCATCGTCACCGACCAGCTCGCCGACCCGGCCAGGGCGCAGGTCCAGATCAGCCGCGCGATGGCCCTCGCCCAGTCGTCCCTCTCCCCGGTCGCCGTGCTGCTCACCAGGGAGCTGATGTGGGAGGGGACGCCATGAAGCGGATCGACTGCCTGGCCGCGATCTACGACCGGCTCAGCGAGTGCGCGGTCGTCACCATCATGGGCGCGGTCGCCGTCGAGCTGTACTCGCTGGGGCACCGGCCCAACTTCTTCTACCTCGAGCACGCCATGGGCCTGGCCAGCTCGATGGGGCTCGGCGTCGCGCTCAGCCAGCCCGAGCGCAAGGTGGTGGTGCTCGACGGCGACGGCTCGGTCCTGATGAACCTGGGCGGGCTCACCACCCTGGCCCGCTACGCCCCGCCCAACCTCACCCAGATCGTGTTCGACAACGAGAGCCTGCTCTCGGTCGGCGGCTTCCCGACCGCCACCAGCACCGGCAGCGACCTCGCCGGCGTCGCCAGGGCCGCCGGCGTGGCCGACGCCCGCACCGTCACCACCCTGGAGGAGTTCTCCGCCGGCGCCGCCGCCGCGATCGACGGCGACCACCTCGCCTGCGTGGTCGCCAAGGTCGAGGCGGCCGGCCCGGCCAGCTTCCACATGGACCTGCACCTGCTCGAGAACCGCTTCGAGTTCCAGCGCAGCCTTCGTCCATCGGGGGCGACCGCTTCGCTACCTGCGCCCCCGAACCCCTCGAGGAGGCCCCCGCCATGACCGTGCTCGCCAGCCTGGCCGACGCGCTCGCCTCCGGCGAGGTCAGCGTCGTCGACCTGACCCAGCCGCTGTCCGAGACGACGCCGCTGCTGCACCTGCCCGAGCCGCTGGCCAACACGCCGCCGTTCCGCCTGCGCGAGCTGTCGCGCTACGACGAGCGCGGCCCCGCCTGGTACTGGAACGCCTTCGAGGGCGGCGAGCACAACGGCACCCACTTCGACGCGCCGATCCACTGGGTCACCGGCCGCGACGGCGACGACGTCTCCCAGGTCCCGCCGCGGCGCCTGGTCGGCCCGGCGGTGGTGATCGACAAGACCGCCGAGGCCGGCAAGGACCCCGACTTCCTGCTGACGATCGCGGACGTGGAGGCCTTCGAGGCCGAGCACGGTGCCCTGCCCGACGGCGGCTGGCTGCTGTACCGCACCGGCTGGGACGCCCGCGCCGACGACGGGGCGGCCTTCCTCAACGCCGACGAGCGGGGCCCGCACACCCCCGGCGTGCACCCGGACTGCGCCCGCTGGCTGGCCGAGCGGCCGATCACCGGCCTCGGGGTGGAGACGGTCGGCACCGACGCCGGCGGCGCGCACGCCTTCGACCCGCCGTTCCCGTGCCACAACTTCCTGCTCGGGGCCGACAAGTACGGCCTCACCCAGCTCGCCAACGTGGGCCGCCTGCCGCCCACCGGCGCGCTGGTGATGGCCGCCCCGCTGAAGATCGTGCACGGCTCGGGCAGCCCCTGCCGCGTGCTCGCCCTGGTCCCCGGAGCCTCCCCGAGCCGATGACCCTGGACGTGCTGACCCTCGGCGAGACGCTGATCGCCCTCGACGCCGCCGAGCTCGGCCGCATCGAGTCGGTCCGCACCCTGCGCAAGACCATCGGCGGGACCGAGTCGAACACCGCCATCGGCCTGGCGCGGCTCGGCTGCCGCGTCGCCTGGGTCAGCCGGGTCGCCCGTGACCCCTTCGGCGAGGAGATCCTGAAGGTGCTGCGCGGCGAGGGCGTGGACGTCGGCTCGGTGGTGCGGGTCGACGGGGCGCCGACCGGGCTGATGATCAAGGAGCGGCGCACCCCCAGCGAGGTCCACGTCCACTACTGGCGCGGCGGCTCGGCCGCCGCCGGCCTCGGCCCGGAGGACGTCGACGACCGGCTGGTCGCCGAGGCCCGCCGCGTCCACCTGACCGGCATCACCCTGGCGCTCGGCGAGCGGCCGCGGGCGGCGGTCCACAAGGTGCTGCGCTGCTGCGCCGAGCGGGGGATCCCGGTCAGCTTCGACCCGAACCTGCGCCGCAAGCTGCGCCCGGTGCGGGAGAGCGTCGCCGACTGCCAGGAGGTCTTCCCGTTCGTGACCGACCTGCTGGTGGGGGAGCGCGAGGCGCTGGCCTGCAGCGGGGAGGCGACCGTCCCGGCCGCGGTCGAGCGCCTGCGCGGCTTCGGCATCCCGGCGGTGGTGGTCAAGCGGGGCAGCCTCGGCGCCGTCGGTGCCCGCGACGGCGAGCAGTTCGAGGAGCCGCCCCAGGCCGGCGTGGTGGCGGTGGACGCGGTCGGCTCCGGCGACGCCTTCAACGCCGGCTACCTGTTCGGGCAGCTCCGCGAGCTGGGCTTCCGCGAGTCCGTCGCGCTCGGCAACTGGGTGGCCGGCCAGGTCGCCGGCCAGCAGGGCGACTACGAGGGCCTGCCCACCCTGGCCGAGTACGAGGCCCACCGCGACGGCACCGGGACGGTCACCAGGTAGGCACCCGCTCACTCGGAATTGCCGGGCAGGGCTCGCAGTCGCGGCACCGGGGACCGCAGCAGCCACAGGACGCCGGTGAGCGCGCCGCCGCTCGCGATCCACAGGGTCGGCCGCAGCCCGATGGCGCTGCCGAGCGCCCCGCCGAGCAGCGAGCCGAGCGGCCGCACGCCGTAGTTGACCAGCATGTAGGCGCCTTGCACGCGCGACCGCAGCCGGTCGGGGATCAGCGCGGCGAAGATCGAGCCGATGCTGATGTCGAGGATCATGACGCCGAGCCCGGAGCCGAACTCGGCCGCGAACAGCGCCGCGAGCACCAGCGGCCGCGGGCCGCCGGCGAGCGGGACGAGCAGCAGCGGGGCCGGGAACAGGACGCAGCCGAGCAGGAACGCGGGGCCGAACCCGATGCGTCGGCCGAGCCGCCCGGTGACCGCCGAGCCGAGCAGCCCTCCGACCGCGCCGGCGCCGAGGACGGCGCCGAGCGTGCCCGGCGGCACCCGCAACGCCCGCGACGCGTACAGCACGAACAGCGCCGCGAAGGCGAAGTTGAACAGGTTGATGGTGGCGGTCGCGCCCAGCAGGGCGCGCACGATCGCCGAGCGGAGGATGAAGCGCGCCCCGGCCGTGACCTGCCCGCGGCCCGGCGCCGCCGCCGGCGGCTCGGCGGGGGCGAGGCGGCCCAGCCACAGCGCCGACCACAGGAACGAGACCGCGTCGGCGACCAGGGCGAACGGCGCCGACAGCAGCTGCACCAGCAGGCCGGCGGCGCTCGGGCCGGCGACGAAGGAGAAGGCCCGAGCGCCGTTCAGCAGCGCGGTCCCCTCCACGTAGCGGGCGCGCGGGACGACCGCGACGAACAGCGTGCCCTGCGACACGAGGAACAGCATGCTCAGGGTCCCGGCGAGGAACGCGACCAGGTAGAGCTGGGCGATGGTGAGGACCCCGAGCGCGTGAGCGGCCGGGATGGTGGCGAGCAGGCCGGCACGGCCGAGGTCGGCGGCGATCATGGTCCGCCTGCGCCGCCCGCGCCGGTCGACCCATGCGCCGGCGTGCAGCGCGAAGCAAAGATGTGGGGCGAGCCCCGCCGCGGTCAGGTAGCCCATCTGCGCGGGGCCGGCGTGCAGGACCAGGACCGCGACCAGCGGCAGGGCCAGCAGGGTGATCTGGTCACCGAGCAGCGAGACGACCTGCCCGCCCCAGAGGCGGCGGAAGTCGGGGCTGTCGCGCAGGAGCCGAGGACCGGGCCACCGGGTCCCCGGCCGGTCGGCCGGGGCCTCCTCGAGTCGCGTCGCGCGCTCAGCCATCGCCGCCCTCCGTGCCCTGCGGCGGCCGCGAGGCCTCCCCGGGGAGCGGGGGCGTGGGGAAGGCCAGCCTGAGGAAGGTGACCTTGCGGGCGCCGGCCGGGCGCAGCTCGTGCCGCGCGGTGCGCTCGAGATAGCGCTCGGCCAGCACGTCGACCTCGCGGCCCAGCTCGGCCAGCTCCTCCACCGTCAGGTACAGGATCAGGTCGCCGAACAGCGCGGCCTCCTGCCACGCCCTCGGCTCCTCCCGCTGGCGCTCCAGCCAGCGGACGAGCTGCTCGAAGTAGCGCTCGGCGAGGACGGTGCGGAACAGCTCGGAGGCGGCCGCCTGGTCGGCGCTGGCGGCGAAGTTGGGCACGTGGGTGAGCTGCGCCGTGGCGCGCCACGGCCGCCGCCGCCCGGTCCCGCCGCCGGCCTCCTCGACCAGGCCGGCCTTGGCGAGCTGGCGCAGGTGGAACGAGCACGACGCCGGGCTCTCGCCGAGCAGCTCGCCGGCGCGGGTCGCGGTCAGCGGGCCCTCGCTGCGGAGCAGCCCGATCAGGGCGAGCCGGGTCGGGTGGGCGAGCGCGCGCAAGGCGCGCGGGTCGGTGAGCTCGAGCTCCCGGGGTGTCTCTGGTTCGGCCATGTGTCGAAAGTAATCTTTCGAAAGTAGTCTTGTCAAGGCTGAGGGGTTGCCGCCGGGAGGCGTTTTGGGGCTGACCGTGCGGCTCGGCTAGAGTGACCCGGGTAAGTCATCGGCCGCACCGCCGTCCCGGCGCCGACACCCGCGAGGCGGCAGTGTGCCTGGCGGTGCGGAGGTGGGTGGCCTTGAGCGGACGCCACTTCAGACTGACTGCGGTCCAGGTCAGCAGTCTGGGCGGGCCCTTGTCAGGCTCGTCGCGGCCCGGATCGCCTCCTCGCCTGCCCGCGGCCCGGCCCGAGGTCTTCGTCGGACGCGTCGACGAGCTGGCAACGCTCGAGGCAGCGGTTCGTCACGAGTCGGCGGAGGGACGCGGCCGCCCCGTGGAGATCACCGGGCCACCGGGCTCCGGGGTCACCACGCTCGCCCTGGAGCTCGCCCACCGGACGAAGGACCTCTACCCCGACGGGCAGCTGCTGGTCGACCTCGGACAGGCCGGCAGGTATGCCGCCGACGTGCTACCGGAGCTGCTGGGGCGACTGCGGGCGCCGGTCTCGGAGGATCGGCGGCAGGCGCGCTACCGCGCCGCGCTGGACGGGAGGCGGGTCCTGTTCGTCTTCCTCGACGCAAGCGACGAGGGCACGCTGTCGGGGCTGCTGCCGGAGGTCCCGGGCTGTGGGGTGATCATCACCGCCCGCAGCGAGCTGACCGGCCTGGACGTCCGGGAGCGCTGCCGCCTCGCGCCGTTGGATCTCGATGCGACGCTGGAGCTCCTGCAGCGGGTCATGGGCGCCGACCGGCTCTACGCGGACCCACAGGGCGCCCGCGCGATCGGCCGGTGGTGCTCGGGCCATCCCCGCACCGCGAGGTCCGTCGCGGCCTGGGCGCACCAGTCCGGGAACCGGGACCGGTCGCTGTCCTCGCTCCACACGGAGTTGCAGCGGCGGCAGCTCCGTCACGTCCTGGGCGCGGACCGGGAGCTGCCGACCATCCTGGGCGCGGGCTGGCGAGGCCTGCCCGCGGACGCACGGCGGCTGCTGCAGGCGACCGCGCTGCTGCCGTCCGACACCTTCGAGACCGGACTGGCCGCCAGCGTCGCCGAGCTGCCGGAGGAGGCGGCGCGGGCGTCGGTCACCATGCTGTGCCGGGCCGGGTGGCTGGACCTCGCGCCAGGGGAGGACGGGCGCTTCCGCATGCCGCCGCCGGTCCTGCGGTACACCCGGAACCTGCCCCGCGCCGACGTCAGGCGGCGGGCCGTGGTCGAGGCCGCCCTGGGCTACTACCACGACCGTGCCAGGCTCGCCGACGACGCCGACCGCGCCGAGGTCGACGCGATGCTCGCCTGGATCCGCGACGAGCACCCCCGCATCGTCATGACGATCATCTCCGGGGTCAGGGAACGGCTCCACGACCGCGCCTGGCAGCTCTCGGTCGGTTGCGGGCGGCTCTTCCGCGCGCTCGGGCTCCACACGGCGTGGGAGCGCATCTCCGTCTGGGGTGGCAGGGCCGCCGAGCGAGTCGGCGCCGACCAGCGCGACCGTGCCGTGGCCCTGACGTCGGAGAGCCTCGGCGACGTCCACCTGCAACTCGGCCGGGTGGACGAGGCCGTCGAGTGCTACGAGCGCAGCCGCAACCGCCGCCTGCTCGTCGAGGACGACACCGGCCTCGCCCAGGTCCTCGCGAAGCTGGGCGACGCCTACGACCGGTCGGAGCGGCCGAGGGAGGCGATGACCTCCTACCGCCGCTCCCTCGAGCTGTCCGGCCACCACGGCCGGGAGACGGCGGCGATCGCCATGCTGCGGCGGCTCACCGAGCTCACGGACGTGGTCGAGGGCCCGCGGGCCGCGGCCGGCCACGCCAAGCAGGGCCGCAGGCTGTGCAAGCAGGCCGGCGACCGGCACGGCGCGCTGTGGTTCCTGATCCGGCTGGGGACCCTGCAACAGCAGGCAGGCGAGCTCGACCGTGCGCTCGAATGCCTCCGGGTGGCCGAGTCGGCGGCGGAGCGGCTCGGCGACCATGCGCTCGAGGGGTCAGCCGCCTGGGAGCGAGGGAAGGCACTTCAGGAGGTCCAACGACCCGACGCCGCGGCTGCGGCGTTCCACCGCGCCGCACGGGCGCTCTCCGACGCCGGTGAGCTGTCCCGCGCCGTGGCGGCGTTCAGGCTGAGCTCGGAGCTGTACCGGGGCCTGGGCCTGCACCGCCAGGCGGCCGTCGACCTGGCGGCCGGCGAGGACCTGGCGAGGCTCGGCGACCGGCCCAGCCGTCTCGACGTCCTCCACGAGCTCGGAGAGGCCTGCTGGACCATCGGCGATCTCGACGGCGCGGCCCGCGCCTTCTCGGAAGGCAGGGACCTGGCCAGGAACCAGGACGATCAGCTCGCCCTCGCGCACGCCTTGGACGGTCTGGCGAGGGCGCGGGAGCAGCAGGCCACGGCCGCCGCGCTCGACCCGGCGGCGAGGCAACGCGCATGCGAGGAGGCCGCGGCGGCCGCAAGCGAGGCCGCCCACTGGTTCGGTCGCAAGGGACAGGAGCTGGACAGGGCGCGAGCCCTCCACCGCTGTGGCCGTGTCAGGCTGCAGCTCGACCGGCCGGAGGCCGCCACGGAGGCGCTGGAAGGCAGCAACGCCGCCTACCGAGCTGGCGGCCCGCCGCTCGAACGCGCCCAGGTGCTCGCGGACCTCGCGGTCGCGCACCGGCGCCAAGGCGGCCACGACGCCCAGGCCGCCGACGCGCTCCTCGAACAAGGGGAGATCCTCGCGGAGCACGCGCCAGACTCGGCCACCGAGCCGTTGAACCAGGCCGCGGAGCTGTTCGAGGGCTTGCACGCACCCACCAAGCAGGCCGAGGCGCACGGGACCCGCGCCGAGGCCCATCGCAGGCTGCGCGCGTACGCCGATGCGGCGTTGGCCCACGAGGCACAGGCCAGGGCGCTCGAGGACGCGAAGGAGCAGCTCGGCCAGGCACAGGCTCTCCTGGCAGCCGGCAGCTGCTGGACGGAGTCGGCGCAGCGGCAGCAGGCGGCGTCGGCGTACCAGGCGGCCGGCCGCGCCTTCCTCCGTGCCGACCGGGCGGAGCAGGCGATCGCCAGCCTGGAGGTGGTCGCCGGCATGAGCGACCTGCCGGAGGCGCAGGCACGTGCCCGCTACGAGCTGGGAGCGGCCTACCAGCACGCAGGTCGCCTCGAGGAGGCGGTGACCGCACTCGACCAGGCGCTCTCGTCCAGTGCCGGCCTCGCCACGACCCAGCGTATCGACGCGAGGTCCCGTCTGGGGGAGGTGAGCCTGCAGGTCGGCAACCTCGCCACGGCCGAGCAGGCGTTCTCCGAGAACGCGACCGCCTTCGCCCTCCGCAAGGACTGGATCGGGGAGGCACGTGCCCGTGAGGCCCTCGGGGACGTGGTCAGGCGGCAGAGCAGGGCGGCCGAGGCGGGCGCCGAGTTCGAGCGCGCCGGGCAGCTCTACGCACGCGCCTCGCTGCCACTGCATGCGGTCGATGCGTACCAGCAGGCCAGCAGCGTCTTCCTGCGGGGGGAGGAGCAGTCCCTGGCATTCGGGACGCTCGAGAAGGCGGACGACTGCGCCGACAAGATCAAGCCCACGGAGATCCCGCGGCGCGTCTTCGGCGAGCTCGGCAGGCTCTGGCTGGAGTTCGACGGTGGGCCGCACCTCGCCGAGCGCGCCGTCCGTCGCCTCGAGCAGTACCGGTTGAGCGTGCGCGCCGAGGCCCCGGGCGACCTCGATGCCCTGCGCGAGGCGTATTCGCTCGCAAGGACCGTGAACCTGCGGGCTGGTCGGAGCGCGGCCGCGAGCGACCTGCAGAGGTGGCTCGACGCGAGCGAGCTCACGCGCGGTGAGCACGACTCGCTGCTGCTGCCGTTCGTCATCGACAGGCTGGCCGACGGCCTGGCCGGTCAACCGCGCGGCGCGGGGCCCCGGAGCTAGATGGTTGATTCCGTATCGGGCAGCGAGTTCGCTGGATTGTGACCAGCAAGGCGAGGTCGCCGAAGATCGGCGTTGCTACCGCAACGTCAACCTCGGTGGAGGCTGCATGCGCGCCGACCTCGACGACCTCGTTGTCGCACTGTACGTCACCGTCGATGAGCTGGTGGGACCACGGCCGGGACCGGGCCGGCCACCCAAGCTGTCGGACGCCGAGCTGGTCTGCCTGGCGGTCGCCCAGGTCCTGCTCGGCGCCCGCTCGGAGCGGCACTGGCTGCGGTTCGCCCAGACCCGCCTGGGGCACCTGTTCCCCTACCTGCCCAAGCAGTCCGGGTACAACAAGCGGCTTCGCGGCGCAGCGCACCTGGTCAGCTTGGCGATCCGGCATCTGGCAACCGTGGCCCCGTCGTGGTGGGACGACCTGCGGCTGCTGGACGCCACCGCGCTGCCATGTGGCGCCTCGCGGGAGACGGTCAAGCGCTCGGCGCTGGCCGGCCATGCCAGCTACGGCTACGACCGCAGCCACAGCCGCTGGTACTGGGGCTTCAAGCTGTATCTGCTCACCGCCCCGGATGGCATGCCGATCACCTGGTGCCTGGCGACCCCCAAGCTCGGCGAGCGCGAGGTTGCCGCGGCGCTGCTGGACGACGCGGCCCGCCAGCGTGCCCTGGCCGACGGCACGATCATCCTGGCCGACAAGGGCTTCGCCGGCCGCGCGTTCGAAGGCCACGTCGGTGCGCTGGGCGCGGTGCTGGTCCGTCCCGACCGCACCGACGAGCCATGCCGGTTCGGGTCGCTGGGCGGGCTGCGCCAGTGGATCGAGTCGGTCATCAGCACTCTCAAGGACCAGCTCGGGCTGGAACAGCATCGCGGCCGCACCCTGGGCGGGGTGTTCGTCCGCGTGGGCCAGCGACTGCTCGCCCTCGCAGCGGTGGTCTGGTTCAACTGGCAGCTCGGCCTCCCCGACAAGCGCTCCCTGCTCGCCTATGACCACTGACCCAGCACCCACCCAAACGGAATCAACCATCCAGTGAGGCCAGCCTCGGACCGCCGAGCATCAGTCGGGGCTGGGCGCGAAGATCACCCTCCTATCCACGCCCGGTGGTCGGAGCCTGTCCTCATGGTGGGTGCCATGGCAGCGGCGGTGTGCAACGTCAACGACGTGCTCGACGGCCATGTGACCCTCGACGTGGAGTGCCTGGACCGCGTCTACCTCAACGCCTACGTGCCGAACCTGCAGGTCGCGGGGCAGGTCGTGGTATTTCTCACCCAGCACCTTGGCAACCCGATCCCCTCCCCAGCGCTATTCACCAAGATCGGCAACGCGTTCCGGGCTGCGGTCGAGCGGTTCGCCGCCACCCACCAGATCCCCGTGGTCCGCTTCGGCAAGGACGCGCGCAAGCAGGAGGTGATGCGCCCCTACCTGGAGGCCGCCACCGAGCCCGGGGTGGTCGCCATCGGCGTGGCCCAGGAGTTCCAGAGCGTGTTCACCGGCTACGACCGCGCCGCCGGCAAGCCCGGCCCGCCCAGCTTCACCTTCGCCAAGGCCGACCGGCGCGTGACCGTCTACTACTTCTACGTGCTGGACCGTGACTTCGGGCCTGGGTTCATCAAGCTGTGCAGCTACTTCCCCTACCCGGCCAAGGTCTGGGTCAACGGCCACGAGTGGGCCAAGCGCCAGGCCCACGCCGCTGGGATCACCTTCACCGAGCTCGCCAACGGGTTCGCCGCCTGTGACGACCCTGCGCGCCTGCAGGCGATCTGCGACCGGCTCGGCCCCGCCGACACCCAGGCGTTCTTCGACCGCTGGCTGGTCCGCATCCCCACCCCGCTCACCCTCGCCGACCAGGCCGCCGGCTACTGGTGGGAGCTGTCGATGCGCCAGATCGAGGTCAGCCGCACCCTGGTCTTCGACCAGCCCCGCCGCGCGCGGGCGTTCTTCGAGGCGCTGCTGGCCGACAACCTCGACCTCGGCCGCCCCGACCAGGTCAAGCTCATCTTCGACCGCCGCATCCGCAAAGACACCCTGGGCAGCTTCGCCACCAAGATCGTCACCCGCGGGGTGGAGGTGGCCGTCAACGTCTTCTACAAGCACTCGCGCATCAAGCAATACCTGAAAGAAGGCCGGGCGCTCAGGATCGAGACGGTGGTCAACTCGCCCACCGACCTGGGCTGCCAGCGTCGCCTGCGCAACCTCGACCAGCTGCAAGCAAAGGCTCGCGCCGCCAACCATCGCCTGCTTACCATCGAGCGTGTCGGCCAGGGCTGTGCCATTGAGACCGCCACCTTCGAGCGGATCTCGCAGCCCTCGCTACAGGAGGGCCAACGAACCGGAGCCTTGCGCTTCGGGGATCCTCGCGTCATGGCCCTGGTCGGCGCCGTGTGCATCCTGCTCAACACCGTCGTCGGCTTCACCAACCGGAGCCTCCGCGCCCAGGTGAGCGGCCTGCTCGGCGGTGCCTACACCAGCGCGCAGATGACCTACGACCTGCGCCGGCTGCGGCTCAAGGGGCTGATCCGCCGGATCGAGCGGACCAACCGCTACGTGCTCACCCCCGACGGCATCCGGGTGGCGGTCTTCTACACCAAGCTCCACAACCGCCTGCTCGGCCCCTTGCTGGCCGCTGATCGGCCACCGGCCCCACCCGAGCTTCGCGAGGCCCTGCGCGTCCTCGACCGGCAGGTCAACGACTACGTCCAGCACGCCCGCATGGGGATCGCCGCATGAGATGAACTTGCCTCAACTCTCAAGAACCCGGCCACCAAGGAAACCTACGCCGCTTCCGAGACTGCGCTCGGGCCACCAAGGAAACCTACGCCGCTTCCGAGACTGCGCTCGGAACCGGTGGCCCCTGACGGGGCAGCTTTGGTGGGGGCCGTCGGTGGCCGTACCGTCGGTGGATGAGCGATGACTTCAGCGAGCGGTACGGCGACCTGCTGCGTGGCAGCTACGACTGCGTGGACCGGATCGTGCTCAACGCCTACTTCTCGCCGGGCCACTCGGCGGGCGGGTTCCGGGTCTGGTGGCGGCGGCTGCACGGGGACAGCGAAGAGCGGCTGGACAACGCGCACCTGATGCGGATGGCCGGCCGCTTCTCCCGCCGGGTGCGGGCGTTCGGCAAGGCCCACGGCGTCCCGGTGATCGACTGCACGCGGGATGAGCGCAAGCATCGGATCGCCGAGGCCTACCTGGCCACGCACTCGGTGGGCCCGGGGGTCTTCCTGATCCTGGTGGCCCGTGCGCCAGCGACGGTGTGGGAGGTGTGCCGGTCGTCGGCTGGGGTGATCCGCAATCTGGAGAAGAAGAAGGCGTTCGTCAACCACTACTCGTTCCACATCATGGACCCGACCTGGGGCCATGTGACGATCAAGCTGTCCGGGCATCCGCCGTTCGGCGCCCAGGTCATCTGTAACGGCCACGAGTTCGTCGCCTGCGCCGGGCAGGCAGCCGGTCTAGGGTTTGCGAAGGAGGGCAACTGCTTCACCGCGATCACCGACCCACAAGCCCTGGCTGAGGTCGCAGACACCTTGTCTCGGTCCGAGACGATAGGGCGCCTCAGGCTGGTCTGCGATCGGTGGATCTACACCGCCTGCCTCTGCTTCGGCCTGGATCTCGACGAGCAGGCCCGCAGCGGCTTCCGCTACGACTACTCGGTCTACCAGGTGGAGTACAGCCGCAACCTGCTCTTCGCCTCGGGCGCAGTGATGGACCGGGTGTTCACCGCGGTCGTCGACCGGACTCGGTCCCGGCTGGACGTGCCCAGGCTGCGGACGCTCTTCGGCGTCAAGCACCGTCCCCACAACAAGGCTGGCGGCGACCTGTCGCCTCGTCAGGCAGTCGTGATCGAGAGACCTCGGTGGGACCTCACCTTGTTCAAGGTCCACTTCGGGCTGCTGACCTTGAAGGGCTACACCAAAGGCGAACACGTGCTGCGCTTCGAGGCGATCGTCCACAACACCCGCTCACTCGGCTGCGGCCGGGTCCTCAAGAAGCTCCCCGAGATCGTCACTCGGCTCGCCGGCATGGTCGACCGGTTCACCACCATGCTCGACTGCGTCGACGTCGGCTTCCTGCCCGACCAGGCCCTCAACGAGCTGCCGGCGCCGTCCCAGCTCGGTGCCACCCGGGTCGGCGGCGTCGACCTGAACAAGCCGAGGATCCGCGCCGCCCTCGCCGGTGTCCTCGCCCTGGCGGTGGCACCCGACGGCTTCACCGCCGCGCAGTTCACCGCCAAGGTCCACGCCATGACCGGGCAGACCGACCGTGACTACAGCACCCGCCAGGCCGCCTACGACCTGCGCAAGCTCCGCGGCAAGCAGATGCTCAACAAACCAGGACGATCCCGGCGCTACTGGGTCCCCCCAGATGCGGCTCGCACCATCGCTGCGCTGCTCCTGATCCGCGACCAGGTGATCGGTCCCATCCTGGCCGGCGTCCGGAGCCCTCGACGAGGGCGCAAACCCGCCACCTGGACCCCGATCGACCGCGACTACGAGACCCTCCGCCTCGGCATGCAGACCCTCTTCCACGACCTCGGCATCGCTACCGAGGCGGCAGCCGCGGCATAGACAACTTCTTGTCGATCCGGATTCCGCAAGCGCCTAGAGGCGAACGCCCGATACGCTGCGGGCCATTCGGCCCCGGGCGGCTGCCACGCCTGGTGACGGTGCAAGCACCCCCGTCTCGGGCAGGACGCCGCCGACAACGAGACGGCTAAGCCTCGATCCACGTGCGCCTCATGGCGCACGTGGATCGAGGCTTAGACCAGCCAGGGAGACGCCGCCATGTGGGCCGGGACGTTCTACGACGTACAAGGCGTGCTTGGCATCAAACGACGGGCCAGCAGCTGCTGGCGCCCGGAACCTGCCGAATCCATCATCGGTTGCCGTGGGAGCGGCCCCGGTCGCAGCCACGGCTGCCGCCCTACCGCGTCCGCAGGGTGCAGGATGACGGTGTCGCCGGGGCGACGTTGGTCACCGCTGAGCCGCCCTCCTGGACCCAGCCGGCGTTCTCATGCCCGAGTGTGTAGGGCAGCTGGACGTTGGTCTTCTCCGCAATGGGCCTCGATGATGTGGAGGTCGGTCCGGCACAGCCC
>WNFU01000778.1_pt1 | contig 44358 bp, 39 predicted proteins | sample 5400121 | NCBI WGS metagenome assembly WNFU01 (sample SAMN13153360, study PRJNA577476) | soil metagenome | isolation source: 100 cm soil or saprolite under grassland replicate 1 | place: USA:California | collected 2016-06-15 | reverse complement strand
AGCTCGGAGGTGTACTCCCTCAGGACGAGGTCGTCGGACACCCCGTTGAGGTCGGCGCGTAGCGCCAGCCCCGGCGCGATCTGCCATTCGTGCTTGGCGCTCCCGTAGCCCCGAACGGCGCCGTTCTTGAAGTTTTCGTCGATGAAGGTTCCGGCCAACGCGCCACGCTGCTCTTGCGAGAGGACGTATCGGTACTCGGCAGCACCTCCGAAGCCCCGCTTCTGGTAGGCGTCGAACCTCAGAGTCGCGTCCTGGCTGTCGGAGATCACCCAGTAGAACGGGATCTCGGCGAAAAGTCCCTTGCGCGAGGAGCTCCCCACCTGCGGGGCGAGAAAGCCCGACTGGCGATCGCGACGGATGGCCGCCGCGAAGAAAGGGAAGAACGGAATGACCGGCAGGCCTTTCACCCAGAAGGACGCATTCGTCCCGTACACGAGGTCTTCCATGTCGGCGGTGGCCGACCCCAGACGGAAGGACCACGCCGGCACGTCGTCCTCGCAGGTCGTGAACACGCCGCGCTGGACACGGTAGACGCTGTCGCCGATTCGCTCCATGCGCTCCCCGAGGATGCGGTAGTAAGGCGCCGCGTGCGCCTCGCCCTGATAGACGACACCCGTGCCGGTCTTGATGTTGTAGTCGATGCGCTGGCCCGTGAGCCGGTCATCGCCGTCGTAGAAGATGACCCGGCCGTATGCCGTGGCGTCGCCGGTCGCGCGGTTGATCTCGATCCGGTCGGCGAGAAGACGTGCCGATCCCCGGGTGACCTCGACGTTGCCGGTCGCCACGAGCAGGTTGTCCGGCCCGGCCTGCTCGAAGCGGTCCGCCACGATCGTAACCTCTCCGCCCGCTGTCTGGACGGTCACTGGGGCCTGCGCCTGCGCGACGGATGGGAAGGCAGCCAGGACGGCGCTCACGAGCAGAAGGATCGAAGCCCGGACCCGCGTCATCAACTATCAGCGCCCTTTTCGAGCGAGCAAGGCTGATCGCTGCCCCCGAGGTGGCGGAGGACGTCACCGATCAGCGACAGCGAGCCCGCGACACAGACGATCGGGGTGGCGGCAGTGCGGACGGCGAGCGCCAGGGCTTCGACCGGCGATCCAGCGACGTCGACGCGCGTGACGGAGGCGGGCACGAGGGCACGCAGGGTGTCCGGCTCCGAGGCCCGTGGGTTCGACGACGCGACTAGGACGAACCGGTCGGCCACCGGAGCGAGCGCCGCGACGATGCCCCGGGCGTCCTTGTCGCGGAGGATCCCCAGCACGAACGTGACCCGGCTGTCCGCGAAAACCTCCCGCAGAGAGGTCGCTAAGGCGCTGGCACCGGCAGGATTGTGAGCGCCGTCGAGCACGAGGAACCCTCGCGCCTGCCGGATGATCTGAAAGCGCCCCGGCCACCACGCGCGGGCGAGCCCATCGCGGATGGCGGGCTCGCGCACGCCGAGCTCCCGCGCCGCCGCGACGGCGAGGAGGGCATTGGACGGCTGGAAGCTTCCGGGCATGCCGAGCTCGAGGCCGGCCAGGGACCAGCCGCGGCCGGCGCAGGTGAGACGCTGGCCGCCGGGCCCGCGCTGCTCGACCGTGACCGCCAGGTCGCGCCCCTCGACGAGCAGTCGAACGCCGAACGCCGAAGCGCGGTCTACGATGACGCGCTCGGCCTCCGGCGCCTGGGCGGCGGAGATCGCCACGCCGCCGCGAATGATCGCGGCCTTCTCGGCGGCGATCTCCGCGAGCGTCGCGCCGAGAACAGCCTGATGGTCGAGGTCGACGCGCGCGATCACGGCGACCTCCGGCGTGCCCACCGTGGTCGCGTCGAGGCGCCCGCCGAGACCGACCTCGAGCACCGCCACGTCGACGGCTTCGCGCGCGAAGTGGTCGAGGGCCAACGCCGTCGTCGCCTCGAACATCGTCGCGTCGAACCGCGCCACCAGTGTGCCGAGGGCCTCGACGCCGTCGACCACGCCGTCTTCGGGGATGGGCTCTCCGTCGACGCGGACGCGCTCGCGGAACGAGACGAGGTGAGGCGAGGTGTACAGGCCGACGCGGTGGCCGGCAGCCTTGAGGATCGCGGCGAGCATCGCCGCCACCGAGCCCTTGCCGTTCGTGCCGCCCACCTGGACCAGCCGGTACCGCTGCTCGGGACGGCCCAGCGCGTCGAGGAGTCCCTCGATCCGCTCGAGCCCCTGACGCATGCCCGCGTGCTCGCCGCCCCGGAGGGAGAGGAGCCGGGCAACGGCCTCGGCGTACGTCACCGGACGGCTACCCCGATCGGGGCGGCTGGTCGGCGAAGAACGCGAGAATGCGACGGAGCATCTCCTTGAGGTCGCGCCGCTCGACGATCATGTCGAGCTGTCCGTGCGACAGCAGGAACTCCGAGCGCTGGAATCCCTCGGGAAGCGGCTGACGGATCGTCTCGGCGATGACCCGCGGCCCGGCAAAGCCGATCAGCGCGCGCGGCTCGGCGAGGATGACGTCGCCGAGCATCGCGAAGCTCGCCGTGACGCCGCCGGTGGTGGGATCGGTGAGGATAGAAATGTACGGCAGCCTGCTGGCGCCGAGCCGCTCGAGCGCAGCAGAGGTCTTGGCCATCTGCATCAGGGAGAGGATGCCCTCCTGCATCCGCGCGCCGCCCGACGCCGAGACGATGACCACGGGCAGGTGCTTGTCGATTGCGAGCTCGATCGCGCGCGTGAGCTTCTCACCGACCACCGAGCCCATGCTGCCGCCGAGGAAGCCGAACTCGAAGACGGCGAGGACGACGGGCAACCCGCCGATCGAGCCGATGCCGCAGATCACCGCCTCGTCGCTCGTGGTCTTCTGGGCGGCGGCCCGTATGCGCTCGCGGTATTTCTTGGTGTCCTTGAAGGCCAGCGGATCGGTCGTCGCCAGACCGGTCTCGCGCTCCTCGAACGAGCCCGGATCGGCGAGTTGCGCGAGGCGTTCGCGCGCGGAGATCCGGAAGGGGTAGTGGCACTTCGGGCACACGCGCCCCGCGCGCTCCACTTCGGCGCGGTACATGATCTCCTTGCACGAGTCGCACTTGATCCAGAGGCCTTCGGCAATGACGACCTTGCTCGCCTTGCCGGCCGGCGCGTCGGCCTCGCGTCTGAACCACACCATGAGTCTCTAAAGCCTCGCCGCGCCGGCCGCCCGGGGGGTCTTCTGGGAGGGAGCTCCCGACCCGGCACCCGCCGGGGTGGTCTGAGCAGGAGCTTCCAACTTCGATCCACCGCCGACGCACGCGACCAGGACGTCGGGGAGCCGGCGAAGCACGCGGCGCGTCTGGCGGCGCGTCTCCCGCCCGATGACGGCGTGGAGGTCACGCACCATCATCGGATAAGGATGCGGGCCCAGCGCCGACCCGAGGAGGTAGTACGTCGTCCGCACGTTGGTGACCCAGTCGCGCAGCGCCTCGTTGATCGCGTCCTTCAGCGTCCGGCTGCCAGCCTCGACGGAAATCACGCGCGCCCCGAGCAGGCGCATGCGAAAAACATTGAGCGCCTGGCGCTCGACGTCCTCGGCGCCCATATAGACGTCGCACTCGAGACCGAGGAGAGCCGCCGCGGTCGCGGTCGCCACGCCGTGCTGGCCGGCGCCCGTCTCGGCGATCACGCGCCGCTTCTTCATCCGCGATGCCAGCAGCGCCTGGCCGAGGACGTTGTTGATCTTGTGAGCGCCGGTGTGACAAAGATCCTCACGCTTCAGAAAGATCTGAGCGCCGCCGCACTGTTCGGTGAGTCGCTCGGCCAGATAGAGCGGCGTCGGCCGTCCCGCGTAGTCGTGGAGCAGGGCGGCGAGTCGGTGCTGGAACTGCCGATCACGCTTCGCCGCCGTCCACGCTCGCTCGAGCTCGATCAGAGGCGCCATGAGCGTCTCTGGCACGAAGCGGCCGCCGAAGCGGCCGAAGTGGCCGTGCGCATCCGGGAGCGTGCGCTTCACCGGACGCCCTTCGCCTCGGCGACGAATCGCCACACCTTGTCGGGATCCTTGCGACCCGGCTGAGCCTCGACGCCCGAGTTCACGTCGACCGCGTACGGGCGCACGGTCGCGACGGCGCGGGCGACGTTCTCCGGCGTGAGCCCGGCGGAGAGGATGATGCGCCACCGCTGGCTCGCCAGATCGCGCGCGACCGTCCACTCGATCGGCTGGCGCGGCTCGCCCTCGCTCCACCGTGCGGCGCTGTCGAGCAGGAGCGCGGCGGCGTACTTGCGATAGTGGAGGAGCCTCACGGTCGGCGTCCACGGCCGGCGCCCTTCCAGCGCGCCCGAGGGGGGCGCGAGCTTGATCGTCTTGATCACCGGCAGCGCGTAGCCCTCGAGATCCTCCGGCTTCTCGTCACCGTGGAACTGGAGCGCGCGCAGGCCGCACGCTTCGGCGACCGCCTTGACGTGACCGGCCGGGTGGTCCCAGAAGATGCCCACCGGCGTGATGAACGGCGGCAGGGCGCGGACGATCGGCGCCACCTGCTCGGGGGTCACGAAGCGCGGCGTGTTCTCGACGAAGATGAACCCGAGGGCGTCGGCGCCGGCTTCGACGGCGGTCAACGCGTCCTCTGCGTTGGTGATGCCGCAGATCTTGACCCGCGGGTTCATCCGCGTACCTCCGGCTCGCTCAGCGTGAGCTCCCGGATCTTCGCGGCGATGTCGCCGGCTCGGACGAGTGCTTCTCCGATCAGCACGGCGTGAGCGCCGGCGGCGACGACCCGGCGTACGTCGGCGCCCGTGAAGAAGCCGCTTTCGCTGACGATGATGGGCCCGGGCGGGATCGACGGCAAGAGCTCCAGCGTCGTCTCCAGGCGCGTCTCGAAGGTGGTGAGGTCGCGGTTGTTGATCCCGAGGACGCGGCTTCCGGCGGTAAGGGCCTGATCGAGCTCGGAGGCCGTGTGACACTCGACCAGCGCGGCGAGGCCGAGTCCCTTTGCGGCGGCGAGCAAATCACCCAGCCGCGGCGGCTCGAGAATCGCAACGATCAGCAGCACGGCATCGGCGCCCGCGGCGCGCGACTCCCAGAGCTGATACTCGTCGATGGTGAAGTCCTTTCGGAGCAGCGGAACGTCGACCGCCGCGCGCACAGCCCGCAGATCGTCGAGGCTCCCCTGGAAATACTTCTCATCGGTGAGGACCGAGATCGCGTGGGCTCCGTGGCTCGCGTACGCGGTGGCCACGGTCACCGGGTCCAGGCCGCGGGCGAGCACGCCACGCGAGGGTGACGCCTTCTTCACCTCGGCGATCAGTCGCACCGCACCCGGCAGAGGGCAGAGGGCGCCTTCGAAATCGCGCGCTGGGGGCGCTTCCCGACACTGCCGCTCGAGGCCCGCGCGGGGAATGGCGGCCCGGCGTCGCGCGACCTCCTTGCGCGTGTTGCCGACGATCTCGTTGAGAACAGACATAGGCCGGCGCCTAGTAGTCGCGCCGGAGTCCCTGCCTCCGCAGCGTGTCGAGCGGGACCGATCCGAGCTGATCGAGGACAAAGTCGCGCAGCGTGCGCGGAGGCGGCAGGTCGCGTACGATCCGCCCCGCCTTGATTAGCGGCTTCAGCAGCGGCTCCCAGGCGACACCGTCGGGCGGCCGCCGGCCGGCCGGCAGCACAACCGTCTCGCGCGTGCCGCGGCGCCGGTACACGTCCTTGGCGCCCGACCACTTGCCCCGCTTGGCCGCGGGCTGCCCCTCGATCTCCATGATGTCCAGGGCGAAGTTGAGCACCGGCGCGTTGGCGATCGAGGTGCCGACGCCGTAGCCGTCGGCGACCGGATTCAGCGCGAGAATCTCGTACTCGTCGACGCCGCCGGAGGCGAGAATCTTGACGTGGTTGTAGCCGCGCAGGTCGAGCTCCCAGCGAACCTCTTCGAGAATGCGGTAAAAGTCGCCGCGACGCGACGACGGCGTGTCCAGGCGGACGGCGTAGAGATCCTTACCGAGGGCCTCGGCGACACGGATCGCCTCGAACTTCTCGTCCTGCAGCGTGTCGATGAGCGCGACACGGCGAACCTTCGGGTCGACGACCGCGTCGAAGGCCCGCAGGGCCTCCACCGTGTCGCCGATCATGAGGACGAGCGAGTGCGGGATCGTCCCCATGGGATCGGCCTCGATCAGCTCGGCGGACTTCGTCACCGCGACGCCGTCACATCCCCCGATGAACGCGTTGCGCTCGATCATCGGCGCCAGCGTCGGATGCATGCGCCGCGCCCCGAAGGAGATCACCTGGCGCTCGCCAGCCGCCTTCTTGCAGCGCGCCGCCTTTGTGGCGATGCCCGACGCCTGGCAGAGGAGGCCGAGGAGCGCCGTCTCGTACTGGGCCCATTCGACGTATGTGCCCTCGATGCGGAGCACGGGCTGGTACGGCTCGAAGATGATCCCCTCGTCCATTGCCCACACGTCCACCGGCTGGCCCTCGAGGAGCGCCGCCGCTTCCTCGACGCCGGCGAAAATGCCCCACTGCCAGTCCTCCGGGAGGGACTTCAGATAGATCTCGGCCTTGACTCGCTTGCGGTCGCCGCGATGGGTGAGGATCTGCACCGTGCGCGCGAAGTAGACGTCGGAGACCTCGCCGCGCTTGATCTCGGCGTCGGCGGCGGTGTGAAACGGGCGCTTCGGAGTATTCGGCATCGTGTCTGCGCCCTTCGGACCACTCCGAAGGTGGCGAAAAGTGTGGCAGAAGCGCGCAGTCAAGTCAAACTTGGCCCGGGCAGACGCGGGTCGGGGTGGCGGGTGGGGTCGCTCAACCACGCGGCACGCGTCCGCCTTGCCCGCCGCGGCTGGGCTCCATCCATGTGCGGAGACGTCCGTCGTCGCTTGGAGGGAACGGGTTTCGTCGACCCCACCCGCCACCCCGACCCGCGTCCGCCCGGGCCAGCGGCGTCTTTGCTCGGCGGGGTGTTTCTTAGAGATTCAGGGACTTGAGGTAGGCACGGAACTCGTCGGCCAGGTCGGGACGCGCGAGGGCGAACTCGACGGTCGCCTTGAGGAACCCGAGCTTGTCGCCGGTGTCGTAGCGCGTGCCCTCGAACTCGACCGCGTACATCGGGCGACGCCGCCGCAGTGTCCGCAGAGCGTCGGTCAGCTGGATCTCGCCGCGACGATCCGCCGGCGTCTCGCCGAGGATCTCGAAAAGCTCGGGCGGCAGGACGTACCGGCCGATGATGGCCAGGTCGGACGGCGCCTCCTGGGCTCGGGGCTTCTCGACCAGGTCGAGGATCTCGTGCACGCGGCCCTCGACCGGCCGGGCGGCGATCACTCCGTACTGATGGATGCGCTCGCGTGGGACGCGCTGGACCGCGATCACCGGTCCCTGATACCGCTCGGCCACGTCGAGCAGCTGCCGCATGCACGGCGACGGAGCCGCGCCGATGATGTCGTCGCCGAGGAACACGGCGAAGGGCTCGTCGCCGACCAGCGAGCGGGCGCAGAGGATGGCATGGCCGAGCCCGAGCGGCTCTTTCTGGCGGACGTAGGAGACGGAGGCGAGCTCCGAGATGGTCTTGATCTGGGCGAGCTCCTCCGTCTTGCCCCGATCGTTGAGGTAATACTCGAGCTCGAAGGCCGCGTCGAAGTGATCCTCGATCGCGCGCTTGCCCCGCCCGGTCACGATGATGATCTCAGATAGGCCCGAGGCGACCGCTTCCTCGACGACATACTGGATCATCGGCTTGTCGACGAGGGGGAGCATCTCCTTCGGCTGCGCCTTCGTCGCGGGCAGGAACCGCGTCCCGAGGCCGGCGGCGGGAAAGACCGCCTTGCGCACCTTCATGGTCTCATCATACTCCTGGCGGCGAGGCTCACGGGCGCGGTCGCCACCGGCCCACGCCCTCCAGCACGGCCACGATCGCCAGGACGCACGCGGCCTGGACCAGGACGAGCACCGCCTCGTGCGGCGTCGCGTCCTTCAACAGGATCGCCGAGAGGCCGAGTGTCGCGGCGAGGAAGAAGATCAGCAGCACGCTCTGCCTCTTGGTGAGCCCCAGCTGCTCGAAGCGATGGTGGATGTGGTCCCGGCCCGTGTAGGCGAGCCACTCCGGCAGCGAATGGACCTTCCCCGTCACGATGCGCGCGACCCCGACGAAGCCGATGTCGAAGAGGGGCACGCCGAGGATGAGCAGCGGCGTGAGCAGCGCGATGAGCGGATCCCCTTCGGCCCATTCTCCCATCACCGCGAGGCCTGCGAGGGTGAAGCCGATGAACGTGGCGCCACTGTCGCCGAGGAAGATCCGGGCACGACCGGGACGAAAGTTGTACGGCAGGAAGCCAAGGCACGCGCCCACCAGCGCGGCCGACAGGTACATGAGATAGCGCTGCTCCGTCTGCAGCGCGGCGATGCTGAAGAAGATGCCGGCGATGATGCCGAGGCCGGTGGCGAGCCCGTCCATGCCGTCGAGGAACTGGATCGCGTTGGTGACCGTGACGAACCAGAGGATCGTCAGGCCCACGTTCAGCCACGCGAAGCCGGGCACCCAGTAGGGCGCGATGTTGAGGACGACACCGTAGGCGATCGCCGCGACGGCGGCGCCGACGTGACCCAGGAGCTTGAGGGAGGCCCGGAGATCGGTGATGTCGTCCAGGATCCCGATCGCGACGACGAGCGTCGCCCCGACGGCGACTCCCTTGAGCTGGAGCGAGAAGTCGAAGTTGCTCAACACGGTCACTGCGAACGCGCAGTAGACGGCCGCTCCGCCGAGAAGCGGTGTCGCGACATCGTGCACCTTCCGGGCGGCCGGCATGTCGAGCACGCCGCATCGCAACGCCAGCGCCCGGACGAACGGCGCGGCGAAGAGCGCGACCGCGAACGCGAGCACCACCAGATAGAGCCACGGCAGACGCGCGGCGTGGTCCCGGCCCCAGATCGGCGTGAGCAAGAGCAGCCCCACCAGCACCAGACGGGCCAGATGCGGGATTATTGTAGCGGGGGCCGTGAGGCCGGCTTGCATCGAGGGTGGCCTGAGAGAGGCGCGACCCGGCTCCGTCATGCCAGCGCCTCCAGAAGCGCCGTCGCGACCACGTCCGCCTCGCCGTCGGTCAACAGCGGGTAGCACGGCAGCGACAGACACTCCGCCCACAGCCGCTCCGCGTTCGGATAGCCGGAGAGGCCGAGCGCCTGGTGAATCGGGCGGAAGACCGGGCGGCGCGCCGTCACGCCTCGCCGCTCGAGGTGGGCCAGGATGGGAGTCAGCGGCGACTCGATGGCGACCACGAAGCGGTGGTACACGTGGCGCTCGCCCGCGTCGGCCGGGACGCGGCAGCGCGGGGCGCGCGTGAGCGCCGCCCGGTACCGCGCGGCCAGCGCCCGGCGGCGCGCGATGAAGGCGTCGAGGCGTGCGAGCTGGCTCTGGCCGAGCGCCGCCTGCATGTCCGTCATCTTGTAGTTGAAGCGTGGTGCCAGGTCGGTCCGCTCGTCGTAGTCGCGCGCGTCCCGTGCGCGGGCGACGAGATCGGCGCGACCGGTGACCGCGCCGCCTTCGCCGGTCGTGAGGAGCTTGGTCGCATAGAACGAGCACGCGGCGAGTCCGCCGCGCGCGCCCACCGGACGACCGTCGAGCGTCGCGCCCAGCGTCTGGGCGCAGTCCTCCACGAGCGCCACGCCGAGCGCCTGGAAGTCGTCGAGATCCACGGCGAGGCCAAAAGGGTGGACGACGATGACGGCTCGCGTTCGCGCCGTGCGCCGGCGTGTCGCGTCCGCGGCCGACAGCCCGAGCGTCTCGGGGTCGGCATCGCCGAGCACGGGCGTAGCCCCGCAGCGCGTGACCGCGTGATAGACCGCGTCGCAGACGTAGGTCGGAATGATGACCTCGTGGCCCGGCCCCACGTCGAGTGCACGCAGCGCGAGCTCGAGTGCGGCGCTGCCGGAGCTGACCGCGGCCGCGGCGGCGACGCCCAGGCGCTGCGCCAGCCCGCGCTCGAATGATGCCACCTCCGGCCCCTGCGCCAGGTGGCCTCCGCGGACGACTCGCGCGACCCGCTCGGCGTCGTCATCGCCGATTGTCGGCCGAGAGTGCGGAATCATGGTAGCGGGGGCCGTGAGGCCGGCTTGGACCGAGGGTGGCCTGAGACTGGTGCGGGTGGCTCCGACACGCCCGATCTTGCCCTGGCCCTGTGCGTTGCAGGCGCGCGTGGGTCCGACACGCCCGACCTCAGAGATTCAGGAGCAGCCTGACCGACTGGAACGCCTCCGCGTACTTGACCCGCGCCTGAATGCCCCGAAAGTTGGCGCACGATCGCGCCAGCTCCAGGATCGTCAGATCTTCGATGTTGGTCTTCGTCACTTGCGACCGATGCGCCTCGAGGCCAGCCAGCTTCGTGTCCAGCACCTCGGCGATGTCCGTGGAGCAATTCGGAGCGAAGTTCACCGTCGACGGCACCTCGTAGAAGAGGAAGTTCGGCACGTAGCGTGTCGCCGACATGGCGCTCTGAGCCAGGTTGCGATGGTCCTGGTGCGTGTCGTCGGGTGAGTTGACGAAGATCATCCGCGGCTCGATCTTCCGGATCACCGACTCGAGCCGGACGATGATCTCCCGCGTGAGCGGCACCTCGGTGTCCCGGTAGTCGCCCCAGAAGACCTCGCGCACGCCCAGGATGCGTGCCGCGTCCTTCTGCTCCCGCCGCCGCACCTCGGCGTCGCCGCCGAGCGCGCCGTCGGAGGCGATGAACAGGTAGACGGCATGCCCGCGCAGCGCGTACTTGGCCAGCATGCCGCCGCAGCCGTACTCGATGTCGTCGGGGTGCGCGCCGAAGGCGAGGATGTTCACCTATCGTGGCTCGGGCAACAGAGGCGACCACGTGCTTCCCCCAGAGAGAATGCCGAGGGCCTCATCGCCGTGCATCAATAATAAGTCAAGCGCGGAGAGAAACGGAGCGAATTCCCCGTGTTCCTGGACGTACACGGGGTGCTCGTACCGCTGCGTCTCGACCGCGATCCCGGCAGCCGCGAACTGGTCCGCGTCCAGGTAGAGGGCGCCGTCGCGCCCGGCCAGGTACGTGTCGGCGCCGACGGCCTGACAGAGCGCCACGAGCCGCGCCGTCGCGTCCGCCCGATCCCTGTCGGGGAGGGTGAGATCCGACGCGAGCCGCGTCGGAATCGAGATGCCGAGCGCCCGGGCCAGCCACTGGGCGCTCTCGACGGCGAGCGGTGCCAAGCGATCCCACTCTCGGCCGTAGAAGCTCTGCAGCTCGTCCCGGTGGCGCAGCCACGACGGCGCCTTGGCGTAGGCGTTGTCGATCGCACGGAGGTGCCGCGCACGCCAGGGCTGGGTCGTGTCGATCATCACGTCGCGGATTGCCGTGCCGAGGCGGGCGCGGACCGGGGCCGTCAGCCAACGCGGTCCGTCGCGAGTCTTGATCCGGTTACGGTTCTGCCAGCCATTTTTCTCGTACTGCACGGTGTCGAGAAACACGAAGAGGTCGGCGGCGGCCCACTTGGCGAAGTACCCGAGCCAAGGCAGATAGTGCGGCTGGTGGATCGCGATTTTCATCGGCGCATCTCGGCCGCGCTCACGGCCGCTTCACGAAGATCGGGTTACTGAGCAGGCGGCCGGAGCCCCGAACGTCGAGCCGGTAGAACGCGGGCGCGCCGTCGAAGGTGTCGCGGTGGACCACCCGGATCGGCGTCGGTCCGGTCCACGCCCCGACGACCGCGCCGTTGCGCACCAGTGTCAGCCGAGCCTCGCGCGACGGGCGTCCGGTCGCTTCCACAGCCACCGAGATCTCGATCGGCGTCGCCTCCTCCGCCCGCAGAGTCTCACCGGTCACCGCCGTGGCGGCGCCCGCCCGCGCCGAGAACTCGGCGAGCACGAGCTCCGCCTCGCGTTCTCGCTGCACCGCGTACATGCGGCCGCTCTTGAGAGCCCTGAGCACCGCGCCCTCCGACCGGTCCTCCACCAGGAACACGGTCCGCACCGTACCCAAGTCCTTGCCTGCGCTGAATCCGTGGAACCCGGACTCGCCAATGCCCCAGGCCGGCTGGCTGCGGTCCCCCAACGCGAATTGACCGAGCAGGCGGTCCCAGACACCGCCGGGCTGCTCGACACGCGTCGTGTCCTCGTAGACGGCGCCGAAGGCCGTGTAGCGCGCCGTTCTCAGCAGATCGTCGGGATACGGCGCCGTGCGCCATGCGACCCGGATCGGACCGATCCACTGCTCGCCCTCGTCGCGCGCCTCGGGAAACGACCACACCGACACGCCGCCCGCCCGATTCACGTAGTCGATCAACTCCTGGTGAGGCGCGAGGCCGAGGTCGCGATAGGGGGGATAAGGATCTGTCGTGAACGGCCACCCGCGCGCGAGCGCCAGCACGCCGACGCCGCACAGCAGTCCGCCGGCGAGCCACCGGCGCCGCTGGACGACGACCGCCACGCGGCCGACTCTCCTGAGGGATCGCCGTTTCCGCGCGAGTACGTGGACGCCGGGAATGACGAGAACGCCCGGTAGGGCGTCGAGCACCGAGGCCCACCCGTAGCCACCCGCGACCGGGCTCCCGGTGACCGGCAGCGAGCGGAGCGTCGCGGCGTCCGGGATGCCGAAGATCAAAAGGTTCTTCTGCGTGTTGTGCACGGTCATATCGAGCGCCAAGGGCGAACCGCTCCAGAAATAGTGCGGAAGGACCTCGACGCCCGGCACGATCAGCACTCGCGGATTGCTCGCGCGCACCCGGGAGACACGCGCCAGGTAGCGGTCGACTCCCTCAGCGAGCACGGAGCGCTCTTCGCGGACCGCGCGCGTGAGCGCGCGGAAGGGCGGCAGGCCGTACTCGACGCGCAGGAGGTAGTTCTCGGCGAGGAGCAGCGCCCCGATGCCCTGCTTGTCGGCCATGGCGGCAAGTTGCTCGAGGGGAAAATCGCCGGTGGACAGATCGGAGTGGAGGTGGAGGACCGCGGGAAGCCGGTCGAAGCCTTCGGCCGGGCCGATGAGCGCCCCGACGAGCACGGCAAGCAGCAGAGTGACGCGACTCACGCGAGTCGCTTCTCGCAGACCAGCGCCTCGTACAGGGCGAGTAGCTTCTCGTCCGCCACCGCCGTCGAGAACGCCTCGGCGCGTTCCACCGCGGCGGCCCCGAGCTTACGGCGCAGCCCGGGATCGCGTCCGAGCTCGACGAGCGCCGCCGCGAGCGCCTGGACATCGTCGGGCTCGACCAGCCGCCCGCATTCGCCTCGGTGATGACCGCGGGGATTCCTCCGACGGTGGTCGCGACGACCGGGAGCCCGAGCGCCATCGCCTCGACGATGACGCGCCCCATGCCCTCGTTCCGGGAGGGCACGACCACGACGTCCGCGGCGACCAGATGCGACGGCACGTCGGCCGTGTCGCCCGTCAGACGCACCCGGTCGGTCACGCCCAGTGATGCGGCGAGTGCTGCGAGACCAATCCGCTCGGGCCCGTCGCCGACGAGCAAGACACGCGTCGAGGAGATCTGGGCACTGACGCTCGGGAGCGCACCCACCAGGAGATCGAAGCCCTTGATCCGGATGAGGCGGCCCAGACCGACGATGACGAAGGCGTTCTCGTCGAGCCCGAGCCGCGTGCGCGCCTGGGCCCGGGACGGCGCGGCCGCGCGCAGCCGTTCCGTCGGGACGCCGCTCGGCACCGTGACGTACTGCTCGGGTCGGCCGATGCCGTGCGCCAGGTGCTCCACCGTGCCGCGCTCGGTCAGGGTGATGATCCGATCAGTCCATCTCGCCGCCCGGCGCTCGAGCGCCGTGAAGAAGGCGGTCCGGCGGGGGCTGTAGTAACCATAGAAAATGTGGCCGTGCGGCTGGTGGATGACCGCCGGCACGCGCTGGATCCGCGCGGCCAGGCGGCCGACGAATCCGGCCTTCGACGTGTGTGTGTGGACGATCAACGGCCGCTCATGCTTGATCAGCCTGAGCAACTGGCAGAGCGCGGCCAGATCGTTGAGCGGGGCGAGCTCCCGGCCGAGGGACGGAATGTCCACGACCCGGCATCCGCACCGGCGCGCACCCTCGAGCGAGGGAATCTCGGACTCGCGGAAGGATGTGGCCAGCGTGCAGTCGTACCCGGCCCGGCTGAGCGCGACGCACGAGGCGATCGTGTTCTCCGACGAGCCGCCCAGCGTGAGCCGCGTGATTGCGTGGAGGACACGCACGACTCACCCCGTCCCTTTTCGTGCGTACAGCACCACGGAGGGTCCGACGAGGCAGCGATCGCCCGAGAGCGAGGCCAGCGCGGCCACGCCCGCCGCGATCGCCGCGCGGCCCCACCGCGGCAGCCTCGCGCTTGCCACGAGCTCGGTCGCAGGCTCGCTCGAGGCCACCGCCGAGTTCCCGACCTCGAGCACCCTGAAGCCGGTGCGTTCCGCGAGGCGGCAGAGCCCGGCCGGCGTGAACGCGAAGTGATGGACGATGGGATATGCGTCCCAGCCCCGGGTCCGGGCGAGCGGGCCGAGCGCGATCAACAGCCGCACCCACGGACGGTGGAAGCGGGCGTTCGGAACGCGGAGGGAGAGCAGTCCGCCCGCGACGAGCACGCGGTGAGCCTCTCGCAGGATCGTCAGCGGTTCGCGCGCCTGATCGACGACGTTGACCAGCGTCACCGCATCGATCGTCCCGTCACGGAACGGCAACAGGGCGCCATCGGCCTGGACCGCCGGCACCTCTCCACCACGAAGCGCGACGGCGCACGCCTGGCGCGCCAGGTCGGTGCTGACCGCGAGCCACCCTCGGCCGCGAGCGAGCGCGGCCAGATGGCCGCCGCCGCCGCCCACGTCGAGGAGCCGTGGCCGATCCTCCCGGCCGGGGTCGAGGGTCGCGAGCCGGTCCAGGAGCGCGCCGAAGAGGCGAGCCCGCCCTGCGGTCACCCGCTCGGGGGCGAAGTGTCGCGGATAGTCCATCTCGTATTGGTGCTGAAGCTCCGGCGCGGTCGGCAGGACGGTCGCGAGCGAGCTCCCGCAGCTCCCACACCGGCGATACCGCACACCGCGATAGATCAGCGCGCTGGGCCGGGTGGGTTCGCCACAGGCGGGACACGCGGGCGCCGGCGCCGGCCCCGCGCGCTCCTCGGGCGCGTCCGCGCGCCTCTCGGGCGCGTCCGCGCGCCTCTCGGCAACGCGCCGGAGCGCCCGCTCGAGGTCCGTGGTCGCGCGCTCCCAGGAGTAGTGTCGCTCGGAGTGTTCGCGACACGCGCCGCGAAGGCGCTCGTACGCGTCCGGATCGCGCTCCTTCTGCTCGAGGAAACGCTCGAGGCCCTCGGCCATCACCTCGGGAGCCGTGCCGCGGAAGACAAGCGACTCGCACAGCGGCCTCAGAATCTCGGGCGTCGCGCCCACGGGCGTGCCGAGGACGGGCGTGCCGCACGCGAGCGCCTCCACGGTGACGAGCCCGAAGCCCTCGAGCTCGCGTGTCGGAAGGACAAAGACGTCGGCCGCCTGATAGTAGCCCGGGAGAGCCTCGTCGGGCACGAACCCAAGGAACTTCACGCGGTCGTCGACCCCGAGCGCGCGGCTCTGCGCTTCGAGGACCCCTCGCAGAGAGCCGGCTCCCCCGATCAGCAGCATGGTGTCCGGCCGCCGCAACTTCACGATCGCCATCGTGCGCAGCAGATTGTCCAGGCCCATGCGGGCCTCGAGGTTTCTGACCGAGAACAAGAGCGATCGGTCCGGGGCGATCCCGAGCGCGCGCCGGACCGCGCCGCGATCGGCGGCCGGCCGGAAGCGCTCCGTCGCCGCCGCGCCGGGGATCATGACGATGCGCTCCCTCGCAACGGCGTAGAGCTTCCAGACCTGATCGGCGGCGAAGTGGCTGAGAACGTGGACCAGCGTGACACGTCGGAGGCACGCGCGCTCGAACGCCCACAGTATTGCGGCCCCGCTCGCGCCCACCAGGCCGGCCCGATGGCGTGCGGTCATCCCGCGGCGCGACCGGTACTCGAGCGGCGCCGGCGAATAGAAGCTGTAGAGGCTCGGCAGTCGACCGCCGGCCCGGGAGGCGAGCGCTCCATAGCCGGCGAGGGGCTGGTGCAGGTGCAGGACGTCCGCCGTCTGCCGCGCCAGCTCGTCCGCCGTCGCGCGCCGCGCCCCGAGGATCGAGCTCCTGATGAATCGCGCGACCGAGCGCCGATCCAGGGGGAACTGGCGAATCCGGACGCCCTCCCGCTCGAGGGAAACAGGCCCGGCCGCATCGGAATCGGCGCGACTCACGACACGCACGTCGTGACCGCGCGCCGCGAGACGCCGCGCCTGCTCCCAGAGCATCCGCTCTCCCCCGCCCGCCGGGTACGACGGCGATACGTCGGAGACCATGAGGACGCGGAGCGGGTCGTTCACGCGCCCGTCACCGGAGCGTCCAGAGTCCGTGCTGGTCGAGGTACTCGCGCATCCACAGCTCGGCCATCATCAGCGTCCAGAGGCGGTCCGCGTGAGTCCGCGCGCCGCTCAGGTGCTCGCGCTTGAGGCCCTCCACGGCGTCGACGTCGAAGAGGCCCCGCGCCCGCACCTGGTGGGCTCCCAGGAGGTCCTCCAGCGTCGCGCGAAGGTCGCGGCGGAGCCAGTCTCCGAGCGGGATCATGAAACCTTGCTTTCGGTGGGCGAGCACCTCCTCGGGCAAGACTCCGGTGAAGGCGGTTTTCAGAAGCCCCTTCAGGCGACCACCGGGAATCTTGATCTGCGGGGTCAGGCGCAGGCTCTCCTCGACGAGTCGGTGGTCGCAGAACGGGGCGCGGACCTCGAGGGAGTGATTCATGCTCATCCGATCGGCCATCGCGAGGAGATCGTCCGGAAGATAGGTGGTGAGATCGAGGCGAAACGCGCCGTCCACGGGGTCGCCGTGTCCGCCCGCGGCGAACGCCTCCTGCTGGGACGCGTCCACGCCGGGCTCGAGATGCTCCGCCAGCGCCGGCCGGGCGAGTCCCACCAGCTCCGCGTCGCCGAAGAAACGCGTCCAGCCGATGTATCGATCGCACAGGGTGGCATCGGGGTGATCGGTGAAGCGCCGAGCCCAGTCGCTCCAGTTTCGGCTGGACGCCGAGTCGGGCAGCCGCCGGGCCAGCGCGCGCGACGCGTGGCGGAGCCAGCGCGGGAGCCTCCCGTGGAGCTTCGACGCGCGGAGGCCGAGATAGCGCGGATAACCGCCGAAGGTCTCGTCGCCGCCGATCCCCGACAGCGCGACCTTGACGTGACGCGCCGTCGCCTGGGCCACGATGTACGTCGGGATCGCGGAGGAGTCGGCGAACGGCTCGTCGAACGCGCGGACGATCGCCGGGAGCATCGCCTGCACGTCGGGCTCGAGGATCTCCTCGTGGTGATCGGTCTCGAAGCGCTTCGCGACGAGCCGCGCGTACGGCAACTCGTCGTACGACGGCGCAGTGCCGCCGAAGCCCACCGAGAAGGTCGCGATCCGGCCCGACGTCACCTCGCGCATGCTGGCGACCACGGCGCTCGAGTCGATGCCGCCCGAGAGGAAGACGCCGAGCGGCACGTCGCTTTCGAGGCGGCGCCGCACCGCCTCGCGCAATCCCTCTCGCACCGCCGCGGCGCTCTCCGCGGGCCGGAGCCGCGGCCGCGCGGCCGCGACGCCCCGTGGGAGCTGCCAGTAGCGGCTGAGCGTCAGGCGCCCGTCGACGAGCATCGCCGTGTGGGCCGGCGGGAGCTTGTGGATCGTGTCGAAAATCGAGCGCGCGGCGGGCGTGTAGCCGAACGCGAGGTAGTGATGGAACGCGGGCCAGTCGAGCCCCCGGGAGACCGCCGGATGGCAAAGAAGCGCCTTGGGCTCCGAGGCGAAGAGGAACAGGTGCCCGCGGTGCCAGTAGTAGAGCGGCTTCTTTCCCAGCCGGTCACGAGCGAGGAACAGCCGCCGCTCGGCGCCGTCCCAGATGGCGAAGGCGAACATGCCGGAGAGGCGCTCGACGCACGCTTCGCCGTACGCGGCATAGGCGTGGAGGATGACCTCGGTGTCGCTCCTCGTCCGGAACCGACGACCGCCGGCTTCCAGCACGGTCCGCAGCTGGCGGAAGTTGTAGATCTCGCCGTTGAAGACGATCCAGTAGCGTCCCGTGGGGTCGCTCATGGGCTGCTGGCCCGTCACGAGATCGATGATCGCCAGACGCGTCATCCCGAGGCCGACGTCGGCCGAGGAGTGGATTCCCGAGTCGTCAGGCCCGCGGTGCTTGAGGAGCCCGAGCATCGCGGGCATGAGCTCGCGCGCCGTCGGGCCGACATGGCCGGCGATGCCGCACATCTAGTGTTCCGTCCCAAAGCTCATGCGAAGACTTCGCCGCAGGCGGAGACTTCGCCGCAGGCGGAGACGACGGGCGGGTGCGGTAGGGGAGCGGGACCACGGGGCCCGAGGCGCATTACCCGCGGCCCGCATGCACGTCGCGCAGGACGTCCAGGACGCGCCCGGACGTCCGCTCCGGCGTAAAGAACCCCGCGCGCGCGACTGCGCGCCGGCGGAGATCCTCGGCGAGCCCGGCGTCGGACAGGACGCGGGCGAGCGCCACGGCGAGCTCTCGCTCCCGCTCGGCGTCGAACAGAAGGCCCGCGTCGGCGACCACCTCGGGCAGCGCGGCGCGGTTCGAGACGACCACGGGCGCTCCGCAGGCCATCGCCTCGACCACGGTCGCCCCGAAGCCCTCCTCCAGGGACGGCAAGACGTACGCCGCGGCCCCGGAGTAGAGCGCGGGGAGATCCTGGTCGTCGATCCGCCCGGGAAAGATCACCCGGCCCTCCACGCCGAGCCCAGCGGCGAGCTGAGCCAGCACGGGCCGGCCATCCCCGTAGCCGCCGGCCAGGACGAGCGTGTACCGATCGCGCTGCTCGTCGGGGAGCAGGGCGAAGGCGCGGATCAAACGGGGGAGATTCTTGTGCGGCATGAAGTTTCCCACGTAGAGAATGTAGGGCGTCGTGACACCGTACCGGGTCCTGACCGCCTGGGACGGCGGCACCGGCCTGAACTCGGGGCCCAGGGCGACCGGGATCACGCTCACCTTCGACGAGCTTACGCCGAGCCGGGTCACGATCGAGCGCTTGGAATACTCCGAGTCGGTCACGATGGCCGCCGAGCGCGCGGCGTACAGGCGCGCCAGACATGTGATCGTGGCGTCGTAGACGGGCCGGCGCCGTCCCGGATAGCCGATGAAGTAGAGATCGTGGATCGTCAGCACGACAGGGCACGGAGCAATCAGTGGTCCTTTGTAATACGGCGACAGGAACACCGAGGTGCGGTCGCGGGCGAGCGCCCGCGGCAAGCTCACCTGATCCCACCACTGGGTCCACGGAGCGCGGAGCACGCTGAAGCCGACGCCCGGGAGCGCCTCGTCGAGGCGCGCACCGGCGTCGCCATAGACGACGCACGACCAGCCGTCGCGCGAGGCGGCGCGGAGCACCTCGAGCAGGTACCGGGCGATACCGGTGCGCACGCCCCGCCGTAGCTCGCGCCCGTCGACGCCGAGCCGGATCAGCGCTCTCGCTCCTCGATGGGCGCGAGCTCACCCTCCGCACGACCGGCTCCGAGCACCTCCGTGTACGCGCGCTCCACGGCGTCGACGTGGGCCGCCAGGCTGAATGTCGACTCCGCCCTCGCGCGACCGGCGGCGCCGAGGCGCGACGCGCGGGCGGGATCATCGAGCACGGCGCGCACCGCATCGGCGAGCGCGGCGGGTGCGCCAGACGGCACCAGAATCCCCGTCGCGCCGTCGAGCACGATCTCGGGAATGCCGCCGACGGCAGTGGCGACCACGGCCTTGGCCATCGCCATCGCCTCGATCAGCACGCGGCCGAACCCCTCATTCTGCGACGGACAGACGAACACGTCGCAGAGTGCCAGCACGTCGGGGATGTCGTCGCGCCATCCGGTGAAGTGCACCCGCGACTCGAGTCCGAGCCGTCGCGCGTGGGCCCCGAGCTCGCCCTTGAGCTCGCCGTCGCCGACGAGGATCCAGTGCACGCCGGGCTTGGTCCGCTCGATCCGCGCCGCGGCGTCCAGCAGACACCCGTAGCCTTTCTCGGCAACGAAGCGCCCGACCGACATCGCGACCGGCGCCGACGGTGGCACGCCGAGGACCGCGCCGAGCGCTCCCGACGGCGCACGCGGGGTGAAGCGCACGAGATCGACGCCGTTCGGGATCAGCCGGACCTTCCGCGGCGCCCAGGGGAAGCGCCGCGCCACGGCCCGCGACGTCGCGATCACTCCGCTCGCGAGCGCGCAGAGAGCGCGGTCGACGGCGCCATCGCTCTCGGCGATTCGTACGTGCCAGATCGCGGGGCGCCCCGCCGACCGCCCGGCAAGCCCCCCGTAGATCATGGCGCGCGAGCCGTTGGCGTGGATCAGGGCGGCGTCGGTCGTCCGCGCCAGCCGGCCGAGCGCCACGATGCTCCGGACGACTCCGGGCCCGGGGCGCCACAGCGTGGGAAGCGGAATCACGTGGACGGGGAGCCCGAGATCGCGCCCGCGGGAAGCCACGCCGCCGTCTTCAGGAACGACCAGCGTCGGCGCCCAGCGGCCGCGATCGAGTCCACGGAGAAGATCCATCAGGCTCAGCTCACCGCCGCCGACGATGTCGCCATGGTTTGATACGACCAGGATCGGTGTAGGGCGTCCCGGCGGCTCACCCACGCTCGTTGACCGCCAGGATCCGCAGCCGGTCGCCCGGAGCCGCATCGAAGTCGCGGAGAACGTCCAAGCCCGGCGGGGGCGGCCCCCAGAGCAGCGGGATCAGCCGCGGTCGATCGTAGGGAAGCTCGCGGCTGTCGAGTATGACGAGGTGGGCCCCCGCACGCCGAGCCGCTGCGAGCAGATCGTCCGGCCCGACGCGAGGGATCGGTATCCAGCGCCGCTCGCTGTAGAAGGCGACGAACGGCTTCCGGTCGAGCAGGACCGTATCGCCGGGCTGAGTCGCGGCGACCCAGCGTGCCGCCTGCCGGTACAGAGCCGCGCTGGTGTCCGGACGCAGGACGGGCTGGAGCGTCAACGGCGCCAGGACGAGCACGACCACCAGGAGCAGAGCCGCCGACCAGCGCAAGCCGCGGCGCGCGTCGGAGAGGGTCACCGCAGCCCAGAGCACGCCGACCGCCGCGAACGGCAGGAGGAAAGGCAGGATCGGCAGGAAAATCCGCGAGTCCACATGGAACGCGAGCGACGCGAAGGGCGGCAGGGTCGCGGCGAGCAGGATACCGTCGCGCCCAAGCCATCCGGGCGTGCGCGCGCGCGCCAGCACGCCGGGCAGCACGAGGAGGAGCAAGACCCACGGCAAGAGCTCCGGCAGGGCGTACTTCTGAAAAAGAAATGCGTTCTCGAGGAAGCGCATCGGAAGCGGGCTCGGCACGGTGGCGAGGGCCGTCGGCAGTGACAGGTTGTGGTCGATCTTGCCGCTGAGGGTGAAGTGCCCCCAGACGTCATCGAGGTACCAGACGTAGGGCGCTGCGACGAGGGCGAAGACGAGGAGGGCGACGCCCATCCATGGCAGGAGCGCGGCGGCACGAGCCCGTCCGCTCGCGATCATGAAGATGGCGATGGCGATCAGGCCGACGAGATACAGGGCGCCTTCGGGCCGCACCAGGTACGCGAGCCCGAAGCACAGACCGCCGAGGCCAACCAGGGCCCGGGGGCGGGCCACGAGCCCGCGCCGCGCGGCGACGACGCCCGAGACCAGGAAAAAGGTGTAGGTCGCCTCGCACAGCACCGAGGCCGAGTTGAGGACGAGCCGCGGATGGATGGCGATGAGGACGGCGCACAGGAGGGCGGCCTGGCGACCCACGATCCCCCGGGCGAGAGCGAACGCGGGCAGGATCACGAGCGCGCCAAAGAGCGCGGAGACCCAGCGACCCGCCGTCTCCCAGTCACCGACGAGCGGCTCGGCGAGCGCGATGCAGAGCGGGTAGAGCGGATGGAAGATCGGGTCGAAGGGGGAGCCGGTCGTGCGGAACTGCCGCGCAATCGCCACGTACACGACGCCGTCGTGGTCGATCAGGGGAAGGAACTCGGCGACGAGGAGCCGGAGCGCAAGCGCGACCGCTGTGACCGCAAGCGCCAGGATCACGCACCGCCTCGCGCGATCGCTTCGTAGAGCCGCGCCGTCGCCTTGGCGCTCTCGGCCCACGACCAGGCCGATGCGGCGAGGGCGCGCGCGGCCTGTGCCATCCGCGCTGCGCTCTCCGGATCGGCCAGCACGGCGCCGAGCGCTGCGACCAGAGCCTGCGCATCGCCGGGCTCGACCAGGCGGGCGGTCCTGCCGTCGGTGAGGAACTCGCGGAAGCTTCCGACCGCGGTGGCGACGACGGGCGTGCCCATGTCGCAGGCAAGCCTCAGCGACCCGCTGTCCGTGATGTCCCGGTAGTTGAACACCGCAACGTCGGCGGCGGCGAAGTAGGCCGCGACCTCATTCGCCGGAACGTATCGCGGGCGGAAGACCACAGCATCGTCCACGGCGGCGCGCCGGATCGCGCTGCGGTACTCGTCTTCGCTACCGGCCAGGAGAGGCCCTGCGATCACCAGCCACGCGTCGGGGTACCGCCGGCGCAGCTCGGCGAGCGCGGCGATCACGCCGTGGAGCCCCTTGTACGGGCGGATCGCGCCGAAGGCGAGCACGATCTTCGCATGGCTCGGCAGCCCGAGTCCGGCGCGGGCGCCGAGCCGATCGGGCCGTCCCCCGCCCTGGAGGAATCCGGCGTCGCCGTGATGAATGCACTCGATCCGTGCGCCGGTGGGGAGCCGCCGCCGCGCTACGTCCGCCGCCTGCTGCGTGTGGACGACGACCGCGTCGGCGGCGGCGAAGCACCGCCAGAGCGTCCAGTCGTCCCAGCGGATGCGCTCGTGCGTCCGGACGTTGTGGACCGTCATCACCACCGGCACACGGCGGCGAATCACGGGCCAGAGCAACGCGTCGAGGCGCGTCGAGAGCAGGCTTTGCACGTGGACGACATCGGGCTGCGACCGGGCCAGCTGATCCCGGAGCGTCTTCACGTTGCGGAGGTATCCGACATCGCCGGCAAAGCCGCGGTCGACCTCGAAGCGGCACGGCAGGTGCCCCAGCTCCCACTCCCGGTTGGTCAGGAGGGACACCTCGACCCCCGCGCCGGCGAGCGCGGCGCACAGGTTCCACGCGTAGTGCGCGATGCCCCCCCAGCCACCGGTCTCGACCATGACAGCTTTCATGGCGCGCGCATGATCCGGGACGAGCCGAGCGAGCGCAGCAGGCGCGCGCACGCGGCCTCCTTGGCGGAAAGGACCGCCGCGCGATGCCGGTCGAGGGGGGGATACTTGACGACGAGCGCCGCCATGCGCGAGAGCGCGCCGAGGACCACGGCGGCGCGGAGGATCGCCGCCGCCGCGCGGCGGTGATGCTTGCGAAAATATCGGACGTAGCTCACGTAGTACTCGACCTGCCGCACGGACGTCTGCCGCGTGCTGGCGCCGTGCCGGTGGACGGCGCGGGCGCCCGGACAGAAGGCGACCGAGTGCCCGCCGTCCCGAAGGCGCCGGCAGAGGTCGGTCTCCTCGAAGTACATCCGGAATTCCTCGTCGAAGCCGCGGACCGTCTCGAACGCCTCGGCACGAAGCATCATCACCGAGCCGGAGACCGTGTCGACCTCCGCGTCGCGCGTGAGATCCTGGTCCTCGTAATAGAATCGCCTGACCCACCGGTTGTCGGGCGCCAGCGCGTGGAGCGCGAGGACTTCGCCGAGCGCCAGCCCGAGCGTCGGAAAGCGCTTGGCCGACCGCTGAGGTTTTCCGTCCGGGTACGCCAGCGCCGGCCCCACGAGGCCACAGGAACGGTTCATCGCGAGGAAGCGCCGGAGCTTCAGGAGGCTCCCGGGCTCGAGCACGATGTCCGCGTTCATCGCGCAAAGATGCGTCGATCGTTGCGCGCTCGCCGCCCGGTTGATGGCCGCTCCGTAGCCGGGATTGTCGGGATTCTCGAGGACCGTGACCTCGGGATAGGCCGCACGCACTGCCCCGACCGTGCCGTCGACCGAGCCGTTGTCGGCCACGATGACTCGCGCGTCGAGCCCGTCGGTCGCCTTGCGGGCGGACGCGACCGCCTGAAGGGTCAGGTCCCGCGTGTTGTAGCTGACGACGATCACGGCGGTGTCGTTCATGGGCCCGTGGTCATCGCGGACCGTTCCCGCCCGTCCAGGACCGCGCCCCGCCCCGAACGAGGCTCAGGCCGAGGAGCATCGGGGCCTGCCGCTGCCACGGCACGGTCAGGATGGACGCCGTGAAACGACGCCGCGCCTCCCTCCAGTCGCCACAGGCATAGGCCTCCTTGCCGAGCCAGTTGTGCGTGTCCGCGATGATGCGGCGTCCGACGGACCCGAGGCCCTCGAGCGCTGCCGGCCGAGTCCGGTGGAGCTGGTCGAGGACGCGAAACCGGTTCTGGTCCATTCGGAAGCGGTCCTCGCTCATACCCCCGGGCCTGACGCGGTAGGTCGCCAGCACGGCCGGGCTGTAGCGAGCCTCGGCGCTCAGAGCCAGGCGCAGCCACAGGTCCCAGTCCTCGAGCGCGGTCAGCCTCTCGTCGAACCCGCCCACCACGTCGAGCGCCGTTCGACGGACGAGCGGCGCGATGGCGGGAATGAAGTTGCCGTGGATCAGTTCGGCGAAGAGCCAGCCGTCGAGCGCGCGCGACCGGTAGCCGAAGCGCTCCGACGCCGTCACCCTCGCCCCGGTCGCCACCGTCTCGATGAGCACGTCACAGTAGGTCCATCCGACGGTCGGCGCGCGATCGAGCACCGCCACCTGCTCGGCGAGCTTCGCCGGCGCCAGGACGTCGTCGGCGTCGAGGAACGCGACGTAGGTGCCGCGCGTCGCGGCGAGCCCCGCGTTGCGGGCCGCGGCCAAGCCGCGATTGGGTTGCCACAGGACGCGAATCCGGGCGGCGTAGCGCGCGAGGACGGCCGGTGTGTCGTCGGTCGAGCCGTCGTCGACCACGACGACCTCGACGGGGTCGAGCGTCTGGGAGAGCGCGCTGTCGATCGCCTCGGCGAGGACCCGCGCGTGGTTGAACGTGGCGATGACGAGGCTCACGCTCACCGGATGACCTCGTAGATGACGTTCTCCCGGTCGCCCCACCGAAAGCTGGGATCGCTCGTCCCCTGGCGGGGGTGGACACGGACTTCGGCGGCCGGCGGCGTGAGCCCGTTCAGAAGGTGATCGAGGAAGCGGCCGAGGTCGTAGGTGTGGGTGTAGAAGCCACGCTCGAACCGTTCGTCCCGCCTGTGCCGGAGCCGGAGCGGCCGGGGCGGCAGGTAGAAGACGACGATGAGCTTGCGCTGGGCGCGCGCGTACATCCGTTGCACCGCGGGAGCGTAGTCCGGCAGATGCTCGAGGATGTGACGGCACAGGACCGCGTCGAACGCGCCGGGCAGCCGGTCGAGCTCGTAAAGCGAGCCTTCCCGGAACCTCCGGGCGTCGGCCGGAAACCGCTCGCGCGCCGCCGCCACGAACTGCGGCGTGACGTCGATGCCGAGGTAGTCGAGCGCCGGCCGACGTTCGCGGATCAGCTCGAACATGACGCCGGTTCCGCAGCCCACGTCGAGCACCGACGTCATCCCCTCGAGCAGCTCGACGGCCTTGAGGCGGGACGGATGATCGCGGCCTTCGTGGCCCGCGCGGAGGAAGTCGCGGACCTGCTCGGGCTTGAAGTGCCGCCAGGATTCCCGGAGCCTCACGATGCGCTCTGCCCGGCGGCGGAGGCGGTGGTCCTCACCCCTGAAGCACCGTCCGCCAGTCGGCCATGAACTCGACCCGCCAGGCGGCGCCCCCGATGAACCCGGCGAAGACGACGTACGCTCCCGCCGACACCCCGACGGCGATGAGCAGGGACGGCAGGTCGTGGACCCAGACGCCGACGAGCGCGGCGAGAACCGCCGCGCTCCCGAGGCTCGCGGCCAGCGGCACGCGGACGGCGGGGAGGACCCGGACCGGGGCGAGGCGGCGGACGCTCAGCGCCGTGTACGACACGCCCGCGCATGCGAGACTCACGCTTGCGACCGCGAATCCGACGAAACCGAGCCACGGCACCAACACCAGCGTGATCACCCACAGCAGGACGGCACTCGCGAGGTTGAGCCGGAACACGATGTCAGCCCGCCCGAGACTGTAGAGGGCGTGCACGAAGATGGTCGAGGTGCCCCCGATGATCGCGGACAGGCAGAAGCATCGCACCGCGGGGATCGCCGGCAACCACGCCTCGCCGAAGATCAGTCGGACGACGGGGTCCGCGCCGGCCAGGAGCAGCGCCGCCGCGGGATACAGCACGGCGGTGACGCGGTTCAGCGCGCGCGCCGTGGCCTCGGCAAACCGCTCGGTATCGGCCTGAAGGCTCGAGAGAGCAGGGAACAGCACGCGGCCCGCGATGCTGACGACTTGCAAGGGCAGGAAAGCGAGTGTGGCGGCCCAGTTCAGGAACCCGACCCCCGTGACGCCGCTCCACGCCGTGACGAAGATCGGCACCACCGCATCCCCGGCGATCGCGACCAGGATGCTTCCCTGGAACAGGATCCCGAACTTCATCACCGGGGCCAGCTCGCGCCAGCTCCAGCGGAGCGTCGGCCTCCACCGAGCTGCCCCCCAGAGCACGACCAGGTTGACGACGCGAGCCGCGAGCGCGCCCATGACGAAGCTCCAGAGCCCGGCGCCGGCGATCGCCGCGGCGATTGCGACCGCGTGGAACGTCACCGTGTCGGCGGTCTCCGCGACCGTCAGCGGGAGGTAGGCGAGTCGGCGCTCGAGCAGGACCGTCGCGGGCATGCGGAGCGACGACAGCACGACGAGCAGCGCGAGCCAGCGCACGGGTGCGGTCACGTCGCTCGACACGCCCGGCCACCGCGTGACGAGCGGCGCCGCCGCGGCGATCGCCGCGCCCAGCGCCAGCGCGAGACCGAACGTCGCCGTGAACGCTACGCCCAGAGCCGCCGCCGGGTCGAGATCCCGCCGCTGGATCAGAGCGGCGCCGAGCCCGAGCTCGCTGGACCGGACGCCTGCTGTGATCACGAAGACGAGGATGGCGTAGAGCCCGAAGACCTCAGGCGTCAGGAGACGAGCGAGGGCGATACTGCCGCCCGCCGTGACGACGACGCCGACGACCCGCTGGGCACCGAGCAGTAGAAAGCTTCGGAGCGTCCGACCTCTGAGCCCCGGCGAGCTCGACGGGCTCATCGACCTCCGTGCTCGCGCACGTAGGCGGCCACGACGCGCTGCCACGTACGCTGCGCGCGCAAGAGCAGCTCGACCAGCTCGCGGACAGCCCCGTGCCCGCCTCTGGCGCGCGTCACGAGGTGCGCGACCGCCTTCACGGACGCCGGTGCGTCAGCGACCGTGACCGCGAGCCCGGCGACCTGCATCGCCGGGATGTCGAGGAGGTCGTCGCCGATGAAGGCGACCGCGTCGGCGGCCACGTCGTACTCGGCGCGCAGCGCCTCGACGACCTCGCGCTTCCGGCGCGCCCCGAGGACGACCGAGTCGACGCCCAGCTTGCCGCCCCGCGCCTTCGCGATCGGACTCGACTCGCCCGTCACCATCGCCGTCCGGAGCCCGGCCCGCTTCGCCAGGGCGACGGCGACCCCGTCGTGCGTGTGGAACGTCTTCAGCTCGTCGCCGCGCTCGGAAAGGATCATCCGGCCGTCCGTGAGCACACCGTCGACGTCCATGACGAGGAGTCGAATCTTCCGGGCTCGCGCGACGATCGCGCGCGGCGCCATCACGCGACGCGCCGGGACAGGGGGGCGCCCGTCGCGGGAAGCGGGGCCGTCTCGGCCTGAACCAGACCGGGCAGCGCGATCACGATGGCGGCGAAGAACCAGAAGGGCTCCATGATGCGCACGATGATGAACGTGTTGGCCCCGACCGCGTGGCCCAGGAGGCCGATCGTCCCGGCGACGAAGCCGAGCGCCAGCCCGCGCTCCTCGGGAACGCGCAGGACCCGGAACGAGCCGACGCCGGCCTTCAGCACCGCCCACACGAGCGCGAGGAATGTTGCCAGTCCCACGATGCCCGTCTCGACGAGCGTCCGCGCGAATTGCTGGTCCATGAACGCGAACCCCGTCACGCCGTAGCCGAAGATGGGGCGATGCGTCCACCCCTCGAAGGCCTGCTGCACGCTGATGAGCCGAGCCGACGTCGATGGGTCGAGCCCGACGGCGCCGACTCTCACCGTGGGCTGCCCGCGCTCGGGCTCGAACGTGTAGCGGACTCTCTTCATCACCGTGTCGGGGAAGAGCGCAAAGACCAGGGGCGAGGCGACCAGCCCGACGATGAGGGCGCCGATCATCACGCGTCGCCGGCTCGAGAGCACCGCCATGGCCGCCACCGCCGGAATCGCGCCGACGTAGGATGTCCGCGAGAGTGTGAACACGAACGGGATCGACATGAGGCCGACGAGCCCCAGGCAGAGCGTCCGGGTGCGCAGGCGCGCCGTCTCGAGCGCGATGCCTCCCGCCACGGCGATGAGCAGCAGGAGGTAGCCGCCGAATGTATTGGGCTCGCCGTCCTTGCCCTCGAACGGCGCCGACACTCGTTGCCCGCTCGGGATCTGGGTCATCCCGATCAGGCTCACGATGACGGCCGTCAGGAACGCCGCCGTGACGAGGCGCCAGGCCTGCCGGCGGTCGACCAGGTTGTTCACGACCATGTAGTAGACGACGAAGTACTCGACGTACTTGAGGACGTAGAAGAATCCGCCCACGCCGGCGACCGTGCCCGTCGCGTACCCGATCAGGGTCGCGAGCACGGTCGCGACCACATACGCGAGGATCGGCCGGTTGAGCGGGGTCTTCACGGCGAGCCCCAGCTCCTTGTTCACGGCGGTCTTGGCGAGCCAGCTGAGTGCGACGACCAGCAAGAGGATGTCCTCGCTGCGGACGAGGATCCGGCGGCCCTCGGCGATCGCGCCCTCGCCCGAGCCGAACTGGGGCGAGAGCAGCATGGAGAAGATCACGAGGTAGAGACCGAACTCCGTCTTGACGAAAACGACGAGGAACACCGCCAGGGCGGCGGCCAGGACGAAGGCCGAATCCACGAGCGCCTACTTCACGCGCACGACCTGGTTCGCCAGGCCGAGACGCAGCAACTCCTGACCCTTCGCCTCCGCTTCCTGGGACGTGGCGAAGTTGCCGTGACGGATGGCGAACGTCACCGCCTCGCCCGGCTGGCTGGCGACTCGCACCGGGTGGCCGCTCGTGCGCAGGCGCTCGGCCGTCTGCACGGCCCCACGAAGCGGAAGCGGCAGACCTACCTGCACGCTCAGCGGCTCTCGCTCCCCGACCACGAACGCGTCGCCGAATCCTTGCTCCCGCAGGGTGGCGACGAGCACATGGGCGTCGCGCGCGCTCGGGATCTTCTCGATCAGCACGGCGTAGACGGCGCCTCCCGTCTGCTGGCGGAAGCGCACCGTCTGATAGCCGCCCCCGTTCAGTTGCCGCTCGATGCGCTCCGCCTCCGGTGCGGTCACAAACGGTCCGAACTCGACGGCGAAGCGGGCCCCGGCCGGGCCGCCCCCGGCCGGAGCGGCCGGCTCGGGCTTTGCGGGCGCCGGAGTCGCGACGGGTGCGGATCGCTCGACCGGTGCTTGCGCCCCGGCGACGACCGTCGGCCCCACGAGCGGTGCGGACGCTTCCGGCGATCGAGACTCGAGCGGAACGAGCGGCGCGACGGCTCGAGGCGGAGCGGGCACAGCCGGCGACGTGGGCGGTGCCTCCAACCGCTGACGGAGGAGCTCCTTCGGTCGAAGCCCGCTGCCGAACCAGCCCATGCGCCAGCCGGCGAGGCCGCCGAGGACGGCGAGCAACGCGACGACGGTCACGGCGATCCAGAGATGTCTGGACGGCCTCGCGTGGCGCATGGGCACGTCGAATGCGTCCGTCTCGGGCGCCAGTGCGCTCGTGAAGGACGCACCGGTAGCCGTCACGCCGCCGACGGAAGCGGACCCTGCATCGCCGGGGCCCCCGCGGTGGAAGAGACGGCGCAGGAACCCGCCCACCCGTTGGAGACGCTCCTTGCGGCGGTCGACGACCGTCTCCTCGCCGTAGTAGTGCGTGTAGTACTGCGTGTAGGCGTAGCCCGCGATCTCCGTCTTCACGTCGTTCAGGACGACACCCCAGACCTTGCCCCCGACGTTCTCGACGTGGACCTTCGCCCGCTTGAGGACGAGCCGGCCCACCTTGCCGGCCTGGTAGACGAGGACCACGCCGTCGCTCTGCGAGGCGACGATCGCCGAGTCGGTGACCGGCAGGATCGGCGGCGTGTCGATCAGCACCACGTCGTACACGTCGCGCACCGAGTGCAGGAACCCCGTCATGGCCGACGTCGACAGGAGCTCCGACGGGTTGGCCGGGACCGGGCCCGCCTCGATGATGTGCAGGTTGTCGAGGCCGGGGGCCGCCATCACGTCTTCCATCTCGAACCGCCCCATCAGGATGTCCGCGACCGTCCGGATGCAGTCCGGCCACTGCGCGCTCCCGACGAGGATGTTCGACAGTCCCGGCTCCCGCTCGATCCCGAAGAACCGGTGGATGCTCGGACGCCGCATGTTCGCGCCGATGAGCAGCGTCTTCTGGCCGCTCTGGGCCATCGTGAGCGCCAGGTTCACGATCGTCGTGGTCTTGCCCTCCTGAAGGGTCGGGCTCGACACGACGAGGACCTTTCCGGACCGCTCCATGCGCGCGAACTGGATGTTCGTGCGGAGGGTGCGGTACGCCTCGGCGACCGGCGACTTCGGATCGAAGTGCGTGATGAGCAGCGAGTGGCTCAAGAGCGCCTCGGGATCGATCTCGGCGAGCGCCGGCCGGCGCTCGAGGATCCGCTGCACGGTCTCGCGCGAGTCGATGTGCGGTATAACGCCCAGCACCGGAACGCCGAGGTACGCCTCGACGTCCTCGATGGTGCCGATCGAGGTGTCGAGGGTCTCCCGCACGAACGCGAGCACCAGACCCAGCGACAGCCCCAGCACCGCCCCGACCAGGATCGTGTTCATCGTCTGACCGCCCAGGGGCGCGTCTGGCTCCGTGGCCGGGCGGACGATGGACACCTCCTCGATCTGCTCGGCCTCCTTGATCAGCGCCTCCTGGTGCTTCGTCTTGAGGAGCGCGAGCAGGTCGTCGTTGGTCTTCGCCTCGCGCTGGAGCCGCTGCAGGGAGAGCTCGAGGGAGGGAAGCTCCCGGTTCTTTTGTTGCAGCTCGCCGATCTGTCGGTTCAGGAGCTCCTCGCGGTTGCGCAGCATCGCGATCTGCGCGGCCACCTCGCGCCGCATCTCCATGCGGACCTCGCGCATCCGGTCGTCGAGCGCCTGGAGACGGGGATGTTTCTCGGTGACCTCGAGAGCGAGGTTGTTGCGCTCGAGGAGGAGCTCCGAGTAGGTGGCCTGCAGCTTCTGCATCGCCGGGTTCGAGGTCTCGACGAAGATTCGCTCGGCGCCGCTCGTCGGGTCGAGCCGCGTGAAACGCTGCTGGATCGCCTCGAGCTCGATCCGCTGCTGGCGGGCCTTCTCGATGTCCCCCCGGACCTGGGTGAAGAGCGAGAGCAGCACCGAGGACTCGGCGCCGGGCGCGATGATCCGGTTTGCTTCCCGGAACGCCCAGATCTCCGCCTCGGTGCGCCGGCCGCGCGTCTCGACATCCTTGAGCTGGTTCTCGATGAATCGCCGAGCCTCGGTGACGCGCGCGTTTCGCAGCGCCTTGTTATGGTCGCGGTACGCCTCCACGGTGGCGTTGGCGAGGTCCCGGGTCTCCCGCGGGTTCGTCGAGGTCGCCGTGACCTCGAGGATGCTCGTGTTCGGCACCCGGGCGACCTTCAGCTTGCTGCTGATCGAGTCCAGCACCGCCCAGTAGCTCTTCGACTCGCGCACGGCCCCGCCCGCGGTCGTCTCCGGGAGGCGCCCCAGTCGCTTCGCGACCTCCTCGAGGATCGGGTAGCTCTTGATGAGCGTGACCTGCGTCTCGATCGAGTCGGCGCTCGAGTATGAGAGCACCTCCACGAGGAGCCCCGACAGCTGGGCCGACTGCTCGAACTTGACGGCGGCGGTCGCCTGGTAGACGGGCACCTTCTGCCGGGCGAACCCGAGGCTCAAGAGGGCGACGAGCACCGTCGACATGATGATGATCACGCGCCGACGGTGCACGATCAGCCAGTAGTCGCGGAGGTTCATCTCGTACTGCGCCATCAGCGGAAGCCCTCGCTGAACCGCAACCGCTCCAGCCGTTGGATGAGTACGGCCGCCCCCTTCGACTGGGCGCGCGGCGCCTCCGCCGCGGTCGAGGTGACCGAGGCGGCCGGGCGCGGCGGGCCGGCGCCCTGCGCCAGGTCGAGGCGACCCAGGCCGACGACCGGTCCGTCCGCGTCCTGGAAGAGCCGGCACTCGACGGCCTCGGGCGCCGAGGCGCCCAGGACCCGGAGCAGGCGCAGGGCGCGGTCGCTGAACCGTGACGCCACGATCAGCGCGCGAGGCGCCGCGTCCCGATCGAGCGCGGCGTCGGGAAACGCGCTTGGGCGGAGCGCGGCGTGCTCGCCCCACCACGCGACGGCCTCGACGGCGCGCAGCACGGTCTCGGGCCCGGCGACGACGTCGCACACGACCAGCACGAGACGACCGCTCGCGTCCGCGCACGCGAGATCGACCGTGACCTCGCCGGCGGCGAAGGGTCTCTGCACGGGCACGAGCCCGGGCTCGAGCTGGGAGGCGCATTCCGCCGCCACGCGCGCGAGCTCGCCCGCGTCGGCGACCGCCCGGCGCGTGAGGGCTCTCACCGCCCGCCCTCCGCGACGGCGCCCGTGATGTAGAGGAACGGCGCTTCGGACAGGTCCGTCATCTTCGGCGACGGCAGGCGCTGGCCCTTGCCGTCGGCGACGATCTCGACGCGCGGGCGCAACGGATGGTTGCGGTTCACCGCGGTCACGCGGCCGACCTCGCCGGTGTTCAGGCGGACGAGGGTGCCCGGTGGGAAGACGGAGATCTCCGAGAGAATCGCCTTGACCAGGGAGGATGGAAAGGACTCGTGCTTGGTGCGCACGATCTCGCGGATCGCCTCGTGCGGCCTGAGACGCGGCCGCGGCGGCGGCGGCAGCGTAAGCGCCGTGTAGGTGTCGACCAGGCCCAGGATCTTGGCGTCCTGGTTCACAGTGGTCCCGTGGAGGCCCTGCGGGAAACCCTGCCCCTGTTCGCGCTCGTGATGCTGGAGCACCGCCTCGACGAGCTCCTCGTGCGGCGGGGACCAGCGGCGGATCCACTCGACCGACAACCGCGGGTGCGAGCGGTAGAGTGCTTGCTCCTCCGGGGACAGCGCGTCGAGTCGGCGCGAGAGGCCCTCGGGCAGCTGCCAGAGCCCGACGTCGATCAGGCAGCCGGCCATGCCGAGCTGCACCCGCCGCGGCCGATCGTACCCGACACTCGCGGCGATGGCGATCCCGAGCGCCGCGACGCGCGCCTGGTGGAAGGCCAGGTAATCGACGCCGGCGAGCGCGATCGTATTGTTGGCCACCCAGAAGAGCTCACTCGACCGTTCCAGCGCCACCGCGCAGCGCTCGATGAGGTGCTCCAGCTCCGACCACGGGAACGCGTCGCCGGTGCGGATGATCTCGCGGACGCGCGCCAGGAAAAGCTGGAGCTCGGCGAAGAGCGGTTCCGCGCTCTCGGCGGGTGTCTCCGGCAACGCCGGCTCGAGCGGCAACGCATCGAGGCTCGCCGCCGGTTCGACGGCGGGTGGCGTTTCGACCGGCGGCGGGGGCGCCGGCTGGGGCACCTCCGCAACCGGGCGCGCCCGCGGCGGCGGTGGCGGCGCTTCGGGCGCCGCCGATCCCTTGGCCTCGTCCGCCGCCTTCTCGCGCACGATACCGCGCACGACGTCGCTCATGCGCACCATCAGGAGACCCCGACCATGTCCTTGATCACCTCGGCGATGATCTTCTCGCCGATCTCCTTCACGCGCTTCGAGTACCCGACCAGCAGGGCGACGTCGCACAGGTTGTTGATCTCACGCGGCGTCCCTCGCGTGAAGTCGAAGATGAGCTTGATCGCCTCCTCGGTGAAGAGCTGGTTGGGCTGACCGGCCATCCGCAGCCGGTGGCCGATGTAGTTCGCCGTGTGCGTGTAGTCGAGGGTATTGAGGTGGTACCGGAGGGTGATCCGCTGATCCAGGTGCTTGAGCCGCCGGATCTTCACGGCGAGCTCCGGCGAGCCGATGAGCACGAGGGTCACCAGGAATCGCTCGTCGGTCTGGAAGTTCATGAGCAGTCGCAGCTCCTCGAAGACCGCGTCGTCCTCGATGAGCTGCGCTTCGTCGACGATGACCACGGTGTCCCGGCCCGCCTGGAAGTTCCGGAAGAACAGATCGTTCAGCACGTGCAGTAGTTCCGGCTTGCGCGTCTCCTGGGTCTCGACGCCGAGCTGGTAGAGCACCTCGCGCAGGAAGTCGACAGCGTTCCAGCACGGGTTGGTCAGCAGACCGATCTCGTAGCGCTCGGCCTCGAGACGCTGGACGAGGGCGCGCGATAGCGTGGTCTTCCCGCAGCCGTACTCTCCGGTGAGCATCCCGCAGCCCTTACGGTGCCGCACCGTGTAGACGAGGCGCACCAGCGCCTCCTCGTGCTCGGGCGACAGGTAGAAGAACTTCGGGTTCGGCGAGTTGTCGAACGGCGGTTCGCTGAGCTCCCAGTACGCTTCGTACATCGGTCAGTTGGCCTGGCCGCGGAAGATGAAGTAGAGGCCGGTGTAGGCGGTGGCCAGGTTCGCGATTGCGTTCAAGATCGTGAGATAGTCCTGCCACCACTTGACCGCGACCTCGGGCACCGTCACGACGGCCCCGGGCTCGAGCGGTGGCGCGTCGGCCATCGCGTAGGTTCTTCCGTTTCGGAAGGTCACCACGGAACTGTCGAGCCTCGCTCGATTCGTGGCCCCGCCGGCCAGCGCGACGTACTCGCGCGGGGTCAGGTCCGGCCGGAAGTCGTGGGCGCCCGGCGTCTTGACCTCGCCGAGGACGAACACCCGGTCCTCGACGACCGGCAGGACGACGACGTCGCCGTTCTGAAGCGTGATGTTGGGCGCCTCGTCCTTCTCGACGAGCAGCCGATGGAGATCGATCGGGATCCGCTGCCGTGGCCCGGTGACGCCGTTGCGCTCGACCAGCGCCAGACGCAGGTCGGCGTACGCCGCCGCGCCGCCCACCTTGACCACGACGTCGCGAACCCGCTCGCCCTGCGCCAGCTCGACGCGCTGGAGGATCGTCGCCTTGCCGGCGACCGTCGCCTTGGTACTCTCGGGCGTTCCGTTGAACGCCCCGCGCACCTCGACGAGGTCCTGGAGTACGGAGATCGGCGGCACGAAGATCGCGTCTCCCGGCTGGAGGTTGACGTCCGCGGGAGGCTTGAGCGCCGAGCGCATCTCGAGCGGGAACGTCTCCTTGCGGCCATCGGCGCCCACGCGCGTCAGCCGCGCGTCGCCGTCGGCCGCCGACTGGCTCACGCCGCCCACCAGTTCCAGGAGCGCGCGCAGCGAAGGCGTCGGGCCGAGCTCGTACTCCCCGGGCCGGCGCACCGCGCCCGTGAGCGTGACGGAGCCGGTTCGCGCGGGGACGTGGATTTTGAGGCCCTCTTCCATCAACGGATTCTGGGCCACGTCGCCGCGAAGCTGGAACGCGAGCAGATCGATTTCGCTCTCGACGCCCTTGCGCGTCACGAGAACACGCCGAGTGCTCCCACGCGCCGTGATCCCTCCCGAGTCGAGGATGACGTCGTGCACGCGGCGCAGCGCCGTGGCCTGGAGCATCCCAGGACGTTCGACCTCGCCCGACACGACGATCTCGAATGTCCGCGGGGTCATGACCGTGACCGTCGCCTCGGCGAACCGGAATACCTCGCGCGCACGCTGCGCGAGGCGCCGATGGGCTTCGAGCAACGTCAGACCTGCGAGGGGAACAGCGCCGAGGGGAGGCACGTTGATCGCACCCTCGAGATCGACGACGGCCAGCTGCCGGATCACCTCGAGGCGGCCCGCGATCTGCACGTCCAGCACGTCCCCCGGACCCAGCCGATAATCCGGCCCGGGCATCGTGCCGCGTGTCGGGGCCGGCCCCGGGGGCTGGGCGGCACGCGTCGCGCCCTCCGGTGGTTGCGGCGGCTGGGTACCGGCCGGTGGCTGAGCTGATCCCAGGCCGGGCGCCAGCAGGGATACCACGAGGAGCAGGCTGAGCGACCTGCGAAGACTGCCGTGCTTCATTCGATGGCCGGCGACACCAGTTGAAATTAACGCATTGTCTCTTTTCGGAAAGAGGGGCGTCAAGGAAAATGCATAGGATTGCAATAGTTTCCTTGACACCTGGGACCCGCGCGAGTACGATCCGTTTCGCTATCCGGCGAGAGCGGCGATCCGAGTGTCGAGGCGGCGCCCATGGTGCCTAGAACTGTCCGCGTCGCTCTTGCGGCCTCCGTGCTTTTCGCCTTTCTTGGCGCAGGCTTCTGGATCCACGCACTATTCTTCTCGCGGCCGCCGGTGGCCCAGCCGGCGTCCGGGCCGCCCCCGAGTCCTACCGACGCGCTGCAGTCAGCGTTCGTCCGTGTCGCCGAGCGCGTCCGACCGGCGGTCGTTCACATCGGCACCGTCCACGTGGCGAAGCCGCGGCGGCCGCCCATGGTGCCGGGGCCGTTCTCGGAGGACCCGCTTCTCAAGGACTTCTTCGACCAGTTCTTTGGCCCGCGCGGCCCCGGGCGTCGAGAAGAGTTCCACCAGGCCGGACTCGGCTCCGGCGTCATCATCGACAAGCGAGGGTACGTCTTGACGAATCACCACGTCGTCCGGGGCGCCGACGGTGTGATCGTCCGCTTGTCCTCGAAGCAGGAGTATCGGGGACGGATCGTCGGCGTCGACGTCAAGACCGACCTGGCCGTGATCCGGTTCGAGCCGGACGTCGAGCTGGCGGTGGCGATGCTCGGAGATTCCGACGCGCTCCGTGTCGGCGAGTGGGCCATCGCGATTGGCAACCCATTCGGGCTCGACCAGACCGTCACGGTCGGCGTCGTGAGTGCGACCGGGCGCGGTGACGTCGGCATCGCCACCTACGAGAACTTCATCCAGACCGACGCGTCGATCAATCCGGGCAACTCGGGCGGCCCCCTCGTGAATCTTCGCGGCGAGATCATCGGCATCAACACGGCCATCGTGGCCACCGGCCAGGGTATCGGCTTCGCCATTCCCGCCAACATCGTCAAGCGCATCACCGGGCAGCTGATCGACCGCGGCAAGGTGACGCGGGGCTGGATCGGCATCGCGATGGAGCCCTTGACCAGCGAGCTGGTGCAGTCGTTCGGGCTGCGCGACACGCGCGGGGCGGTCGTCGCGCGGGTGTATCCGGGAGGTCCTGCCGCGGCGGCGGGTCTTCAGAAGAACGACGTCGTCGTCTCGTTCGCGGGTACCGCGGTCGACGACTACCGTCAGCTGCAGCGGCTCTCGGCGGACGCGGAGGTGGGCAAGACGGTCAAGCTCGAGATCGTCCGCAATCGCGAGCGCCGCGTGATGGAGCTACGCGTCGCCGAAGCGCCCGATCGGCTGGCGCCCGAGCGCCAGCCGTCCCTCCAGGACCGCTGAGGCTGTTCCCCCGAGACTGATCACGCCACGAACGGCGGGATGGGCGGGATCTCGACCTGCTGGGTCTTAACCTCTCGGACGCCGGGCACCGTGCGCGCGACCTCGACCGCACGCTCGAGGGCCGCGGTCCCTTCCAGGGTTACGACGCCGGCGTGGGCCTCGACCGTGATACGGTAGCGTCGCGTCTCCGGGTGGGTCGCGAGCGCCACCTGCACGCGTGACGCCAGTGCCCGCGACACGACCATCTGGCGACCGACTTCGGTCGTGGCCATCTCGGGACGGCGCACCAGCCCCTCGGCGACCCCGACCACGGCCTCGTGCTTCAGCTTTTCGGTGTTGACGACCAGCTCGTAGAGCGTGGGATCCGCGACGTCCACTTCGTAGAGGTACCGCATCCGCCCGGATTTCTCGGTGTCGTCTCGGCGCACGAGGTCGGCGGCCGCGCGCTGGTTCGGCGCCTCACCTGTCATCTCGGTGGTGCGCTTGATCCACTGCTTCACGCGGTACTCGAACGGCGCGATGATCCGGATCCGGAGCACGTGCGGCACGCCGCGGAGCAGCCACTGGCCGCCACCGCGCATCAGCACGCAGTTGTCGTCTTCGGCGAACTCGAGGCAGGTGGTCTGCAGCACGGTGATGTGGTGGCGGGTCTCGGTGTCGAAGCGCTCGAACAGCGTCGGCTTCGACTCGTCGAGGTGTGAGAGCTTGTCCTCCGCGAGCCCATAACGGCGCGCAGCATCGAGAAGCAGCTCCTGGTTGACGTAGCGATACCCGAGCCGCTGCGCCAGCGCCATGCCGATCTCCGGGCCGCCCGCTCCCATCTGATGCGAAATGTAGACGATGGCCATGGCTCACCCCCGCCGGTACTTGTCCTTGAGCGGTGTCGGGGCAATCGCGATGCGCTTGCCGGCGACGTCGTCCAGAATGTAGACCTCGTCCGTGAGCGACCCGCTGGCGAAGACCTCGAACACCTCGAGTGCCGCCTCGAGCGTCGTGCCGGGGCGCGCATCCATGAGTCGCTCGACGGCGGAACGCTGAAGTCGCTGCATGGGCCTCCTGTCATCGCCTCGCCTCGCCGCCGGCTCCGGCTCGCCCTGCCACGAGTGGCGCCAAGCCTATCCCACAATACCGCGCTGGACAAGGCGGCAGGGCGAGGCCAAAAACAGAATTCCTCAGCACGCCAGGCGCCCCGCGCCACGACCCGGCCCCGCGAGTCGGGCGAGGGGGAAGCGGTCGAAGGTCGGAACGAACGAGTACGGCGGCCACGGCCCGGTCGGGACAACGGCGATCCCCGGGGTGCGCGACGCGATCGGCGCGATGCGCGTGAGGAAGCTGCCGACCTCCGACCGCGGGACGAGAAAGGCGACCGACCCCGCGACGTTGCTGCCGCCTCCCGCCGACCGGTAGCGCCACCGCTCGATTCCCGCCTGCCTCACGAGCCGCTCCGCCAGCTCCCGGAGCTGGACGACGCCCGGCGCGCCGTCGGCGCACTCGCGGCAGGTCCGCTCGATCGAGTGCCCGCAGTGCAGACGCAGGAGCTTGACGCTCATCTCGACGCAGCCCCGAAGCTGACCCAGCGTTGCCCGAACGAGCTGTGCGTGCGCGCCGAGCCAGGCGTCGAGGTCCGCCGTTGCCACAACGGTGCCGAACCTGAACGGCACCACCGCGGCCGCGTCGAGGGTCGTGGCGACGACGTCGTGGTGGAGGGCCAGCGTCCGGGCGTTGGCCTCCGGCAGGATGTCGAGGGGGCTCGCGAGAACCACCAGGTCGCCCAGGCGCCGAAGCACGACGGGACCTCCGACGCTCGCCTCCGGAGGACGCCATGTCGCCTGGAGCAGGTCGACGATTGCGTAGAGGTACTGGTACATGCTGCCCCCCGAGCCCCCGGGTGGGGGCGTCGTACGTTCGGGGCGAATCCCGTGCGTAGTGCGAGAGGTTATAATGACCGGGTCGTGTTGTCCAGGCACCCTGCGTGGACCGCGTGGGTCGTGATCGGCACCGCAGTCGTTTTGCTCGCGTCGAACGCCCTTGGGGCCAGGCCGTCGGCCACGCTGCCCACCCGGATTCCGCCCGCCGAGCGCGCCCGGCTCCAGCAAGTCGCGGAGGGCGCCTCGGTGAGCGTTCAGGCGTCGGGCGAGCCGTTCGTCGTGCGACGCGACGTCTTCGAGTTCCTGCTGGATCACCCTGAGCTCTCGACGCACCTCACTCGAGCGTTGCGGCTTGCCCGGTATCGCATCTGGCGGGGCCCGGAAGGCCTCTGGCTCGACGACGGCTGGGGCGTGGTCGGGCAGTTCTCGGTCGTGTACGCGGCGAGCGGCACACGCGTGGTATACGCGCGGGGCCAGTACCAGTCGGGGTTCCTTCCGAGCATCCACGGGGAGGCGGTGGTCGTCATCGAGTACGGCGTCGATCCAATCGGGGACCACCGCAGTCTCATCTCGCCCGCCGTGACCGGGTTCGTGAAGCTCGACAGCGGCTTCTTCGCCCTCGCCGGACGGCTCGCCGGCGCGGTCGCGACCGCCAAGGCGGAGAAGGAGGCCAAGCGGTTCGCCAAGATCGTCACCCGCGCCAGTCGCGCGATCGACGAAAACCCCGCGCACGTCCACGAGCAACTGAGGCAACGCCCCGACGTCCCGCGGGGCGACCTCGAGGAGTTCCGGCGGCTACTGCATCTTCCCTAGTGCCGACATGAGCCCATCGCGAAACCGGGGGATCTCCGGATGGAGCTCGACGGCGATCCGGTAGGCGGTCGCCGACTCGGCGTAGCGCCTCTGAGCAAACAGTGCGCGCCCGAGACGGGCGTGGGCGTCGGCATGATCGGGCTTCCGCTCGATGGCCGCGCGCGCCGCCGCCTCCAGCTCGTCGTACATCCCGAGCGCGTCGAGGGCATCCCACAAATCGAGGTGCGCGGGCGCCTCGTCGAAGTTGAGCCGGATCGCCTCGCGGCACACCGCCGCCGCCTCGGCGTAGCGGCGCTGAGCCAGCAGCACCCCGCCGAGCGCCGTGTGGGCGGTCGCGGACTCCGGGGTGCTCCGGATGGCGGCGCGGTATGCCGTTTCCGACTCACCGTAGCGATGCTGCTCGGCCAGCATCTCACCGAGGTCGCTGTGCGCTCGCGCATAGTCCGGCTTGAGCGCGACGGCTTCGCGGAACGCGGTCTCGGCCTCCGCGTACCGGCCCTGCCAGTAGAGCGCGACACCGAGCCCGCGGCGGAGCGCCGGATGGTTCGGCCGCACTCCGAGCGCTTCGCGGTACGTCGCCTCCGCCTCGACGTGCTTGCTCTGGCGACCCAGGCAGAGCGCGAGGTTCGCGCGTGCCTTCACCGAGTCGGGCCGGAGCCGGATCGCGGCGCGCAGCGCGATCTCCGCCTCCGCGTGCCGGCCCCGCCGTCCGAGGGCGACTGCAAGCTCGTAGTGGAGGTCAGCGTCGCCCGGCCTCAGCGCCAGTGCGCGCCGGAACGCCACGGCGGCTTCGGCGTAGTCGCCGAAAGCGCCGAGCGCCAGTCCCCTGCCGGAGTGGAGATCGGCGTCATCGGGACGGACCCGCAGGGCGTCGGCGTACGCCTCCGCCTCCTCCGCCCACTTGCCCAGGCGTCGCAGCGTCGCGGCCAGGCCGAGGTACGCGTGAAGGTACGTGGGGCGCAGGCGGATCGCTTCACGGAACGCCGCCGCCGCGTCGCCGTAGCGACCCAGTCGCTCGAGCGTCACGGCCAGGTGGTGGTGCCCTCGCGCGTCATTAGGATTGAGCCGGAGCATGTCGCGGAATGCCGCGACGGCCTCGGCATCCCGGTGTCGCCGCCTCAGCACGACGCCGAGCCGCTCGCGCAGGCTGGCGTCCTCTGGGCGTAGCCGGATCGCATCGCGATAGGCCCCGGCGGCTTCGGCCAGGTGGCCCTGCCGCTCGAGGGCCAGGCCGAGCCCCCGGCGCGCCTTCGCGTCGCTCGGCGCGAGCGCGAGTGCCTCGCGGTACGCCGCGGCCGCCTCGGGATACCGGGCCTGCTCGTAGAGGGTGTCGCCGAGATCGCGCTGTGCCGCGACGGGCGCGAGATCGCGCGCCAGCGCGTCGCGCTGCACCGCCTCGGCGGCCGCGACCTTGCGCTGGCGGCGCAGCACCGTCGCGAGATTGGCGAGCGCCGTCGCATCGTTCGGGTTCAGGATGAGCGCCTGGCGCAACGCGGACTCCGCGGCGTCGTAGCCCCCTTGACGGCCCAGCGCCAGCCCCAGGTTCACGTGCGCCTGCGCAAAATCCGGCCGCAGCCGGATCGCCTCGCGGAACGCTGCGGCCGCTTCGGGATATCGCGCCTGCTCGAAGAGCGCTCCCCCCAGCTCCATATGGGCCGAGACACCGTCGGGCTTGAGGAGGATCGCGTGCTTGAAGACCGCTTCCGCTTCCGCCGATCGCCGCTGGCGGCGCAGGACCAGCCCGAGCCCGAGGTACGCTTTCAGTCGACCGGGGTCGATCCGGACGGCCTCGCGGTACGCCGCCTCAGCCTCGTGGTATCGGCCCTGCCTCGAGTAGGCTTGGGCGCGATCGCACAGGGACTCGGAATCGGCCACCGCTCACTCGGGTAGGACAGCGACCGCCTCGATCTCGACGAGCAGATCGTCCCGAACCAGACGCGAGATCTCGACGAGCGTGCTGGCGGGACGGTGTGGCCCGAAATATTCCTTGCGGGCGATGTTGACTTTCTCGCGGTCGGCGATGTTCTTGAGAAACACGGTCACCTTGCACACGTCGGCGAACGTCGCGCCGGCGGCCGCGAGGCAACGCTTCAGATTTTCGTGAACCTGGCGGGCCTGGGCCGTCGCGTCGTTGCCGCCGACCGTGCGCCCCTGCCCGTCCGACGCGACACAGCCCGAGACGAACACGAGCCGCCCGGCGCGCACGACGTTGGTGAAGTGGCTGATGGGCTCGGGCATTCCGGGAACGCGGATCTCTTCACGCCGGCCGATTCCGTGCATGGGCCACCTCTCACCGGGCTTCGACCAGGGACGCGAGACAACTGGAGCCGGCGGCGGGACTTGAACCCGCGACCTGCTGATTACGAAGAGCCCGAGTGATCCATAAGTTCCAGACTCTTCGGGCCGTCGCCCCGGCAAATCGTGGCAGAACGCGGCATGAGATGCAACCTATCCGCAACCGCACGGGGACGCCCGTGGGCGCAGGAAGCGCCCGGCCTCCTCCGCCTCCCGCCACGCCCACCATGACAATCGGGATAGTTGTTGCCGTCCGCTGTGCGGCTAGCGCAGCGTCTGTCCCCACGGGCGCGATCACATCGACGTTCTCCGTCACGAGCTCCTTGGCTAGTGAGGCGAGCCGCTCTGTACTGCGGTTCGCGAACCTGAGCTTCAAGACGCTACTCTGGCCGTCGACCCACCCGAGCTCCCGCATTCCGTCACGCAGGGCATGAGCTTTGAGGGTGATATCCACGCCTTCAGTGCTCGGATCAAGAACGCCGACGTGCGGCAATCGCGTTGCTCGCTGCCCCTCGGCCGCGAGCGGCGCAGGACACAGATTGAGAGCGAGAACGACCGCGAGCCCGATCAGGCGCATGGGCACCTCGGTTGAGGACGGCTGCCGGCGAGTCTAGCCGAAGGTCCTCATGCGCACCAGCACCCCGGCCATCTGCAGCGACGCTTCGCCCAACTCAGCAGGCGCGACCTCTGGTCGCATGACGAGTTCGCTACCAGCCTTGACAACCTCTAGGTTGACGCAGATGATCTCGTCACCTCGACCTTCCGCTCCGCTCGTGGAGGCAGCGGTGCCCGACCCCGGTGTGGTCCATCGAAATGAGTGCAGTCGCAGTCCGCCCGACACAGCGACGCGGCTATGGCCCCGACCCTGGTCGCCGTCCGAAGTCTCGCGATGAACGGAGGACACCATGTCCGAGCAAGATAACCTTCGCATCATCCGTCAGGGCTGGGACGCTTGGAATGCTCATGACGTCGAGGCTGCTCTGAAGGTCCTGGATGAAAAACACGTCTGGGAAACGGATACGCTTCCCGCACCCGTCGTCGGCCGCGATGGCTACCGGCAGGCGATGCAAATGTACCTCGCAGCCTTCCCGGACCTGCGCTTTTCAATCGACCAGCTACTCTCTAGCGGAGACTATGCGGTGACCCGGTACACGGCGACGGGAACCCATCGGGGCGACTTGATGGGTATCGCGCCAACAAACCGGCGGGCTGAGACACATGGGTGCACTATCGTCGAGATCAGGAACGGCAAGGTCGCTCGCACCTGGGTTTACTGGGACACCGGCCATCTGCTGCGACAGCTCGGCGTCCTGCCCGCATCCTGACGGGCCAACGGAACAACTCGGCACCGCCTAGCTGGCTGCGAGCGTCGGGTCTTTCGTGGCGCTCGTAAATAGCTTATTTGGACTCGTAGACTGGATGGTGTGGGTAGCGGCGCATTGGTAGCGGGTCGACGACAGCGTGGTCTGGGACCTCGTGGCTGGCCGGTAGAGAGGAGGACCAATGATGCTTGAGTGGCTCTGGCTCACGATATCTGAGCGGCTCTGGCGGCTGACGCTGACGGAGGTCGGCCTCCTACTCATCTTAGGTGTGATCTGCATATTCGGTGGTCGAATGCTCGGCGAACTGCGAAGGGTCAATCATCACCTCCGCGCGCTGCGAAACGACGAGGACCGGCTACGGGCCCGGACCGAACGAGCACTCCTTGCGCTAGACCTAGACCACCGCGGCGAACCTCTTGCCCAAGATGCTCCTAGCCTGGATAATTCACGAAGGATGAAAGAGAAGAGCCACCGAGCCCCTCAGGGGTGCGATAAAAGCGGTGACAAGACGCTTCCGCACTCCACGACGAGGAGGCTCGATGGCTACAGACTGTATAGCGCAAGTCAC
>WNFU01001600.1_pt1 | contig 44397 bp, 45 predicted proteins | sample 5400121 | NCBI WGS metagenome assembly WNFU01 (sample SAMN13153360, study PRJNA577476) | soil metagenome | isolation source: 100 cm soil or saprolite under grassland replicate 1 | place: USA:California | collected 2016-06-15 | reverse complement strand
AAGGTCGCGCTGACGGCCTGCATGCGGAAACTGCTGATCATTCTGAATGCGATAATGAAACATCGGACCCCGTGGCGCACTGAAATAGCTCAGTGCGCTTGACAGGAAAGACAGTTGCTCGCCCCTTGAGGGAGAGGGCCAGGGTGAGGGGAGGTCTTTGCGAGCGGAGCAAAGCAATCTCGCGGCCTCTCTCGAAGAGCGGGTCCTGTCGCCGAATTACCCTGACGTGCTCAGTCGGCTTCCCTGTCGCAGCCCCGCAGACTCAGGTGTGCCGCCTTCCGCTCCGCCAGGGTCCCATTCGCCGCCACCCGCTGGATAAGATTCTGGCTTATAATGAAGTCATGCCGCTCGTGAAGACTGTCCGCGTCTTTGCCTGCTCTCTTCTCCTTCTCGGCGCAGTCGCTCTTGCGCAGCAGGAGCTGCCGGTTCCCCCTGGCGAGCAGCCCGACGAATTCGACCGGATCATCCAGCAGATGAAATTCGACAAGCCGACCCGCATCGTGGGACGCCTCCAGGCTTTCGACGGCTACGAGGATGCGATCTGGATCGTCTGGACTCATATGCACGATGGACGCCGCTGGCGCGACATTCGCAACGACGAGATGATGTTCAAGGTGTTCCCGCGCGACGCCGGCATGATGGATTTCTTCAGGAAACTGAAGCCCGGCACCTCCCTCCACCTCACGGTGCAGACAGACCAGGATGGCAACCGGCGTGTGCTCAGCCTGGATGAGGGTGCCTAACTGACGGGTGGTGCCGAATGGGACCGGATGGGTAGGGGCGGACCTGCGTGTCCGCCCAGGATGAGGGCAACCACATAGGGTTGCCCCTACGAAGAAATAAACGTGCCGATCGCCAACAGGACCCAGGAGCCGCAGGCAGCAGGAACCGTCAGGCTAGCGTTGTCTGAGATCGAGGAAGCGCGCGATGCCAGAGCGCGTGACGAGGCCAAGCACCCTGCCCCCGTCCCGCACCACGAGCCGGCTGCGATCGTCGTGGACCATCCGCTCCATGGCGGCGTTGATTGGCTCGTCGGGGTGAATTTCCGCCTGCAAGCTGTGAGGCGCCATCACCTCGCCGACCGTGAGGGTTCCCCACCGGTAGCGCGGGATCGCCTTGATCTCCTTGAGCGAGAGCATCCCGACCAGCCGCCCATTATCAACCACCGGGAACGCGCCGTACCCGAAGCGCAGGAAGTAGTTGTTGACCGCCTCGTCCAGGGTCATCCCGGCCTCCAGCACGACCACCTCCGGCGTCATGACATCGCCCACCCGGAGTCCCATCAGGGATTCCTGGAACGCAACTTGGCGATGGGTATTGTGCGCGGCGGTATAGAGGAAGGCCCCGATCAAGAGAAACCACACGCCGCCGATGGCCAGCCCGGCGACCATATCCCAGGCGCCGAAGAGCATCAGCAGGACCGCAAAGCCCTGACCCGCCCGGGCCGCCTGCCGGGTGGCCTTGTGGAAGTTTTTGGACCAGGCCCAGAGCGCGGCGCGCAGCACGCGCCCCCCGTCCAGCGGGTAGCCGGGCACGAGATTGAAGATCGCGAGCACCAAGTTGATGTTGCGCAGGTGCTCAGAGACGGCGGTCAGCTCGAGCGGCGCCCCCGGCAGCGCGGCGAGCAGCCAGAAGCCGAGGCCGACCCCGACCGACACGATCGGCCCCGCGATCGCGATCAGGAACTCCGCCTTCGGCGTCGGCGCCTCGCGCCGGATCTGCGCCATGCCACCGAAGATGAACAGGGTGATCTGGGCTATCGGGATCCGGTACCGGAGCGCGACGAGACAGTGGCCCAGTTCGTGCACCAGGACCGAAGCGAACAGCAGCAGCGCCGCTACAACGCCCAGAACCCAGTATTCCCAGGGCGGACTCTGGGAGAGCACGGCGGGAAAGTAGTAGCGGGCCAGCGACCACACCACCAGCGCAAAGACGAGAAACCAGGAGATGTGGATACGCAACGGGATGCCGAAGATGCGCCCGATGTGCCACGAGGTTCCGAACATGTCGCCTCACTCCCTTGTCCAGCTAAGATCTCTAGTCTACACTAGTTTTTATGGCGTCTGATACCATTACAGTGGGATGGGGAGTAGAGGCAAAGCTGGATCGTTTGCCAGACGCGCCCGGCGTCTACCTGATGAAGGGCAAGAGGGACGAGATCCTCTACATCGGGAAGGCCAACATCCTGGCAGACCGGGTCCGCTCCTACTTCCTGAAGGGCACGGACCTGACCCCCAAGACCCGTCTCCTGCTCTCGCTCGTGACCGACATCGAAACCCTGGTCACGCGGTCCGAACTGGAAGCCCTGATCCTCGAGAACAATCTCATCAAGCGCCACCGGCCGCGCTTCAACGTGGTCCTGCGGGACGACAAAAACTACCCGTACCTGCGTCTGCCGATCAAGGAGGCCTTTCCCCGCTTCTCGATCGTCCGCAAAGTGCAGCACGACGGCGCGCTCTACTACGGCCCGTACGTTCCAGCCGGCGCGCTGCGGGAGACCTTGCGCGCGATCAAGAAGATCTTTCCCCTGGCCACGTGCACCATCGAGATCGACGGCAAGGCCGAGCGGCCCTGCATCGAATACGAGATCAAGCGCTGCATGGCCCCCTGCGTCGGCTACCAGACATCCAAGGAGTACCATGAGATCGTCAAGCAGGTACGTATGTTCCTCGAAGGCCGGAACACGGAACTCCTGGAAAGTTACCGCGCGCTGATGGACGCGGCGGCCGAGCGGGAAGATTTTGAGGAGGCCGCTCGCATCCGGGACCGCATCTTCAAGATCGAGCGCACCCTGGAGCGCCAGCGCGTAGCGCAGACCGAGAACGTGGACCAGGACGTCGTGGGCCTCGTCCGGGAAGGCGCGGCCGCGGACATCCAGATGCTGTTCGTCCGCGGCGGGCTGCTGGTGGGCCGCAAGGACTTCCACTGGGGACAGGTCCAGGACACCTCGGACGAAGAACTGGTCCGTTCGGTGATCGAGCAGTTCTACAGCAAGGACGTCATCCCGCCGAAGCAGGTGCTGCTCCCCATCCCCCTGCCCGAAGCCGACCTCAACAGCCAGTGGTTGTCGGAAAAAAAGGGCGAGAAAGTGCTCGTCCTGGCCCCGGAGCGCGGGATCAAGCACCATCTCGTGCAGCTCGCGGAGGAGAACGCCGCCGCCGCGCTGAGAGACCACTTGCGCGACGAAGCCACGGAGCGCGCGGCCGTCGAGGAGCTGCGGAAGCTGCTGCACCTCAAGAAGGCGCCCACCCGCATCGAGGGATTCGACATCTCCAACATCCAGGGCAACCAGGGCGTCGCGTCCATGGTGGTGTGGGAGGCCGGGGGGCCGAAGAAATCGGACTACCGCAAGTTCCGCATCAAGACCGTCGCGGGCGCCAACGACTTCGCCAGCATGAAGGAGGTCGTCCTGCGCCATTACTCCGGCGTCAAGGAGGAGCAGCGCCCCTTGCCGGATCTGATCCTCATTGACGGCGGGATCGGCCAGTTGGGCGCCGCGATGGACGCTCTGCGGGAGCTGGGTCTCTCGCGGATTGACATGATCGCGCTTGCCAAGGCAAAAGGGGAGAAGGAAGAGCGGGTCTTTCTGCCAGGGCGGAAGAACCCCGTCGTCCTGAAGCCGTCCTCGCCTGCCACGCACGTCTTACAGCTCATCCGCGACGAGGCCCATCGTTTCGCGATCACGTACCACCGCAATCTCAGAAGCCGGGCGCTCCTTTCGTCAAAACTGGATGGGATCCCCGGCGTCGGTCCGGCCAAGCGCCGCGATCTGCTGCGCTACTTCGGCTCGATCGACGCGTTGGCGGAAGCAAGCGAAGAGGAACTCCAACGGGTCGGGGGCGTCGGCCCGCAGACCGCCCGCGAGATCCGCAAGGCGCTGGCTTCGTCGAATTGACACCCTTTGTACCCTGTGTCACAATCCGGTGCACATCATGCCGAACAAATCCATTACAGTTGAAAAAGAGGTGAGGTCATGGGGGGCCATAGTCACTGGGCAACCACGAAGCGGCACAAGGCGTCCGTAGACGCCAAGCGCGGCAAGATTTTCACTAAGATCATTTGTGAGATCACCATTGCCGCCCGCCTCGGAGGTCGCGACCCCGAGGGCAACCCCCGCCTCCGTCTGGCCATCGCCAAGGCCAAAGACGTCAACATGCCATCCGACAACATCAAGAAGGCCATCCAGCGCGGGACCGGCGAGCTGCCAGGCATCCACTTCGAAGAGTTCCAACTCGAAGGCTACGGCCCAGGAGGCTGTGCCCTGCTGATTGATCTCACCAGCGACAACCGGAACCGCACGGTGGCGGAGATCCGCAACATTTTCTCCAAACAGAATTGTAACCTCGCCGAGGCCGGCTCCGTCGCCTGGCAATTCCACAAAAAAGGCCTGCTGGTCGTGGAGAAGGGCAAGGTGGACGAGGACAAGCTCATGAGCCTCGCCCTGGACGCCGGCGCCGAGGACATGAAGGTGGATGAGAAAACCTACGAGGTCATTACCGATCCCCATGACTTCGAGAAGGTGAAGAAAGCTCTGGTCGACGCCAAGATCGAGACCTCCCTGGCCGAGATCACCTACGTCCCGGAGAACTACGTCAAGCTCGATGAGAAAAACGCGGAGCACGTGCTGAAGCTGATAGATACACTGGAAGACCACGACGACGTCCAGAAGGTCCATTCGAATTTCGACATTCCCGAAGAGATCATGGAGAAGGTCGCAGCGGCAGGATGATTGCCTCGCTCACCGGCCGCCTCGCATCGAAACATCCGGGAGGAGTCATCATCGATGTGCAGGGGGTGGGCTACGACGTCCTCATTCCGCTGAGCACTTACTACCACCTTCCCGACCTGAACCAATCCGTCACCCTCGTCATCCACACGCATGTCCGAGACGACGCCATTCAACTATTCGGCTTCCTCACGCAGCGCGAGAAAGAAGCATTCCTGCTCCTGCTGGGCGTGTCCGGCATCGGGCCGAAGCTAGCCCTGAGCGTAGTCTCCACCTTGAGCGTGGATGACCTCGCATCAGCCGTCCGCAAGGACGATCACCGGATGCTGGCGTCGGTGCCGGGCATCGGCAAGAAGTCGGCCGGGCGCCTGGCGCTGGAACTCAAGGACAAGATCGAGAAGCTGGCGGGTCCTGTCGATCACCGCGCGGCAAAGGCCGCCGAGCCGTCAAGCAAACTCATGGACGATGCCCTCTCGGCCTTGACCAATCTTGGCTACAAGGCCGTCGAAGCGAAAGAAGTCGTGAAGCAGGTGCTGGCAAGCCGCAACGGCGAGACGCCGCTCCAAGACCTCATCCGCGAAGCGCTGAAGGAATTGGCGAAGTCTTGATTCAACGTTTTGATAGTGCCGGTGTCTAAATAACGGGAGCGGTGAGCATCTGATGCCGGAAGGATATGGGTCGCACTCCGACTACATGGGCCGGGTCAAGGAGGACGCGGACAGAAGACAATCAGTTATCGAGTCTGCAATTCGCAGTGCATTCGGTCGGTTTATTGAGACTCGGACAGTCGAGGTTGTCATCTTCTCAAGCATGAGCGCAATGGACCTTAGTAGAGCTTTGGTACAAGAGCCTCTGATTTTGAAACCTCTCATGGCAGCCTGCAATATCGCCGGGCGTGCCCTCGACCGGGACCTAGGGCTGAAGAACGTTGACACATATGAGCCCACACTGACTGAAGAACATGCCAATGTGATAGCCGGCTATATCAAGCCGTTTCTTCCGCCCTATCTGGAACTTCCTGCACTTGCACATATAGATCGCATCGAATTCATCGACAAGGAGATCCGCAAAGGCAAAGGGCAATGGGAGAAAAAGATTCTCCAAGCTCTCAACCGATTCGGAAATTTCAAGTTCAAGAAGCGAACCTTTGCTTATAGAAAAGATGAGTATGAGCTAGATGCTGCCTCGCCGGCAGAAGGAGCGATCATGTTTGGCATAGACGTTAAACGGATAGAAGCCAAACGTGACATCCACAAGCGCTGCGACGAGATTGTAAACAAGGCCACTAAGCTGAAAGCAGCCTTCCCTCGAAGCCACTTCGGAGCCGTTGTTTACTATCCCTTCATTGACGAACAAGTAAATGTTGAAAGCAGGCTGAGGTCCAAGTATATCGATGGTGTGGCCTTTGCTTCGGAATCAGATGAGTCAGTCGAAACTGCTGTCAGGCTTCTTCTGTCTAAGTTGCAAGGCGGGAAACGATGAGTGTGCTTCAGACGAGCCACCGATTGGTACAGGGTGATGCCCGTGACTTATCATTCCTGGAAAGCGAAAGTATCCACCTTGTCATCACCTCACCTCCCTACTGGAACCTCAAGAAATATCGAGAAACTCCCCATCAACTCGGCCATGTGGACGACTACGAGCAGTTCGTAGGCGAGATCGGCCGCGTATGGAAAGAGTGCTATCGCATTCTGGTTCCAGGCGGTCGACTCGTGTGCGTAGTCGGAGATGTGTGCCTATCACGACGGAAGCATGGCCGACACGTTGTGGTACCACTCCACGCCGACATAGCGGTAACGTGTAGAAGGATCGGGTTCGACAACCTCAATCCGATCATCTGGCATAAGATCGCCAATGCCAACTATGAGGTCAGCAACGGGACGAAATTCTTGGGGAAACCTTATGAGCCGAACGCAATCATCAAAAATGACATCGAGTTCATATTAATGCAGAGAAAGCCCGGCGGCTATCGTCAACCAACCACGATCCAACGTCGGCTGAGTATGATAGACAAGAAAGAATACAACGAGTGGTTCCAGCAGTTTTGGACGATTACAGGCGCATCAACGAAGGAGCATCCAGCCCCTTTCCCACTTGAATTGGCCTATCGGCTTGTGCGGATGTTCTCCTTCCACGGCGACACTGTGCTCGATCCATTCTGCGGAACAGGCACGACAATGCTCGCAGCGGCCAAGGCTGAACGTAACAGCATCGGGGTCGAGATAGATCCCCATTACTGCCAGATGGCCATGAAGCGTCTGACACAAGAAGCCGGCTCCTTATTTTCCCAATCCGATATTAAAATGATTCGGGCCAGCGAGTTTGCAAATACCAACGAGCCTTTCAAAGCCATCACGACAAAAGCAGAAACCGTGCATGAGTCACGCCGAACCTACAAAAAGAAGAGAAGGAGATAATTTGTTTCTTCTCTCCTTCCCCTTTCCAAGGCTTCCTCATGCGTTTGAGGCAACGGTCCTGCGCTGCTAGGGTATCGTGAGGGGCACACGTGTCGGGCTCGCCGGCGCCCTTCTGAGGAACGTCCAGGCCAGACCGACCAGACAACGGCGCGACGTGAGCAGCAGGACTTCCGTCGAGGCGGCGCTGCGCCCCCAGACGCTCGCGGAGTATGTCGGCCAGGCGCGCATGAAGGACGCGCTGCGCATCTGCATGGACGCGGCCAAGCAGCGCAAGGAGGCGCTGGACCACTGCATCTTCTACGGCCCGCCGGGCGTCGGCAAGACCACGATCGCCCACATCATCGCCCGGGAGATGGGCGTCACCATCCGCTCAACGTCCGGCACCGTGCTGAGCCATGCCGGTGACCTCGCCGCCATCCTCACCACGTTGCAGGAAGGCGATATCCTGTTCATCGACGAGATCCATCGCCTGCCGGCCCCTGTCGAGGAAGCGCTGTACCCGGCGATGGAAGACTTCCAACTCGACCTCATCATCGGGCAAGGCCCGTCCACCCGCACGATCAAGCTCGATCTGCCGCGGTTCACCCTGATCGGCGCGACCACGCGCGCCGGGTCGCTGACTTCACCGCTGCGGGAGCGGTTCGGCCTGGTCCAGCGGCTGGACTTCTACACCACGGAGGAGTTGGAGGCCATCGTCCTGCGGTCGGCGGGCATCCTGAAGATGACGATCGAGAAAGACGGCGCGGCCGAGATCGCGCGCCGTGCCCGCGGCACGCCTCGCATCGCCAACCGCCTGCTCCGCCGTGTGCGCGACTACGCACAGATCAAATTCGACGGGCGCGTGACCCGGGAAGTCGCCGACGCGGCTCTGGCCTGGATCGGCGTGGACTCCGCGGGCTTTGACGAGATGGATCGCAAGTTGCTGCTCACCATCATCGAGAAATTCACGGGGGGACCGGTGGGCGTGGACTCCCTGGCCGCGGCCATCGGCGAAGAACGCGAGACCTTGGAGGACGTGTACGAACCGTACCTGATCCAGGCCGGTTATCTGGAGCGGACTTCCCGCGGCCGCGTCGCCTCGCGCCTTGCGTTCCAACACTTCGGAAAACAAAAGGATCTGTTGGCCTAGCGCCACCTCAGCGCCGCTTTCGCGCGTCATCCACCAAACGCACCCCATTGTAATTCCTTGCAAAACCGGCTAACGTCCGGTATAGTGACCTTTCTCATTTAGGCGAAAAATTTGATGAAAGATCCCAAGTCGGTCCAGAGCTATCGCAAGGAAATCGACAAGATCGATGACGAGATCATCCGTCTGCTGAACGAGCGCGCCCGTCATGTCATCGCGATCGGAAAGCTGAAGAAAGCGCAGGATTCGCACGCCAATCTCCACACCCCGGCCCGCGAAGCCGAGATCCTGGATCGGATCTGCAAGAACAACCCAGGCCCCTTCCCCAGCGAGGCCCTGCGCGCCGTGTACCGGGAGGTCATGTCCGGCTCCCTGGCGCTGGAAGGGCCCATGAAAGTGGCCTATCTGGGTCCCTCCGCCACGTTCACGCACCTCGCCTGCATCCAGAAGTTTGGCTCGTCGGCCCAGTACGTCCCGCTGACCTCCATCAAGGAAGTCTTCAACGAGGTCGAGCGGGGCCGGGCTGACTTCGGCGTGGTCCCGATCGAGAACTCTACCGAAGGCGTGGTCAACCACACGCTCGACATGTTCATCGACTCCAATCTCCTGATCTACGGCGAGGTGCAACAGGAGGTCTCCCACCACCTGCTGTCGAAGGCCGACTCGATGGGCGCCATCAAGAAGATCTACTCGCACCCGCACGCGATCGCCCAGTGCCGCAACTGGCTGGAGACGAACCTGCCGGGCGTGCCCGTGTCGGAAGTGCACAGCACGGCCCGCGCGGCCGAGATCGCTGCCGAAGATCCCACAACCGCGGCCATCGCGTCGGAGCTTGCGGGCCAGCTCTACGGGTTGAAGGTCCTGAAGGCCCGCATCGAGGATAATATCAACAACTACACACGGTTCCTGGTGCTCTCGCAGAAGCCCGCCGAGCGGACCGGCAAGGACAAGACCTCCATCATGTTGTCGGTCAAGGACAAGGTCGGCGCTCTCTACGAGTTGCTCCGGCCCTTCGCGTCCAGCGGCGTGAACCTGACGAAGATCGAGTCGCGGCCGTCGCGTCGCAAGGCCTGGGAGTACATTTTCTTCATCGACTGCGAAGGGCACATGGACGAAGACCGCATCAAGAAGGCCTTGACCGAGCTCAAGTCCCGCTGCCTGTTCCTCAAGATCCTCGGCTCCTATCCCGCACACAGTTAAGGACTGCCATGGCCATCCGCATCAGCCCCGACATCGCCGGCATCGTCCCCTACTCGCCGGGCAAGCCCATCGAAGAAGTGGAGCGCGAGCTCGGCATCACCGGCTCGATCAAGCTCGCCTCCAACGAGAACCCGCGCGGGCCGTCGCCCAAGGCGCTCGCTGTCCTGAGCGAGGCCGCGAAAACGGTGAACCGCTATCCCGATGGCGGGGGCTACTACCTGCGCGACGCCTTGGCGGAGCGGTGGAAGGTGGCGCCGGACCAGATCATCCTCGGCAACGGGTCTGACGAAGTCATCGTGCTGTTGACCAAGGCCTTCCTGGAACCGGGGGACGAGGCGGTCATGGCCGATCCCAGTTTCGTCGTCTACAAGATCGACGTGACCGCCGTGCACGCCAAACCGGTCCTGGTACCGTTGAAGGATCACCGACACGATCTGCCCGCCATGGCCAAAGCTGTTACCCCGAAGACGCGGCTGGCGTTCATCTGCAACCCGAACAATCCGACCGGCACGTACGTCACGGCCGCCGAGGTCACGGCGTTCATGCGGGTGATCCCGCCGGATGTGATCGTCGTCTTTGACGAGGCCTACTTCGAGTACGTGACCGCGGCCGACTATCCCGACACGATGGCGCTGTTCAAGGCCGGCCGCAACATCGTGCTGCTGCGGACCTTCTCGAAGATCTACGGGCTTGCGGGACTGCGGATCGGCTACGGCCTGACGACGCCGGAGATCGTGCAGCACCTGAACCGCATCCGGCCGCCGTTCAACACGAACAGTCTCGCGCAAAAGGCCGCGCTGGCCGCCCTCGCGGACGAAGAGCACGTCCGCGAAAGCCGCCGGCTGAACGCCGAGGGAATGGCCTACCTGACGGAGCGGCTCAGGGCCCTGGGGCTCACCGTTGTCCCCAGCCAGGCCAATTTCCTGTACTTCGACGTGAAACAAGACGGCAAGGCCGTGTTCGAGGCCCTGCTCCGCCGGGGCGTCATCGTGCGGCACCTGAACGGCCCATTCCTCCGGGTCACGATCGGCTTGCCCCATGAGAATGAACGGTTTATCGCAGCCCTCCAGGCAGTGCTGAGCAAGTGATAAGGAGCGCCGTTTCATGATTATCGTGCTGAAGCCCGACGCCACGGAAAAAGAGATCGAGCACGTGATGGACCGCGTGCGGGAGCTCGGCCTCAGCCCCCACCTCTCGAAGGGGCAGGAGCGGACCATCATCGGCGTGATCGGCGACGACCGGCTGCTCGCCAACCACCCGCTCCGGGCCATCCCCGGGGTCGAAGAGGTGGTCCCGATTCTGGCGCCCTGGAAGCTCGCGGGACGCGAGTTCAAGAAAGACGACACGATCATCGACGTAAGTGGCGTGAAGGTTGGCAGCAGGAAGGTGGCGATCATGGCCGGACCCTGCGCCGTGGAGAAGAAGGAGCTGACGCTTGGGATCGCCCAGGAAGTGAAGGCCGCCGGCGCGAGCATCCTGCGCGGGGGCGCCTACAAGCCCCGCACCTCGCCCTACAGTTTCCAGGGGCTCGGCAACGAGGGGCTGGACTACCTGGCCGAGGCCAAGCGGCAGACAGGCCTGCCGGTGGTCAGCGAGATCCTGGACCCGCGCGACATCGAGTACTTCCTCGAGAAGACCGACATCATCCAGGTCGGCGCCCGCAACATGCAGAACTTCGAGCTCCTGAAGGAGGTCGGCGCCTACGACAAGCCGGTGCTCCTCAAGCGCGGTCTCTCGGCGACCATCAAGGAGTGGCTGCTCTCCGCCGAATACATCATGTCGCGCGGCAACAAAAATGTGATGCTCTGCGAGCGCGGCATCCGCACCTTCGAGGCCCAGTACCGCAACACGCTGGACCTCTCGGCCGTCCCCGCGCTGAAAGCCCTCTCGCACCTGCCGGTCATCGTGGATCCCAGCCACGCCACCGGCAAGTGGGAACTGGTGGCACCCATGGCCAAGGCCGCCATCGCGGCCGGCGCGGACGGCCTGCTGATCGAAGTGCACTCCAACCCGGAATGTGCCCTCTGCGACGGCGAGGAGTCGCTCAAGCCCTCCAAGTTCAAAGAGCTGATGAAGGACCTCAAGAAGATCGCGGAAGCGGTGGACCGCGAGATTTGATGGCGACCATGGCACCCAGCCGTCCCAGGCCGGATGACCCGTTGCAACCAAGAGCAACGGGTGACACGACGCGGCCGTTCCCGTTGTTCCAGCAGATGACCATCGTTGGCGTGGGCCTCATCGGGGGCTCGCTCGGGATGATTTGCAAACAGCAGGGGCTCGTCAAAACCATCGTCGGCGGCGGCCGACGGGTCGAAAATCTCAAGAAGGCCGTCGAGCGGAAGGTCATCGACCGCTACGCCACGGACCTAGCGGAGGCGGCGGCAGGATCTGATCTGTTCGTGCTCGCCACGCCGGTGGATACCTTCGAAGCCGCGCTCCGCGCGTGCGCCCCGCGGCTCGCTCGTGGCGCCATCGTGACGGACGTGGGAAGTGTCAAAGGCCCGCTGGTCGAGCGCATGGAGGCGCTCGTGCCGGCGGGCATCCGGGTGGTCGGCGCGCACCCCATCGCCGGCAAGGAGAAGACCGGGGTGGAAGCGGCGAGCCTCGACCTGTTCCGCGACGCCCTCTGCATTCTGACGCCGACCTCGCAGACGGACCCCGATGCGCTGGCGAAGGTGCGCCGCCTCTGGGAAGCCTGCGGTGCGCGGGTCCGTGAGATGGATCCTATGCTGCACGACCTAGTCCTGGGTGCCGTCAGCCACTTGCCGCACGTGCTGGCCTTCTCGCTCGTGAACACCATCGCCATGCTCCAGGAACGGTACGCTCCCGGCCTCGATCTCCAAGCGTTCGCCGGCGGCGGGTACAAGGATACCACCCGCATCGCGGCCTCGTCGCCCGAGATGTGGCGGGACATCTGCCTGTGGAACCGGGACAATCTCTTGCGCCAGATCGAACTCTATGAGGCCCGCCTCAACCACATCAAGGCGCTCCTCAAAGCCGGCGATGCCGAGGGGCTCACCCGGGAGTTCACGCAGGCGAAGCACCTGCGAGAGAAGGTCACCTGATGCCTTTGCGCGGTACCCTCACTGTCCCGGCAGCGCGCTGGCGGACGGCGAGGCTACACTCACCAACTACTGCCCTGGCGAGGACTGCCTCCACACGGCGGCGGCGTTCCAAGCAATGGGCGTGCCAATCGAGATCGCGGCCGACCGCCTGCGGGTGGCGGGCAAAGGCCTGTGGGGCCTGCGGGAACCGGACTCGATCGTGGACTGCGGGAACTCCGGCACGGGCATTCGCTTGCTCGCCGGCGTGCTGGCCGGACAGGACTTCTTCTCTGTGCTGACCGGCGACGCCTCGATCCGCCGGCGGCCCATGGGCCGCGTCGTCGGGCCGCTCCGCGAGATGGGCGCGGTGATCGCCGGCCGCCGCGGCGGGGAACTCGCGCCGCTCGCCATCGCCGGCGCGCGCCTGCGGGGCATCGCCTACAGTTCCCCGATCGCTAGCGCGCAGGTGAAGTCGTCCGTCCTGTTGGCGGGCCTCTTTGCCGAGGGGACCACGAGCGTGACCGAACCGGCTCTGTCGCGTGACCACACGGAGCGCCTGTTCGACTACCTCGGCATCCCGGTGACGCGGAACGGCCTCACAGTGAGCCTCACCGGTCAGCGTGCGTTCGCAGCCAAAGACATCACCGTGGCAGGCGATCTTTCGGCGGCCGCCTTCTTCCTAGTGGCCGCCTCGCTGGTTTCCGAGTCGGACGTGACGATCACGGGAGTGGGCGTCAATCCCACACGGACAGGCGTCCTCGAAGTCCTGCAGGAGATGGGCGCGCACATCGAGCTTCTGAATCCCCGCGTGCAGGCCGGGGAGCCGGTCGCGGACCTGCGTGTCCGCTCGGCGCCCCTGCGTGGGGTAACGATCGGGCCCGCGCGCATTCCCAGGACGATCGACGAGTTTCCGATCCTCTGCGTGGCGGCGGCTTGCGCCCAGGGCGAGACCAACGTCAGCGGCGCGGAAGAACTGCGCGTGAAGGAGAGTGACCGCATTGCCACCATGGCGACCGAGTTGCGTCGCCTGGGCGCCGCGGTCGAGGAACGGCCGGACGGCCTGCGCATCGTGGGCGGCCGTCCCTTGAAAGGAGCCGTCTACCAGAGCCACGGGGACCATCGCGTGGCCATGGCCATGATGGTCGCAGGACTGGTGGCGCAGGGTGAGATGCGGGTTGAGGACACCGCCTGCGTGGCGACCTCATTCCCCGGATTTGATAAGAAATTGAGAGGGTTATTGACACCTTCGGGGCAAGGGTGAATACAATACCGGCTTCGTGGGACGCACAGCCCCCTACAGGGGCTACCAGAACCCAGCCGATGATCGTTGCCATCGACGGCCCGTCCGGGGTTGGCAAGAGTACCGTCGCCAAGCTGATCGCCGCACGACTCGGCTACACGTACCTGGATTCCGGCGCCCTCTATCGCGCCGTCGCGTGGAAGGCCTTGAGCACTGGCACCGACCCGGCGGCTTCGGATGCGATACGTCGGCTCTGCGCGACGACCACGTTGAAGGTGTCGTCCACCGTCGGTGGCGGGATGGTTGTTGAAGTGGACGGCCAAGTCCTCCAGGACGAGTTGCGCACGCCGGAGGTCAGCCGCGCGGCTTCCCAGGTGGCCGCCTTGCCCGATGTGCGGGCCTGGTTGCTACCGGTCCAGCAGAACTTCGGACGCCAAGCAGGCGTCCGGGGCATCGTCGCGGAAGGCCGGGACATGGGGACTCGGGTCTTCCCGCAGGCGCCCGGAAAGTTCTTTCTGGAGGCCGCCCCGGCGGAGCGGGCGCGGCGGCGTCATGCGGAGTTCGTGGGCGCGGGGCAGGCGGCTGACTTGGCGGAGACGCAGCGTGAGCTGGAAGTCCGCGACGGGCGCGATCGGACGCGGGAGAGCGCCCCGCTGACGGCGGCTCCGGACGCGGTGATCATCGACACCAGCCGGCTCACGATCGAGGAAGTCGTCGAACGCATGTTGCGCATGATCGAGCGCAAGGCGGCTGCCCTCCGGTAATGGTGCTCTACTGGCTGACGTGGGTTACAGTCCGACTGCTGGCGACGGTGTTGTTCCGGTTCCGGGTCTCCGGCGTGCACCACGTGCCAAAGACCGGCGGGGTGTTGATCGCCGCGAACCATGCCAGCTACCTGGACATCCCGATCCTGGGATGCGGGATGCCCCGGCGGGCATGGTTCATGGGCCGGATGGACCTTTTCTCCGGTCCGGCGGCCTGGTTGATGCGGCACATGGGCTGGATCCCGATCCGGCGTGAGCGCGTGGACCGCACTGGCTTCGAGGAGGCCATCCGCCGCGTGAAAGCCGGGCAGGCGGTGGTCATTTACCCGGAAGGAGGCCGCTCGGAGGACGGACGGCTCCAGCCCGGCAAGCCAGGCGTGGGGATCATTGTGGCCGCGACGGACTGCCCCGTGGTGCCCGCCTACCTGGGTGGCACGTACGACGTGCTCCCGCCGGGGGCCAAATGGTTCCGGCTGCGGCCGATCCAGGTGATCTACGGCGTGCCAGTGGATTTCTCGGCGCTTGTGAAGGAGATGGACAGCGAGGCCAAGAAGAAAGAGTTGTATCAGCGGATCAGTCAGGAGATCATGGGCCGCATCGCGGAACTCGGCGGAGTCCGGGCCCCCTCCGCCGCCGGCCGGTCCGCAAGCAATTAACCTTTAACCCTGGGTGTCACATCAGGTCGTGTGTGGGGAGGCATGATACGGCGAATGGAAACGCTTGAACAGTTGAAAACGGGATCAGCGGAGAAGGCCGCGATGGCCTCGATGTACGAACAGACCTTCCAGAACTTCGAGGAAGGATCGGTCATCGAAGGCACCGTCGTGGCGGTCAAGAAGGACGCGGTGATCGTGGACATCGGCTATAAATCCGAGGGGATCATTTCCGCCGAGGAATTCACGCCCCAAGAGCTGGCCGCGCTCACGCCCGGCACCCGACTTCCGGTCTACATCGAGGAACGCGAGAACAGCGACGGTAACCTCATCCTGTCCAAGGAGAAAGCAGACAAGATGAAGGTCTGGGAAGACCTGGAGCGGATCTACAAAGAGGAGGCCATTGTCGACGGCCGGATCATCAGCCGCATCAAGGGCGGGATGATGGTGGACATCGGCGTAAAAGCCTTCCTGCCAGGCTCCCAGATCGACCTGCATCCGGTGCGTGACCCCGAACAGCTCATCGGCAAGACCTTCCCCATGAAGATCATCAAGATCAACCAGAGGCGCGGCAACGTGGTCGTGTCCCGCCGGCTCCTGCTCGAGGAGTCGCGCGACCAGCGCCGGCAGCGGACCCTGGCGAACCTCACCGAAGGCCAACTCGTGAACGGCACCATCAAGAACATCACGGATTACGGCGCCTTCGTGGACCTCGGCGGGATCGACGGGCTCCTCCACATCACCGATATGTCGTGGGGCCGCATCGGCCATCCATCGGAGATCTACATGGTCGGCGACCGCGTCGAGGTCATGATCCTCAAGTACGATCGCGAGACCGGCCGCGTCTCGCTCGGCCTGAAGCAGAAGAGCGCCGATCCCTGGATGGGTGTTGCCGCCAAGTATCCGGTCGGCACCCGGATCAAGGGCCGGGTCGTCAGCCTGACCGATTACGGCGCCTTCATCGAGCTGGAGCCGGGCGTGGAAGGCCTCGTCCACGTCTCCGAGATGAGCTGGTCGCACGAAGTCCGGCACCCGTCCAAGATCGTCTCCGTCAGCGCGCAAGTGGAAGCGCAGGTGCTCAATGTGGACGAAGCCGCCCGCAAGATCTCCCTCGGAATGAAGCAGGTGGCGCCGAATCCCTGGGACCTCGTGGAGACGAAGTACCCGATCGGCACCAAGATCGAGGGCAAGGTCAAGAGCCTCACGGATTTCGGCGCGTTCGTCGGGCTGGATGAAGGCGTGGACGGCTTGATCCACATCTCCGACATGTCCTGGACCAAGCACGTGAAGCATCCATCCGAGATCTTCAAGAAGGGCCAGAAGGTGGAAGCCGTGGTCCTCAAGATCGACAAGGAGAAGGAGAGGCTGTCGCTGGGGTACAAGCAGCTCACGCCCGATCCCTGGGAACGCGAGATCCCCGAGAAGCACCAAATCGGCAACCCCACGCGCGGCAAGGTCACGAAGCTGACCGACTTCGGCATTTTCGTGGAGCTGGACAGCGGTGTAGAGGGGCTCATCCACATCAGCGAGACGGGCCTGGACGCCTCCAGCCGGTTGGAGGACCGGTTCAAGATCGGCGACGAGCTCGAAACCAAGATCATCAAAGTGGACTGCGAGGAGCGCAAGATCGCCTTGAGCCTGAGGGAGCAACACCGCGACAGCGAGCGCCAGCAGGTGCAGGACTTTCACGCCAACCAGGGCAAAGTGGACCAGTCCCTGGGCCGCGCCGCCCGGAAGAACAAGCGGCACGCGAGTGAGGAGGAGAACGGCCAGTAGCGTTCGTCCCTATGGAGAGGAAGCGGACAGTCCGGACCGCGCTGGCCCTGCTGGGCCTACTAGTCCTTGCCGTCATCGGCGTTTCCTTGCTCACCTCGCTGGCACTGGACAGCGGCTGGCTCGGCGGCGAGAGAGTCGCGGTCATCCGCATCGAAGGCGTGATCATGGATTCCCGGGAGACCATCGAGGAATTGCGCCGGTTCCGGGACAATCCCAGTATCAAGGCCGTGGTGCTGCGCATCGACAGCCCCGGCGGGGGCGTCGTGCCCTCCCAGGAGATCCACACGGAGGTGTTGAAGGCGCGCAAGGACGGTCGGCTCAAGGTGGTCGCCTCGATGGGCAACCTCGCCGCGTCGGGCGGGTACTACATCGCCGCGGCGACCGACAAGATCGTCGCCAATCCGGGCACGCTGACGGGCAGTATCGGCGTGATCATGGAACTGGCCAACGTGCAGGGCCTGCTGGAGAAAGTCGGCGTGCAGAGCGTCGTCATCAAGAGCGGGCGCTACAAGGACCTGGCCTCCCCGTTCCGGGCCATGTCCAAAGAGGACCGGGGGCTCCTCCAGAACGTCCTGGACGACGTGCACGACCAGTTCATCCAGGCCGTGGCCGCCGGGCGCGCCTTGAAGGTCGAAGAAGTCCGCCCTCTAGCCGACGGACGGATCTTCACGGGACGGCAGGCTCGCACGGCCAAGCTCGTGGACGAGTTGGGCGATCTCCAGGACGCGATCAAGCTGGCGGCGCGCCTGGTCGGGATTGAGGGAGAGCCGCGCGTGGTCGAGCCCCGGAAGCGGTTCTCGCTCCGCGACCTCCTCGAGAACTCATTCCTCGGGAGACTCGCCCCGGTCATGCCGTCAGGGATCAATCTCAAATATCTGCTGGCGATTTAGGAGGGTCATCCATGACGAAAGTGCAGCTCATCGAGAAGTTATCCGAGCAGGTCCCGACCCTGACCAAGCGGCAGGCTGAAGTCGTGGTCAACACGATCTTCAACGGAATCCGCACGGCCCTGGCCAAAGGGGACAAGATCGAGATACGCGGCTTCGGTAGCTTTCGTCTGCGCAACCGCCGCATGAAGGAAGGGCGCAACCCGAAGACCGGCGCGACGGTCGCCGTGCCAGCCAAGCGCGTGCCCTTCTTCAAGGCCGGCAAGGAGCTCAAGGAAATCGTCAACAAATAGGACCCCTGGTGGCGGAACCAGAGACCAAGACCCACGACGCGGCTGGCGCTTCCGAGATCATGTGGACCGAGGGCGCGCTCAAGCGCATGGAGCGGGCCCCTGCGTTTCTGCGGGGCATGGTCAAGCGTCTGGCGGAGAAGAAAGCCCGCGAGCTCGGGTACCGCGAGATCACCGAAGACATCCTCACCGAATTCAAACAACAGATGATGGGCCGCATGGGTGGCGAGGCCGGCATGCAGGAGGCCGCCGGAGCGATGGCCGCCGGACGGATGCCCTGGACGGCCGAAGCCAAGGCGCGGCTGGAGACCGTGCCCGAGTTTATGCGGCACATGATCCAGCAGATCGCCGAAGACGTGGCGCGCGAGCGCGGCCACATGGAAGTCAACGTCGAGCTCTTCCAGAAGGTGGAAGCGCTGGGCGACGAAAAACTCCAAGAGGCGCCGCCGCTGCCCTGGACCGAGGGCGCGCAGGCCAGGCTCCAGCAGAAAATTGCGCAGTCGCCCGCCATCGCCATGGACTTCGTGGCGGACATGGTCAAGCGTGACACGGAAGAGCGGGCCCGCGAGCTGGGCCTTACCGCCATCGACGAGGCGGCCCTGACCGCCATCTGGGACGCGCCGCTCTCGCCTGTCACGTGGAGCGACGAGGCCTGGAAGCGCCTGCTCACCGCACCCGACTTCGTTCGCAGCGGCATCCGCAAGGCCGCCGAACGCCGCGCGCGCAAGCTGGGGCTCAAGGAGATCGACTCGGAGCATCTGACGATGTTCCGCAACGAGGCGATGATGAAGGCGGTCAAGCGCATCCGGTCGTTCGGCTACAACGAACTCACATTCGACGCCTTCGACACGGCCCTCGAGAAGACGAGGCGTCTGCAGGGCAACCCCCAGGCCGTGAAGCGCCTGGAGGAGATCCGTCAGCACCTCAAGGACCCTCACACCAAGAAGCCCGAAGGCGGGACGCTCGGCGCCGAGCTGATGCAGCGGTTCCGCAGGTACCTCAAGGGCGAAGAGAAGCTCTAAACAGGATCAAGCGGGTCCTGTCGCCGAGCCGCCCGGACGTGCTCGCTCTCCGCTCAGAAGCAAGCAAGTCGCGCTGTGCTCCGCCCGGGTCCCGCTCGGCGCCACCCGCTTGGTCTATTTAGAGCGAGGGAAATGGCGATGGGCCCCCGACCAGAGTCACCCGTCATCCTGGTTCTCGCTAAAGGGATGGTGGGAGTCCCCAGCCCGTGCCACCCGCTTCGCTCAGGTTATTCGCAAAAAAGGAAAGGAACCGGTGACAGGAACTAGTGCCGCCATAGATACACGAGCACGGCCACGCTGCAGAATCCGATCCACAGCAGGATGCCGATCGTGATCACCCACCACCACTTATCGCTCGAGTTCTGTTTGTCTTCTGAGTTCGCCATCACGCTCCTTCAGAGCCACCCGTTCTCATTCATCGATTGCTGACCATCAGGACGTACAGGTCGTTGACATTGGTGCCGGTGAGGCCGGTTTTGATGTGGCCACCGACTCTCTTGAAGAAGGTGTAGCTGTCGTGCTTTCGGAGAAAACGCGCCGCATCCATCCTCTTGCGCTTGCCGCGCGCGACGGCCTCGCCATCGGCGACCGCGCCGGCCGCATCGGTCGGCCCGTCACGCCCATCCGTGCCGAACCCTGCCACCCAGACACCCGGTGTACCTTGGATCCCCAGCGCAGCCGCGAGCGCAAACTCCTGCGCCCGTCCGCCCGTCCCTGAGCCGCGCACAGTGACGGTCAACTCGCCGCCTGCTAGCACGCACACCGGTCCAGGCAGCGTCGTCCGCCTGGCCAGCTCCTTCCCAAGCTCGCCCATCCACCGCGCGAACTGGCCGGCCTCTCCCGTCACGAACATGCCGAGGAGGACGCTTTCGTAGCCCTCCTTGTGTGCGGCTTTTGCCGCCGCCTCGACCGCCAGCCGGTTGTTGCCGACGACGGCGTGCTGGACCCGCCGGAAGATCTGGCTTCGCGGTTTGGGCGTCTCGTCCCGCCATCCGGCCAGCCCCTCCACCAGATGGATGCGCACCGCGACCGGCAGCCGCCCCCAGAGCCCGTAGCGGCGGACAATGCGCACCGCATCCAGGAACGTGGTCCGGTCTGGCGCGGTCGGACCGGACCCGACCACGCCGAGATCGTCCCCGCCGACATCGGAGAGGATGAGCGTAAGCACCGAGGCGGGGGTCGCCGCCGCCAGCCGCCCGCCCTTGATCGCGGAAAGGTGCTTGCGGACCGCATTGACCTCGGCGATCGTCGCGCCGGAGCGCAGGAGTAGCTGCGTCGTCCGCTGCTTGTCCGCCAGCGTCAGCCCTGCAGCCGGCAAGGGCAGGAGACTGGAAGCGCCGCCGGACAGGAGCACGATCAACAGGTCGTCCTTGCCGAGGGAGGAGGCGAGCTGCAGCACGTGACGCGCTGCCTGCACGCCCCTCCGATCCGGGATCGGATGGCCGGCTGCGGCAACCGCAATCCCCGACTTCGCCCGCCCGGGCACGGGCGATGGCGCCACGACGAACACAGAATCGAGCCGTCCGCCGAGGACCTCGTGCACGGCGTGCGCCATGGGGACGGAGGCCTTGCCCGCGCCGATGGCGACCACCCGTGCAATACGGCGCAAGTCATACAGGCGACCGTCCACGCGCAGGGTCTGACGTCGCAGCGTCAACGCCCGCCGAACGGCGAGGGCGGGGGCGGCCGCGTCGAGCGCGGCCAGCAGGATGCGACGCAACGCTGCCCGGATGGGTGAGGACGGAAGGATCAGCGAGGCTCGTCAGCCTTCTCGCAAGGCATCGAACAGCCATTGTCAGGACGCCGTGGGATCTTGATCTGGTGTGTCCCGCGCGGCAGATAGTCCTTACGGATCTCTGGGTTGAGGAGCTTCAGCTCGAGGAAATAAGTGCCGAACTGCTCCGCCACGGCGGCCAGATGGCGCCGATCCTCCTTGATGTTGACCGTCACCACTTCGGTGTCCAGCGTCGGGTAGAGATCGGCTTTTACTACGCCCAGGTACTTATCCGGCTGGGAGAAGATCTCCTTGCTCGCGATGATGCGGGGCACGTAACGCATGGTCTCCGTGGCGTAGTGCAGCTTCCAGTAGTCGTCGATCCGCTGCTCGCGCATGGCTTTCCGGATGTGGACTTCGCCGGCGTTATAGGCTGCGATGGCCAGGAACCAGTCGCCAAAAATGTCGTGCAGCCTCTTCAAGAACTTGACGGCGGCCTCGGTCGAGAGCTCGAGATTGCGGCGGTCGTCCTTCCAGTGGTTGTTCTGCAGCGAGAAGAGCCGCCCGGTCGAGGGGACGAACTGCCAGGGCCCGGACGCTTTGGCCCGTGAATAAGCAGCCGAGATGCATTTGCTCTCGACGAGCAGGATGAACTTCAGATCGTCCGGCAGCCCGGCTTCGGCCAACTGGCGCTCGGCGGGCGGAAAGCAGCGGCCGGTGCGCTTCGCCAGGATGATGCTGTCCCCTTCGTCTTCCAGTAAGCGGTAGAACTCGTACTCGATCCGTTCCCGCACCTGCCAGACGTTGAGCGGCACGGGGGAGTCGGCGAACGTGATGGTGTCCGGTAGGTGATAGGAACTGAGGAACGGCTTCGACCGCGCCCCGCCGTAGCGCGCGAGCTCCGGTGGCAGCGGCACCGGCGCCCCGGCCGCAGATGCGCCCGGGACCGTTTGGTCTTGATCGCTCCTGGTATCGGTCGCCAACGGCACGGCCAGGAGCACGACGGCCGCAACCAGGGACCGAGATCGTGCGATCCATTCCCTTCGGCTCATACACGCCCTCCCACGGTGCTATGGAATTCTAGCAAGGGTTTTCCCGTGCGGCAAGATAAATCTGGTAGAATCCCGTGCATGTCCCGCCTCAGCGTCCTGTACGACGCCATCACCACCTGCCGCCGATGCCCCCGCCTCGTGGCGTACCGTGAGCAGATCGCACATCGCAAAACGCGCCGTTTCCACGACTGGACGTATTGGGGGAAACCCGTCCCCGGCTTCGGGGACGTCAAAGCCCGTCTGTTGATCGTGGGCCTCGCACCGGCGGCGCACGGTGGCAACCGCACAGGACGGATGTTCACCGGAGACCGCAGCGGCGACTGGCTCTACAGCGCCTTGTACCGGTTCGGCTTCGCCAGCCAGGCCGAGTCGGTTTCTCGGAACGACGGGATGCGCCTGATTGACTGCTACATCACGGCCACGGTCCGCTGCGCGCCACCAGGCAACAAGCCGCTACCCAAGGAATTCGACCGGTGCCGGCCCTTCCTTGTGGACGAGCTGCGGCTGCTCACCCGCGTCCGCGTCGTGGTATCCCTGGGCAAGATCGCGTTCGACGGCTATCTCAAGGCCTGCCGCGAGCTCGGCCATGCGTTGCCCCGCCCGCTCCCCACCTTCGGACACGGGCGGGTCTACCGACTCCCGTGGGGCGTCACGCTGATCGGGTCCTATCATCCGTCCCAGCAGAACACCTTTACGGGAAAACTGACGAGACCGATGTTCGCCTCGATATTTGCGACGGCCAAGAGGGTGCTGACGAAAACAACCGTTGGCGGTCGCTAACGACTCTGCGCACCGTCCAGTTCGTCGAGCGCCTGCTGGATCTGACGGCGCTCGACCACGAATTGGGGAGCGGCTAGCCGGGACAGCAGACCCTGGTAGTTGTGCCGGGCGGTGTCCCGCTCCCCGATCGCGACAAGCACCCTGTTGTATTCTATCGAGCAGCTCCCCCACGCCCGTCCCGTTTCCAGGAAGGCGCGGTTGGCGTCGATGAGGTCCACAGAGTTAGTCCGCCGGGCCTCGCGCTCGTACCCGGCCGTCTTGATCAGCGCGTCGTTCAGGTCTTTGAGTTTGCTAAGCACCTCCCGACGCGCCTCCGTGGTCGGCGTGACGATGAACTGTGCAGCGGCTTGGTTGCAGGCGGCGCCTAGCGAGTCAGCTTGTTTCGTGAAGGCGCGATAATTCGGCATGCAGGCGGTCTGCGCCAACAGGAGGAACGCAAGCGCGATGAGGCGGGCAGCGGGGATTATTTTTTCTCGTCCCGTTCGAACGCTTTCTTGATCTTTTGTGCTAGGGTGCTGGCCCCTTCCGAGATCGCCTTCTCGAAGTTCTCGCTGGCTTTCTTCAGTTCGCGCTTCGTCTCCTCGAAATTCTTCTTCGAGTCCCCCTTCTCCTCCTGTTTCTGTTTCTGCTCTGTGGCGTGGGACAATGCGTTGGGAGTCAGGGCAGGAAGGCAGATCAGAGCCGCCGCGATCATCACACGAAGGAACCGTACGGCCAAGCTTCCCATGCTCGTATTATGCCACAACCACTCACCGCTCTGCTTCCTTTTCGACGAGGTGTGCCACCAGATACCGCGCCTTCTGTAATGCAGGCGAGTTGGCTGTCAACGGGGGATCAAATTCCAGCCCTTCGTTGTCTCCGCACTGCCAGATCTCCTCGGCCGCTAGATCCTCGACGACTTCCCTCCCGTCGAGACTCTGGTGATGGAAGCGGACCGTAACTCTCTGATGCGGCCTTAAATGCTGACGCACAGTGACCGCCACGCCGCTACGGCTCAAATTGCGCATGCTCCCCCAGTACGCGTCACCGCTGCCGGACGTGTCACCGCTGCCGGCCACCAAGATATCGACGCGCGTCAGAAGGTGGTAGCGCGGCATCCGCCGCCGCTCTCCCACCACCGTCCCGACAGACCCAGGTATTGGCTCCATTTCCTGCCTACTCGCGAGTTGTCTGGCGTTTACTCATCTTTTCGAGCGGAAATCGTAACCCGCCTGCCGGTGAATTCGACGAACCGGGCCGGCGTTCTAGCGCCCCGTCGTCTCGCGCGCCCCCGCTCACTGCTCAAGCGGAGGATAAGGCCAACGAGAATCGAGACGATCAAGAATGTGCCTATCTCCTGCATGTAACGCCTCTACACTTGCACACGCCCTTACGACTGGGCCTCAGCCGGAATGTTGGCTTCGCGATGGCACCGCTCACTCTTATCAATCTCGATCCTCCGGTCGGCCATGTACAAGAAGACCGTCATGCCGATGGCGACCGCCACTAACGAGGCTAGGATCGCGACGGTGACCGCCAGAAAGCCGACAAGCTGAAGTCCGTCACCGAAGAGTTCTATGTGCCCCCACCTTTTCGTGACCCTCCTGTCGATTTTCCCCCTACAATTCCTACCAAGCGGGGTGCCATACTCAAACCTGTCCGCATTTCGACCAAAAGGGGAACATTTGGCGGTGCCTTTCTCGCAGTGGAAGCGGCGTGAACGCTGTGAAAGTGGAACAGGTGGACCCTGGTAACTGTTCCAAAATGAACGGAAATGTCCCGGCTGAGGAGCGCCCGACGAGGTGGCTCGGATGCTGAGACTTACGGTTTCGTCGTCAGCGTGTTCAACTCTGCTTGGTAAGTGGCGGCGAGGGATTCCTGGCCAGCCGCCTTGACGACCCGGATCAGGCGGGTCAACACGTCGACGGCCTTCGGCACTTGATTGAGCACGCGGTAGCCCCGGTAGGCCCGGTCATAGTAGCTGATCGCCTCCTCCAGCCGATGCTCCACCTCGGAGAGCTGTCCAAGATTCACAAGGTCGGCCTCAATCGCGGGCCGCTGTTCCGTCTCCTTGTCGAGGGCGAGCGCCCGTTCATAGAGACTGCGCGCCTCAGCCCAGCGGCCACGTTTCTCCGACAACGTGCCGAGATTGCTCAGATTGCTCGCCATGGCCCGCCGCTCACCCAGCTCAGAGTTGAGCGCGAGCGCCCGCTGGATGCTCTGCTCTGCCTGGTCTGCCTCGCCTTTCGCCTGCTGGAGCAGCCCCAGGTTGTTCAGGACGGCAGCCTCGCCCCGGCGATCGTTGACCTCCCGGACGAGAGCTAGAGCTTGGGTATAGAAGGCGAGGGCGGCAGCGTCATCACTCATCAGGTGCGCCGCCTGCCCTCGGTAGCTCAGGCTCTCGGCGATGAGCGCCCGATCGCCCAGTTCCAGCGCGATCCAGTGCGCCTGGCGATGGAATTCGGCGGCCTTGCCAGGGTCGCCCCGGAAACCGGCGTTCGTACCCAGGTCGTTCAGCGCGCCGGCCAATCCGGGCCGGTCGTCGATGCTCTCGGCCAGGCGGCGAGCGTCGTCGAAGAGCCGGCCAGCTCGCGCGACGTCGCCACGGGACAGCGCGCGGTGCCCCTTGTCACGGAGGTCCTGCACCTGAGCAGCTACCAGCGGGAGTTCAGGCCCAGCAGCCCCGCCGAAGCAGCCTCCGGCCACGAGCACCAACAGCAGGATGCTGAGGCGGGAGATGATCATTCCTTGACCAGGTCGTCGCGGCGCAGGCTCCGCGGAATGGGAACGGTCCGTTCTTCCGCGCGGGCCGCGCGTCCCTTCGCTGCGAAGGTGCTGATCGGGAAGGTCTGTTTCGCCCCCATCACGATCTCGTCCACGTCCTGCAGCGTCCCCTCCACCGACCGCAAGAGGGGCGGCACGTCCTCCGTGACGGCCTTCACGTTGTCCACGGCGCCCTGCAACGAGTCCACTACCCCCGGAAGCCTGCCGGTCGCCGCCTTCACGTCCCGCATTGCGTCGGCAGCGCGATCCACGCTGGCGCGGACGCTAGCCGCAATGGCAGGGACCTGTTCAGTGGTAGAGAGCGTGGCCTCCCGGAGTGCCGCTGTGGTCTCCTTGAGGTTCTGCAAGATCGCCGGCAGCCTCGTCGAAGCTTCCCGCACATGATTGAGCGCCTCGTGGCCGGTCTGCACCGTCGCCTGCAGATCCTGCGTGACCTCCTCGACCCGGACCAGCGTCTTCTTGACGGTCTCCACGAGGGGCCTGGCCTCGGCGACCACTTCCGCGATGTTGAAAGGCTCTTCCGACTCGATGTGGCCGCCATCCGCAACCACGGACCTGCTCCTATGGCCCACGGTGATCTCGATCTGCGGCTCGCCTACGAGACCGCCAGACTTACCGATCTTGGCCACCGAGTTCTGCCGGATCTTGTCCCTGTACTTCTTGAGAATCTCCATGGTCACCTTGGCGTCGTTCTGCTCGGTAACCTCGACCTTGGTAACCTCGCCGATCTGGATTCCCAAGAGCATGACCTGCTTGCCGGGCTTCAAGCCGTAGCCTTCACTGAACACCGTGGTGATGTGGTACTTCTCTTCAAACAGGTTCTCGCTTTGGGCCACCAGCACCACAACGCCCACGAGGACGAGGATCGGCACCAGCACAAACCATCCGACGATCTGGTGGAGACGGGTCTGCGACAAGCGGTGTGAGTAATGCATGGCTGTTTCTCCTTTACTGGGATCCAAAAAAATCTTGCACCATCGGATCAACCACCTGCGAAGCCTCGGCTGGCGGACAGGTGGCCACAAGGCGACCGTCCCGGAGGAGGACCAGGCGATCCATCACGCGTAACAGATTGGTGGGCGCATTGACAGTGGCGACGATCGTCGGCCGGCCCGCCTTCCGGTACCGCTCCAGGATCTTCCGGAGCCGGACGAGTTCATCGGCGTCCAACCCGAGCAGCACCTCGTCCACGCACAGGATGTCCGGGTCCATCACCATGGCCCGCGCGAGCGCCGCCTGGCGCGCATCCCCCAACGTCAGGTCGGACGGCATCCGGTCGCGAAAGGCGTCCACGCCGCATTCCGTCAGGCGTGCCAGCGCCTGCTCCTGGATCTCGGTCTCCGGAAGGACGGTGTGATAGCGAAGCGGGAGCGCGACGTTGTTGAAGACGGTCATGTTGCTGATCAGCGCGGGTTTGGCGAAGACGAACCCCACCCGCTGGCGCAGCCCCAGGAGCTGCTCCTCCGTCGCGCGGGCCGGATCCGCGCCCAGCACCCGCACCGTCCCCGACGCGGGCGCCTCCAATCCCGCGCACAGCCTGAGCACGAGGCCCTTGCCGGACGCATTGGACCCCACCAGGGCGACGGCCTCGCCCCGGTGCACGGTGAAGCTGATGTCCTCGACAAGGGTCTGATCCCTTTCACTCGCCGAGACGTGGTCCAATGTGATCACCGCCTCCGACATGGTCAGAGGTAAAACCCGACCGACACGATGATGTCGAGGACCAGGCAGGCCGTGACCGTGTTGAGCATCGCCCGCGTGGTCTGCTGGGGCACCTCGGTGGTGGCGCCCACGACGGAAAGCCCGTGATGGCAGCAGATGACGGCGATGGTGAATCCGAACAGGACGCTCTTGATGACGGTGATCAAGACGTCAGAGACTGAGAGCGTTTCCTCGATCTCCTCCAGGTAGACCTGGATGGGAATGGTGAGGTGGATCTTGGCCACCAGGAATCCGCCCACGATTGCGATGAAATCGAAGTAGACCGTCAAGCAGACCATGGCCAAGATCACCCCGGCCATGCGCGGCATCACCAGGAAACGGATCAGGCTGATGCCCATCGCATCGAGCGCGGCGATTTCCTGGCCGACCTGCATGTTGCCCAACTCCGTGCAGATGGCGGTCCCCGACCGCCAGATCACGATGAATGCCGTGAGGAGCGGGCCCAACTCGCGAACCACCGTCAGCTCGATGATCTTGGCCAGAAAGGCGCCAGCCCCGACCTGTGGCAACGTGGTCCCGGCCTGGATGATGATGATCAGGCCCAGCATCAACGCGATCGCCCCAACGACCGGAAGCGCGTCGACTCCGGTGAACAGGATCTGGCGGGTGATGACCCGGAAGACCTCGCCCCGGCCGCGCCGCGCGGGCGAGAAGAGCTCTCGGAAGGCACGCAGACCAAGAACAAGGACCGCCGCCGCGAACTCGAGGCCCTCGAGCGTCTTCCTGCCGGTCCAAGCAATCACACCGGGCGCGGAGAGGGCTTACCCTCTCGGGACGTTCTGCTTCTCCCAGTCTGCCAGGAATTTCTTCAAGCCGACGTCGGTCAGTGGATGCTGGACGAGCTGCTTGAAGACGGCAAACGGCATGGTGCAGATGTCCCCGCCGATCTTGGCGGCCTCCACCACGTGCTGAGGATGGCGCACGCTGGCCACCAGCACCTTCGTCTTGAAGTGGTAGTTCCGGTAGATGGTCACGATGTCCTGGATGAGCCCCATGCCGTCCTCGCTGATGTCGTCCAGCCGCCCGATGAAGGGACTGACGCACCAGGCGCCGGCCTTGGCGGCCAGGAGGGCCTGGCTCGGCGAGAAACACAGCGTGACGTTGACCTTGATCCCTTCCGACGCTAGTGCCTTGCAGGCTTTCAAGCCCTCCGGGATCAGCGGGACCTTGACCATGATGTTCTTATGGATCTTGGCAAGGTCCTTGCCCTCTTTGATCATGGCGTCGGCTTCGACGCTGACGACCTCGGCGCTGACCGGGCCGTCCACGATCGAGCAGATTTCCTGGAGGAGGTCCTTGAAGCTGCGTCCCTCCTTGGCCACTAGCGATGGATTGGTGGTCACGCCGTCCAGGATGCCCCAGCTGGCCGCTTCTTTGATCTCTTTCGTGTTGCCGGTATCCAAAAAGATCATCATAGGGAACCTCCAAGTGAAGGAAACCGGGTTTGTGCGGGTCTTGTATGGTATTCTAGGAGAACACCGCGGGCTTTGCAAACAAGAACCATGCTCGCTCCGTCCTGAACCAAGGGGGTCCATATGTCTCGGTCGGTGATCGTTTTGGTCAGTCTGTTGCTGCTCGCCGGATGCGCGAGCAATCCCTACCTGGAACAGTCGCTCAAGCCGGCGGCCCAGCGGCACGAGAGCAAGGACTGGTTCGAGAAGGAGTGGGGCAAGCCTTCCGGAGCCTCAAAGCGCTTCTGGGGCGGGGAGACCTGGACCTACTACCGGATCGCCGGTGGCACCCAACGCATCCTGGGCGGGATCAATCCGCACGAATGCGAGATCACACTGTACTTTGATAAGGAAGGCAAGCTGGACGACTACAGCTATTCCGGCTGCTAAGACTGTGCCGAGCTGAGCTTTTTCTGGTAGTTGGCGCGGCAGGTCTCGCTGCAAAAGAAGACCCTCTGTCCGCTCTGCTCGAGGAAGTACGCTCCTTCCTTCGGAATGAACATCCCACAGACTGGGTCCTGGACCATCTCGGAAGGTCTCCCTGACGTCCCGACGGATCGCGTCACGTCCTGGCCCTTGCTGAAGAAACCCTGCAAGGCGCTCTTCACCATAAAATACACGATGACGAGCAGAACCCCGAGGACGATGACGCGCCATAACATGACGGGAGGGTATCAGAACCGAAGAAGAGGGGTCAAACGAGGTTTACCGCCCGCCTTCCGGTCCGCTGCGTTCCCGCAGCAGCCGCTCATGCATCTCCTTCTGAAACCTTACGGTGAAAAGGAGGAACTTTACTTGCTGCTCGGGCGTCAGCAAGTCTCGCGCCACCTGCAGGCGCTCCCGCCGCAAGCCCGTCATGGCGTCCTCCACCGCATAGACCCGTTCTAGCGCCTGGCGCAACGCGCTGTTATCGGCCGGACTGCCTCCCGCAGGCGGAGTCCCTTCAGGGCCGCGCCCACCGCCGTTGCGCTGCCCTCGCCGCATCTCCTTGCGCAGCCCCTTGGCTTGCTCGCGCAAGGCCTGCACGGCTTCCTGCCGCTGGCGCCGCAAGTCTTGCGCTTTCTGGTCCAGTTGCGCCAGCCGCTGGCTAAGCCTGGTACGGGTGGCCTCGTCCAGTTTCAAGGCTTGCAGCAGTTTCTCCCTCCTCTTGGCTTCGAAGTGCCGGATGCGTTCCTCCATGTCCTTGCCGCCGCGCTCCGGCGTCGTCATGCGGTCAAGTTCTTCCATCGCCGGTGGCGCTGGCGATGAGCCACCCTGTCTGCCTGGCTCCTGGGCCACGCTCAATGACATCGGCGCCACCAGCACCAGGATTAAGGCTGAGACCGCTTGGATTCCACGCGTAATCGAGTTCATAGCGCTCCTTTTTTAAATGTCCGCCAATAATCGATCCATGGTCTGGCGATCCACGTGCCCGGCCATCTCCATCAGAGCCGCATCCGGGTCGACCTCCCAGTAGTCATGCCAATCCGCATCGACGACGGCCGGCAGGTCGACAGTTGCGAACTCACTTTCCTGCCCGCGATCCGCTCGCAGCGGCTGACTAGCGGCCATCTTGACCGGCTGACCAGGTTGACTGACGGATGGAGCCGGCGCCGTCGCTTCATCAAACTGACCACGGAGCAACCATGCGCTGACGACGAGCAACAGCGACGCCGCGAGGGCCAGTGTCTGCTTCGCCGTGACAACTCCGCCCCAGAACCGCTGATATCGAGATGGTCCTTCCAGCGTCGTCGCAGTGTTCTGCAACCGCTCCATTTCGTGGCGGACCCTGTGCGGAAATTCCCTCCAGAACTGGTCCCCCGGGTCCGGCACCGCCATCCCCTTCACCCGGACGAGGACCTGGCGGACCGCCTCCATCTCGGCACGGCAGCCCGCGCACCCGTTCAGGTGAGTAGTGACGTCCCGGACGCGGGACGGCTCCAGGTCCAGTTCCAGGTAGGGTACGGTCAATTCCTTGATCTCATTGCAGGTCATGTTCATCCCTCACCCGCCATCAGGACGCGGCGGAGCTTGTCCACCGCATGATGGTAATTGGCCTTCGCGGTCCCTTCGGAACAGCTCATGATCATCCCGATCTCCGCGAAGGCATGGTTGTGATACACGCGCAGCACCAGGGCCTCCCGCTGCCTTGCCGGCAGGGTCCGGATCGCCTGCCCCAGGCGGTCCTTCAGCTCGGACCTGGCGACCTCCGCAAAGGTATCCTGCGGGGCCGCCAGCGCCAACTCTTCCACATCCTCATGCGCCAGCCGGGCCCGATCGCGCAGCGCGTTGCGGCATTGGTTGAGGCAGATCTGGTAGAGCCAGGTCCGAAAGCTGGACTCGCGCTTGAAGGACCGATGATGGAGGAAGGCCTGCACGAACGACTTCTGCGCCAGATCGGCCGCATCGGCATGATTCTCCAGCATCCGGTACGCCAGGTCGTAGACGGTCTTCTGATGGCGCAGGACCAACTCCTCGAAGGCCGACTCATCGCCGGCCGCGTAGCGGTCCAATAGTTGGTAGTCCGACGCCGCCATCCAGCCCGCCCCTACCTCCTACACTTTCTGAGACACGCCATTTCGGCAAAGGTGACACGGAAAACCAGGAAAAATGTGGCACCTCCCTGGCCGACCCCATTCCCGTCGTTCATTGGATGATTTCCCCGATTGTCTTTCGGCTCGCGCTCAGGCTATGATGCCGGACATCCATGTTCAAGGAGGAGGGTTCTGCACATCATGACTGTACGTCGGACTGCTAAAACCAAATATAAAGACCCCGCCCTAGACATGAAGAACACGCGCCGAGCGACCCCGCGCCTCACTCCGCGCGAGCGTCAAGTGCTGAGCTTGGTGGCCCACGGGTACACCAGTAAGCAGATCGGCGAGAAGCTGGGCATCAGCCCGCGCACAGCCGAAACGCACCGCGTCAACATCGGGCGCCGACTTGGCATCCGGAACGTGGCCCAGATGGTGCGCTACGCCATCGAAAACAAACTCTGAGAAAGCCGCGGACGGCGTTCCGGAACAATGCCGCCCGCGTGTCACACCCCGCGCAGAACACGCCCGGTGTGGGAAGCCTTCACGCCCGCGACCTCCTTTGGCGTGCCCGCGGCGACGACCTCGCCGCCGCGATCGCCGCCTTCCGGCCCCAGGTCGATGATCCAGTCGGCGTTGCGGACGACGTCGAGGTTGTGCTCGATCACCACGACGGTGTTGCCGGACTCCACCAGACGGTTGAGGACCTCGAGGAGCTTCTGGATATCGGCAAAGTGCAGGCCGGTGGTAGGCTCGTCCAAAATGTAGAGCGTGCGCCCGGTCGCCCGCTTGGAGAGCTCGCGGGAGAGCTTCACCCGCTGTGCCTCGCCGCCCGAGAGCGTCGTGGCCGACTGGCCAAGCTTGATGTACCCCAGCCCCACGTCGAAGAGCGTCTGCAGCTTGCCCTTGATGAGGGGCAGGTGCTGGAAGAACGCCAGGGCTTCTTCGACGGTCATGTCGAGGACGTCGGCGATGCTCTTCTCCTTGTGGCGGACCTCCAGGGTCTCCCGATTGTACCGCCGCCCTTTGCAGACCTCGCAGGTCACATAGACGTCCGGCAGGAAGTGCATCTCGATCTTGATCAGTCCATCGCCCTGACACGCCTCGCACCGCCCGCCCTTCACGTTGAACGAGTAACGGCCTAACCTGTAACCACGCACCCGCGACTCGGGCAGGTTTGCGAAGAATTCCCGCATGTAGGTGAACAGGCCGGTGTAGGTCGCCGGGTTGGACCGCGGCGTGCGCCCGATCGGCGACTGGTCGATGTTGACTATCCTGTCGATGTGCTCCACGCCGTTGATGTCGGCACACCCAGTAACCCAGGACGACTTCTGAGCATCGTGAGGAAGCGTCTGCGGCTTCCCTCGGGACGAGGACGCGTCCCGGCGCGTCCCGGGTGGGCGGGTGAGACAGTGCGAGGTCGTTGTACCCGTTGCCTCACGTGCAACGGGTCGTGAGCGGCGTTCACCATAGAGGAGTTGCCGCAGGCTCCGGTACAGGACGTCGAAGAGGAGCGTGCTCTTGCCGGACCCCGACACGCCAGTCACACAGGTCAGCAGTCCCAGCGGGACCTTCACCGCGATGTTTTTCAGGTTGTGCTCCCGGGCCCCGACAACAGTGAGGTGGCGGCCGGCTTGCCTGGCCCGATGTGGCAGGGTAATGTTCATATCCCCGCGCAGGTACTGCCCGGTCAGTGATTCCTTGTTGGCCATGACTTCGGCTGGTGAGCCCTGAGCGACAACTGCGCCCCCATGCACGCCTGGGCCAGGACCCAGGTCGAGAATGTAGTCCGCGCGCCGCATAGTCTCGGCGTCGTGCTCGACCACGATCACGGTATTGCCGAGGTCCCGGAGCCGCCTGAGCGTGTCCAGCAGCCGCTGGTTGTCCCGCTGGTGCAGGCCGATGGACGGCTCATCCAGGATATACAGCACGCCGACCAGGCCGGAACCGATCTGCGTGGCCAGGCGGATGCGCTGGCCCTCTCCGCCGGAGAGCGTGGCCGCGGCCCGATCCAGCGTCAGGTAGTCCAGGCCGACGTTGATGAGGAAGCCCAAGCGCTCCCGGATCTCTTTCAGGATGCGATGCGCGATGAACTGCTCGCGCTCGGTGAGCTTGAGCCGCTGGAAGAACTCACCGGCGTCCCGGATCGAGAGGCGCGTGACCGCCGCGATGGACTTCCGGTCGAGCAGGACCGAGAGGCTTTCGGGCTTCAACCGGTCGCCCTTGCAGATCGGGCAGAGCGTCAGCGATCCGTAATCCTCTTCCTCGTATTCATCATCCTCGCTGAACACGGGGCAGCCCTTCGGCGGCTCGTGCCCCAGACCATCGCAGGCGGGGCACGCCCCGTGCGGGCTGTTGAAGGAGAAGAGGCGGGGGGTCAGCTCCGAGTAGCTGAACCCGCAGCGGACGCAGGCCAGCTTCTCGCTGTAGATGAGATCTTTCTTGCCGTCGAGGTCAATCACCACAAGGCCGTGCGCCTGCTTGAGTGCAATCTCCAGCGAGTCCGCCAGCCGCTGCATCGTCGGGTCGTCGTGCTTGAGCACCACACGGTCCACCACGATCTCGATGGTGTGCTTCTTCTGCTTGTCCAGCGCGATCTCCTCGGCCAGGTCGTGCGGTTTGCCGTCGATCCGCGCCCGGATGAACCCAGCACGGCGCGAATCTTGAAGTTCTTTGCGGTACTCACCCTTGCGGTCCCGGACGATGGGCGCCAGCACGGAGAGCTTCGTGCCCGCCGGCTGCGCCATGAGCGCATCGACCATTTGCTGGACTGTCTGCGCGGTGATCGGATCGCCGCACTGCGGGCAGTGCGGACGGCCGATCCGCGCGAAGAGCAGGCGGAGGTAGTCATAGATCTCGGTGACGGTTCCGACGGTGGAACGGGGATTGCGCGACGTGGTCTTCTGCTCGATGGCGATGGCCGGCGAGAGCCCCTCGATGGAATCCACATCCGGCTTGTCCATCTGCTCGAGGAACTGGCGCGCGTAGGCGGAGAGGGACTCCACGTAGCGGCGCTGGCCCTCGGCGTAGATCGTGTCGAACGCCAGCGACGACTTGCCGGAGCCGGAGAGGCCGGTGATGACAATCAGTTTGTCACGCGGGAGCGTGAGGTCCAGGTTCTTGAGGTTGTGCTCCCGCGCGCCCTTGATGACGATGGAGCGAGGATCAGGCATAGAACGTCATTCTAACCGACGCACTACAACCCCACAAGGTCCAGACGCAGGTCCTGTCGCCGCATCACCCGGACGTGCTCAGATCCTTTCGCCGTCGCGGCCCCGCAGACTCGGCTGTAGGCTCTTCCGCTCCGCCCGGGGCCCATGCGGCGCCACCCGCAAGCCCCGCCGCATCGGCTTCCGCACGCGCTGACAGCCGTTCAGGGAATATTGACAGGTCCTCGCAAAGCGGGGAGAATCGCCACGGTTGCCGCAAGCCTAATTACTGCCCCTATGAAAAAAGGGGGTGCCCAATGAATGACTTCGCCAAAATCGCCAGTTCATCAGCCTGGACTCGAGCTCTGATAATTGGTTTTGGTGGGATCGTAGCGGGCATATGGCTCGCGATACTCGGCCAGTGGGGCTCTATCGGGTACGGCCTCCTAATGTTTGTCGGTGCTGGTTTCTTGCTCTGGATCACCATGATGCCCGGAATGCTTTTGGAGGCGCCGGCGACTGCCTTTGCCGAAGAGGGGAATAAACCAGCTTTCTACTTTTTGGTCTTTCTCAGAACGTTGTACCCATTTGCAGTCTTAACCCTCTGGTGTGTTCTGGCCCTGAATTTCTTTGCAAGGCGGGCAGACAGCAGCTCAATCATCCCAATGTTGCTTTGGTCGTACGGCGTAGCGACAAGCCCAATTGCGTGGATCGCACAAAGAGATCTCCAATCGTTTAAGGAGTACGCAATGATCTCCACGTTTTTTGCCCAAGTTGCGTACCTTCTTGTCGTGCTGGCAGTCCTGTTCGTTGGAGCGTCTGCCTTAGAGGTTCTCGTGCTGTTTGGAATTGTCATGCTTGTTGGCCTAGCAATTCAATTTCGAATAGCGTTTCTGGAAGAAGAGGCTTAACACTTCGAAGCGTAACGCCTAATATGACCTGAACAACTCCCTCCTGGAAGGTAGTAATTACTAGTCAGGTGAGATATGAAACCACGGATTAAAGTCATCACGTTAGGCGTCAGCAATTTGGAAAAGTCTCTGGCTTTTTACCGCGATGGGATGGGTTTGGCGACGGAAGGGATCATCGGCACGGAATTTGAGGACGGTGCTGTCGTCTTCTTCAACATGAACGACGATTTGATCTTGGCGCTGTATCCAAAGGCTGCACTGGCGAAGGATGCAAAGGTCTCTGTGAGTCCGTCAAGCCCAGCGGAATTCTCCATCGGCCACATTGTCAAATCCAAACAGGAAGTCGATGCAGTCATGAAGCAGGCAGAAAAAGCAGGAGCCAAGATCACTGACCCTGCGCACGACCGCTTTTGGGGCGGGTACGCCGGATACTTCCAGGATTTGGACGGCCACCTCTGGGAAATCGCTTGGAATCCTCACTGGGAAGTCAAGGAATAGGGTGCCCGTTGGGCCGCTTGCCGTGCATCTTCGACGGGTGCTACGATGCCTTTCCTATGCTGACGTTGGAAGAGCAGAGGCAGACCGCGCCGGCGGCGGGCACCGGCTCTGAGAAGGAGCAGGCCGTCCAGCGGATGTTCTCCTCGATCGCCCGCTACTACGACCTGAACAACTCGCTGCTGAGCCTGGGGCTGCATCACTCATGGAAACGAAAGGCCGTCGAGTTCCTGGTAGCTCCCCCTCACCCTGGCCCTCTCCCTCTCGGGGCGAGGGAATCAGTAAAACTCGTGCTGGATGTCGGGGCAGGAACCGCAGACCTGGCTCTCCTGGCCGCTCATCGCTTGGGGAACGGAGCCCGCATCGTCGCGGCAGATCTCAACAGACCCATGCTGGCCATCGGCTTGCAGAAGGTGCGCACCGCCCGCTTGCAGCGCCAGATCCTCTGCGTCCAGGCCAACGCGGAACATCTCTCGGCACCGGACGCGACCTTCGATGCGGTCACGACCGGCTTCTGCCTCCGCAATGTGAGCGATCTGTCGCGAGCTCTCCAGGAAATCCGACGCGTGCTGAAGCCGGGCGGGCGGCTCATCTGCCTCGAGTTCTCGCGCCCCGTAGCAGGCTGGCTGCGCCGGCTGTACGACTGGTATTCGTTCACCTTGCTGCCATGGATCGGGACCAGGGTCTCCGGGGACACCACCGGCGTCTATCAGTATCTGCCGGCCTCGATTCGCTCCTTTCCAGATCAGAACGGGCTGGCGCGCCTGCTGCGCGAGGTCGGCTTCCAGAAGGTCGAATACCACAACCTGAGCGGCGGCATCGTCGCCATCCACGTCGCCGTCAAGTGAAGAGCATCCTCTACATCTTTCTGCCCTGCAAGCCGATCTATCCGGTCGGCTGTACCTATCTCGCCGACTACATCCACAAGCGCCACCCCGAAGTCCGCCAGCGCATCCTCGACCTGTCGCAGATTCCCCCCGGCGAGCGCGCAAAGGCCGTGCGCGAGACCGCCGCGAACGTTCGCCCCGACCTGGTCTGCTTCTCCTGGCGCGACATCCAGATCTTCTCGCCGCATGAAGGGGACGCCTCGCTGGAGCAAGCGTTCACCTTCTACTACTCGCCCAATCCTTTCAAGAAACTCGCGGCGTCGCTCTCCGGCCTGAAATCGCTCTACCAGTACTACTCCGGCATCCGGGCCAACCTGGCGCACGCCTGGCTGATCCGGAAGATCTGCCCCGACGCGCCGATCATGATCGGCGGCGGGGCCTTCGGCGCCTTCGCCGAGCAGCTTATCGAGAAGCTGCCGGAGGGCACCATCGGCATCCTGGGCGAGGGCGAAGAGGCCGTGCTGAAAATGGTCGAAGGCAAACCAATCGACGGCGAGCGGTTCATCGCACGCCAGAACGGCAAGACCATCACCGGCACAGGACAGAGCTACACCGGTCTCGATGACCTGTCCGTGGACCTCCCGTATATCACGGAGATCTTCCCGCAGTACACCGCCTACACGGACGATTGCATCGGGGTGCAGAGCAAGCGCGGGTGCCCGTACGACTGCGCTTTCTGTCTCTACCCCTACCTGGAAGGCAAGTCCGTCCGGTATCGCCCGGCCGCGCGGGTCGTGAACGACATCGCGCAGCACTATCGCCAGTGGGGCACGCGCCGGTTCTGGTTCACCGACGCCCAGTTCATCACCGGCAAAGCCGCCTATCCCCAGTGCACCGAGATCATGGAGCGGATCATCGCCGAGCGCCTGGAGATCGAGTGGTCCGGCTACATCCGCACGTCGCTCATCACCAGCGAGTTCGCCAAGCTCATGGTCCGCTCTGGCGTCGGCGACCTGGAAGTGGCCATCACCTCGGGCTCGCCGGAGGTCCTGAACGGCCTCCACATGGGCTTCGTGCTCGACCGCCTGTACGACGGCTGCCGCCACTTGGCCGAGGCCGGGTTCAAAGGGAAGGTGATCCTGAACTACTCGCTCAACGCTCCCGATGAGACGGAAGCGACGCTGCGTGACTCCATCGAGTCGTACAAGCGGGTCGCGGCGATCCTGGGCGAGGACCGCGTCTTTCCGATGATGTTCTTCCTGGGCATCCAACCGCACACAGATCTAGAGGGGCGGCTGCTGGACGAAGGGTATCTGACGTCCGGCTATAACCCGCTGGTGCTGAGCCCGTCCAGCATCCGGAAGATGCTGTACAACCCCGCTCCGCTCAACAAGCTAATCGGCAAGGCCTGCCTCGCGGCCTGGAACCGCAAGACGGGGTCCCGCACCGGCAGCCGCGATCCTCGGCCCTGGTCCGGCGCTATCGGGAAAGCGACTCGTCCCCCGGGACAGGAGCCTGTCTTGGCAGGCTTGGGGCGGGCGGGTGTGATGATGTCCGGGGCGGGAGGGTGTAAAACAGAAGGCTCCTCTCCGGCCTTGGACGTAAGGGGTAGTCGCTATGCCGACGCGAGCCTCCTCCGGGGGGTGGAATTGAACTCCGGACGGGACGTGTTGCTGACCCTGGAAGAGATTCTCAACACACGTAAATCTCCGGCGAAAACCGGAGCTTCCACGCCCTCCTGAGTGACACGCATGGGGCCCGTTTCCAGCCTAGAAAACTGTTGCATTTCCTCAAAATCCGGTGCTAGGATACGCCGTTCTTTTGCCCTTTTAGAACATAAAAAAGGGGCCCCGAAAAAGGACGATCCCACAGGCTACCGACACCTTCCGACACGGATGGAGTAGCTTCTTTGTCCCTGTAAGGAGACGGCATGTATAAGACGATTTACGTCCCGGTTGACAACTCCGACTACTCGAACATGGCGTTGGATGTCGGAGTCTTGTTGGCGAAGACGTTCGGGGCCAAACTCGTCGGCAGCCATGTGTACGCGGCCAAGATGCACGACAAGCGCTTCAAGCAGATGGAAGCGGGTCTCCCCGAGGAATACCACGACGAAAACGAACTCGAGCGGCAGCGGCAGATCCACGATTCACTGATCACCCGCGGCCTGCAGATCATCACCGACTCCTACCTGGATATCGTAGACAAGAAGGCCGCCGAGGCGAACATTCCGGTCGAACGGCGGTCGCTGGAAGGCCGGAACTTCAAGGTCCTCGTCGAAGACATCAACACCAACGCCTACGACCTCGTCATCATGGGCGCCCTGGGCGTGGGCGCCGTGAAGGACAGCGTCATCGGCGGCGTCACGGAACGCGTTGTCCGGCGGGTGCGCGCGTCGGACATCTTCGTCATCAAGAACACCCTGCCGATGAACGGCGGCTCCATCCTGGTCGCGCTGGACGGCAGCCACTTTTCGTTCGGCGGCCTCAAGACCGCGCTGGCCCTCGGCAAGGCCTTGAACAAGCCGGTCGAGGCCGTCTCGGCCTTCGATCCCTACTTCCACTACGCCGCCTTCCACAGCATCTCCGGCGTCCTCAACGAGGAGGCCGGCAAGGTCTTCCGCTTCAAGGAGCAGGAAAAGCTGCATGAGGAGATCATTGACAGCGGGCTGGCCAAGATCTACCAGGCGCACCTCGACATCGGCCGCGAGATCGCCCAAGCCGAAGGGCAGGACATCAAGACCACACTGCTGGACGGCAAAGCCTTCGAGAAGGTGCTCCAGTACGTCCGCCGCGAGAAGCCCTGGATGCTGGTGCTGGGCCGGATCGGCGTGCACAGCGACGACGACATGGACATCGGCTCGAACGCCGAAAATCTATTACGCATGGTGGACTGCCACGTGATGATCTCCAACAAGAAGTACGTCCCGCCGATCGACCAGCAGGCCGAATACACCATCGCGTGGACCGAGGAAGCGCTGCGCCGCATGGAGAAGATCCCAGTGTTCGCCCGCGGCGTGGCCAAGACCGCCATCCACCGGTACGCGATCGAAAAGGGCCACACGATCATCAGCAACTCGGTGGTGGATGCGGCCGTCGGCCACATCCTGCCCAAGGGCGCGATGGATGCCATGAAGCAGCTCGGCGCCACGCTGGACGCGCAGGGGATTGACCGCAACGCGATGAAGGCCGACGAGGGCGTGGCCCGCGATATGATGGGTTCGACGCTCTCCGGCATGATGGCCGGCGTCGTGGAAGAGAAGCCCGCGGTCAGCCCGGGCACGCAGGCCTACCTGGACCGGATGAGCCAGAACTACTGGCTCTGCAGCAGGTGCGGCTACACGGCGAAGGGCGACCAGCCCGTCATGTGCCCGATCTGCAAGGCCGCCGGCGACACCTTCACGCTGATCGACAAGAGCATGTTCGAGGCGGCCGCCAAGACCGAGGGCACGCTCGAGACCGAGCTCGCCTACGACGACGTGCCGATGACCTGGACCAAGGACGCCAAGGAGGCCATCCGCGCGGTCCCGGCCGGCTTCCAGCGCCGCCGGTGCAAGGCCAAGATCGAGAAGACCGCCCGCAAGATGGGCATGACCACCATCACGCTGGAGTTCGCCAAGCCCTACATCGACGAGGCCGCCAGCGAGGAGTACACGCCGATCTTCGCCAACAAGGGCACCGGCGCGTTCCCGCCGCCCGAGAAGACAGAAGCGCCGCAGCCCGCCGCGCCCCAGGGTTCCCGTTTCACCTGGACCCCCGACGCGGTGGCCCGCCTCGAACGGGCGCCGGCCGGCTACATGCGCGATTGCACGCGGGCCTTGATCGAGAAGCACGCCGAGAAGATCGCCGCGACGACCATCACCTATGAGATCGCGGAGGCCGGGATCGAGCAGGCCAAGGGCTACATGGAAGAGGCCATGAAGACCGGCAACCTCAAGGACATCATCGAGAGCTTGATCGGCAACAAGCAGTCGTGAACGACACGCTCCAGCTCATCAATCCGATCCCCCTACGGTACATCAACCGGCCCGGCCTCCTGCCGGAGGGTCGCAAGCCCACCCCTCAGAATGACTGGAAGCCTTACCTCATCGCGCTGAACCTCACCAAGCGGTGCAACCTCCGCTGCGGGCACTGCTACCTCGACGCGACGACCCGGGCGTCCGGAGCGGCCGACGAGCTGACGACGCAGGAGGTGTGCACGCTGCTGGACCAGATGGCGATCGTGAACAAGCACGCAATCGTCGTCATCACCGGCGGCGAGCCGCTCACCCGCCCGGACATCCTCGACATCGCCCGCTACGCCGTCAAGGGCGGCTTCATGGTCGTCTTCGGGACCAACGGAATGCTGATCGACGACGCGCTAGCCAAGGAGCTGATCGAGATCGGCGTGATGGGCATGGGCATCAGCGTGGACTCGGTGGACCCCGCCAAGCATGACGCGTTCCGCGGGCTCCCCGGCGCGTGGGCGCGCACGATGGCCGGTATCGAGGCCTGCAAGCGCAACGGGCTGCAGTTCCAGATCCACTTCAGCGTCTCGCCGATGAACTACCGCGAGGTGCCCGAGATGGTCGCGTTCACGCACAAGCTGGGCGCCCGCGTGTTGAACCTGTTCTTCCTGGTCTGCACCGGCCGCGGCGAGGAGATGACCGACATCACGCCCCCACAGTACGAGGAGGTGCTCACGTACCTCGTGGACGTGCAGCAACAGTACCCCGACATGCTGGTGCGCGCCCGGTGCGCGCCGCACTTCAAGCGCATCGCGTACGAGCGCGACCCCAACTCGCCGATCACGAAAGCCACCGGCTACATGGGCGGCGGCTGCCTCGCCGGCACGAACTACGCCCGCGTGACGCCGGAAGGGAACCTCACCCCGTGTCCGTACATGCCGTTGAGCGCGGGCAACGTGCGGGAGGTCAGCTTCGTGGACCTGTGGGAGCGCTCGGAGGTGTTCGACTCGTTCCGCGAGCCGAAGCTCAAGGGCAAGTGCGCGGACTGCGAGTACTCCGACATCTGCGGCGGGTGCCGCGCCCGCCCCTACGCCGACCACGGGGACTGGCTGGACGCGGACGAGTGGTGCCTCTACACCCCGAAGGGCGGCCCCAAGGTCAAGGTCAACGAGATCGGCGTGGACACCGCCCCCGAGAAGTTCGAGGTGCGCTGGTCCGACGAGGCCACGGCCCGCTTCAAGCGCATTCCCTACTTCATGCAGGCGATGGTCAAGAAGAGCGTGGAGGCCAAGGCCCGTGAGCGCGGGCTGTCGGTGATCACGCCCGAGTTCATGGAAGAGCTCCGCAAGGCGCGCTTCGGCAACGAGAAACCCGTGTTCAAATTCTGATGGACAAGTTCATCGACGCATTCATCAACCAGTGGATCCCGATCGTGAACCACTGGCTCCACCTGATGTCCGCCATCCTCTGGATCGGCGGGCTGGGCCTGCTGATGATGGCCGTCGTGCCCTCGCTGAGGAAATCGGTCCCGGGCGAGCTCGTCAAGCCGCTCGCCAACGCCATCTACCGGAAGTACCAGCGGATCATCGGCGCCCTCATGCTGATCATCCTGGTCACCGGCGGGATCAACATCGCCTACGTCAACCGGCTGATGAAGGCGACCAACGGGGAAGGGTTCACCAACCCGTACCTGATCGCGCTGGGCATCAAGCTCTTCTTCGTCATGTGCATCATGACCCTCTTCCTCTACAACGTCATCTTTCCGCCGGAGCCCGCCGAAAAGGGCACGGCCGCGGACGAGGAAGCGGATCCAGAAGGCATTCCGTTTCTTCGCGCGTCCTTCTGGTTTGGCATCTTCATCGTGCTCATGGCCTCGACCCTTAAGCACCTCCACTACTGACGCGGAAGAAGAAACGGGGACAGGCTACTTTTCGCTCCGAAAAGTAGCCTGTCCCCGTTTTCACGACGCGGTGAGGAGAGGTTTGAAGGCGGGGTCGGCTTCGACGACGCCTTTGAGCGTGTCGTTCAGGAGCAGGTAGCGCCACGAGTCCACGGAGGCGCCAGCCAGCTGCAAATACCAACGGCGCGCTTCCGTCAGCTCCTCCAGCATCGCGTGGTTGTCGCGGTTCGGCATGTAGGCCTGCGCGTACGCCATCGTGTAGGCGGCCGTGAACTTGTCCAGCGGCCGATCCGTCAGCTTCAACGCCTCCTCCGCTTCCTTGTAAGCCTGCATCAGGTGCGGCTCATCCAATATGCGGTTCCAGGCGACCCTGACGATGCGGGACCAGGCGAGTTCCAGCAGGACCCGCGCCTTGAGCGCCGCCCGCTCCGGCGGGATGTTCTTGAGCACCGCCTCGTGCGTGGCGAGGGCCGCCTGCGGATCGTTGTTCCACCGATAGGCGTTGCCCAGGCGAATCCGGTTCTCCAGATCGTCCGGTTGCAGGCGCGCGAGCCGCTCCATCGCAGGGAGCATCCGGTACAGATGGTCGGCCGGGGTCGGCGCGGCGACGCCGTCCTTCCCGATCATGTTCCTCGGGTAGGAGATGTCGATGCGGGACGCCTGGGCGTAGGCGTTCCAGTAGAGCTCGTTGAAGCGGGCGGCCAGCGTCGCATCGCCGATCGGCATGCGGTGCACGGCAGCGCCGGCGTTCACCAGCGTCTGGTAGAGCTCGCCCGTGAGTATCGTCAGCGCGGCCACGTGGCCGGGGTCCACGATCAGCACTCGATTCAACAGCGCGATGCGGTCGCGTTGCTCGGCGTACTGCGCCATGCGCTGGAGCGCGGCGCTCAGCACCTCGGGCGCGTCGGTCGGCTTCCACCAGGCGCCGGAACTTGGGATGTAGCCGCCGGTCTCGGTCACGAATGGAATGGGATCCCCGCCGGGGCCGGCCACCCGCAGATTCAGCACAGCCGTGTCACCAGGGAACCCCAGCTTCCGCAGGCCTGACAGCACCACCCACTTGACGGTGACCGCCTTCAGCGGCTGCGCAGTGGTCTTGACCGTGGCGGTCAGGCCTTCCTCCTCGGGCGCGTACGTGACCGGCGAAGTGATCGGATCCTTATAGGTGACCCGGAGCCGGACCACCGCGGCCGGCACGGACACCAGGGGCGCGCCCGGGCGCATCCGAAACGAGGCTCCCGGAATGGGCGCGCTGTCCACCGGCGCGACCCGCAGGCCCCCGCCAGGCGGCGACAGGCCCAGCCGATCCATCACATAATACGACGGCGGGTAGCTGGTGAGCTCGTTCCTGTAGAACACCAGGAATCCATTGCCCGGCCAGATCGCGTTCATCCCCTCGTCCCGTTGCTCGACGGCGGCGTCATGGGCCTGGACCAGTAACTTCCAGCACTGCCCGTAGATCGGATCGGACCCTGGCGGAAAGTCCTTGAACGGGGCGGCAGCGGCCGAGACCAGCGCGAACTGGCAGTCGAAGTCGAGCCGACCGAACGCCACCCGATCGCCCGAGGCGATGGCTTCCGCATACTGCTTGGCCGCCGCGATCACCGGAGAGGGCTTGGCCGCCGGCCGCTTGCCCTTCTTCGTGTACTCGGCCGCCGGCGCCGCTCCCGCAGCCGGGGCGAACAACAGCGCCCACCACAGGCCGGAGGCGATGCACGCCAGTACGGTCACTAGAAAAACACGCGAAGGCGACACGCACGACCGCCCCATACCACGCCTCCAAGCAGCAACAGCGAGGAGAGCTGTACTCTAGCACGGTCTGAAGAGGGACCGAAAGACCCCACAGCGGTGAGGACTGTCACCGACAGGGAGGGCCAAGCCAGGATTATCCATGGATGCCGTAGCGAGGCGGCTGAGACCGAAGCCCGCCGTGGCTCCTCGCAACTGAGGATGACGCAGGCGTACGGGGCACCCGTTGCTCTTCAGAATGCAACGGGTCATCAGTACGTCGAGAAGAGCCGATGGCCCA